>Ga0308171_1000074_pt1 | contig 315784 bp, 314 predicted proteins | sample PhyGR1_FD_202135 | JGI IMG/M metagenome (GOLD analysis project Ga0308171, IMG submission 202135) | Phyllosphere microbial communities from UC Gill Tract Community Farm, Albany, California, United States - DLSLSG.R1 | ecosystem: Host-associated > Plants > Phyllosphere > Unclassified | place...
CGGTTCGACTCCGGGACGCGCCTCCAATTTACACCCTGCCCGGGTGGTGAAATCGGTAGACACAAGGGATTTAAAATCCCTCGGCTTATGGCTGTGCGGGTTCAAGTCCCGCCCCGGGCACCATATTCAAAAGACTAATTAAAACAAAGCAGTATAAGCAATGTCGTAACCGCCCAAGGGCGGTTTTTTCGTTTCTGGAGTCTGCACCATATTTGGAAATGACTACAAAATGACTACATTGCGTCCACGATGCTTTTTGCCCCCCATAATTTTTCATTCGACAGACAAAAGAAAACCCGCGATGCGGGCTTAGTTTTACCACCAGGAAATTTGCTGACTTCCACGCTGCGGGTGAGGCGGGACAGATTTGATCTGACCAGGTGAAACGATTATCTGTGCCACAGTTTCATGTGATTTGAATGTGCAACTGCAGTTGATATTCTGGCACTGATGATAACGTTCCTTCGTTTCCTTCGAGATATAACGGCTAGATTTGGTGTGTGCTGCGTTCTGGCAAAGCGGACAATGCATCATATGGGCGCTACCTGAATAATTAGAAGTATCAATTACTATTTTGACTACGAGAGTAGGCATTTGCAAACAAATAACTAGTCATTTGTGAATGAATCATACTCAACGTCATTAAGTAACACCTCAAAATCGAGCTGTGTGGTGTAGCCATTGTTGCTCAGGCTATGCGTCACTTTACTAATGAGCCACGGCTGCGCATCGATCACCGATTTAAAGCCGCTGACTTGGACCGGTGTTTCGGGATAGAGATCAGCCCGGCCCATTGCCAGCGTAAGCGAGAACTCAGCCACGCCACGCTGGAGCTTTTCCCACTTAGCTTTAGCGGCGCGCATCGCCGTTGCTTTGCTTGAATAGACTGTCGTCAGCGTAAACACGTTGTCTTCGCTGCCTGCCAGATAATCACCTTCTTTCGCTTCCGGTGGTTTAGCCGCCTTTGCTTTTGATTTCTTCGCTGCAGGATGTTCCAACGCGCGAAGCTGCCGCACTTTCATTTTGCGCTGCAGCTTCACTTTCTTTGGCTTTGGGTCTTTGGGGTGAAGCCAGCTTGCTGATACGCCGGTATAGGCGCCACGGTCAGCGATGCTGAAAGTGTGCCGGTCACCATCGGTACGCGTGATGGTCATCTGCGGGATGGGTTTGCCGCTTATGGTGACGCCATTACCCGGTCGGATAAACAACAGACGACCGGCTTTTACTGCAGCGACCGCGCCATAGAGCGTGGCTAGGCGCGTCAGGAATTTGGCGTCGGTCTCCTGTGTCTGGTCAATATGCGCCACCGCAATCCCGGCAAAGCCATCGGCCAGCATAGGTTTAAGTTTATTGCGACCGGCAATCTGCGTGACAATATCGCCTAAGGTTGTTTCGTGGTAGGACACTTCGCGGCGTGAATTCAGCGAGCCACGAAAATCAGCACTGCGGGCGCGAATCGTCATGGTGTCCGGTGCGCCGTGGTGCTCGACCTCATCAACGGTAAAACTCCCTTTACCGATCAGCGCCTGTCCTTTCCAGCCAAGAAACAGCGTTACCACAGCGCCGCGAACCGGCATTGCCAGTTGGCCGTCTGCGTCGTCCAGCTCGACGTCGAGCTGGTCAGCCTCAAAGCCGCGGTTGTCGGTCAGCGTGAGCGATATCAGGCGATCACGAATGTTCGCTGTGACATCCTTTGAATTGACCGTCAGCATAAAATCAGGTGTTAAGCGCGCGCCCATCTGCACCGGCAGGCCACTGATACCGGTCATCCGATCAACCCTCCCGCCTGTGAAATGATATTGCCGGCCGCTGACTTAACGCTGACGATGGCCGATGTGATTTGCCCTGGCAGATTTCCCGCACCGCTGATAAGTCCGTCAGCCTGTTTTTTCAGATCGCCAAACATTGACGTAAGAGACTCATCCACACGCAAGAGGCTCAGCGTAAACATGATTTTGCTGGCTGTACCGTTAGGGAAAAATTCGCTGTGGGTATTTGAAATGCTCTCGATAACGTACATGCCATAAATCATGCCGCTGCCGCCAATTAGCGGCCATGCCATGCCCTGATCGGCCAACAGCCGAATCGTCATCAGAGAAATGGCGCCGCCAGTAATCTCCGGTCGAAGCTCTCCCGACAGCGTAATTTTCTCATCACCCGGCCCAATGAACTGCGCCGCCGGTCGCTGACCTACGCGGTTGTTAGTCGGCCAACGGTAATCAATATTCTGCTGCAGTTCGCCATAAGGCAGCGTCTGTCGCATAAACGGCATCATGCCGTAGATCATCATCATCGCTTAATCCTCCCAGCTCATTTTGCTGCGATTCTGCGCCTGTCGGTTACGCTGCTCACGCGCCTGATGCTGCGCCATGAGTGCCAGCGCATCGTCTTTGCTCATTCCTTCATGCATGTTGATTTCATACTGGTAACTGTTCTGACTGCGGTCGGTAAATCCGCCGCCTGCGGACGGTGCCGACACAGGTCGATAAGGCGCACCACCCGTTGCCAGGCTGTATTGCAACCCGTCCGTATTTACGCCAGCGCCGCCCGTTGCTATCGGATCAGGTGAAGGGACTTTGTTTTTCAGACCATCAGATTTGGTGTCGATGATGCCGAGTTTTTCCAGCACCCAATCAATGCCACCGCGCAGCTGATCAAGCGCTTCTCCTGGTATCTTCAAAGCCTCCGCCAGCATGTTGCCGAACTTCTTACCCATCTCAACCGCTGAGGCCAGCTCTGTTTGCGTGGATTTCACCGGCTCCAGCAGCTTGCCAAACCAGCCCCAAAGCTCCTTGACCTTGCCGCCCAGCCATTCAAACGGCGGCTTTAGCGTGCCAAATGACTCGCTGATTGGCCCCATCGCGGCGGTAAATCCCTCAGCAACGCCAGCCATAAATGCGTTGATAGGTTCCCAATATTTACGGATCATTAATGCACCCGCCACGACGGCCGCCACGACAGCGACGACCGGCAGCGTGATTAAACCAAGCGCCGCTGTTATTGCACCGCCAGCGATGCTGAATGCTGTGCCAAGAAATGCCGCGCCTGCGATCAGTGCGTTAATTCCCGCGACGACCGGCCATGCAACCAGACCAATCAATCCCAGCCCCGCGACAAGTGCAGTCGCCGCGCCGGTGAGCACGACGATTTTGGTTGTCAGTTCAGGATTGGCTTTCACCCAGTTACCAGCGGTGACAAGCCATTTATTGGCGGTGGTCGTCAGCTTGCGAAGAGATTTATCCTGCTGTTCAAATACCTCAATGCGCACGTCTTCCCATGCAGATGACAGGTTGAGCAGATCGCCATCCAGATTATCAACCTGAACGTTTGCCACCTGCTTGGCGGCTCCGCCTGCGCTCATCAGGTAGCCGCGCTTTTCATCAAGCTTACCGTTCCCGGCTGCGTCGATAAGGTTGATGGCACCTTTCATCGCTTCTTCGCCAAAAATGGTTTTGATGTATTCCGCCTGCTGCGCCGTGCCGAGCCGGTTCTTTTTGAATGAGGCATCAATGCTTTTGAGGATGCCAAACACCGGCAGCATGTTGCCTTTGCTGTCACGGGTTTCAACTCCCAACTCGCCCAAGGCAGCGGAAGTTCTGCCGGTCGGTGCCTGTAATCGGGTAAATATGACGCTGCCACCGGTTCCCGCCATCGAACCTTTGATACCGTTATCTGCCATCACACCAAGCATGGCGGTGGTGTCTTCGATGCTGGCACCAGCTGCGCGCGCAACCGGCGCGACATATTTCATTGCCTCGCCCAGTTCAAGCAGGTTGGTATTGGACTTGGTGAAACCCTTCGTCATTACGTCGGAAACGCGCTGAATCTCCGCCATCGGGATTTTGAAAGCGGTCTGCATGTTGGTAACGATGTCAGCCGCCTCGGCAATATCGACCTTAGACGCCAGTGACAGGTTTACCGTCGATTCCGTTGACGCCAGTATGGCATCGGCATCGTAGCCGGAACGGGCCAGCGTGCTTTGCGTACGCGCCACATCCGTTGGAGAAAATGCCGTACTGCCGCCAATGTCTCGCGCCTGTTTGCGGATAGCTGCCAGCTTAGGATCGTTTTTACCGGTATCGAGCAACGCCTGCGTTTCTGACATCTGCTTGTCGAACTCCATACCCGGTGCAATCAGCCTGCCTTCTGCATAGAGTGCAGCGCTGCCACCGGCAAAGCCTGCCGCGCCGATATTGCGCACTTTCGCTGATAGCTCCTGCCCACGGCGGTAGCGTTCGCTGGTTCGGTTTAAGCGTTCCTGCTGCGCGTTGAGTCGTTGCAGTTCCTGTTTCTGCCGGTTCATCGCGAGCGTAGCTTGTGCCGAAGCGCTCTTGAGGCGCTGCTGTTCACTACTAAGATTGCGCGTAGAAATACCTGCAGATTTTAATGCCTCGCGCTGCTGCTGAACTGACAGGCGCAAAGAATTCGACTTGGTTTGTAGCTCTGCCGCTGCCTGCTTAGCTTTCTCAAGCGCACGCGCCTGCTGTGCCGTTGGGCGCTCGGTGCTTCTGAATGCCACCGCAAGCGCTGCCGCTTCGGCCTTGGCATCTTTGAGTTTCTGCTGAGTGATAGCAAGCTGTGCGCTGGTCTTGCGGAACCCCTCGATTTTACCCGCCTGCGCATCGAGGGCTTTGATGTTGTTCTGCGTCTGGCGGATCTCAGTGGCAAGCCCTTTAGTGGCACGCTCGACGGCTTTGAAGGGGCGAGATGCTTTGTCTACCGCGTTTAGCAGCACCTGCACTCTGAGGTTATTGCTCATCCGGGGTTGCTCCGCTGCGGATAAAGGCTTTATGCCGCCAGCCCATTAGCTCGGCTAGCGGCATGTCGTACATTTCAGAAGGAGGCCAGTGGAATATCGTTGCCACATCTGCCATCAGATCATTAACCGTCAGGCCGGGCGGCCACTCTATTCGTCCGACTTCGTCTGCAAAAAACCGATCACCTTTCCGCCGAGCGAGATCAGGTCAATCGGGTCGAGGGCATTGCACTCAGCTTTCGTTAACGAGGGCAGGGTGATGCGCGGTAAAATGGTCAGCAACGCGTCAACGTCTGACTGACACAGGTCGGCCAGGCGCACGCCTCGCAGACTTCCAGCCGTTGGTTTAATCAGTTCAACCTGTTTGATTTCGCTTTCACCACGCTTAAGCGGGGTTTCAAATACCACGGTGTTTTCGTTCTTTTCCATCTAGGTTATCTCTTTAATTAAGCCAGCGCCGCGCTGGCGCTGGTTGCAGGTTTATACCAGGCCGATGTTTTTACGGCGCTGTTCAAGGCGATCAACGCCGTTAACCTTCTCCACCATGTTGATGGTGTCGATCTCGATCAGCTCTTTGCCGTTCCACGTCAGTTTGTAGTAGGTGCACTTCGAGGTGATTTTGGTCTCGGTATCCTCGCCCTGTTTGGCTTCACCAAAGTCAAAGCTCTGGTGCTTACCGCGCACCTCAACCTCTACCGCGATCTCTTCGCCGGTATCGTCGCGCTGATAAGAACCGGTGAAACGCAGCGGCACGGCGGATGCGCCCCACTGCGTGAGCACTAGTTCATCAAGCCCGCCTATGCTCCATTCAACATCAAGCGCGTCATCTTCCAGACCGTTGTCGATGTGCGCCGCGCCGCTCATGCCGCCCGCGCGGTATGGATCGAGCTTGCGCGCCAGCTTCGGCAGCGTGACGGCGGTAACGATGCCCTGATAGCTGTTTGCATCATTGAAAAGGTTCATCGCCTTTAGTTTGCGTGGCAGTGCCATTTATCCGGCTCCTTAGCTGTTTACGGATGCGGCGAAGCTCGCCAGATAGGTGTCGGTAATGCGCTGGCGTAACGTCAGGTCTTCCAGCGGCGGAACCGGCGTGTAGTCGTAATCGATAAAGAGCTTGCCCGCTTTCAGAGTGTCTTTATCGTTGGCGCTTTCGTCGTACCAGGCGGATGCGCCCAGCAGATAACCGGCGTTGACCAGCTCGCGGAATTTCGCGTTGATGCCCGCAATAATTTCGCGCACCAGTACCGGCGTAAGCGGCTTATCAACCGCCCACATATGCGCTTCGGCCATTGTGTCGGCCAGCACCTGCGCGGTTCGGGTGTAGTTCTCAAACTGGAACAGTGGATCGTCGCTGCAGGTACGGTTGCCCCAGAAGCGGAAACCGTCTTTACGGATCAGCGTGGTGACGTCTGCCTCGTTGAGCAGGTCGGCATCGGTGCCGGTCTGCTGCAGATCCCAGAACACCGACGCCGAGATACCAGTCACGCCGTTTACGCCAACGTTCGACAGGGTTTTATGCCAGCCGGTGTCGTTGTCGATTTTGGCGCGCAGGCCCAGCGCGCGGGCGGTGGCGTAAGCCACATCAGATTTGTTTGCGGTGGTGTTCCACGCAAGAAAATCCGGCCAGATCACCATTAACTCGCGCTGACTGAAGTTGTCTCGATACAGGCGGGCTTCGGAAATGGTTTTGCATTCCCACGCTGACACATAGGCAAAGGCGCGCAGTTGCTGCGCGATGCTGGCTAGCGCGGTGGCAACTTCAAGCGAGTCGAGGCCCGGCACGCCGAGGATGCGCGGCTTAACGTCGAGTTGCGTCTGCGCAGCGAGCAGCGCTTTCATGCCGGTGTACTGGCCGTTTTGGTCAGTGCCGCCGATGATATTGGAAATGGTTTCAGCTTCGTCCGCGCCTTCTGCCACGCGCACCACCACGGTGACGGGCTTTGACTGATCGGCGATAGCCTGTAGCGAGGCAGAGAGCGTGCCTTTCACGCCAGCCTTGCCAACTGCGCCCTGCACGTTGGTGATTAGTACCGGCGTATTAAGCGGGAACGTTGCCGCATCCGCATCCTGCGCGGTGCAGACCATGCCGACAATTGCGGTTGATACGGTGGAGATGGTGCGCGTGCCGTCGTTGATTTCGACGACGCGGACACCGTGATGATAATCTGCCATCTGTTACACTCCTGGTTAAAGGTGTGCTCAGGGTGTCAGCTCAGGCGGGGCGGTGCATGCGGTTGCGGTTTACTGATGGATCAGCGGACAAAAGAAAAGCCCCGCAGGGCTTTCGACTTCACTCCGGCTTTTCCGGCCAGTTAATATCCGGCGCGACTGATACATTAACCAGATTTAGCTGGTCGATATAGTCCAGCCAGATATTGAGTGTCTGCTTTTCGGTATCCATCAGCGTCCTGCCAATCATCACCTTGGTCTGCAAAAGTGAAATTATCTGCGTCGCTTCATCAATCAATGACTGACGCTGCTTTTCCGCGTTTGCAACGTCCAGCGCCTGCTGCTGTACTTTCGCCTCATCGCTCATAAACCATGTTTTTTTACTGTCATCCCATTCGCAAAGTGTGCCGGGCCGTGGCGTGGAAATTATAAACTTGTCTTTTTTAACGTAAACCCGGCACGCGCTGTTAATGGCACTGTAAAAATCCTGATACTGCTCCAGACTAATTTCGCGAACATCAGTTGGAATATCATCTATCGCGGCATTTTCCTCAAAGGTATCGTCATAAAAAGCCTGCGTTGTTTCAGAAAATCTCATCATTAATACCCCAGCGCAATATAAGAACCTGTCATGGTGGTGTTCGGGCTTCGGCACTGAAAACCAAAGGATCCGGATGTCCTGCTCTTACCGAATGCCCAGGCCATTTCCTGCTGACCGGCTCCGCCGACGTCAGACGAACCGCCAGTAATTACCTGAAGAACGTTGTTTGGAAATGCTACCGGCCACGTTACGGTGGCGGTGGGACTTTCATAAATGCCGTTTGTTCCAGTGCTTCCCGTCACGCTTGAAAAGGTTCCCCATTGGAGGTAAAGCACCTTTTTAGCACCTGCGATGATCATCGGAATTTTTATGTAACCCGATTCACTGAGAACACCACCGCTTGCACCTGCAAGCGCCTGCTCAGTGAGTCCGAGTATCGAAAGTGCATCCGGAACTTTACCTGCGTCAGCCAGCTCTTTTAGGGCACTGGTAATTTTAAGATATTGTGAATGAGGATTGGCATCATCTACGTGTTGTTTAAGCGTGTCACTGCTGAATTGTTTAGCTTGCTCCAGCAACTTGTCAGCGTACTGCTTCACCACAATCACGCCGTCATCCACATACTTACGCGTCGCCAGCACCACAGACGGATCGATTTTCAGCGTCACGGCGGAAGTGCTGTTGACGATTAAAATCATGCGCACCGTCTGCGTGCGCCCGCTGCCCTCGGCAAGCTGCGGCTTGTAGGTCTCGGCGCAGTTCGCCACCGCAATCAGCACGCCGTCTGCGTCATACAGCCCAATCTCACGAATCCAGAAACCGCCCTCGCTCTCCGGGATTATCTGCTCGGCAATAATCTGGCTGTTGTTCGCCGCGTCAATCGACAGTGAGTTAAGCTGTGCGCGGCGTTTCTCGCCGATAAGTTTCGTCTGCGCCGGGTCTGGCGTCGGCAGCGTGCCGCCGCCGTCACCAACAGCCATTTCCTTAAGGTCTACTTTAGTGCCGAGCGCGGCAGCGTTCGCCAGCTTAGCCGCGCCCTGATTGGTCAGCAGGGCAAAATATTTTTGTGTCATGCGCTCACTTCCGTCAGGTCGATAAGATGCACCGCCGCACCGGAATAAACCGGCCCGCCGACGCTGATAAGTTCAGGGGTGTAGGGATAAACGGTCAGCTCGTCACCGCTGTAGCTGGCAACGGCAACCGGGATTGCGCCGTTTGCATCAAGGTTGATGGACAGGCCGATCAGATGGCGGCTGCACGGTTTAGCATCCGCGATTAACCGTTCCAGCTCGTTGTACATCTCTTCGGTAATGCCGGTATCCAGCACACCCACATCAAGCCGGAATGTGCCTGGCGTTTCGTTAGTCTTCCACCATTCGATAACGCGGATCAGATAGCCCAGCGGCTCAACCACGCGACGGATTGCGCCAATTGTTCCTTTATGGCGGTGCACGTAACGCGCAGCCGCCACTACGGCACGCTTGGTTGATTCACTCCAGCCAGAATCCCAGCGGTCAACTGACCATGCCCACGCCAGATAGGGCAGCAACTGCACCGGGCAGGTTTGCGGGTTCCAGAGCTGGCGCAGTGGCACATTCATCTTGCTGAGAGTTGCCAATGCTTCAGCCGCTGCGACTTCCAGTGAAGATGAGCCAGTGGGCAGCAGGCGATCACTCATCCGAGCCTCCCACGGTCAGCGTGTACCCGGTGCAATATGCCGCCTGCGTCTTGTCCAGCACCACGTCTGCGACAGGTTTGATCAGATTGACGCGCTGCACGCCCTCAACGTGGATAGCCGCATACAGGGCAGACAGGCGAATGTCGCGGCCCAGCCGTTTTTGTGCAGTCACGTAGGCCGCAAGTTTTGCCTCAGATGCCGCGCGGATGGGTTCAGCCTCAGGCCCCGGATAGAGATAAAGCTCAGCTTCGATGGCGTAATCAACGATCTGCGCCGACTGCACGCCTACACGGTCAGCCACCGGGCGCACGTTCTCATCGTTCAGCGCGGCATCCACCACGGCAAGCAGGTCGTCGGCAGCGGTGCCATTACCATCACGCGCCAGCACCGTTACCGTGACAACGGCGGGCGATGGACTGATGGCGGACGCATCCGCCACTCTGCCGTCAGCGCTTCGGGCGTGGTACTCATATGCGCCAGTCGGCCCGGCAACGCTTAAGCCTTCGAATGCAGCAGCGATACGGGCGCGAAAATCATCATCACTTTCCATCACCGCCGCCGTGGGCGGAATGGTCGTTTCATCTGCCGCTGTAATGGTCAGGCGTTCAACGCCGTTATTCGCACCGAGCTGGTCGAGGTCGTCGTCAAGCGCGTAAGCCACCATCACGGCCTTAGCCGCTTCGTTGATACGCTGCCGCAGAATCACTTCGCGATAGGCATTTTCCTGCAGCAGCTTCACGATGGGTTCAGATTCAAGCGCCAGCGTGCGGGCGATTGCGGCCTGCTGTTCTTCCGGGTAAAGCGAAATAAGCGTGGCTTTTCGCTCGGCCAGCAGGATTTCATAGTCCAGCGTTTCCACCACGTCGGGCGCGGGAAGCTGGCTCAGGTCGATAGTTGCCATGTTCTCAGCTCACAGGAACGGTTAAGGAAAAAGGCTGCGTCGTGTCGGCGCGGTTGCCGGTCAGCTCAACCACCATGCCGCCGTTGAAATCAGAATCGAAATTGATGCCGGTGAGCTTTACCCGCGGCTCCCACTGCAGGATCGCCATATAGCAGGCGGACATAATCTGCAGGCGCAGCGATTCGTTTTGCGGCTGGTCAATCAGCGCCGACAGCAGCGAACCATACTTGCGCCGCATCACCCTGGAGCCGAGCGGTGTTAAAAGAATGTCGCGCACTGACTGGCGGATATGGTCGAGGTCGTTAAGCGCCTCGCCGGTCTCCCGGTTCATGCCAATGTATTTTGCTGTCGTCATTCAGGGCCATCCGTTCTGCTTCCGCCGCGCTGCACGCCACCGTGCTCGTGGTCATCCACAACAACGCCGTTCGAGTCGAATTTCCCGCCGCTATGCTCAACGTTGCCGGTCATCTTGCCGCCCTCTGAAAACTCAAACGTTTTGGCTTTCAGGTGCGCCGAACATTCAACCTCTGGCGTACTCAGCAGGATTTTTACCGCCGCCTCAATGGTGGCGGTTTGTATGCCGGTTGCTTTGAGCGCACCGGTTTCCGGTTCGTACTCGATTACGGCACCATCAGGGAATGACCAGTGCAACGCATCAGCCGATGCGGATGGGGCGGGATTGTCATCGGAGAAAATGCCCGGCAGCACAAACCCGGTATCAAGTTCACCGCCGAGGCATAAAACGAGCACCTGCTCACCCACCGATGGCGCATTCCACGAACGGGTTTTACCCGCGCGCGCAGACAGCCAGTGAAGCCAGCCAGTGGTGTTGTTTCCTGTATCCACGCGGCATAACCCGCCGTCCAGTTTTACGGCGGACACGGTGCCAATGCGGATCAGATTGCGCAGTAGGCGCAGGATTTCGGAAAGTTGCTCGTTCATGCCGCTAGGTTGCTTTTTTGCGGCATGAAGATCTATCAATGGTTGTTTGGTGATTTATCAGCGTGCACTTAGAAAACTAAGATTTATCAAACCAAACATCTGGTCTACGGATATCTCTATGATTTATCAGATACTTCATATCAAGTATGTGCTCATTTATATTAACTAACATCTCAGCCTTATCTTTATCAGGCACGCCAGTTAACTTGCCAATTAGATTTGTGAAGTAATCAGGATAAGTTTTGTAATTAGGGTTAACGTATTGAGCATCTTCTTCATAGTAATGCCAGTGATCGTATTCAATATTTCCAATCTGCTCATCCAGTTCTTTTTCCTCTTCCTCACTTAGGATTATTCTTTTATTATTCCTATCGTCATTTTTATTTAGAATAGCCTGGCGATGTTGATTTATTTTATTCTGAATTTCCCGATGAATAGGCAATGCCATATCAATTGATGTAGCCAAATACCATGAATCTCTTACTCGCTCAATTTCATCTGCAGAGACCTTCATACTCTTAAGTTCATCACTTATCGATGTAACAAAGTCGTATAACTTTCTTTTAGGAATTGCTGAATCATACTTCCCCGCTTGGGAGGCCGTAGTAATCGCTATTTCGCTAATCGGCAATGAAATGCCTCGCAATTTTTTTAGTATTTCCTCTGCTTCACTTAGTTTTTCCCTAAGTTCCGCAGCCAATCCAAAAACATTAAAGCTTTTAACATCAAAATGGAAAAGTATTATAACAATTACTCCAGCAGCAAAGCACGCTGCGCCACCTGTCACATTTTCAAGCGTAGAATTAATTGCGCCTAAAATCAGAAAGGTGATCCCCAACAGTAAGGCACCATTTTTAATATTTATAACGTTTTTCATTTTCCTTCCCGTCACATACAATTTTAAATCATTCTAATCGCGAAATTATTAGTTCCTCAATCATTTTTAAATCAGTATCGTTGAGGCCCATAAGCGGGCGCGCTTCATACTGCGCATCCTTACCGTGACGTGATGGCCTGTCACGCAGACCATAATGATGCACCCGCGCCATGCGCTGCACACGCCCGGTAAACTCAATTACCGCCTCATTTGAGGTTGCCTGCGCCTTCATGTATTTCGCCGTGCGCAGCTTCGCGAACATCTCCCGCTTAACCCGACCTTTCTTGCCGCGTATTGGCTGCGCCTTGCGCGGCTTGAAGGGTGTGCCGTCCGGTGCCTGCTGGCGTTTGATATTCTGCTGCTGGCTGGCGCGCAGCTTCTTCGCGATATTGCGCGCCATCTCTTTGCGCGAGGACGGTGAAAGGTTGCCAATCAATGCGTTCAGCCGGTCATTGACCTGTTGCAAATCACTCATGGTCGCCACTCGCTAACCAGATCACCGCCAGCATAGAGCTGCACGGGTCGCGCATCGTTCTCCGGTATTGGATTTTCACCAACGTGATTAACGTGCAGCGCATCGCCCACGCGCTTCACGATCACGCGCTCGCTCAGCTGCAGGTCAATACTGATATCGCTGGCCGTGTCGCTGATCACGTCAGCCTTGAAGGTGAAGCCGCTCTGCTGCTTCTCCTTCGTCGCCATGATGTCGGGTTCATTCACCCGCAGCCATTCCAGCATCGGCACAATCAGCAGATCGATATCACCGGTATAGTCGGTGATCACCATGTTCAGCCGGTACTGATATTCAAACGACAGCGAGGTGGCAAGCGTTGATACGATACGCCCGCTGTCGATAAAAACATTCAGGCTGTCAGGGTTGCGCTGCAGCAGCGGCACGCTGTCGGTCAGTGCCTTGCGGAGTTGTTGAGGTTTCAGCATCGTGTTGCTCCTGGCACTCTTTAATGATTTCGACCTGCAGCCCGCAGGAAGCGAGCGCCGCCTCAAGTTGCCGGTTATCCGCCGCCAGATCGCCCGCCGTTCTCAGGCTATTTCCCGGAACCGGGCAGCTTGTCACGCGCGGACAGCCAATCCAGATAATCTCTGGCGCTGGTGAAGGCGGGACGGGTGTGCAGCCTGATAACATCATCAGGCAAAGCAGTAACAGACCAGTCACGGAGTATCGGGTTTGCATCGGTTTCCCTCTGTATGTGTGCCTCTCGCGTCAGCGCCCCGGCGCTGGCTTTGCCCTGCATCAGCCGCAGCGTGGCTTCGCGCTTCTGCCCTTCGTTGTTTTCAGTTTTAAGCCGGGTGATGGCTTTATCCCGGCTCTCGATACCGGCGGACAGTGTGCCGATAACCCGCTGCGCGCTCGACAGTTCATCGCTGGCAACCGACCAGCGCCAGCCGGTTAACACCAGCGCCAGAATCGCCACGGCTAGAAGGGTTCCTGTAATGCGGATCACAACGCCCCCTTAAGGCACCATGCCAACTCACGCACGCGGCGGTTATCAAGCCCCTGATTAAAAACGCCTTTCACGTAGACCCAGCGCGGCACCTGATAGCAGGCTTCGCGCCAGCGGCTCTGGTTCAGCAGCTTCACCATTGTTGAGCTGCAGGCATTGCCCGTGCCGACGTTGAAGGCAAGTGACACCAGAGCGTCGTAGACCTTTTGCGGCACCTTTACGAACAGGCAACGCGTTAACGCCTTTTCCGTGCGGAGCACGTTAGCGATAAAGGTTCCTGCCGCCTGGCGTTCGGTGATGGTTTTTCCCGGCACCACGCCAACCGTGTTGCCGATGCCGTCCGTCCATTTGTCCGCGTCGCACTTATACGGACTCAGGCGACAGCCTTCGTAATCGGCGATAAGTTTCAGCCCCTCAACGGAGGTATGCAGTTGCTGAAAGCCTGGCAGCGTGGCGGCAATCGCCAGCACCACGCCCACCGAGCAGCGCTTAACGGTTTGCAGATTCATAGTCACTCCGGCTGATGCGGCCCGTTGCAAAAAGCTGGTAGGTTTTGCGGCGGTAATACCAGCTCACCAGAAACATGCCGACGCCGAGCACCATGCCGAGGATCGTCGCCACGTCCTGCAAATCCCACTTACCGAGCCAGCCCATCACCACGGCAATGCTGTAGGTGATAAAGGCGCTGATGCGCTCCATCGTGATGTTCATGATTCAGTCCCAAAGGTTAACGGTCTCACCCGTTGACGATTCCGGCAGCTCAGGCAGATCGACCGGCCAGCCGTGCGGCAGTATCGGCCCGGCGTCGGCGAGGCCGGGGTTAGCATCAAAGACCGATTCCGTTACCTGCTCCGTGCGCCCGTAGTGGCGGTAGCAGATATCGTCCACGGTATCGCCCTGCAGGGCGTAAACCCGCGTCACAGCAGGCTCACGATGCAGTTAGGGCGCTCACCGACGCGACTGATGCTGAACCGCGCGTCGCGCCAGTATTCGTCGGCGCTGGCTTCAACGTCTCCGGCCTTCTTCGTGCCGCTGGCGTCATAGCCGCGATAGCGCTCGGCGATGGTGGCGGCGGTGATCGCCTCAACGGCGGCGAGGTAATGCGTAATTTTTTCGCTTAGGCCGTCCAGCGCTTCCGCCGGGACGTCAGCGAGCGTTTTAAAGCCCGCCGCCATCTGGTCGGCGCGCCAGTCGTACAGTTCGGCGTTCACTTCGCTAATCGCCGTTTTCACCGCCAGCCGCAGGCGCTGCGCGGTGACGGTTCCCTCGTAGCGCAGTGATTCGCGCAGCTGCTGCAGGTCGATATCAGGCCAGAAAAAGGTGTTTTTTACCGGCGGCTCGGCAGTCTCTGCCGGTCGCTGTGCTGCAATTACCAGCGTGCTCATAGTTGGCCTCAGAAATAGGTGGGCGGTGGAGGACGGCGCAGGCACTTAAAGTGCCTTGCCGTCCTGCCGCCCTGCGCGGGGTCGCGTCCGGTCAGCGGCTGGCCTGCGCCTGCTTTTTCATGGCAGTCGCCAGCCGCTCTATGTCTTTTTTCACGCCGCAGCCCTCGTGCAGCTGCAGCGCGCGTTTCAGGTGATGCATGGCTTCCAGAGTCCCGCCCGAATCGCGATACACATACCCGGCGATTTTGTGCAGCTTGGCGCGCACCTGATCGGGCATGTCCTCGGCGTCGGTCAGCCGGATGGTTTCAAGCAGCGGCGCAATATCGACCGCCTCTTTTGCCGTCCAGGCGCGTGTCGCGGCGCTGGCAACTTCCTCGGCCAGCAGGTACGGCAGGCTGTCGCGTTTGAATCCGTCGGGCGGTACCAGACCGTGCGTTAATGCGTAACGGGCGATTTCGAGCGCGCCGGTTACGTCGCCTGTGTCCAGTCGCCAGATCATGACGGTCATCACGATGGCATCCTGCGCGCCGCGCCCGCTGTTCATCACACCTGCAATCCACGGCAGGTAGTCGGGCAGGAGCTGGCGTTTTAGCTCAGCCTTGCGCTCTACCGAGTGGACTTTCTTCAGGCGGCGCTTGTCCTCGTTGAGTTTTACGAGCATCTGCTCATAGCCGGTGGCGTGGCGCAGCGGGTTCGCATCCCGCTGCGATTCGGTTTCGGCCTGGACGCGCATCCGGTGACGGCGGGCGGGACTCAGCATGCGTTACTCTCCCGTTGCCGGGGTTTCGGTGGCTGCTGCCGGTTCACTGAAATCACCGAGTTCGATGTTTTCAATCACGCAGCCCGCCGCATAGTCCTCCACCACGTAATCCTCGTTAGCGGATTCGTAGTTTTCGATGCGGTCACGCTTTGGCACCTCCTCAATGTGGCGGCGCTGCGTGCCTTCCTGCCAGTAAATCGACAGGTTATCGGTGCGGGTGATCATCATGGCGTTGGCCGGGAAGTACGGCACGCGCACCGCTGGCAGGTTGCCGATGCGCTTCTGGCTGATGATGACATCAGCGGCAAGCTGCTCGGTGTTCGCCTGGTCTTTGTTCACAATCGGGAAATACTTGTCGGCCAGCAGCTGACGGCCCACGATGACGACCAGCTCCGGGTCTTCCTGATACCACGGCTCGATCAGGTTGTTGGTGGCGTCCATTACCAGCGCGTCGAGGTTGGCGTAGTCGCCGTCTTTGCCCACGCGGATTTTGGGCGAAATCACCGTGCCGTCTTCCTCCGTGATTTTGCTCATCACGCGGCTCGGCGCTTCGTTGCGGTACTTCTGCAGCCAGCCCACCGCCACGTCCTGCAGCATTGGATTCGCTGCGCGGTTAGAGGTTTTGGCGCGGTGCGTGCCGTTAAAGCCGATCATGATGCGGTCCAGCGCCTGTCGCTGGATGATGGAATCGCGCAGCCGCGTCTGGAAATCGTCGTAGCGCGCCCACAGGTCAAGCGTGTTGTAGCGGATATGGAAATCAAAGTTGACCTGCGCGCACTCATAGCCCTGGCTGTCGAGCGCGGAGAAATCAGCGGTTTCGCGCTCGTCGCCGCCAGCGGTATCGGTGGTGCTGGCAATCGAGCCGGACACGCCGACGCCGATTTTCTCGCCTTTCATTTCCGGCACCGGCACGATGTTGATGCGGGTCAGAAACGCGGACGACTCCTGCACGCGGGTCATCAGCTTCTGCGTGACGGACGGCTCGACGCTGAATTTCTTGTTCATATCGTCGATTTCAACGCCGTTCAGCTCGGCGACGCGGGACATGTAGGCGTTAAATTTAAAGCGGGTATTCTTGCGCATTGGCGCTCCTGTTAATCAGTAATCGGGTTTTCTCATGCCGGGCGTATCAGCAGTCGGTCTGCACGCTGCCTTTGTTGTCGCCGCCGGTCGCAGGCGGGCGACGGTTAAAGCCGCCGTCAGTTTTCGCCAGCGTCTCCTGCAGGGTGCTCAGCGCTTCGCGGTCTTTACGTGCTTCCAGCTCCAGCGCCGCGATGCGATCGGAAAAGGTTTTTTCCAGCGCGGCCACCTGCTGTGATTGGGTTTCGCCGTTCTTCTGCACCTGCTCAGCGACGGCAGTGACCGCTACGCTCACGTCGCTAAAGCGCTCGTCGTCGGTTTTTTCTTTGCGGGTAAACAGCTCTTTAACGCGCGACAGCAGCGACGGGCCTGCGTCGGCTTCGTCGTAAAACTCGATCAGAGTTTCTTCGGCGGCGGTAAACAGGTTCTCTTTGTCCTGCTTGCGGGACGCCAGCGGGCTGGCTTTGGCGGTGGCGCTGAAGCTCAGATATTCCGTGCCGAGGCTTGCCGGGTCGTCGGTCACGGCCAGACCAATCAGATAGGCTTCGCCCGTGTCGGAGAATTTCGGGTTCACTTCGATGGAGGTGTAAACCTTCTGGCGCGCTTTAGTCAGCTCGACCAGCTCCGGGGTGGGATCGATGTAGCCAAACAGCGCGAGCTTGCCCGCCAGCGGGCCTTCGGTAATCTCTTCGGCTTCCACCTTCGTTACGTCACCAAAGCGGCGGAACGTGCTGTCGGCAGCATAGCCTTTGATGTGTTCCATGTTGACGCGTGCGCCGTACACGGTGGGGTCATAGTTTTTCGCCATCTGCGAAATCCAGTCGCGGGAAATCTCGCGGCCGTCGGTGGTTGCGCCCTGCACAGCGATGCGGAAACGCTTTGCTTTAGTTGCCATTAATCAGGCTCCGGTCAGTGGATTGGTTCGGTTCGGGGCCAGTTTCACCGCCGCCACCCAATCCCTCAACGCATGCCCGCCCGCTCACGTATCAGCAAACAGCGAGTGCAGGCGCGCCCAATGTGCCACCGGTAGCCTTACCGGCATGAACATGACACCCGGCACCATCATCAGCGATCCGCGCCGTCAGGCTGCGCTGCTTTACTGGCAGGGGTTTTCCGTGCGCCAGATTGCGGAGACGCTAGGACAGAAAACGCCGACCGTGCAGAGCTGGAAGCTGCGCGACGAATGGGACAGCATCGCGCCCATTAGCCGCGTGGAAGCCAGCATGGAAGCGCGGTTGATTCAGCTCATCATGAAAGAGGTAAAGGGGAACGGTGATTACAAAGAGATAGACGCACTAGGCCGCCAGATTGAACGGCTGGCGCGCGTTGAGCGCTACCGCAGCAGCGGCAACGAGGCCGACTTGAACCCTAACGTGCGCAACCGCAACAAAGGCGAGCGCCAGCCGGTGATTAAAAACGTATTCAGCGACGAGCAGACCGACAAGCTTACCGGCCTGTTTATGGATGGTTGCTTTGCGTACCAGCTCGGCTGGCATCAGGCCGGACTCGCCCACCGCATTCGCAATATCCTTAAATCCCGCCAGATTGGCGCCACGTTTTACTTTGCCCGCGAGGCGCTGATCGATGCGCTGACCACCGGGCGCAACCAGATTTTCTTATCCGCAAGCAAGGCGCAGGCGCACGTCTTCAAAAACTACATTCTCGATTTCGCCCGTCAGGTTGACGTTGACCTGAAAGGCGATCCGATAGTGCTGCCCAACGGCGCGCGCCTGATTTTTCTCGGCACCAACGTGCGTACCGCGCAGAGCTACACAGGCAATCTGTACCTGGATGAATATTTCTGGATACCGAAGTTTCAGGAGCTGCGCAAAGTCGCCAGCGGCATGTCGCTGCACAAGAAGTGGCGCACAACCTATTTTTCCACGCCGTCGAGCCTGTCACACAGCGCTTATCCCTTCTGGTCTGGCGAACTGTTCAACAAAGGGCGCCGTAACAAAGGTGACCGCATTGAGCTGGATCTCTCGCACTCACATCTGGCGAAAGGCGCGCTGTGCGGCGACGGGCAGTGGCGGCAGATTGTCACTGTTGAGGATGCGCTGACCGGCGGCTGCAACCTGTTCGATATCGATCAGCTGCAGCTCGAGTACAGCCCATCTGAATATCAGAACCTGCTGATGTGTGAATTTGTCGACGACGAGGCCAGCGTGTTTCCGTTTGCCGAGCTGCAGACCTGCATGGTCGACAGCCTGGAAGAATGGACGGACTTCAACCCGTACGCGCTGCGCCCGTTCGACTATCGCCCGGTGTGGATTGGTTACGATCCCTCACACACCGGCGACAGCGCCGGATGTGCAGTCATCGCGCCGCCGATGGTGAAGGGCGGCAAATTCCGCGTGCTGGAGCGCCACCAGTGGCGCGGCATGGACTTTGCCGCACAGGCGCAGTCGATTAAGCAGCTCACCGAAAAATACACCGTCGAGTACATCGGCGTGGATGCCACCGGCATCGGGCAAGGCGTATTCCAGCTTGTTCGCCAGTTCTTCCCGGCAGCGCGCGAAATCAAATACTCGCCTGAAGTCAAAACCGCCATGGTACTGAAAGCGAAAGACACCATCAGCAGCGGGCGACTCGAATACGACGCGGGCCAGACCGATATCACGCAATCCTTTATGGCAATCCGCAAAACCATGACCGCCAGCGGCAACCGCTCAACCTACGAAGCCAGCCGCAGCGAAGAAGCCAGCCACGCCGACGTCGCGTGGGCAATCATGCACGCACTGCTTAACGAACCGCTCACCGCTGCCAGCGGCGGCGATAACCCTTCATTCATGGAATTTTACTGATGAGCAAACGCAAAGACCGCAGGGCATTTACTGCCCAATCCCAGCCATCACCGGCCGCGCCGCAGCCATTCGAAGCGTTCAGCTTCGGCGAGCCAACGGCGGTGCTGGATAAGCGCGATATTATGGATTACACCGAATGCATCCATAACGGGCGCTGGTACGAGCCGCCGGTCAGTTTTCACGGGCTGGCAAAAAGCCTGCGCTCGGCGGTGCACCACAGTTCGCCGCTGTACGTTAAGCGCAACATTCTGGCTTCAACCTTTATCCCGCACCCGCTACTGAGCCAGCAGGAGTTCAGTAAGTTTGCGCTGGATTATCTGGTATTTGGCAACGCCTTCGCCGAGCTGCGCCGCAACACGCTCGGTCAGCCGCTGCGCCTTGAAACGTCACCGGCCAAATATACGCGGCGCGGCGTGGAGGATGGGGTTTACTGGTTTGTGGGGGAATTGAAGGAGGCGCACCAGTTCAATGCGGATCAGGTGTTCCACCTTATCGAGCCGGATATTAATCAGGAGCTGTATGGCCTGCCGGAATATCTCAGCGCGCTTAACTCCGCCTGGCTGAATGAGTCCGCTACGCTGTTCCGCCGCAAGTATTATCAGAACGGCGCGCACGCCGGTTACATTCTCTATATGACCGACGCGGCGCAAAGCAGCAGCGATATCGAGCGTATGCGACAGGCTATGCGCGACACCAAAGGGATCGGCAACTTCCGCAACCTGTTTATGTATGCGCCCAACGGTAAGCCGGATGGCATCAAAATTCTTCCGCTTAGCGAAGTGGCAACACGGGATGACTTTTTCAACATCAAAAAGGCCAGCCGCGACGATCTACTAAGCGCGCACCGCGTACCGCCTCAGATGATGGGGATTATTCCGGATAACACCGGCGGATTTGGCGATGTGGTGAAGGCGGCGCAGGTGTTTGTCCGCAACGAACTTATTCCGCTTCAGGAGCGATTAAAGGAGCTCAATGAATGGATAGAGGAAGACGTTATCGCGTTTAGATCTTATTCGTTTGAAATTCCCACAAGTGGATAAACAATATGGCCTAAAACATGAACTCTAACCACATAAATGTAAGTGTTTTTATTTTCGCTCATAGTAGCAAGAAACTCGCGAGAATCCACTCAAAACCATAAGAGGACATTCTACATATAAGACCGCATCATTAAGAGGCAGTTAATGACATGAGCCCCCCCCCGCTAAAGTTTTGAAATATTCGTATTGTTAAAAATTATTTTGATGTGTTTGACAAATTTACGTCATTTGCCTTCAAATTAGCATGGGTTTAACTATATGAATTAATTGAAAAATATTTATTTTTTTAAAAAATAATTTATAAGGATTTTTCCGCAAGCTTAATTTGATTGAAATCTCGATATGACATAGTTAAGATTTATCTCAATTAATGTAAGTTTCATTACGAAATGTAACAGTGGTGTGATGAGCCTTATTAATCAGTAACTTAATTAGATTATCACTTGGGGTATTATGTCAGAAGATTTGTACGACAAAGGTTTTTATGATAACCAAAGGGACAGCAGCTATCGGGCAGCAATTAAAATACTTAGTGAAATTAAATGCTTGTATAACTTCGGGTCAGTGGTTGATATCGGTTGTGGGATGGGGGAGTGGCTAAAAGCGTCAACTGAACTGGGTGCTACAACCATACAAGGCTATGACGGTAACTATGTCGACCGCGAAGAGATGTCTATAGATAGTGCATTTTTTACAGAAATAGATCTGGAATCAGATAACTTATCTATAAATGAAAAATATGATTTAGCAATTTGCATGGAAGTGATCGAACACATTAGCCACGAAAGTGGGTTGCTGCTCATTGACCAACTTTGCAAAGCCTCAGACGTAGTGCTTTTTTCTGCTGCAATTCCATTTCAGGGAGGAACGGGTCATATTAATGAAGCTTGGCCTCAAGAATGGATAAAACAATTCAATACAAATGGATTCTTTGTTGTAGATTTTATACGCCCTAAGTTTTGGCATGACGACTCTTTACCATGGTGGTATCGGCAAAACGCATTTCTTTTCATCAAGGAAAAAAGCTTAGCTGCAAATTATTTTGATGATTTCAGTGAAAGATTGATGATGCCTCACAGTGTAGTTCATCCGGACCTTTTTATTTTGAACTCATCCAAAAATAATTTGATAGATGGCAGTAAGGGAGGGGGTTTTTTGTTGACCGAAGACACTCGTAATCAAAAAATTAAACCTTACGATGATAAAAGTTGCATTATCGATTACCCCTGTTCAAATCATTATGATGTAAACAGTGGAGATAAGTGCGTTTCGATTATTATGCGAACGCAAAATAGACCAATACTTTTGGCTCGAGCCATTGCAAGCGTAGTTGAACAAACATATTCTAAATGGCATTTATATATCATAAATGATGGTGGTGATAAGAAAAGTGTTGAACAGTGCGTTAACTTGTACCGCGACGCCTTGATAAACAAAATTACTATTTTACATCATGACTCTGCTTTAGGAATGGAAGCAGCTAGTGATAGTGCTGTAGAACTTATTGAAAGTGAGTTTGCTATAGTTCATGATGATGACGACTCGTGGGATAAAGAATTTTTAGAGGAATGTGTAGATTATCTTTCAGGCGAGTCAAATAAATTTTACGGCGGCGTAGTAACACACACCACATTAATCAGAGAGACTGTTACTGACAGTGAGATAAAATTCATTGAGGAATGCGATTTCAACAATTGGTATACTGAAATAGACTTATATCGCTTACTGGGTGAAAACACATTTGCTCCAATTTCCTTCATGTTCAGAACAAAATTATTTGAAGAAATTGGTATATTTAACAAAAACCTTCCTGTTTTAGGTGATTGGGATTTCAATATAAGAGCGCTCTTTTCAGCCGATATTGGAGTTTTACCAAAAAAATTAGCATTCTATCATCATCGCATTCAAAGTGAAAATAACGCCTACGGCAATAGCGTTACACAAGGAATTAACAAACATTTAAGATATAACACATTATATCGCAACTCATTACTCAGAAAAGCTACAAAAGAGGCTCCTTGGATGCTTGGCCTCTTAATAAACGAAGCGAAAATTCACCATGAACTCAATAATCGAATTACAGGATTGGAACATCGATTAGATCAAGTTTTGTCTAGATCAGAAAAAACTATTAGTGATATGCATGAGCTACTTCACTATCATATGTCATTTAAAAATGAGCAAATTCGCATTGCGAACGAATCATTAGCAACAAGTATTGAATCTTATAAACTAATTGAAAGAATTTTCAAGATCTTCTCAATTGTATCAAAGCCAATTTTATTTATAAAAAGAAAAGTATTAAAAATCACCTAGTTCATCAACCAATAATTTAAGTTTAGAGATCATGAAAGATAATTTTTTTGCAACTTTAACAACTGACAGTAAAGAGAATTACAACAAAGCATGTGTTGTAAGCTTTGATATTTTCGACACTGTAGTTACTAGACTTGTCGCAGCGCCAAAGCATATATTTTCATTAGTGGCAGAACGTTCAAAAAAAATTTTAAATAATGAGCAATTAAAAAAATTCACATTATGCAGAATTGAAGCTGAAGAAAGAGCTAGGAAGGCAGCGAGAAATGAATATAGGGAAGAGGTTACGCTGCATGAGATCTATTATCAACTGAAGTTATTACTTAATATCAATGATTCACTATTGGGGAAAATACTCCAGTTTGAAAATGAAGTTGAATTTGAGAATGTCATTCCTATTGAACCAATGGTGCAAATTTACAATAAAGCTTTAAATGACGGTAAGCGAGTTGTTTTTGTATCTGATATGTACTTAGATAAAAAAATTATTGAAAGTATTTTGATTAAATGCGGATTTAATGCATATGAAAAACTCTTTGTTTCAAGTGAAATTAAGTTAACTAAGGGGTCAGGTCGCTTATGGCCTCATGTATTACAGACACTTGACGTAGAACCAAACAACATCATCCATTTTGGTGATAGTTCATGGGGAGACATCAAACGAGCTAGTGAACATGGATTAAATACAGTACATTTTCCTTTTTTGGCACAAGATCAAAAAAACAGGAATAATGTTAGTTCAACCACATTAACTCTATCAAAGTTCGTGCAAAAAAATAGAATAAACGATATTTTTTGCAATAATACCTATAAAAGAATTGGAGAGAATTATCTTTCTGTGATGTATATGAGCTATGTTAAGTGGATAGCAGAAAATGCAGAAAAAACAGGAATTAATAATCTTCTTTTCCTTTCAAGAGATGGCTATATACTAAAAAAAGTTTGGGATATTCTGTCTTCGAAAAACCTTGTACCTCAAAATATCAAAGCATCTTATTTTCAAGTCTCAAGAAAATCACTGATTATGTCTTCAATTGTTGAATTGACTCCATCAACTATAGACTTTCTAATCAGTGGAGGGGAGAAAGGTAGAACTGTTAAAACCTTTGTAGAAAGGACAGGCATTGCGATATCAAATAACATACTTTCTAAGATAAATGCTATATTTAAAAATCCTGAATACATCATTAGCTCCAAAGATGACTACATTAATCTTAGGCAGTTATTTGGTGATTTAAGAAAGGAGATTTTAGATTTTAGTGCGCAATCAAGAGTAAACGCTATTAAGTATTTTGAAAGCTTTAAAATATTTGACGGTCAAAGTCGTACTGCAATAGTTGATTTAGGATGGCAGGGTAATATGCAGGGCGCCATAAAAAAAATCATAAACTTTGTAGAACCCAACATTTCAATTTCTGGGTTTTACTTTGGCCTGTGGCGCAATGCTCTTGGAAAATTATACTCATCAGGAAGCATGAAAGGTATGATTTGCAATGGGCTACAACATCCAGATTTTGAAAGAAAATTAATTCAACTAGCTCCTTTACTCGAAGCTCTACATAGCGCCCCTCACGGCTCAGTCAAAGGTTATGAGAGTGTGGATGATGAAATTGTAGTCATACATCAAGATTATAAAACTGAAAAAAAGGTCTACGAAGATATTATCGTTAACCTTCATCGTTTTGCATTGGCTTCCATTGAAAATATTGCATCAGGTAAAAGCAATTTAAATTTCGATGAGTTGAATACTAAGCTATGCCAAGAGGTTTTAGAGGAGTTGTTGGTCCTTCCTAACTCTCGTGAACTCGATGTACTAGGTAAAATACGTCATATTGATGGATTTGAGCATTCGGGAGAAGGTGTAAGTTTAGTACCATATGATGAAGAAATTCCAAAAAATGAAGATGATGCATTTAACATTCTTTCAAAATATCATTTTTGGATTCCTGGTGTTTTAGCATTTTGGAAAAAAGAGTTTGATTATAACAATCATATGGTTTTAAAAAACTTGTCTCAAAATTATAGATATTTGGGACAAGATTGGATTGACTCTCTGTATCATTAAAGCCTTAATCAATTTTAAGTCCCTATTTAGTTATTACGATAGGGACTTATAGCAATCTATGTCCACGGGAAATAAACATTAGATTTCCAACCTATCGCAATTATTTTCACTTAAACCATTAAAATAAAAAAAATTATGAAAAAACGTGTAAAGGAATATGATTTAATCAGGGTAATGTCATTCTTATTTATAGTGATACATCATTCAGTCACTGAAGTAGTATCTAAGTATGGCTTTAGTAACTGGATGTCGAATTTTTTTTTAGGTGGTGTTGGTGTTAGCTTTTTTATTATTTTATCTGGCTGTTCACTTTCCTTAAACGAAAGAAATGAAAATTTCATTAAATTTTTCCTTTCGAGAATTTCATCAATTTTACCTTTTTACTGGATAGCTTACTTACTGGTCCTTTTTTATCAATATGTGTTTAATGGTGATGCTCTTGTGGGTACAGATATATCCAAGGTGCTTATTACAGTATTTGGGCTGGATGGCTATTTAGGTTCAAAAATAAAAACATATTATTTGGTCGGTGAATGGTTTACTGGATTTATCTTGATTCTATATGTTTTCAGTCAGCCGGCTATATATTTGGCAAAAAAAAATCCACTTGCACTTATTGTTTTAGCGACCATTTCATCTTGGTTATCAATTTTATTATCTGAGGACATTTTTAACAATTTCTTTTTATGGAATAAGGAACCGCTATGGAATCCTACATCTAGGTTAATGGAATTTAGTTTTGGTATTATTACAAGTTTATACTTATTAAAATCTAACTTTAAAATGAACATTGCAGCAACAGTGTCTGTATTTTATCTATTTTTATTATTCTTATTAAAAGTTAATCTGCTACAATTCACACTATTAGGAACCACGTTTTGCATTGCGGCCTTCATGATAGTACTAAAAGCTCTAATGTTAATCAGGTTTAACCCTCACTTTTCATGCGTAATAAATTTTCTATCAAAGTATTCATTTTTGGCATTTCTGTTTCATCACCAAGTGATAATGCAAATTTTGATAAAAGTGAAATTATTTAAAATTACATATAGCGATATTATTTATATCGTAACGGCAACAATATTTATTAGCTACTTTTTAGCCTTTGTAGCTTATAGGCCATCAATTTTTTTAAAGAATATCGTATTTAAACATCTTTTGAAGTGAGAGTTTTGGGAGTAATTATGATGAGATCATCTTATACCTCATCCATGGTTGATGTTGATTGAGATAAGCTAAACCAATGAATAAGAAGCCTGCAAAAATGCTAACCTAAAGCGATTGGCTAATGTTTAGAGTGAAAATTGTATATTAAGCTTTATAAGTATCCAATAATTTCTTGGTGTAGAGGCCATCAATGCTACTATAAGAACGTTATTTCTAACCTATTGATACATGTACTCGTCATTAATCTCATCTTTCGTAAATCTCAACAGTCAGTAGGTGTTTTATTTGATTTGTTTAGCTTGCACTAAAGCATCAGAATTTTATTTCCATCAGCAGGGCTGCTGATGTCCTGAGCGCTTATTTCCAATTCTCGAGAGGGTTGCTCGCTTGTTATTAATACAGTTAAGCTTGTGATCATCAATGAGATTATTGGTAAGTAAAAAATAAAAATAAAGGTTGTACAAAAATGAGAGGGTGAGGGAATACGCATAACTGCACGCATGATACTTTTATTCTATTTTTTAGTCATTAACTTGTTGCAACATTAGAGCTTTAATAATGGATAAGATAAGTTCTTTTCACGATTTGAGTTTCCATCAATTTAAGCGCCGAAATGAATTCCGGCTCGATCTATGTGCGACCATCAAAAGTTTACGCTTATCTCATCAAATCGGTATTTATAGCGAGAACAAACCAACCACACAGCTGTTTCAATTATTCTGCGCGCAATGCTTTCCCCGCCACGCCTGCCCGCTTTATGCATCGCTTTTAATGCATCTGCATGCCTCACCTCATACCGCTCCAGCCGTGGGCAGAAGGGCGATCAGCGAACCTGTTTGGATCATGCGAAATCACGCACCTACATGCGTTTTGCTGCAGCATCAAAAAAGCCACCTAAACGGTGGCTTAGTCGCAGCGCTGAAACTTCCAGGCGATCATTCGGCTTGGCAGTAGATAGCGTCTTGATAGAGTGAGGTGTCAATCGAACCGGCCATGTCACTGATCATCGACAGTGCCATCTTTAGTTCATCTTCCTTGCAGTGTGCAATCAAAGAGACGTCGGCGATAAATTGTATTCTGGCTACAGTCTCGCTCAGATTATCGATGTCCATCAGCTAATTAACTCCTTATCAAATAAATATACTGTATGCATAAACAGTATCACGGCGTTAAGGAATCGTAAACAATCGTATGGCTCGGATTAGTCCGACCGATTGATTATTGAACATTACTACCTTTTCGATGCTGAGCGGCCAATGCCTGGAAACGTTGTAAGGCGATGGACGGTTTTCTACGATCTACGAAAAGATGGCCACTTGTTCCACTCCAGAATATTTGCGCGCCAACTTTGAGCTTGTGCCCCATCATCATGCGCGTAACTTCACCTTCGGAAAGGGTCAGGCGTGAGACATCATAAATACTGTCTTTGAGCTGCTGACGCTGATCTCGATATTTATCAGAAACCGGCGCCTGTCGTTTTTTTCGCGGCTTTGTAGGTGTACTTTCATGCAATCTCTTCAAAATACGTCTTCTCTCGGCTCGGGTTGGCGACCGTGTGAAGTCGATAGGGGGATCATCATCCGGCGGGGCCGTACAGTTATTGACAGAACTCCAAGAGGACGCGGACGCCCCCTTAACGTCAACGGCCAAATCAACGGGACGCTTCGGCACAATCTTCCATTGCGTCAGTCTGGTTAAAATCGGCGTATCTACGCCAGCGTCTGTTGCATACACGCCTTTGATGCGCATGGTTTCCTCGCCATAGGCATTCAGGTCTTCACTCGGTTGATACCATGTACGTACGGCCAGTTCATCACGACGAACAAATGCGCCGCCTTGTGCGTTAACGTAGCCAGCCCAATCGCCAGCATCTGCTGCGTCATGTGCAGCAGCGAACTCGATACTGAGTCCGTGCGCGGTTTCGCTGTCGGCCATGCGACGTAACTCGCGGTAGACCGTGACCGGCGCGCCGCCAACAAACTGGAACTGGCGAATGTGCCAACGCGCCGCCCATGCTGAAACGGCTGAGGCAGTTTCTTTCAGCTCTTTGCCGCTCTCATCGTCAAGCTCGCCGTCAAGCGCATAGCCATCGATATTTTTTGAGATGTATTTCGCCACGTAGCCGGTGGCGCTGCCTTTATCGGGATCGATGGCTTCAGCATGAAAGCGCGCTTTGCGTGCCTTCTCGCTGGCTAGTTCAATGCCATCTTCCCGACATGCATAGTCGCTAACGACCGCACGCACGCGATCAACATTTTCAGGCAGCATAAACATCAGCATGTGCCAATGTGGAGTTGCATCGTGATGGGGTTCGGCAACACGAATGCCGAAAATACGGATTTCTTCGCGATGCAGCTTGGCGCGAATTTTCTGCCACACGTTGCACAGATAACGTTGTGTGTCTGCCGGACTTGCTCCATTCCACTTGCGGTTACGATGACCGGTCTTGATGGTGGCGTGGTATCGAGAAGGGGCGGTAACTGTGTAGAACTCACCGACAAAACCCATCTCGTTGCAGATATTTTCAAAGCCGCGAATGCGATTCATCAACTCGCAGCGCTTAATGGCGGGATTCGACACGCTGGAATCAAACTTGTCGATTAAGCTGATCCTCTCGCCGGTTTCCTCATTCTCCAGCTCAAGTCCTTTAAGAAACTCACGCGTGCGGCGCTTTTGCTCGCGCCATTCCGACACCGTCATATTGCTGGCATAGGGCGTATGTTTTTTGCTGACGTTAGCGAGAGCGATTTGCAGATGTTCACGCCAAGACGCTGCGATACGACGCAGGCGACCTTTCCACCATTTCTCGGTCTGCATGCGCATAATTTCGGGTGTAACTTTTTCTGGCTCAAAGAATCGGGACGTGACTTTTTCCCATAACGGCGGTGTCTGGTTGAATTCGCGAGTGATGGTAGCGGCGGTCATGTAAATGCGGTGCGTGTATTTATAATCTGATTCGTTGGCAGATTGAGCATGCGCCTGTACCAGCTCAGCCAAGATAAAGTTGGCAATGTCACCAGCCAGTAAATCAACATCGGCGCGAGCCATATCGGGCAAGCGGTTAAAACGACGCATTAATTCCCATAGTGCACCGCTGGCTCTTGCTGCACCGATGTCCTTTGCCGCATTTTCTGTCAGCAAATTAAACGTGCCGGCCTTCATTTCGTCGAGCCGGTATTTTGCATTCACACATTCGACGCGTGGCAATGTGCGCTCAACAAAAGTCTTCGTTAAGTACGCATTGGCACGAGCAATGCCCTGTGATGTTTCCAGTTCGGCGACGCGCCGCCTGACATCGAGCTGAATCAGCGTTGGCTGCTGAGCGAGTAACTGCTCAGCATGCGCCAAAGCCGCAATCAACTGATCGCGGCTTCGCAGTTCCTTATAAGTAGGATAGGGGCTGGCGATTGCTTCCCGTGGAGCATTCCACGGGTAAGCATAATTCTCTGTCATCAGGCTTTGGCCTGCAGATGTTTTCCGCGCTGCTCTTCAATCTCCTGACAAGAAACGCAGCGAGTAACGCCAAGATAGGCTCGCCGACGCAATTCAGGAATTGGGGCGTCACAGTCTTCGCAGAAAGAAGCGCTAATCGCAGGGGCACGGTTAACGATGAGCGCGATATTACGTTCGAGCATTTCCTCGGTGCGCTGCTGCACAATATCCATTGAGTCGGCCATTAGTGCGCCTCCGCGATTTGTGTCTGCAGTTTTTCAACTTCTTGCTGTAACAACTCAGCAGCCTCAACACATGACATTTCCTCACGGCGAATAGTCCAGGCAAGCACATTGAGGCGTGAGATCATTAATTCTGCTCGGTTGCGACGTTCCTCTTTTCGCGCGTCATTGAGCATCATGTCGAGTTCGATGTACGACTCAGTTTGTGTGGCTTCCAATAATTTACGTTGCATGTAATTTCCTGTTTTTGGGCAAAGTGAATCCCGGCGGGTTTACGCCAGTTAATTGCATTGGGTTATTTAGTTAGAGAGAGTCATTCGCTTGGGGAATAAACTCACGACAGCTTTTAATTGGTTCATTGCACGTATGACGGCGGTTTTTTCATCGGTGCTTAATTCGCTAAAATCGGCGCTGTGTCGGTCTTTGCCAATATTTGCCAGGAAAAAGATGGCGCTCAGTGCGCGCTTATTGTCCTGATAGTTGCTGTCTCTAACATCACGCATTGAGTCGAAGAATCGCGATAAATCCTGTTCGCTGTCGCCGCCCTTAAATTGCGAGCGCAACAACGCAACGTGATTGAGTGCCGCGACACGTTGACCGGCGCTCAGTTCGACAAGCATTGAATCGCCTTCGATAGCCATGATTTGCCTCTCTTGGGTGTTGCTTGAGTTCGTGGTGCGCTTGAAACCTCTTTAACCGGATGCCAGCGCTTACCGTTATCACCTAAAATCCAGCCATGTCCGTAAGACATTGATGGGCTGCGCCTTTTGAGCTGTGCAGCAAATGAAATCATGACTGCACCTCAGACCACGCCAAATGACGCGCCAAGACCGCTGATCGCATCGACAGTTGAAGACAAAGCAGGGTTAGCCTGTATGCGCGCTTGAACGGCTAGTGCGGCGAGGGTTAAACAACGAATACCGCTGTTAACGTTTTGCAGCAGGCTACGTTTGCAGCTAGCGCTCAATTGCTCAGTGGAGATCGCGCCAGCCGCTAACTGACCAACTTCAGCGGTGGCTTTCATCACATACAGCGGCAGTTTGTCGTTGGCAACTTCGTTGACCGGCACACAAGGTAAGCACTGGATTTGCGCAAGTAAGCCATCAATGAGCGTCGCGTCTTCGGTGACATCGGTAAGCACTAACACTTCTTGTACGGTGAGCTGATGAGGCTGATCGGGATTCAGCTTGTTACGCAGCGTTTGTGCTCGCATGACTGCCTGCTGCGCAACGTCTTCCATGTTGTGGGTTAACGCGAACTTGCGGCAGGCATCGTCGTAATAGTTATGGGTAGAAACTTTGAAATCAAACATAGTCAAATTCCTCACTGCCGAACACAATCACTGGCAAAGTTGAATGTTAACGTGACTGAAAGTCAGCTTCTTTCGTTAAAGCGATCATGTTGATGAGCACTTTTTCCATCTTGCGAGCTTTTGACCTGATTGGTAGGCGACCATCTTTCACCATCAGGCGGCAGGTTTCGTAAGGTATACCGGTCACTTTTGCGAATTCCGGCAGCGACAAATAAGGGCTGCTCAAGGTAATTGAAAGTGGAGAATTCATCGTGCATCCTTGTTCGTTAAGGTAAATGCGGGTAATTGCGTTCGCTGGTTCAATATTGACTACGTTACATTTCAAATTTGAATCAGTCAACGTTCACATGGTGGAAAAGTTGAATGGAATTTTCAGGCGGACAAGCTTTAGTTGATAGGTTATTGAAAGCCTACGGTTTTTCCACGCAGAGAGAGTTGGTCGAAAAGATTGGTGTTGGTCATGGCACGGTCAGTACATGGATTCGCCGTGATTACTTTGCCGGTGAAGCCGTAGTGCAATGCGCCCTTGATACTGGGGTTTCTCTAGAGTGGCTTGCCACGGGAAAAGGTGAGCATACAATCGCTGATGTTCGCGAAAGTGAACAACAGCCTTCTAAAGTTGAAAGCCTGCCATTTAGTTCTATCGATTCTGGGCATCTGCAGCTGCGGGAGCCGGTTTCAATTCAAGCTTCTTTGCTGCCTTCAGGTCATAAAAAAGTTGAAGTCATTCAGGTGCCGGAAGTCAGCACGTTCTATTTGGTCGATAAAGATTTTGCAAAACCTACCGATGGAATATGGATTACTCAACGCGCTGATGTTGTGCGATGTGAAACGTTGCAGAGAACGCCGGGCAATCATTGGCGTATCGAAGGTGTAGATTGGCCTGTTGATGAAGTTAAATTAATCGCGAAGGTTATAGGAAGTATCAAACATAAAATGTAATTGGGGATGCTGTTGATAGAAAAAATAGACTACCTAATTATTGGATCTTTGAGTTCAGGAGATTGGCGCCAGTATTCTGCATGATGCTCATTATGTGGTCATGTTTAAAAGCCAGAAATCAAACATTGACCACTGTTTTTATATACAGTAAAAAGCCCTCATTTGTTTTTTGAGGAAACTGTATGTCTGTTAGAAAAGCCGAAAACGGAAAGTGGGTTTGTGATTTTTACGCGGCGGGCAGAGGAAGTAAGCGAATTCGCAAAAGCTTTGCAACTCGCGGCGAGGCTTTACGTTACGAGCGAGAGCAGCTCGCTAAAGGCAGCGAATCCACCATAAACACGATTGAGGCGGAAGCCCGCGCGGTTCGCCTTAGTGAGTTAGTTAATGAATGGTATGAATTACATGGAAGGTCTTTGACCGATGGCGATGCAAGGCTGCAAAAATTGAAATCACTCTGTCATAACTTGGGTGATCCAGATGCTTTCACACTTAACCAAGAAATGTTTGCGGGCTATCGTAAGCAGCGGTTGGCGGGGGACTTCACCGCTAATCCAAAGCATGGCATCAAGAAACTACCGAAAGAAGCCACAGTAAACCGTGAGCACGCTTACTTACGTGCAGTGTTTAATGAACTAAAAAGGCTGGGACGTTGGAAAGGTGATAATCCACTCGATGGTGTGCGGCTCTTTCGCGAGAGTGAAAACGAACTGTCATTCTTATACGATGAAGATATTAAAAGATTACTCAAAGAGTGTGACGCATCATCAAATAAAGATCTTGGCATTATTGTGCGTATTTGCCTCGCAACCGGCGCCCGTTGGAGTGAAGCCGAGCAGTTGAGGCAATCTCAAGTTATGCCATTTCGAATCACATATACCAATACGAAAAGTAAAAAGAATCGCACTATTCCAATATCGAAAGAACTTCATGCATTAATTCCTAAATGTCGTGGCCGATTATTTGACAATGCTTATGATGCTTTCGGATTTGCGATTGAAAGGGCGAACATTGAATTGCCGGACGGCCAACGCACTCATGTTCTAAGGCATACCTTTGCAAGTCACTTCATGATGAATGGTGGAAATATATTGGTGCTTCAACAAATATTAGGTCATTCGACGATTCAAATGACGATGCGCTATAGCCACTTTTCACCAGAACATTTAGAAGCAGCAATCAATCTTAACCCATTCGATCGATTAGGAAAGGAGAACGTAAATTGATTTCTTTTAGGCAATATTTCAACATGAATGCGGCTAAGAACTTTTATCTATGCGTAACTGCTGCAGGCGTAGTTGTATTCCTTTTCTACTGTCTGAGAATAAATTTTTTTCCAACGGGAATGTCCCTGTCTGATGCAATATTTTTCCTGCTTGTAATATTTTCATTTTCACTTCTCATGGGTTTCGCTTTTACCGGTTGGTACTCAGTTTCGTGTATTCTAGTTTGGGTTTTTCTTAAGGTTTCATTGTTTATTTGCAGAATCACCAAGAGAACAAAAAGTAAATTCTATAGAAACGCTAAAGGTTCTTATAGAACTGCAAGAAAAATGAGTTTATTTGAACCTATGTTCGCATTGATCATAGTATCCATTTTAATTGGGGTTTTTGTAGCTAAGTTAGTCTTAGATGGAAAACTTCAGATAATTCCGGTTATTTCCTCTTTTTTATTGGTTGCGGTAGGGATTCTGTTAATTGCAAATGTGAATTTTGAAAAATTGTTGACCAGAGAGAAAAAGAGAAAAATGACAGTCGCATTTGTCGGATTTATGGTTTTTATCTTTTTACTTTTTTCCGGTATGGGCGAAATTCTGAATGATTCTGCTATGAGAGTTATCGGAGTTAAGAAAAATGACGCCACTTTTTTGTTAAAAGATAACGATTTAGAAATGGCAAGGCATTTGACAGGTAACAGTGGGCAATCATTCTTCTATGGCGATGTGCTATTTACGGGCGTGGGAGACACATCATTACTCGTCATCAACGATAAGCGATTGATCGTGAAAAACGTCAACTTAACAATCTCTTTTTAAGCGTGGGCAGACCAATTTATTGTGACTACCAGCAGACGGTTAAACCCAAGTTAACCCATTTTTACCGTCTATAACTCTTTGATTTACCGTAAGTGCATGATTTTAAAAGTTCTTGAAAAGTCTTTAAAATCCCTCGGCTTATGGCTGTGCGGGTTCAAGTCCCGCCCCGGGCACCATATTTGCAGTCGATAAAACGAATAAAATAAAGCAATAAGCAGTAATGTCGTAACCGCCTAAGGGCGGTTTTTTTGTTTTTGTCCTTACCTCATCGCCAATAAAAAACCCGGCTAAGCCGGGCAAGTCATTACGATTGCGGTTGTCCCACCGGACCTGCACCTTCGCTGGCACCCGGCACCGGTTGGTTACTTGGCGCATGTGGGCGCCCATCGTTGCCGACCGCATCACTCTTGTGCATACAACCCGCCAGCGATACCAAGGTTAACGTCACCAATGCTGCTTTTGCTAAAACGTTCATCTGCTGCTCCTTATAATTAAGCGATTGAGTAACCAATCCCAAAGAGATCAAAGGATTGACCATGAGCTAAGCAAAGTCAGTGACAGCAAATTACGCAAGCGAAGCGCGGCAGTAACCATAAAAAACGCCGGATTTCCGGCGTTTTTCGTCTCAATCCTAATATTTCTATCCCAGATTGCCACTCAGCCGCTCGCGGAAATCGCTGCTGCGGTTATCCAGCCCGATAAAGGTGACGTTCGCTCCATGGCGCTGATAGCGATATTCGATAGCATCAAGGGCCGCCACGCTGGAAGCGTCCCAAATTTGCGCATGCGTCAAATCGATGGTGACAGTTTTTGGATCGTGGCCGTAATTGAAGTGTTCAAACAAATCATTGCTGCTACCAAAGAACAGCGGGCCGCGCACGGTGTAATTGACCTGTTGGCCATCCTCGCTCAGCTGGCGTTCAGCGTGAATGACGTGAGCGATGCGGCGTGCGAACAGCATCATCGCCAGAATCACACCAACCAGCACGCCAATCGCCAGGTTGCCGGTCCACACGGTGACAGCAACCGTCAGCACCATCACAAAGGTTTCCGACCACGGCATGCGTTTCAGCGTAGCCGGCTGCAGGCTGTGCCAGTTCACGGTTTTCACCGCTACCACCATCATAATGCCCGCCAGTACTACCATCGGGATCTGTGCCATAATCTGGCTCAGTCCGGTCACTAATAACAGCAGCACGATACCCGCCGCGACCGTAGAAACACGCGTACGTGCTTTGCCCAGCTCGACGTTAACGATGGTTTGGCCAATCATCGCGCAACCGGCGATGCCGCCATAGAAGCCCGCAAGAATATTGCCGACGCCGAGCGCCCAGGATTCGCGGCGTTTAGCGGAAGGCGTATCGGTGATGTCATCCACCAGTTTGGCGGTCAGCAACGATTCCATCAAACCCACAAAGGCGATGCTCAAGGCGGTGGGCCAGATGATTTGCAGCGTGTGCAGATTGATTGGGACCAGCAGCGTAGTGAAGCCTGGCAGACCGGCGGTCATTGGCCCTTCGTCGCCCACGTTCGGTACGCGATAGCCAAGCAGCAACGCCACCGCCGTCACCACCACAATCGCCACCAGCGGTGAAGGGACGCTTTTCAGCACTTTCGGTAGCAGCAGCACGATGGCCAGCGTAACGGCGAATAGCACCCACACCAACGCGGATTGTCCCCAAACGTGCGGGACCTGCGCAAAGAAGATCAGGATGCCGAGGGCGTTAACGAAGCCGATCATCACCGAACGTGGGATATAGCGCATCATGCGCGACAACCCAGCGAGCCCAAAGATAATCTGGATAATGCCGCCCATAATCACCGCCGGCAGGATGTATTCAACGCCGTGCGCATGCACCATTGGGCCGATCACCAGCGCCACCGAACCGGCCGCTGCGGTGACCATCGCCGGACGACCGCCCAGAATCGACAGCGTCAGGCACAGCACCACCGAGGCCACAAGGCTGACTTTAGGATCGACACCGGCAATCACGGAGAAGGAGATAACTTCCGGGATCAGCGCCAGCGCGGTAATAATGCCGGCCAGACACTCGCGGGTTAACAGGGCTGGCGAACGTAAAACGCGCCCCACGGTGATATCGCTCTCCACCGCAGTGGTGCGCTCAGTTGGTTGACTCATAAATTGTGCAGGCTCTTTTATTATTGTGCGCATACCGTCGCGGTACGGCAGTAACCAGTTAGGATTTTCCGAGAAGGGATGTTACCGGGCAATAAGGTGAGACGCTAGCGCGTTGGGTCAGGTGAGGGTGATTCCATCCCTGGAATCCGGCTTTAGACCGCGAGATCGTCAGGTGTTTTATTCACAACCAATTCAAGCAGATGGCGATAAATATCCAGCTGAATCACATCGCTTTCCATCTCAAGACGGTTAATCAGTGAAGCAATAATCGCTTTATTAGAAACCGGCATACCGGCTTGCAGGATTTCGGCGATGATCTGCCCGAAAACTTCCATTTCACTGCTGTCGCTGTTACCGGCCAGTTTGAAATAGTCAGCGATGGCAGCGCTACTGTTTGCGGCGTTTTGCATATGTGAAGCCCTTAAGATCGGCCTGATGGCAATGTGCCTTCAGCTCCATGATGAAAAAATTTGCACGCGGACAGGCGCGCAACACCCAACTCATCAACCAACGCAAAAAGACACCTCTGAAGGTGGAAATCCACAACACCTTCAGAGGCGACGCAAAGTGCATCATTCGTTACGGAGCCATCTCCTGGCTCACGGGACGTAAACTTATACAATCCGGCGCAACTTGTACAACCTGGATTTTAAGCAATTTGTGCTAGCCCTTATTTAACAGTTACTTATGATTTGTAATGTTTTCTAAAAGCTATACAAGAATAAGCCCAAACCGCCAAATTTTCGGTGAGTTGTACAACTGATAAAGAAAGCTGGAGATTTTTTGTGCTGCCAACTACGTTTGCAGGTGTAAGCAAAATTTTCATTGGCGAGCGGCTTACCTTATAATAACGCTCCCGTTTAGTTAGATACCTAACCATTAGGCCACTACGTTTTGAGCGACTATCCCCAACCCTTTTCTCGTTTGCTGCATCTCACCGCGCACGCGTGGCGTTTGGCTGTTGATCGTCGCCTCAAAGAGAGCGGATTGAGCATGAGCAGCTGGATGGCGATTGCCAGCGTTGCAACCGCCGCCGAGCCGCCAACGCAAAAAGCGCTGGCGCAGTTGCTTGGTCTGGAAGAGGCCAGCGTCGTGCCGCTGGTGGATCGTCTGGTGAAGCAGCAGCTATTAGCGCGCGTGCAGCCGCCGGAAGATCGTCGCAAACGCCTGCTGATTCTGACTGAGCAGGGCAGCGTGGCCTTTGCCGAAGTGAAAACGCAGGCCGATGCGCTACGTGCACAGTTGTTGGCGGATATCGATCCTGCATCGTTGGCGATAACGGAACAGGTGCTGCAACAGCTGCTCGCGCGTCTGGGAAGCGTTTAACCGTGGCAAAACGTAATCCTTATGCCCCGCGCGAATGGCTGCCGCATGAAAAGCCGATGCTGCCGGGTTCGCCCTCAACGCCGCTGCATTCGCCTTCGAAGCGCATCGCATTTGGCATCATTGGCTTATTGATCTCGATTACCGGCGCGCTGAGTAACGCGCTGGTCTCTGCCAACCTCACCAATCTGCAAGGCACCTTCGGCGCTTACAGCAATGAGATCGCCTGGCTGCCCGCGGTATATGTGATGGGCAACATCTCCATCAACCTGCTGCTGGTGAAGTTCCGCCAGCAGTTTGGTCTGCGGCTGTTCACCGAAGCGTTTCTGGTGCTGTATGTGATCGTGGCATTTTTTCACCTGCTGGCTAACGATCTCAGCTCGGCGATCATTGTCCGCACCGCGCACGGCATGGTCGGCGCGGCGCTCAGTTCGCTCGGCATCTATTACCAGATTCAGGCCTGGCCGGCGAAGCATCGGCTTAAAGCCCTGGTGATTGGCATCACCGCATCACAGCTGGCGATTCCGCTGGCACGATTGTTCTCCACTGAACTGCTGCAGCTGCAAGAGTGGCGCGGTTTATACCTGTTTGAACTCGGTCTGGCGATGATCTCGCTGGGCTGCGTGCTGGTGGTGAAACTGCCGCCCGGCGACCGTATCAAAGCCTTTGAAAAGATGGATTTCCTCACCTTCATGTTGATGGCGCCGGGCATGGCGCTGCTGTGCGCGGTGCTGTCGCTGGGCCGTATCGAATGGTGGTTCAGCACGCCGTGGCTCGGTGTGGCATTGGCGCTGGCGTTGGTGTTGATCGTGGCGGCGATTGTCGTCGAGCACAACCGTAAGAATCCGTTGCTGAATACCCGCTGGCTCAGCAACGGCACGATTGTGCGGCTGGGCATTGTGATGATCATGATGCGTATTCTACTGGCCGAGCAAAACACTGGCGCGGTGGGTTTCCTGCAGCAGCTTGGCTTACTCAACGATCAGATGCGCGGTCTGGCGTTAGCGATCATTGCCGGGGTGATTTGCGGCATGATCGCCAGCGCATTAACCATCAAACCCACGCATCTGAGCTGGCCAATTGTCGTGTCGCTGGTGGTGATGATCGTCGCCTCGCTGATGGATGCGCAATCCAACCCGCTGACGCGTGCCCACAATCTCTACTTTAGCCAGTTTTTGCTCGGTTTCGGCAGCGCCTTCTTCCTCGGGCCCGCTATGCTGCTGGGGATTGGCGGCGTGGTGACGCAGCCGAAAAATCTGGTCAGCTTCTCGGTGCTGTTCGGCATGAGCCAGAACTTAGGCGGCCTGATCGGCGCGGCCATTCTCGGCACGTTCCAGACGTGGCGCGAAAAATACCACTCCAGCCTGCTGGGCGATCAGCTGTCGCAGCTGGATCCCAACGTGACCGAACGCCTTAGCCAGTACAGCTCGGTGTTTAGCAGCCAGTTGCCGGATAGCGTGCTGCTCAGCGCGCAAAGCAGCAGCCAGCTGCAAACGGTGGCGACGCTGCAAGCCAACGTGCTGGCCTATAACGATACTTATCTTCTTACCGCCGCGCTGGCTTTCATCACCTTAATCTGGGTGCTGTATCGCCTGACGCGCTTACGCTATATCAACTGGCGTCAGACTAAAATGAATGCGGCACAACCAGTAACCCCGACGGAGAATTCATGAGCCAACAGGACGACATTCAGGCGGCGGAGCGCGAGCGCACCAACCGTCGACGCATTCTTTCTATCGCCGCTGGCAGCGGCATTGTCATCGTCGGCGTGCTGGTGATCCTCTATGCCTGGCAGCTGTGGCCGTTCACCAGCACCGTTCAGTCCACGGAAAACGCCTACGTGCGTGGCCAGGTAACCTTTATCAGCCCGCAGGTGAATGGCTATCTGACTGAAGTGAACGTGGTGGATTTGCAGCCAGTGACCAAAGGCCAACTGCTGATGACCATCGACGATCGTATCTATCGTCAGCGCGTGCATCAGGCGCAGGCGCAGCTGGATATGAAAATCGCCGCGCAGAACAACAACCAGCAGCAACGTAAAAGTGCCGAAGCCAATATTCTCAGCAATAAAGCGGCGCTGGAAAATGCCAAAGCGCAGGCGCTGAAAAGCAGCCTCGATCTCAAGCGCGTTGAGAATCTGGCGGCTGATGGCTCGCTGTCGGTACGTGAGCGCGACGCCGCGCGCGCGGCAAATGCCCAGGCGCAGGCACAGTTGCGTCAGGCGGATGCGCAGGTGGCCGTTTCACAACAGAATCTGCAAACCGTGGTGGTGAATCGCGCGTCACTGCAGGGCGATGTTGCCAGTGCGCAGGCGGCGCTGGAGTTGGCAAATATCGACCTGGCGAATACGCGCATCATCGCGCCAGACAGCGGCCAGCTCGGTCAGCTGTCGGTGCGCAAAGGCAGCTATGTGACCGCCGGCACGCGTTTGACATCGGTGGTGCCAGAAAACAAATGGATCATCGCGAATTTCAAGGAAACTCAACTGGCGCGCGTGCGTCCTGGCTTGCCGGTGAACATCCGCGTCGATGCGCTGGACGGTAAGCACTACGATGGCCGCGTCGAGTTTATTTCGCCTGCCGCCGGTTCCGAATTCAGTGCTATCTCGCCGGATAACGCCACCGGCAACTTTGTGAAAATTGCCCAGCGCATTCCGGTGCGCATCAAAATTTTGAATGACGATCTGCAAGCACTGCGTCCGGGCATGTCAGTGGAAGTAAGCATTGATACCGCCGCAGAGCCGCACAAGGATGCGCCATGAGGCGCTTATTGTTAGCCACCTGTGTGGCATTGATGGTGAGCGGCTGTGCAACGCAAGTGGAAAAAGCGCCCTCATCGTTGCCGATTCCTGAGAGCTGGCGTCAGCAGGTGGGCCCGCATGCGCTGCCGGAGGCGCAATGGTGGCAGAACTTTGGCGATGCCGATCTCAATCGCCTTGTCACGCAGGCGTTGCAGCACAACAGCGATGTCCTCACCGCGCGTTCGCGCGTGGATCAATACCGTGCCGAGTTGCGTGCCGCGCAGGGCGATAATTTCCCAACGCTGTCGGCGGGCGTGGCGGCTACGCATCAGCGTGCGCTGTCGGCGGCCACCGGTCAGCCGTATGAAAACGCGGTGTTTCAGGGATTGCTGCAGGCCAACTACGAGGTGGATTTATGGGGCAGCCGCAGCAACAGCATTCGCGCCGCAGAAGCTTCGCTGGATGCGCAGCGTGCTGCCGCTTCTGCCGCTGAGCTCACCGTCGCCAGTTCGGTGGCATCGGGCTACCTCAGCTTGTGTGCGCTGGATGAACAGCTGCGCGTAACCCAGGCAACGCTGGCGACGCGCAAAAACTCGCTCAACCTGGCGCAGCGCCAGTTTGAAACCGGCTACACCTCGCGCCTTGAATGGATGCAGGCCGCCTCGGAATATCAAACCGCCAAAGCGCAGATCCCGCAGTTGCAGCATCAGATCGAGCAGCAGGAGAACGCGCTTAGCGTGCTGGTGGGCATGAACCCGCGCCAAATCGCGCGCAGCAGCCAGTTCGACCACATCAAGCCGCAAATCTTGCCATCGCTGCTGCCGTCGCAGCTGCTGAATCGCCGTCCCGATATTGTGCAGGCGCAGCGCCAGCTGCTGGCCGCCGACGCGTCACTGGCGTCAACCCAGGCCAAACTGTTGCCGTCGCTCAATCTCACCGCCAGCGGCACCTTGCAAAGCAGCGAACTGCATCAGCTGCTGGATAATCCGTTCCGTCTGTGGAGCATTGGCGGCAGCATTCTGGCTCCGCTGTTAAATCGCGAAGCGCTAACTGCTCAGGTGGATGTGGCGATGGCGACGCGTAATCAGGCGCTGTACGGTTATGAAAAAGTGGTGCGTAACGCCTTCTCCGACGTGGATAACGCGCTGGATGCCATTCGCCGTAGCGAGGAGCAGCTGGCGGAGTTGCAGAAACAGGAGAGTTATGTGGCGGAAGCGTATCGCATTGCCCACAACCGTTACCAAAATGGTTACGCCTCTTATCTGGATGAGCTGGACGCCCAGCGCACGCTGTTCAGCACTCAGCTGAATATCGTGTCAGTAAAAAATACGCTGCTGTTAGCGCAAATCGATCTATATCGTTCGCTCGGCGGCGGCTGGCAGGGTTAAACATCATGTCGCAAGGCCATTTTTCGGTAGAAATTCCGCCGTAAAACGGCCTGCGTCTGGTTTTAAATCGGCAGTAAACGATTCTAAAGTCATTCATGCTTCTTTTTACTTGTCTTTACAAATAATGTTATTATCCGCCCGCTTTACACAGTCTGAACGGAACAGTGTTGGTAAGTTTACCAGCGCGGTCGCTCACTTAAGCGGCATGCAAAGACAGGGGAAGAAAAGGAAATGATGAATAAAAAAATCGGTTTTGCGTTGTTAGTTACTGCGGTCCTGTTAACGGGCTGTGCGCCGCGTACCGCGCCGATCCAGAATGTTAGCCAGACCGTGGGTCAGAGCTACTCGGATGAGCAAATGAAGCAAGCTATCGTCCAGGCGGGCGCCGCTAACCATTGGGTGATGACGCCAGCGGGTCCGGGCGTGATGAATGGTCACCTGGCCGAGCGCGGACATACCTCGGATATTCGCGTGAACTACACCGCGAACAGTTATCAAATTCAGTATGTCAGCAGCCAGAATCTGAAAGCAGGCAGCGGTCAGATTCACCGCAACTATAACCGCTGGATTCAGAACCTGAGCCAGGGCATCCAGACGCGACTGGCGGTCGAAGCCGTTAAATAAGCGCGAAGCGTGATTGCTGACATAATGTTGTAAAGTTAGCCGTAACGCTGCCGAAATAGAAACAGGCGGGCCACGTGCCCGCCTTGTTAATCGGCGACATCCGCATGGGATGACGGGTATAGAGAGCAAGGAAGGGATGCCGCGCAGCGAAAACCGGACCATCCCTGAGGCTGAAGAAAGAATACAGGTATGAAACTCGCTTACTCCCTTGTTGACTGGCACGCCATCGCGCCGGGCAACAGCACCGCAGAAGAGTGGCAACGTTGGGCGCAACAGGCACCGGCGTTAGATGCCACGCAACCTATCGCGAAACCCCAATTTTTGCCGATGATGACCGCGCGTCGTCTCAGTGCCGGCAGCCGTGCTGCGGTTGAGTGCGGGCTGGCATTATTGGCGCGGCACAGCGTGGACGCCATCGTCTTCACCAGTCGCCACGGCGAACTGGAGCGTAATCTGCGCATCCTCACCGCGCTGGCGGAACAGCAAGCGCTGTCGCCCACCGATTTCGCCATGTCGGTTCACAACTCAGCGGTGGGCAGTTTGACCATCGCCGCGCGTCAGCCGTTGGTTTCATCCTCGGTTTCGGCCGGTATTGATAGCTTCCAGCAAGGATTGATAGAAGTGGCGGCGCTGCATCAGGCGGGTTATGCGCAGGTGCTGCTGGTGGATTTTGACGGCGTGGTGCCGGATTACTACCGTCCGTGGCTGCCGGAAATCGATCGCTTTAATGCGCCGTACGCGGTAGCGCTGCTGCTACGCGCGGGCGAGGCATGGCGTTGCGAAGCACAGGCCGGCAAACCCGCTGAGCTGCACAACCCTCTGCCGCAAAGTCTGCAGTTTCTGGCGGCGATGCTGCACAACACGCCACGTTTTAGCGTGGCCGGCGAGCGCCATCAGTGGCACTGGGAGCGTCTGCATGGTGGATAATTCGCTAACCGAGGCGCGTCCCGGTTTCAACTATTACTGGCGGCTGGTGATGACCGCCGTCAGCTTCACGCTGTTCAGCGTGGGCGGCCTGCTACTGTCGCTGATTTGGTTCAATCTGCTGTTGCTGGTGCAGCGCGATGGCCTGCGCCGTCGCCATATCGCCCGCAGCAGCATCGCCTGGAGCTTCCGCTGCTTCCTGCGTTTCTGCCGCGTTGTCGGGGTTTACGATTACCAGATCATCGGCGCAGAACAGCTGCGTCAGGATCGCGGCTGCCTGATCGTCGCCAACCATCCGTCACTGATCGATTACGTGATGATCGCGTCGGTGCTGCCGGAGATGGATTGCCTGGTGAAAGCCGAGCTGCAGCACAACATTTTCTTCCGTGGCGTGATTCGCGCCGCCGATTACCTGATTAACAGCGAAGCCGATACGCTGCTGCCAGACAGCCAGCAGCGACTGGCGCGCGGCGATACCATTCTGATTTTCCCGGAAGGCACGCGCACACGTTATGGCGAGCCGCTGAAGCTGCAGCGCGGTGCCGCCAACATTGCGGTGCGCGCGGGCTGCGATTTGCGTGTGGTGCACATCAGCTGCACCGAGCGCATGCTCGATAAGCAAAGCCGCTGGTATCAGATTCCGCTGGTTAAACCGATTTTTACTGTACGCGTACAATCGCGTATTGCCAGCCACGCCTTTAGTGAGGCCGAAGAGGATTCGCAGCCGCTGGCCGCACGTCGTCTGACGCGTCATCTGCAACAGGCGCTGGTGCCTGAAGAGACCAACTAAGTTATGCAAGTACTGATTAACGACATCAAACAGATGATTATCGACACGCTGAATCTGGAAGATATCAGCCCTGACGACATCGAAACCGACGCACCGCTGTTTGGCGAGGGGCTGGGCCTCGATTCAATCGATGCGCTGGAGCTGGGACTGGCGGTGAAAAATCGCTTCGGCGTACAGCTCTCCGCCGAGAGTGAAACGCTGCGCGCGCACTTTTTTTCCGTGGCTACACTGGCCGCGTTTGTTGAACAACAGCAAGCCTGAGAGCAGTCAACATGATGAACAAAAACGAAATTTACCAGGAAGTGGCTTCGCTGCTCACCTCGCTGTTTGAAATTGAGCCGGATGATATTCGTCCGGACGCCCGCCTGTATGAAGACCTCGAGCTGGATAGCATCGATGCGGTCGATATGGTGGTGCATCTGCAAAAGCGTACTGGCCGTAAGATCAAACCGGAAACCTTCCGCGCGGTGCGTACCGTGCAGGATGTGGTGGATGCCGTCGATCAACTGATGCGCGACGAAGCCTGATCGCATGCTGCTGCGGCTGCTAAACGGAGCGGCGCTGCTGGCGTGGCCGTTTCTGGTGTGGTTAACCCTCACCCAGCCACAGTGGCGCGGCGTGACGGGCCTGCTGGCGCTGCTGTTTGTGCTGCGCGTCTGGACGCTGCGCCGCGCCGCCGGGCCGATGGCGCGTGTGATGCTACTGCTGGCGCTGGTGGGCAGCGCGTTATGCCTCGCCAGCCTGCTGCTGCGATCGCAACATCTGCTGCTGTGGTATCCGCTGGTGGTCAATGCATCGATGCTGCTGCTGTTTGGCGCGTCGCTGTGGAGCCCCATGCCGCTGGTAGAGCGGCTGGCACGGCTGCGCGAACCGGATCTGCCACCGCGCGCGGTGCGTTATACCCGCCGCGTGACGCAAGTGTGGTGCGGCTTTTTCATCTTCAACGGCAGCGTGGCGCTGCTCACCTGCCTGCTCAATGATGTCACGCTTTGGACACTCTGGAATGGGTGCATCAGCTATCTGTTGATGGGCACGCTGATGGGCGGCGAATGGCTGCTGCGTCAGCGCATAAGGAAACAGGCATGAACTTACATAGCCTCCGCGACTGGTTCAGCGCGCCGGATCGCATGGTGGCCTGGCACGGCCAACAGCAACATACGCTGCATACCTTGCGTCAGCAGGTACGGGCGCTGGCCGATCGGCTGCAAAACCAGCCCGGCCAATATTGGGCGCTGTGCTTTGATAACAGCTATGCGTTTACCGCCGCGCTGCTGGCGCTGTGGCACGCCGGTAAAACGCCGGTGATCCCCGGACACTGTCGCGCGGCCCAGCTGGAAGAGATGGCCGACAGCCTGGATGGCGTGATCAGTGATATGCCGCTGGCAGTCGCGCTGCCGCAACTGCGCTGGGACGACGCACTGGCGAGCGGTGCGTTACCGCCAATCGCCGCCGACGCCACGCTGGTGTTGTTCACCTCTGGTTCGACCGGCACGCCGCGTCGCGTAGTGAAATCGCTGCGCGCGCTGGATCTTGAAGCCCGCTGGCTCTCCAGCTTGTGGGGCGCACGCTTACGTGATTGCCATGTGATTGCCTCCGTCAGCCATCAACATCTGTATGGCCTGAGTTTTCGCATCGTGCTGCCGATGGCGTTGGGTTTACCCTTTGCCGCGCAGCAAATTTTCTACAGTGAACAGCTGGCCGATCATTCACCCGATCGTCGCTACGCGTTTATCAGCAGCCCAGCGTTTCTGCGGCGTCTCGATCCTGCATTGGCCGGGCCGCGCTGCGAACTGATCGTCTCCGCCGGTGGCGCGTTGCCGTGGACGGCGGCGCAGCATGCGCAACAGGCGCTGAGCTGTACGGTTGATGAAATCTATGGCAGCACCGAAACCGGCGTGATTGGCTGGCGCTGCGCCCACGAGGAGAACGCGCTGTGGCACTGTTTCCCGCAGATTACCCTGCGTGAGCAGGACGCCGGACGCTGGCGGGTGTTTTCCGCCTTGCTGGAAACCGATGACGGTTGCGCGCTCGACGATCGTATCGTGCAGCAGCCGTCCGGCCAGTTTCAGCTGGCGGGACGTCAGGATCGCGTGGTGAAGATCGAAGATAAACGCGTATCGCTGAGTGAAATTGAACGCCGCCTGCTGGCGTTGCCCGGCGTGGAAGATGCCGCCGCGCTGGCGATTCAGCGTCACGGTCGTCACGCGATTGGCGTGGTGCTGGCGCTGCCTGAGATGCTGGATGCGGCGACGCTGCATCAGCTAAAAATTGAGTGGAAACGCGCCCTGCAACCCTGGCTGGAGCCGGTGGCGATTCCGCGCTATTGGCGCGTGGTGACGTCGATTCCTGTCACCGCACAAAGTAAACGCGCCTGGCCACAAATTGAGGAGTTATTTGATGCTGCCGGTTGAACTGCATGCCGAACAGCAGGGCGATGCACTGATATTGCGCCTGCACGTTGTTGCCGATCTCTTTTGGTTTCGCGGCCATTTCCCGACGCTGCCAATTCTGCCCGGCGTGGCGCAGCTCGACTGGGCGCTGCATTACGGCCTGACGCGTTTAGCCATCGGTAAATCTTTCGCCGCGATTGACAATATCAAGTTCCAGCAGCCGGTGCCGCCGGATGCCGAACTGGCTTTACAGCTGCAGTGGCAGGCAGAAAAATCGCTGCTCAGTTTCAGCTACAGCCTGATCAACGGCGATGTGGCGACGGTGGCCAGCAGCGGGAAGATCCGCCTGTGTTGAGTTCTCACTTCACGCCTTGTGTGCTGATTCCCTGCTATAACCACGGCGCGATGCTGGCGTCGGTGCTGGCGCGGCTGGCATCGTTCAACTTGCCAGTGATTCTGGTGGATGACGGCAGCGATGCCACCACCAAACAGCAGATTGCGGCGCTTGAGGCACCGCAGTTGCGGGTACTGACGCTACCCCACAATCAGGGCAAAGGCGCGGCGGTGATTGCCGGGATGCGCGCGGCGGCGGCGGCGGGTTACAGCCACGCGCTGCAACTGGATGCCGATGGCCAGCATCAGGTGGAAGACACGCCGCGTATGCTGGCCGAAGCGCAGCGTTACCCGCACTGTCTGATCTCCGGTCAGCCGCTTTACGACGCCTCGATTCCCACATCGCGCCTCTACGGCCGCTACATCACCCATTTCTGGGTGTGGGTGGAAACGCTGTCGTTCTCGCTGAAAGACAGCATGTGCGGCTTCCGCGTCTATCCGCTCGCGCCATCGCTGGCGTTGTGCGATCGCCGTCCGATTGGTCAGCGCATGGATTTCGACACCGAAATCATGGTGCGCCTCTATTGGCAGGGCACGCCGAGCCGTTTTATCACCACGCGCGTGACCTATCCGGCCAGCGGCGTATCGCACTTTGATGCGCTGCGGGACAACCTGCGCATCTCATGGATGCACACGCGGCTGTTCTTCGGCATGTTGCCACGCATCCCGCAGTTACTGCGTCAGCGTAGTGATGCGCAACACTGGTCTGCAACGCCGGAACGACGCGGGCAGAGCGGTTTGCGCTTTATGCTGTGGCTCTATCGCCGCGCCGGACGCTTGCCTTTTATCTTGCTGCTGTGGCCGGTGGTGGCGGTTTACTGGCTAACCGGACGCACAGCGCGCGCCGCCTCGCAGCAGTGGCTGACGCGAGTACGGGCGATGGCGCAGCGGCAGAACATCGCGCTGCCTGCGCCGCTCAGCAGCTATCGTCACTTTTTGCGTTTCGGCTACAGCATGCTGGATAAAGTCGCTAGCTGGCGCGGTGATCTGCAATGGGGGCGCGACATTGATTTCGCGCCAGGTGCGGAAGCCACCATTCGCGCCGCCGAGGGCAAAGGCCATCTGATTCTGGCCTCGCATCTCGGTGATATCGAAGCCTGCCGCGCGATGGCCAAACAGGTCAGCGGATTGGTGATTAATGCGCTGGTGTTTACTGACAATGCGCAACGCTTCCGCGAGGTGCTGGAGAGCATTGCACCGCAGGCGGGCGTCAATCTGCTGCCGGTCACCGATATCGGTCCGGACACCGCCATTCTGCTGCAGCAAAAACTTGATGCCGGTGAATGGGTGGCGATTGTTGGCGATCGTACCGCCGTGCATCGCCAGCGCGGCGGCGAGCGTCGCGTGGTGTGGAGTGAATTTATGGGCCATCCTGCACCGTTTCCCCAGGGACCGTTTGTGCTGGCGGCGGCGTTGCGCTGTCCAGTGCTGCTGATGTTCGCCCTGCGCGAACAGGGGCGATTGCGGGTGCACTGCGAAGCCTTTGCCGATCCGCTCTCGCTGCCGCGCGTCCAGCGCCAGCAGGCGTTACAGGCCACCGTCGATCGCTACGCCGAACGGTTACAACAGCACGCGCTGATGGCGCCGCTGGACTGGTTTAACTTTTACAATTTCTGGACGTTGCCCGAGGAGAAAAGCCGCGATGAGTGAAAGCAACTACCGCGCTGAGGTGGACATTACCGTGTCGTTTCACGACTGCGATCCGATGGGCGTGGTGTGGCACGGCAACTATTTCCGCTTTTTTGAAGTGGCGCGCGAAGCCTTGCTGCGCAGCGTCAATTACAGCTACGGCGAAATGGCCGCCAGCGGCTACGTCTGGCCGGTGGTCGATACCCATGTGAAATACCGCCAGCCGCTGCGCTGCGAAGAGGTGGTGCGCGTCATCGCCAGTATCAGCGAATACGAAAACCGTTTACGCATTGATTATGTGATCCGCAACGCGGCGGGGCAGGTGACCACCAAAGCCCACACGCTGCAGGTGGCGGTCAATGCAGCGACTCAAGAGATGTGTTTTGTCTCGCCCGATATTCTGTTTGAACGCCTGGGAGTGAAACCGTGATCAGAACCCTTTGTCTGCTGCTGCTGGTGATCTGCGCCAACGCCAGCGCGGTCACGCTCGAGCAGTTGCAACAGCGCTTTGCCAGCCAACCGGTGATCCGCGCCAATTTTGTTCAGGTGCGCACCATTGCCGGGATGGCGCAGCCGCTGGTGTCACGCGGTCAGCTGCTGATCGCCCAGCAGCAGGGTTTGTGGTGGCAGCAAGCCACGCCGTTCCCACTGATGCTGATCCTTGATGATAAGCGCATGGTGCAGAGCATGAGCGGCCAGCCGCCGCAGGTGATCACCGCCGACAGCAATCCGCAGATGTTCCAGTTCAACCATTTGTTACGCGCGCTATTCCAGGCAGATGAAAAGGTGCTGCGTGAGAATTTTGCGCTCGATTTCCACGATCTGGGCAACAACCGCTGGCAACTTGGTTTGACGCCGAAAGCCGCGCCGCTGAATAAGATCTTTAACCGTATCGATCTGCAAGGCGAGGCGTTTCTCAATCGCATCACGCTGGATGATAAGCAGGGCGATAAAACCGAGATCACCCTTAGCGCTACCCGCACCGAACCGAAACAGTTAACCGATGAAGAGCGAGCCCGTTTTGCCCCAGCGCAGTGAAAAAACCGTTGCGCTGCTGTGGCTGGCGGTGTGCCTGACGTTAGCGGTGGCGCTGGCGGTTTTGCTGCCGCGCAGCCAGCTGAATAGCAGCGTGCTGGCGTTATTGCCGCAGCAAAACCTCGGCCAGGCGCCAGCGGAGATTCAGCACGGCTTTATGCAGCGCCTCGATCGTCAGCTGGTGTGGCTGGTAAGTGCCAACGATCACGACGGCGATGCGGTTGCGGCCTGGTGGCAAGCGCAGCTGCAAGCCTTGCCGATGCTGAAACAGGTGAGCGGCGAACTGGATGATGATCAGATGCAGCGCTGGGGTGCCTATGCGTTTCAGCATCGCAACGGCTTGATCGATGCGGCCACGCGCGCGCGCCTGCAGAACGGTGGTGACGCGCAGGCCGACTGGATTCTGGCGCAGCTGTTCTCGGCCTTCGCGGGCGTCGGCAGCCAAGAGATCGGCCACGATCCGCTGCTGCTGGTGCGCGGCGCGCAACTTGCGATGCAGCAGAACGCCAACAAAATGCTGCTGCATAACGGCTGGCTGACGGTCAAGGATGCGCAGCAGCGCCGCTGGTATTTCATGCACGGCGAGCTGGCGAGCAATGCTTTCAGTATCAAAGAGAGCCACCAGCTGGTGACTGCGCTCAATCAGCTGGAGCAACAGCTGAAAACCCGCTGGCCGGATGCGCAACTGCTGACGCGTGGCACGGTGCTGTTTAGCGACAATGCCAGCCAGCGCGCGCAGCATGATGTCGAAACCCTCGGCAGCGCAACGTTAGCGGGGTTGCTGCTGCTGGTGTGGCTGGTGTTCCGTTCATTACGGCCGCTGGCGCTCTGTGCATTGTCGGTGGCGATGGGCGCGATGGCGGGCACGGTGCTGACGCTGCTCTGTTTTGGTGAGCTGCATCTCACCACCTTAGTGATGAGCCTCAGCATTGTCGGTATTTCGGCCGATTATACGCTCTACTATCTGACGGAACGCATGGTGCACGGCGAGCAAGCCACGCCGTGGCAAAGTTTGCATAAGGTGCGCGGCACGCTGCTGCTGGCGCTCGGCACCACGGCGATTGCCTGGCTGTTGATGCTGCTGGCACCGTTCCCCGGCTTGCGCCAGCTGGCGGTATTTGCCGCCAGCGGATTAAGTGCTTCCTGCCTGACGGTGATCTGTTTTTATCCGTGGCTGGTACGCGGTTTACCGGTGCGGCCGATTCCGGCGATGGTATGGCTGGCGCGCTGGCTGGCCGCGTGGCGGCGCAATAACGGGCTGAAGCGCGGCTTACCGGCGCTGGTGGCGATCTATGCGCTGAGCGGCATGCTACAACTCAAGGTCGATGATGATATTGCCCATCTGCAAAGCGCCCCGGCGCAACTGTTAGCGCAGGATCGTCAGCTGGCGCAACTCACCGGTCAGCAGGCCGATCAAACCTGGTTTGTGGTGTGGGGCGATGATGAACAGCAAGCACTGCAACGGCTGAGCGCGCTGGCACCCAAGCTGCAACAGGCGCAGCAGCAAGGCTGGTTCAAAAGTTATCGCGTGCTGCCGCTCAGTTCGCTGGCGCAGCAGCAGCAGGATGTAGCGCTGCTACAGCAGGCTGCACCCACCATTCTGGATCGATTGAAGCAGGCGGGCATTACTGTAGCGAATGCTAATCTCAGCGCCATGCCGGTGACCGCCGCCGACTGGCTGGCGAGCCCGCTGAGTGAAGGCTGGCGGCTGCTGTGGCTGTCGCTGCCGGACGGACGCAGCAGCGTGCTGGTGCCGATCGGCGGCGTTAAAAACAGCGCTGCGTTGCAGCAGCTGGCATCCCAGCAGGCGGGTGTCAGTTGGGTTGATCGCAAGGCCAGCTATGATGAACTGTTCCGCTTTTGGCGCACGCTGCTGAGCGGATTGCTGGCGCTGGCATTATTGCTGATTACCGCCAGCTATATGCTACGGTTGGGCGTGAAAGCCGGGATGCGCAGCGCGCTGCCGTCGTGGCTGTCGCTGGCGGCGGCGCTGGCGACGCTGGGCTGGATCGGCGCGAACCTCAATCTGTTTGCCTTGCTGGCGCTGATTCTGGTGCTGGGCATCGGCATCAACTACACGCTGTTCTTCAGCAATCCGCGCGGCACGCCGTTAACCTCCATGCTGGCGGTGACGCTGGCGATGATGACCACACTGTTAACGCTCGGCATGCTGGTGTTCAGCAGCACCGCCGCCATCAGCGGTTTTGGTACCGTGCTATGCAGCGGGATTTTTTGTGCATTCTTGCTGGCGCCGCTGGCGCTGGCTCCGGGGAAAAGGAAGCAACGATGAAAATGGGCATTTTGCTGCTGTTAAGCCTGCTGGTAAGCGGCTGCGCGCAGCATCAGAGCGACCTCAACCGGCCAACCGCGTGGCTGAAACCGGGCGTGCGCGTCACGCTGCCGGCGCCGGGCATCTCGCCCGCGTTTCAGCAGCAGCAGTTGCTGACCGGCCACGCCAAAGGCAAAACCCAGTCGCTGCTGGTGCTGCTGAGCGCGGATTCACAGCAGCTGAGCCTCGCCGGATTGTCATCGCTTGGCATTCGCCTGTTCCGCGTCACCTATGATAAAAACGGCATTTACACGCAGCAGATGATGGCGCTGCCGGAAATGCCGCCCGCCAGTCAGGTGTTGGCGGATGTGATGCTGAGCCACTGGCCGATCAGCGCGTGGCAGCCGCAGTTGCCGCGTGGCTGGACGCTGACCGACATCGACGATCGGCGCGAGCTGCGCGATCCCGCTGGCAAGGTGGTAACGCTGATTCGCTATCTGCAGCGCGGCGAGTTGCGTGAGCCGATCAGCATCGATCAACGTGCTTTTGGTTATCAGATTCAAATCCAACATCTGGATGCCTCATCATGATTTACATCTCCACCTTTGGCATGGTGAATGCGCTGGGCAACAACCTGGCGCAAATTGCCGCGCAGTTGCAAGCGGGCCACGCGCCCGGCATGCAACCGCGCGACGGCTGGCTGCAAGACGGCAAACGCTGCTGGCTGGGTGAAGTGCAGGGCGCGTTGCCGCTGATTCCTGCCGCGCTGGCGGCGCATAACACCCGCAACAATCAGCTGCTGCTGGCCGCGCTGGCGCAGATACGCCCGGTAGTGGATGCGGCGATCGCGCAATATGGGCGCGATCGCGTGGCGATTGTGCTTGGCACCAGCACCTCCGGCGTTGATGAAGGCGATCGTCAGGTGGATGACGCCTTGTCGGGCTACGATTACCGCATGCAGGAGCTTGGCGATCCATCACGCTTCCTAGCGCATTTTTTAGCGCTGGACGGTCCGGCTTACACCATTTCGACTGCCTGCTCATCCAGTGCGCGCGCCATAATCAGCGGCCAACGTTTGATTGATGCTGGTTTAGCGGACGTGGCGCTGGTGGGCGGCGCGGATTCGCTAAGTCGTATGCCGATTAACGGTTTCGCCAGCCTGGATTCGCTCTCTGAACGTCACTGCGCGCCGTTTAGCGCCGATCGCGACGGCATTTCGATTGGTGAAGCTGCCGCGCTGCTGCTGCTGACGCGCGAAAAGCAGCCGCTGGCGCTGCTCGGCTGCGGTGAATCGTCGGACGCGTGGCACATGTCGGCACCGCATCCTGAAGGCGTCGGCGCCGAGCGCGCTATGCTGATGGCGCTGCAACAGGCGGGTTTACTGCCGCAGGATGTTGGTTACATCAACCTGCACGGTACCGCCACGCCGCTGAACGATCAGGTGGAATCTGCGGTGATCCATCGCCTGTTTGGCGATCGCGTGCCGTGTAGCTCAACCAAACACCTGACCGGCCACACGCTGGGCGCGGCGGGCGCCACCGAAGCGGCTTTAGCCGCACTGATTCTGCAGCAGCATCTGCCGCTGCCGCCACAGGATTTCTCGCTGGCGGCACGCGATACTTCGCTGCCGGCATGCGGTTTGATCACCGCACCACAGCCTTTGGCGCGCCCGGTGATTGCCTCAAATTCGTTTGCTTTTGGCGGGAACAATACCTGCCTGATTTTAGGAAAGCCTCATGAGTGATTTTCTGCCGGTAGGTGCTTATCTGCCGCATCGCGCGCCGATGCTGCTGCTGGATCGCGTCATCCAGGTTAGCGACGACAGCGTGATCTGCGAAGTCAGTATCAACGCGACAGGCGTGCTGGCCCCTTTTCTCACCGCACAGGGCGATTTACCGGCGTGGTACGGCGTGGAAATCATGGCGCAGACCGTTGGCGTCTGGTCGGGCTTTCATGCGCGTCAGCGCGGCGGCGATGAGATTCGTCCCGGCATGCTGCTTGGCGGACGCGGTTATCGTGCCAGCAGCGCCGCTTTCGCCGCCAACAGCACGCTGCGCGTTGAAATGCGTCTGCTGATGCGTGACGACCGATTGGGCAGCTTTGAAGGGGAGATCCGCTGCGGCGAGGCGATCATTGCCAGCGGGCGGCTGAATACCTATCAGCCCAATGAACACGAGTTAATTCAATTGCAACAAGGAGTTCAGCCATGACACGCAGCGTTTTAGTGACCGGCGCAAGTAAAGGTATTGGCCGCGCCATCGCACTGCGTCTGGCGCAGGATGGCTTTGAGATAGTGGTGCATTATCACCGCGACAGCGCCGGTGCCGCGCAGACGCTGGCTGAGATTGAGGCGGCAGGCGGATGTGGGCGCACCTTGCAGTTTGACGTGGCGCAGCGCGATGCCACACGCAGCGCACTGGAACAGGATATCGCCGCACACGGCGCCTACTACGGCGTGGTGAGCAATGCGGGCATCACGCGCGATGCGGCGTTCCCGGCGCTGACCGATGACGAGTGGGACAGCGTGATCCACACCAATCTCGACAGCTTCTACAACGTGATTCATCCGTGCGTGATGCCGATGATTGGCCTGCGCAAGGGCGGACGCATTATTACGCTCTCCTCGGTTTCGGGGATCATGGGCAATCGCGGCCAGGTCAACTACAGCGCGGCCAAAGCCGGTATTATCGGTGCCACCAAAGCGCTGGCGATTGAGCTGGCGAAACGCAAAATTACCGTTAACTGCATCGCGCCCGGCTTAATTGATACCGGCATGACCGATCTTGAGCCGCTGGTGATTGACGAGGCGATGAAGCTGATCCCGATGAAGCGCATGGGCGCGGCGGATGAAGTCGCCGGACTGGCCAGCTACTTAATGTCGGACATCGCGGGCTACGTCACGCGTCAGGTGATTTCAATCAATGGAGGTATGCTGTGATTCAGCGCGTAGTGGTAACCGGCATGGGCGGCGTAAGCGCTTTTGGTGAGCGCTGGAGCGCGGTGGCTGAGCGGATCAAACAGGGCAAAAATGCGGTGCGCCATATGCCGGAATGGCAAGTGTACGACGGCTTGCACACGCTGCTCGGCGCGCCGGTGGACGACTTTACGCCGCCAGCGCATTACACGCGCAAACGCATTCGTTCGATGGGGCGCGTCTCACTGATGGCGACGCGCGCCACCGAACTCGCGCTGGAGCAGGCCGGTTTGATCGATCATCCGGTGCTGACCAGCGGTGAAACCGGCATTGCTTACGGCTCCTCAACCGGCAGCACCGGGCCGGTGAGTGAATTCGCCACTATGCTCACGGAAAAGCACACCAACAACATTACCGGCACCACTTACGTGCAGATGATGCCGCACACCACCGCCGTTAACGCGGGCCTGTTCTTTGGCCTGCGCGGCCGGGTAATCCCGACGTCCAGCGCCTGTACGTCGGGCAGCCAGGCGATCGGCTATGCCTGGGAAGCGATTCGTCACGGTTATCAAACCGTGATGGTGGCGGGTGGGGCGGAAGAGCTGTGTCCATCCGAAGCGGCGGTGTTTGACACGCTGTTCGCCACCAGCCAGCGTAACGACGCGCCGCACACGTCGCCCGCGCCGTTCGACCAGCAGCGCGACGGATTAGTGATTGGCGAAGGTGCAGGCACCTTGATCCTCGAATCGCTGGAACATGCGCAGGCGCGCGGAGCCACCATTTATGCCGAGCTGGTGGGTTTCCACACCAACTGCGATGCCGCGCATATCACCCAGCCGCAGCGTGAAACCATGCAGATTTGTATCGAGCGCGCGCTGAAAACCGCCGGCGTCACAGCGGAGCAGATTGGCTATATCAATGCCCACGGCACCGCCACCGATCGCGGCGATATAGCCGAGAGTCAGGCTACCGCAGCGATCTATGGCAACAGCACGCCAATCTCTTCGCTGAAAAGCTACTTTGGCCATACGCTGGGCGCGTGCGGGGCGCTGGAAGCCTGGATGAGCATTGAGATGATGCGTGAAGGCTGGTTTGCGCCGACGCTGAACCTGTCGCAACCGGCCGCTGAATGCGGTGAACTTGATTACATCATCGGTGAAGCTCGCCAGATTGAGACAGATTACATCCAATCCAATAACTTTGCCTTTGGCGGGATTAACACTTCGCTGGTGTTTAAACGCTGGCGCGAAGGCTGATCGCAGGTCGCCATGAATGGCGCTTGTTAGTTAAGTCCGCGACGAACGCATGCCGGCTGCTTCGGTACATGTTGTTGAAAAGGGCACAGTTGCCAGAGGCGCTGGCGCGTCTGCTGCGGCAAAAGGGCTATTCGCAGCGCTGAGGCTTTTACGTTGGGCCAGGAGCCTCACGCATGGATGCGTGAGGCAGTTCGGGGTCGGCCAGGGAAGGCCGATCCGCGAACGGTCCGTTGGCACGACGTGGAAGCCGAAGGCACCGCGCTAGCGGCGCGAGGACGGCCCGTGACGCAGCAGATGTGTCAGAGCCCGCTACCTAGTCAAAGCAAAACCCTTTCTTCAGTGATAAGCATTGGTCGCCATGAATGAATGGCGACCCTACAAGACCGGGCAGGGTACCTATTGCACCACTCCTCCATGATATGAACGTAAAAAGTGGGATTTTTCTTGCTTTCGCACAACGACTGCGCATAATCGCAAACCGCAATAATAATGATTATCACTTCGTTTGCATTAGGGGATCCCATGCGCGCTATGCCTTTCAATCCCGGACTGAAACCGACACTGTTGGCCGTAATGGTCAGCGCCGGTTGTTTGCCAGTGATGGCTGCTACCACCAACACCACAACCTCCACTGACGCGAAAAACGAGCAGCAGACGCTGACCGTGACCGCGACACCGCAAACCGATTTTAAACCAGGCGGCAACGATCTGGTACCGGCTTTCCTCGATGGCCAGGTTGCACACGGCGGCCGCCTTGGCATGCTGGGTGAGCAAAACGCCATGGACGTGCCGTTTAACGTCATTGGTTTTACCTCGAAAATGATTCAGGATCAGCAGGCGCAAACCATCGGTGACGTGGTGCGCAACGATGCTGGCGTGCAGAATCTGAAAGGCTACGGCAACTTTGCCGAGAGCTATCGCATTCGTGGCTTCAAGCTGGACGGCGATGCCATGACCTACGGCGGCCTGGCGGGTATCGTGCCGCGTCAGGTGATGGATGCCTCGCTGATTGATCGTGTGGAGATCTTTAAAGGGGCTAACGCCTTGCTGAACGGTTCGGCGGAGAGCGGCGTCGGCGGCATGATTAACCTCGAGCCGAAGCACGCTGATGATACGCCGCTGACGCGCATCGGGGTGGATTACACGTCCGGTTCCCAGGTGGGCGGCACCGCCGATATTGGTCGTCGTTTTGGCGACAACAACCAGTTCGGCGTGCGTCTGAATGCGGTTAACCGCGAAGGCGGCACCGAGGTAGATGGCGAGAAAAAACGCACCACCGCTGCGTCACTCGGCCTGGATTATCGTGGCGATCGTCTGCGTACGTCGCTCGACGTTGGCTACCAGAAAAAGACCTTCCACGATGCGCGTAACGGCGTCAACATCAGCGGCATCGATTTCATTCCTGATGTGCCGTCCAACGCGAAAAACTACAGCCAGAAGTGGGTGTTCAGCGATATCGAGTCGGAGTTTGGTCTGGCGAAAGCCGAATACGATCTGACCGATCAGTGGACCGCCTATGCGGGCCTCGGCGCGCAGCACACACATGAAGTGGGCAACTACGGCATTCCGAAGATCCTCGACAGCGCCGGCAACGCCACCATTGGTCGCTTCCGCACCAATCGCGTGCAGGACAACATGAGCGGCATGGTTGGCCTGCGTGGTGATTTCACCACCGGTCCGGTGACGCATAAAGTGAATTTCGGTTATTCGGCGATGACCACGAATGCGAAAAACAGCTATCGCATGTCGTATGGCAACGATGCCAACGTGAATATTTATCACCCGCAGGATGTGGCTGAACCGGATGGCGTGTTCGCCGGTGGCGCTAAATTCAGCGATCCGCTGACCACTTACCGTTCACGTTCGCAAGGCTACCTGCTGAGCGATACGCTGGGCTTCTTTGATGACACCTTGCTGGCAACCGTCGGCGCGCGTCATCAAAAAGTGGTGGTGCGTAACTACGGTTATGACGGCGTTGAAGATACCGCGACACGTTTCGACAGCAGCCGTTGGTTGCCGGCCTACGGTTTGCTGTATAAAGCCACGCAAAATATTTCGCTGTATGCCAACCATACTGAATCGCTGACGCCAGGCACCGCTGCGCCGTTTGGTACTAATAACTACGGTAGCGTGACCGGCATCGTGCATGCGAAGCAGAACGAAGTGGGTGTCAAGGCGGATTTTGGTCGCGTCGGCGGATCGCTGGCGCTGTTTGAAATCAAGCAGCCAGTCGGCATCAAGAACAACAATTTTTATCGGCTGAATGGCGAGCAGCGCAACCGTGGCGTGGAGTTGAACGTATTCGGTGAGCCGGTGCTGGGCCTGCGTCTTAACAGCAGCGCCACCTGGATCGATCCGGATATGACCAAAACCGGTGACAGCGATCAGGATGGCAAAAATGCCATCGGCGTACCGCGCTTCACTGCGGCGCTGGGTGCGGAGTATGACATCAAGCCGGTGGACGGTTTGACCGCCACGGCATTGTTAAACTACACCGGTTCGCAATATGCCGACCTGGCAAACAACATGAAGCTGGATGATTACACCACGCTGGATTTGGGTCTGCGTTACCGCATGAAGGTTAACCAGAACGATATGGTGTGGCGCGTGGGCGTGGATAACGTCACGAATGAGAAATATTGGGCCAATGTTGATGACAGCGGCACCTATTTGTCGCAGGGTGAACCACGCACGGTGAAGGTTTCACTCAGCTACGATTTCTAATCTGCTCTCCAATGGGGCGCGCCTGCGCCCCATTATTTCTCCGCCAGAAATTTTCCTGTAACTTAGGGCGCATTGCATTACACTCTGTGCGGCAATCCTGCGCGAAAACTCGCCTTTATTTTTGAGTCATCATGAGTTCACCTGCACCACCAGACGACCACGACGAACCTTATCGGCAGCCGCTCGACGACGCGCTCTTCGCCATTGTGGTGCTTGCAGTCACTTCGGTTACGCTTATAATCTTCGTCCTGATGATTACGCTGTGGATGAGTTAAGGTCAGCACCGGGAAAAGGAAGCCTGCAAGGAGATGTCGATGGAATCCAGCGATGACAAACTGATCGCCATAATTGGCCTGCTCTCCGCCTGTTTAATCGGCGTGGTGTTTCTCTTCACCATGACCTGGCTCACCGACGTGCGTCACCCCGCGGATCCTTCACTCGATGTGCAAACCTGCCCGCAAAAACCCGCCACTACGCAACAGTCCTAGCTTTTTGTCTGCCAGTTCTGCCACTTAATCTGTTGACTGCGCAACTCCAGCGCCAGCGCCTCATGCAGGGTGCGATTGCCATTGGGATCGCCGAGGCCAAACAGCGCACCCGGTGAACGCCGATCGTCGGCCCACGCCGGATACTCCACCACCGGATAGAGTGAAATCCCTTCCAGCGCCACGCCGTGATCCAGCGCCAGACGCGCTTCTTCACTGATCTGCCGCAGCCAGGGCGCTCGCGCATCACCTTCGGCTCCGGTTTCGGCCAGAATCATCGGGCGCTGATAACGTTGCCAGCACTGCATTAACAAACGGTGCAGCGGTTGGCGCGTCGGATGGTCCAACGGAATGGTTTCGCCTGAGAAAAACCAGTGATTGTCGGGATAGTAATTGAGACCCAGAATATCGAGGAAATCCGCGCGGCCACCCAGTTCCGGCGCATCGCGTCCGCCAATCCAATCCCAGGCTTCAAACTGCGCCTGATGCTGCGCGTCGGCATAAGGTTTGCTGTCAGGGTTATCGGGATCGGTCGCCACCTGCACCAGCGGATCGGTCAGCACAAAGCGGGCATCGGGATAAACCTCGCGAATGGCGTGCATCGCCGCCAGCGAGGCGCGCACTAATTGGCGCTTCAGCTCACGACCGCGATCGCTGGCGTAGGGATCGAGCCAGGAAACATCCGCGCCAGCCCACGACCAGAATGAGATCTGATTGATCGGCGTGAAAAAGGGCTTTTCGATGCCTTCATCGCGCATCAGTTGCGCCATGGCGCGGGCGAAGCGTTCAAAGTGATCGATAAAGCTGGCTTTCCAGATATCCAGGTGATCGGGATAGCCAAAGTGCGCCAGCTCCCAGATAATCTGCATATCGTGACGCGCTGCGGCGTGCACCATCGGCAGAAAGGTGCGCCAGTCATATTCGTTGGGCACGGCTTCAATCAGATGCCAGCGAGCGCCATCGCGCGCGGTGTGCAAACCTTCCTGCGCCAGTGCGGCATAATCTTTCTCCAGCAGCATGTCGTGGCCGCTGCTGATCACCATATCGAGCCGACGTCCGCCTGCGCGACGGGCGGTTGAACAGGGAAAACTGCCCTGAAAGAAACTGCGGAACAGCTGAGGGTGATGGCGCAGGGATTGCTGAGTCATAATCCTCTCCTCACATTGAGCGCCGGATGCAGAATGCAGAACGCCTGGCTAAGTCTAGACTAAATTGACGGTGCGCCATTGGGCAGAAAAGGAAGCCTCCGATTGCTTCTTAGCGCATTGATACCAACAATAATAGGTCCACAGCTTTCAGGGATTCACTATGAGTGAAGCAGCAACCTCTTTGCCGCCTGAAGAACATTCGGGCAACCGGCTGAAACCGAGTGTTGAGGCGCGTTGCGCACGACATCCGGGCATGAGCGGCATCCATCCGCTTAACGATGGATTGGACGCTTTTGCTGCGCGCTATCAGTTGATGAGCATGGCGCAGCACACCATTGATGTGCAGTACTACATTTGGCACAACGACATGTCCGGCCGCTTGCTGTTCAGCGCGCTGCTGGACGCCGCCGAGCGCGGGGTGAAAGTGCGATTGCTGCTGGATGACAATAACACGCCGGGTTTGGATGAGACGCTGGCGGAACTCGATCGCCACGCCAATATCGCGGTGCGCCTGTTTAATCCGTTCTCGTTCCGCACGCTGCGCGCGCTCGGTTATCTCACCGATTTTTCCCGCCTCAATCGACGTATGCACAATAAGAGCCTGACAGTGGATGGCGCAGCGACGCTGGTGGGCGGGCGCAATATCGGCGACGAATATTTTGGCACCGGCGATGAACCGCTGTTTACCGATCTCGATGTCCTGGCGATTGGTCCGGTGGTCGACGAAGTGACGCAGGATTTCGAACGCTACTGGCGCAGTAAAGCGGTATCGCCGCTGCGCAAGGTGGTTGATGTGAGCGGCGATGCGCATCAGGCGGTGCGCTTGCCACAAGAGTGGCAGCAGAGTGAAGCGGTGGAGCGCTATCTGGCACGGTTGGAGCACTCGTCGTTTATCAGCCAGATGGAGCAGGGCGAGTTAGAGATGACGTGGGCGGAATCGCGCCTGCTGAGTGATGATCCGCGTAAAGGGCTCGGCAAAGCAAAACGTCGCAGTTTACTGCCGCAGCGCATGCTAGAGGTCATCGGCACGCCGCAGCAGCAGTTCGATATTATCTCGGCCTATTTTGTCCCGACGCGATCTGGCGTGGCGCAGCTGCTGGCATTGAAGCGGCGCGGGGTGAAGATTGCCATCCTTACCAATTCGCTGGCGGCCAATGACGTCACGGTGGTGCACGCCGGTTATGCGCGCTGGCGCAAAAAACTGCTGCGCCACGGCATCGCGCTGTATGAACTGAAGCCGCAGAACAATCCGCAAACCGCGCCACACGATCGCGGTATCACCGGTAATTCAGGTTCCAGTTTGCATGCCAAAACCTTCACCGTGGACAATCGCAAAGTATTTATCGGCTCGTTCAATTTCGATCCGCGTTCCGCCATGCTGAACACCGAAATGGGTTTGGTGATTGAGAGTGAAGCCCTGGCGCAGCAAACGCATCAGCGCTTTATTGCCGGGATGCGCGATCGCGCCTGGACGCTACGTCTGGATAAGTGGGGACGCGTCAATTGGGTCGAGTTTGCTAACGAGCAGGGCGAAGTGGTGCACAAACATGAACCGCAATGCACGCTGCTGCAGCGCTTGCTGGTGCGACTGGTGTGGCGCTTGCCGGTTGAGTGGTTGCTTTAGATAAAAAGGGCCAGCTTAGCGGGCCCTTTTTTCATTTGCGTTGCGGCTTACCGGAGAACAGGAAGCGCAGCAGCGGAATGCGCAGATGGATTTCATACAGCGTAAACGCCACGCCAAATACCATCAGTAAGCCGACGAAGAAGCCGAGCGTGTTGTTGCCGATGTGCGGCGTGATGTAGATGCCGTACAAAATGGTCAGCGGATGGTGTACCAGATAGATAAACAGCGAGGCATTCACCAGATACATGATGCGCGGCGAATGGCTGTTCAGCAGCTTATGGCCGAAGCTAAAACAGACGTTTAGCATGCACAACCCCATCAGCGTCGAAATGATCATATCGATTTCATACAGCCAACCTTCACCGCTGCTGTAACGCTGATTCAGGCTATAGGCGATGAATACTGCGATAGCGCCAAAGCACATCACCGGATTAAAGCGCACAAACAACGCTTTCAGCACCTGATGCTTCCAGCTCAACGCACCCAGCATAAAGAACGGCAGGAACATCAGCGTTTGCATCACGGCAATGCTGAACAGGCCATCGGCAAACACGGCCGGAACGAAATAAAATAGCACGCGGCGGAACGCACACCAAATTAAGGCATAAGTCAGTAGCGCCAGCGTCAATTTGCCCCAGCCAATTTGCTGATAATCGATGCTGCGCTGCTGCTTATTCAGCCAGCGAAACGCCACCATACCGAACGTGGTCAGAATCACCAGTACCAATAAAAACCACAGATGAGATATCAGCTCCCACGCCAGCGTGTTGTACTTGTCGTACAGCGAGAAACTGTTCCAGTCGCCGATTTTATCGGTGAGATTTTTGGTGATGAAAAACTGCGGCAAGGTAATCAGCGGCACGGCAGTCAACATCGGGATGCCGACACGCTCCAGACGCACTTTCAACCAGCGCTGCGGCTGGTAGCGTAAGTAGAGCATGTAGGAAAAATAGCCTGAAATAACAAAGAACACCTGCATGCGGAAGGCGTGAATAAAGTCGTTCAGCACCGTCAACCACATTGAGGCGTCATGGCTGTTTACGGCCCATTTCTGCGTGGAGTAAATCAGAGAGACGTGAAAAGGCACGCCCAATAACATTAAATACGCGCGAATCGAATCGAGGAAATATTCACGTTCGGGTTTAGCTGAACTCATAATCTTCCAATAGTCAGTTTACTTGCCGGTTTCGCCCTGAAACCGGATTATGCCGAAGGAAAATTCTACCGGCTGTAAACAGGGTATACTATCAGGTGAATCTGTATGTGATTTTGCGGGGTTTAATTATCCTAAAAGCACATTTTCAGCTTACAAATCAGCGGAACAATCTATTACATACGCTGTCGGAAAACCGAATAATCCTTTAAGATAATCGGGTTTGATCTAAGCACACGAAAGGGGGGGATGTGCTGAATAATGTGAATAATAAAGTGGGACTGGTAAAGATGCGCTGGGTAGGCGCGGCAGTTCTGCTGGCTATGTATGCCAACAATAGTTGGGCGTTTAACATTGATGATGTTGCAAAACAAGCCAAGGCGTTGGCAGGGAAAAGTTTCGAAGCGCCAAAAAGCAATTTACCCTCTCAGTTTCGTGAAATGAAGTTTGCTGACTATCAGCAGATCCAGTTTAACCACGACAAAGCTTATTGGGGCAAACTGCGCACGCCGTTTAAGCTTGAGTTCTATCATCAGGGCATGTATTTCGATACGCCGGTGAAAATCAACGAAGTGACGGCGTCTTCAGTACGTGAAATTAAATATAACCCTGACTACTTCAATTTCGGCAACGTAAAACACGATGCTGATGCAGTCAAAAACCTTGGCTTTGCTGGGTTTAAGGTGTTGTATCCTCTAAATAAAAAGGGCAAAGACGACGAGATCACCAGCTTCCTCGGCGCCAGCTATTTCCGTGTGATTGGCGAGGGCCAGGTGTACGGTCTTTCGGCACGTGGACTGGCGATTGATACCGCCTTGCCGTCGGGCGAAGAGTTCCCGCGCTTTAAAGAGTTCTGGATTGAGCGTCCAAAACCGCAGGACAAACAGCTGGTGATCTATGCGCTGCTAGATTCGCCACGCGCGTCCGGTGCCTATCGTTTCATCATCAAACCGGGCAAAGAATCGACGGTTGATGTGCAATCCAAAGTTTATCTGCGTGATAACGTCGGCAAACTGGGCGTTGCGCCACTGACCAGTATGTTCCTGTTTGGTGCAAACCAGCCTTCACCGGTGACCAACTTCCGTTCAGAGCTGCACGATTCGAATGGTCTTTCGATTCATGCCGGTAACGGTGAGTGGATTTGGCGTCCGCTAAATAACCCGAAACATCTGGCGGTTAGCACTTTTACCGTTGAGAACCCGAAAGGTTTTGGTCTGCTGCAGCGCACGCGTGATTTCAGCCGTTTTCAGGATCTCGACGATCGCTACGACCTGCGCCCTAGTGGCTGGGTTGAGCCGCAGGGTGATTGGGGTAAAGGCCGTGTTGAACTGGTAGAGATTCCAACTGCCGATGAAACCAACGACAACATCGTTGCGTTCTGGACGCCGGAAAAACTGCCAGAGCCGGGCAAAGAGATGAACTTCCAGTATCGTCTGCACTTCACCCGTGACGAGAATCAGCTGCACTCAGACGATATCGCCTGGGTAAAAGACACGCTGCGCTCTGCCGGTGATGTGAAGCAGTCGAATCTGGTGCGTCAGCCGGATGGTTCTATTGCCTTCACCGTGGATTTCGTTGGCAAAGCGATGAGCAAGCTGCCGGAAGATACGCAAGTGGCGCCGCAGGTGAGCGTGGGTAACAACGCTGACGTGGTCGAGCAGAGTGTGCGCTACAACCCGGTGACCAAAGGCTGGCGTCTGGTGTTGCGTCTACGTGTGAAAGATAACAAGCAGCCGACTGAGATGCGTGCGGCGCTGGTGAGCGGCGACAAGACATTGACGGAAACCTGGAGCTATCAGCTACCTGCCAATGAATAAATCGATATTTCTACCTCAATCTTACGTGGAGGCTCTGCCGCTTGATGCGGCAGGGCGCGCCCGTCTCAGCGATTCGCTGCAAAATGCGCAGGCGTTCCACGCTATTCATACGTCGCTGGGGCAAGATAACGCCGCCAGCGAGCGCCCGGATGATGCGCCGCTGAAATCGGTGTCATCCCGTGTGCAAATGGCCTGGCCGGACTCACTGGCGGATGGTCAGCAGCTCAGCAAGGATTATCTCGATCGCACCACACTGAAGGCGATGCCGAAAGTGAAGCGTTCGCTGATGTTCCCGGAGATCTGGCGTACCAACCCGATTGCGCGCGCCTGGGATTCCCTGCGCGGCCAGAAATCCACTCCACGCTATGCCACCGTTGAAGAGCAGAAAAACGAGGACAAGTGGCGCCACGTTGGCTCCATGCGTCGTTACGTACTGCTGATTCTGACGATTCTGCAGACCGTGGTGGCAACCTGGTACATGAAAACCATTCTGCCGTATCAGGGCTGGACGCTGATCGATCCTATCGAGATGTTCAACCAGAACTGGCTGCAGTCGGTTGAGCTGATCCTGCCGTACATCCTGCAGACCGGGATTCTGTTCCTGTTCGCCATCCTGTTCTGCTGGGTTTCTGCTGGTTTCTGGACCGCGCTGATGGGCTTCCTGCAGCTGCTGATCGGTCGCGATAAATACAGTATTTCGTATTCGACAACCGGCGATGAGCCACTGAATCCGGAACACCGTACTGCGCTGATCATGCCGATCTGTAATGAAGATGTAGAACGCGTGTTTGCTGGCCTGCGTGCGACCTGGGAATCGGTCAAACGTACTGGCAATGCCGAACACTTCGACGTCTACATTCTGAGCGACAGCTACGATGCCGATATTGCTATCGCCGAGCAGAAAGCCTGGATGGAGCTGGTGCGTGATGTCGGTGGCGCCGGCAAGATTTTCTATCGTCGTCGTCGTCGTCGTGTGAAGCGTAAAAGCGGCAACATCGATGACTTCTGCCGTCGCTGGGGCAGCAACTACAGCTACATGGTGGTGCTGGACGCCGACAGCGTAATGAGCGGTGAGTGTCTTACCGGTTTAGTGCGCATGATGGATGCTAACCCGAACGCCGGTATTATCCAGTCTTCGCCGAAAGCGTCAGGCATGGATACGCTGTATGCGCGTTGCCAGCAGTTTGCTACCCGTGTGTACGGTCCGCTGTTCACCGCTGGTTTGCACTTCTGGCAGCTGGGTGAATCACACTATTGGGGCCATAACGCCATCATTCGTGTGCAACCGTTTATCGAGCACTGTGCGCTGGCACCGCTGCCGGGTGAAGGTTCCTTCGCGGGTTCGATCCTGTCGCATGACTTCGTTGAAGCCGCGCTGATGCGTCGTGCCGGTTGGGGGGTGTGGATCGCCTACGATCTGCCAGGCTCCTATGAAGAACTGCCGCCGAACCTGCTGGATGAGCTGAAGCGTGACCGTCGCTGGTGCCACGGTAACCTGATGAACTTCCGTTTGTTCCTGGTAAAAGGGATGCATCCGGTTCACCGTGCGGTGTTCCTGACGGGCGTAATGTCTTATCTCTCTGCGCCGTTGTGGTTCATGTTCCTCGCGCTTTCTACTGCCTTGCAGGTGGTGCACACGCTGATGGAACCGACCTACTTCCTGCAACCACGCCAGCTGTTCCCGGTGTGGCCGCAGTGGCGTCCCGACTTGGCGATAGCCTTGTTCTCAACTACGCTGGTGCTGCTGTTCCTGCCGAAACTGTTGAGCGTGGTGCTGATTTGGTTCAAGGGAGCGAAACCTTATGGTGGCGCCATCCGCTTGTTCTTCTCGCTGATTCTGGAGATGCTGTTCTCAGTGCTGCTGGCGCCGGTGCGCATGCTGTTCCACACCGTGTTTGTGGTCAGCGCGTTCCTTGGCTGGGAAGTGGTGTGGAACTCGCCGCAGCGTGATGATGATGCGACACCGTGGAGCGAAGCTTTCCGTCGTCATGGTTCACAGATGCTGTTGGGTCTGGTGTGGGCGGGCGGTATGGGCTTCCTCGATCTCAACTTCCTGTGGTGGCTGTCGCCGATCGTCGTCTCGCTGATCCTGTCGCCGTTTGTATCGGTGATGTCGAGCCGTGCAACGGTAGGGCAGAAGAGTAAGAACGCCAAACTGTTTCTGATCCCGGAAGAGTATGAGCCACCTAAAGAGCTGGTTGATACCGATCACTATCTGCAGATCAACCGTCAACGCGCGCTGAAAAATGGCTTTATGCATGCACTGTTTAACCCGGCGTTTAACGCGCTGGCGACGGCGATGGCAACATCGCGTCATAAGCAGAGCGATTTACTGGATCATGCGCGTGACCGTCGTGTCGATCAGGCACTGAGCGATGCGCCAGAGAAACTGAATCGCGAGCAGCGTTTGCAGCTGATTAGCGATCCGGTGGTGCTGGCTCGTGTGCACTCACGCCTGTGGGAAAGCGCGGACAAATATCATCAGTGGGTGGAAAGCTATCAGAAGCTGAAGCTCAATCCAGAGGCGCTGCCACAGCGCTGAGGATGAGAAAGTAGAAAGCGGCAGAAATGCCGCTTTTTTTTCGCCAGAAATATGACGCAATCTTTACGTGTTAAGGAGTGGTCATCGTCCCTGCGAGATGGTTAAACTAACGCCAGTTCATTGTGAGTAAATGTTGTGAATTATTTCCTGAAAATAACCGCGCTCAGCGCCGCCATTCTTCTGCTTACCGGTTGTGGCAGTATCATCAGCCGCACCTTTCCCGGACAAGGTCACGGCAACCAATATTATCCCGGCGTGCAGTGGGACGTTCGTGACGGACCGTGGCGCGTGCTAACCATTATCGATTTGCCGCTGTCGCTGGTGATGGACACGCTGTTACTGCCCGTCGATGCCAGTCACGGTCCGTACGAATAAACGTTATTACAGGTTGTCAGAAGGGCTGTTGTCGTCTTCCCACTCTTGTGCCGCCGCTTCGCCCTCTTCAAGGTCACGCGGTGGTTCCAGCTGGAACTCGCCGTCATCCCATTCGTGCAGCGTATTTTCCGCCTGCCACTCCTGACGCAGTTCGACTTCATCAAAATTGCCATCAAAGATGGCTTGTGCGGCGTCTCCACTGGAGATCGGCAGGCATTCACCCTGACCATCCTCTTCAGCGAAAAATTCGGCCTGCCACATAATGTCGCCATCCTGCATCACGTACTTCTGCAGGGCGAACTGGCTTACACTGGCATCTTCTTCAGCGATCTCTGGTTGGCTGGCGAGGAACTCTTCACGAGCGGCTTCAATGGCTTCTTCAAGGGTGGTAAACAGGCTCATCATCAACTCCATGTCTGTAAAAAAGGGATTTCACAGAAGGATAGACGAAAAATCGTGAAGTGCAGGGCGGAGAGGAAATATCAGTTGGGCGGTTGCGTGAAATTCAACCGCCCAACCGGTCAGGCTATTTTCTGCGGGAAATGCAATACCGGGCGTACTGATTCGTGAATAATTGGAGCAGAGTAACGAATACAACATTTAATACAGGGCTTAACCTTTTTAAAATTAATACGCGCGGTTGATAATGCCTGATTTAAATTATATAGAGTGCCAATAAATACCATGTCCTCCTTTACGGGTAAGCGTTTGCACTCTTTCCGATGCAGAAGATGATAACCTTCCTGATCGGTACTGATCGTCACGTAGTAGTAGATACCTTTATTCATATTATATTGTCCTGAGATATATTTGCTGTGTGTAATCTTTTTATATTTTTTAAAAGTGAACGAGTGAAGCTAAGTGCTGTAATCGAAATTAACTGGATTCGATTTTACGAACCAATTCCATAAAGTTATAAGCGAAGCGATTATTTTAACGAAAAGGAATATGGGGTTTTTTAATCAGACAATACCTTGTTTAGTAAGTTAATTTTACTTCATTGATAAGTGATGCCGAAGGATTCAGCAATATTAAATAGGAATAGCCCTGGAAGTCGTAGAAATCAGGTCCGAAACGCTAAACTTTGGTGAATAAATATTAATGAGTGACTATTCCGCGAATCCTGCATCAACGCAGAATTTGACTGCTGCGGCGCAAGGAAAGGTTAATTTTACGTCAACATTGCGTGCTGAAGAAAAGTGATGTCTGATTAAATGCGGCGCTAAGCCAACTATCAGCCTAAGTTCAGGCTGGCACGGCGCACTAATAAATTACCGCATGTGATCGCGCCAAAAGACAAATTAGTGCATATAAACAGCGGAGCACACAGGGTGCCCCGACCAATATTAATAAACCGATGGTTCGCCTTGCGGACGCGTTTTAAAGCGGCGATGGAGCCACATGTATTGCTCTGGAGCTAGCAGCACCGTCTCTTCCACCACTTTATTCATCACCACAGCGGTATCAAGTTCAGATTCCAGCGTAAATTTGTCGCGGATATCTGGCATCATTTTCAGCTCATAGCCGCGCGCGTTCGGCAGACGTCGCGCCAGGAACGGCACCACGCTTGGGTTTGCCAGTCGAATCAGCATATGAGTGCCGGTGGTTGTCGCCGCATCCTGAACCGCGAAGAATGGCGCAAACACGCTGCTGCGCGGGCCATAATCATGATCCGGTGCATACCAGATAATGTCGTTGTTCTTCATGGCGCGAATCATGCCTTTCAGATCTTTGCGGTCCAGCATGCTTTTATTGGAGCGCATCCGGCCCCAGGTTTGCAGCCAGTCGATCAACTTGTTGTCGTTGGGACGATACACGCCAATGCCTGGGTTGTGCATACCAAATACCCGCGCTCCCAACTCCAGGGTCAGAAAGTGCATACCAATTAATAATATGCCGCGCTTCTCTGCCAGCGCTTTAGTCACGTGCTCCAGCCCGCTGGTGGTGACCCATTTACGAATACGCCAGTCTGGCCAGAACCACGCCATCCCGGTTTCAATCAGCCCCATGCCTACCGATTCGAAGTTGTGCTTTACCATCGCGTCGCGTTCATTGGTCGGCATAGTGGGGAAGCACACTTCAAGATTACGCTGCGCCACTTCAACGCGCCGCTTCATAAAGCGCATGGCAACGCGACCCAATCCGCAGCCAATTGCATGCAGTACCGGATAGGGCAACAGCACCAGCAGATAAAGAAAGCCAATGCCGAGCCAGGTCAGCCAATAGCGTGGATAGAAGAGTTCACGGGTGAGTTGGGGGAGTTGAGTCATGGAAATGTCAGTATCCTGCGTCTTATGCCAGAGAGTCCGGTTTCTGTAATTTTTTGTCATTATGCCATTTTTTCATTCTGGCTGAAATCAAGCATAGACCGAGGACGGCTTTCCGACAGCAGGTATGCGCACGAAAACGCAATTGTGGCGCACAAATGCGTGTGTAATTTCAGCCGGCAGGCTTATCAAACCAACATTTTTGTATCAGGCAGAATTCGGGTATCATACGCGCGCTAAATTTCTCTGATTGCTAACAGGACGAACACCATGCCAGTGTTACATAACCTTGTTTCCAATAAAGAGCTGAAGGAACGTATGTTGGCGGAAACCGAACCACGTACCACAGTCTCTTTTTATAAATACTTCCAGATTGCCGATCCTAAAGCCTTCCGTGATGCCCTCTACGTTGAGTTAACCAAACTCAAGGTGTTTGGTCGCGTCTATGTTGCGCACGAAGGCATCAACGCACAAATCAGTGTGCCCGCCAGCCGCTACGAAAAGATGAAGGCCGCTTTGTATGCCTTTGATGCGGCGCTAAATAACTTGCGCATGAACATTGCGCTGGATGATGACGGTAAATCTTTTTGGGTGCTGCGCCTGAAAGTGCGTGAACGCATTGTAGCGGATGGGATTGAAGACAATAGCTTTGATGCCAGCGATGTGGGTGCTTACCTGAAAGCCGCGGACGTTAATGCGATGCTCGACGATCCGGATGCGCTGTTTGTGGATATGCGTAACCACTACGAATATGAAGTGGGGCGCTTCGATAACGCCATGGAAGTGCCGGCCGATACCTTCCGCGATCAACTGCCGATGGCCGTTGATATGCTGCAGGATCAGAAAGACAAAAAGATTGTCATGTACTGTACCGGCGGCATTCGTTGTGAAAAGGCCAGCGCCTGGATGAAACACAACGGCTTCAAAGATGTTTATCACATCGAAGGCGGGATTATTGAATACACCCGTCGGGCGCGTGAACAGGGCTTACCGGTGCGTTTCAAGGGCAAAAACTTTGTCTTTGACGAGCGCATGGGCGAGCGTATTTCCGACGATATTCTTTCCAGCTGTCATCAGTGCGGCACGCCTTGCGATAGCCACACCAACTGCATCAATGATGGCTGTCATTTGCTGTTTATTCAGTGCCCAAGCTGCGCTGAAAAGTACAACAACTGCTGCAGCCCAATCTGCATGGAAGAGTCAACGTTGTCGCCAGAGGAGCAGCGCGCACGCCGTGCGGGCCGTGAAAATGGCAACAAAGTGTTCAACAAATCACGTGGTTTGCTGAACATGACGATGGCGATTCCGGCGCCAGATAAAAAATAAGCGTCAAACAGCCTGAGGTCAGCGGACTTCAGGCTGTATTTTGTTTACTTACGCACACCTTCCACCGAAATAATCAGTTCAGCTTTCTGCGATGCCGGGCCAAGATCTTTGCTGATGTTGAACTCTTTGAGCACGATCTCACCGCTGGCTTCAAATCCTGCACGGTAGCCGCCCCATGGATCTTTGCCTTCACCGATCAATTTAGCATCCAGCGTGACGGGCTTGGTCACGCCATTCAGCGTCAGGTCACCGGTGATCTTGTAATCTTTACCCTCTTTCTTCACGGCGGTAGAAGCAAAGGTTGCCTGCGGGAACTTACCGGTGTTGAGGAAATCCGCGCTGCGCAGGTGTTTATCACGCTCAGCATGGTTGGTATCGAGGCTGTTGGTGTTGATGGTCACGTTGACTTTATCTGCCGCAGGATTGGCTTCATCAAAAGTGAAGCTGCCATCAAAGTCTTTAAAGGTGCCGTACAACCAGCTGTAGCCCAGGTGCTGAATGCGGAACTGCACAAACGCGTGCTGGCCTTCCTTATCAAATTTGTAATCAGCCGCGCTGGCCGTCAGGCTGGCGCTCAATAATCCGGCCGCTGCTACTGCCAATAATGTCTTCTTTAGCATGTTACTTTTCCTTTTCAGAGATTAACGGGATGCGGTAACCCAACATCCTTTTCAGTGTCACATCACGGTCGATAAAATGGTGTTTCAGGGCTGCCAGCGCGTGCAGTGCTGAGATCAGCACCAAACCCCACGCCAGCCAAAGATGAATGTCACCCGCCAGATCCGCTTGTTGCGCGGCACCGCTGAACAGGGCGGGAACCGCGAACCAGCCAAATACGGAGATCGGTTTGCCATCGGCGGTGGAGATGAGATAACCGGTGAACAGCAGCACCAACAGTAAGCCGTATAACAGCCAGTGCGCGGCGGTAGCGCTGCGTCGTACGGCGGGCGAATAACTCGCCAACGGTTTGGGCGGCGGTGAAATAAAACGCCAGCCGAGGCGCAGCAGCAGCGCAGCGAACAGCAGAATGCCGATGCCTTTATGAATTTCGGGCGCATCGTGATACCAGCCATCGTAATAGCCCAATCCGACCATCCACAAACCCAGCGCGAACATGCCGTAAATAACCAGCGCCATAAGCCAATGCAATAAAATCGAGACAGCGCCGAAATGCTGTGTGGAATTACGCCACATTAAAATCACCTGGAATGAAATAAGTGGTAATGAGCATCTACATTTTGCAATGAAAGATCAATTAACCTTACTTTTCTATAAAGTTGAAAATCATCTTCGGAATAAATGAGGATTTAATTAAAACTCAGTCAGAATAATTGAAGGGATAGCTTAAAAGGCGGGGCTTATTGCGAAGTATTGCATATTTACTACACCAAATGCGGCATAGCGCTGCGCTGAATGTTGATATAGGTAATTAACTGTCAGTTTGTGTCAATTTCGCCGGCACAGGATTAGTACCGGCAAGTATGGTTTAGTTAAATCGCGCGAGCGAGAAAGGCGCAATATCGAAAGAGAACGGTTTGTTCTGCGCAAATTCACTGGCAAGTTCACCCAGCACGCTGGCGAATTTGAAACCGTGTCCGCTTAAGCCGGTGATGATCAGACGATTAGGTTCGCCCGGTAGCGTATCGATAATGAAATCTTCGTCCGGCGTATTGTCGTAGCTGCAGGCTTCGCCATGCAAACAGACGCCCACGCCCGGCAGGAATTTACGCAGGAAGCTAAAAGATTCGTTGCCGTCTACCGCGATGCTGCCAAAAGGTTTGCGATCGGCCGGCGTTTGCATCAGCTGTCCGCCATCGTGACGTCCCACTTTCAGCGCGTTGTTATCCGCCGGGAAGCCGTAAAAGTGGCTGCCATCGCTCATCTCCACGGTAAAGCCGGGGAATTTATTGTTCTCGCTGTAGCGACCATCTGCCTGATACCAGGCGAAAACTTTGCGCACGGGCGCAACCGGCAGATCGGCGACCAACTGGCTCACCCAGGTACCGGCGCTGACCAACAGTTTACGCGCGCGGAAAATGCCATCGCTGGTGGTGACTTGCTGCAGATCGCCGTCACGACCTATCTCTGTCACCGGACAGTTAAACAGCTGCGCGCAACCGGCCTGTTCCGCCAGCTGCACCCAGCTGCGCACCGCTTGCTCACATTTGAGGAAGCCGGAGTTGGGTTCGTACACGCCGATGTAGCCATCCGGCACTGTGAACTGCGGCCAGCGCGCGCGCACTTCATCGGCTTGCAGGATTTTCACATCCAGCTGCCACGCTTTCGCGCTATCGATAACATTTTGAATAAAGGAGGAGGTGATGGGCGCTAAGTTGAGGATGCCGCTGCGATGCATGATGCGCTCGCCGCTCTGGCGTTCCAGCTCATCCCAGAGTGTCTGTGCGCGTAGCACCAGCGGCACGTAGCGTTCACCTTCACCATACGCATGGCGAATCAGGCGGGTTTCCCCATGATGTGTGCCCTGGCTGTGCGGCGGATGGGCGCTATCAATCATCAGCACCGACAAGCCAGCCTGCGTGGCGTAAAACCCGGCTGCTGCGCCGACCGAACCGCTTCCCACCACAATCAGATCATAAACCATAACGACATCACTCCAGCAAAACGGTTAAATTTTTCAACAGCATATCAAAAGAGAGCGCCCATGAAAAAGGCACCCTGTTGGGTGCCCTTTCACGCGATAGTAGAAATTAATGCTTTTGATTGTCGCGTAGGTACTGCTCGGTAGACTCTATTTTTGCAATGCCAGCTTCGAGTAGAGAGATGAACTGTCTGGCTACGTCGGTAGTCAGCCAGTAGGTCGGACCCACGTCAGCTTCTTCTTCTTTCTGCCCCTGCGAGGAGAGCGAGTGCAGGCGAATCATCATGGCGTCATAACTGTCTACGGTGCTGATGTCCCATCCTACCAACGGATGAGTCTGGATGACGTCTTTATTTCTGTCCATTATAACCTCCGTATTACTCGTTAAACGAAGTGCTTCTTGAGGTTCAATGCGGCTGTATCGTGCACTAGCGAAACAATTATAACATGAAATAGCGGGTACAATAGTTAAAAGGTATGACGAACCTAAACAGAGTAAAAATAAACGCGGTTAACATTGCCGTTTAATCGAATAATAAAATGCCCGCAGCGTCAGGCATTTTATTGGAATTATTACTGGCAACACTGACGAAGTTATCGGCTTTTATAAGGGAAAACTTTAGGCCGAAAAAGGGGGCACGTTTATGAGTGTGGCTCGACCGGCAGCAGGCCGTGACGTTTCTGAATCTCTTCCGCCAGCCGGGTAAAATGCTGCTGTAACTGCTCGTCATGGTTCTGGTTTTGCGCTTCCAGCGTCAGGTTGTGGACCAGCAACTGATTGGCGCGATCGTCGAGACAGAAGGTCAAGGTGGCAAACGCATTTTCTAATACGGTTAAGCGGCGCTGTTGCTCAGCAATAAATGCCAGCAATTCTCCGAAGGTCATCGCCTCTTCTGGTTTTTCAGTAGTCATGTAAAACACCTCCTGTAAGCATGACGAGGCAAGAATAGGGGATCGTTTAACATGAGTCTAGATGCAGGAAGTTTTTCTGGCGAGAGGGAAATAAAAACAAAAAAGCCGGATAGCGATACCCGGCAAAAACGGCACAGTGGCAGTTAATCGTTATTGAACCAGTCGTCAGCGCTTTCCCAGGTTTCTTGTAACAGTTCGCTGATGCGTTCGCGTGACTCTTTACAGCCACCAAACACGCTGAGTTGGTTGCCGCCGGCATAACGCACTTTGACGTGATGATCGTCGTCGGGGAAATCCTGCGTAATGCGACGAACCAGTTCGACGCTGAGTGCATCCAGTGCACCCGCAGGAAGGGGCGAAGTTTTTGCTACGGTAATTTCAACACGCATAGAAGCCTCCGGGATAATATACTGTTTATTTGTACAGTATAAATTTCCCGAAGGCAAGCAGCAGATCATTATTCTTTGATGCGCCAGTTCAGCGTTTCACCGGCAAGGAAAGGCACCAGCGTGTCATCCGCCAGCGCAATGCTCTCTTCAACCTGCCAGGATTCTCGCACCAGCGTCAGCGTGCCTTCATTCAGCGGCAGACCGTAGAAGTTCGCGCCGTTCTCCGAGCAGAAGGCTTCGAAATGTTCCAGCGCATTCAGCTCCTCAAACACGGTGGCGTACGCCGGCAATGAGGTCGGCGCATTAAACACGCCGGCGCAGCCACAGCTGGCTTCCTTGAGGTGACGCAGATGTGGCGCGGTATCGGTACCGAGGAATACGCGACGATTCCCGCTGGCAACCAGCTTGCGCAGCGCTTCCTGATGGATATTGCGCTTCAGAATCGGCAGGCAGTAAAGATGCGGACGCACGCCGCCCACCAGCATGTGGTTACGGTTGAACATCAGGTGCTGTGGCGTAATGGTGGCGCCCAGCAGATCATTACCGGCTGCCAGATACTCCGCCGCTTCTTTCGTGGTGATGTGCTCCATCACCACTTTCAGCGCCGGGAACTGTTTACGCAGCGGTTCCAACACGGTTTCAATAAAGCGCGCTTCGCGATCAAAAATATCGATGTGAGAATCGGTCACTTCGCCGTGCACCAGCATTGGCATGCCGATCTGCTGCATGCGATCCAGCACCTTAGCGATGGCGGCGATGTTGGTCACGCCGTGGCTGGAGTTGGTGGTGGCGTGCGCAGGATAGAGTTTGGCGGCGGTAAAAGTGCCGTCACGGAAGCCGCGCTCGATCTCATCGGGATCAAGTGAATCGGTGAGATAGCAGGTCATCAGCGGAGTAAAAGCGTGCTCAGCAGGTAACGCAGCCATGATGCGCTCGCGATACGCCACGGCAGCGGCCACGCTGATAACCGGTGGAACCAGGTTTGGCATGACAATCGCACGACCATTTACTGCGCTGGTATAAGGCAGTACGGCGTTAAGCATCGCGCCATCGCGCAGATGGATGTGCCAGTCGTCAGGGCGGCGGATGGTAATGTGCTGAGGTTGGGCTGTCATTCAAAAAGACTCCGGCTGAGAAGAAAACGAGAGGCACGTTTAGGCCGGGGAGTAATCATAAGGATGTGGGCAACCGTTTGCACGGGATTTTATTGTGACAAACAAAAACCGCACCGGAAGGTGCGGTTGCGCGGATTAATCTGTAAACGGAATCACCAATTGGCCCGGTTTCACTTCAATTCCTTTAGCAAGTTTCTTCGCCAGCGCTTCGCCTTTGCTGCGGTCTGCACTCAGCACATAAGCAGGTCTCTCATTAAAGTAGCGCTTCAGCGACTCATTGAGATACGGCGTGAGGGTTTTCATAATCGACGCCATTTTCTCTGGCTGCACCTGCGCATCGACAATCTCCATGTCATGCAGATAAATCGCGCCTTCCTGTGCGTTGTAAACCGGCTGCGCCTTCATCTTCAGCAGCATTTCGGCCTGCTGCGGACCAAACAGCGAGCTGACATTGATGTTGGCTTTACCCGAGAGCGTTATTTTGCCGGGTTCTTCACGGCCAATCTGGCTGTTGAGATCGCTCAGCACAATGTGCGCATTCACCAGCCCGGAAACGCCGATATCTTTTTCGAAGTTATTGCGCTTTTGCAGCGCCTGATTCACTTCCTGTTCGCTGATGGTGTATTGCGTCAATTGGTTACAGCCGCTGAGTAGCACGGCAAAAAGCAGGGCGAAAAGCCCGGTAAGCGCCTTTTTCATATTGTCCTCATCCTGATCGAAACGGCAAAACAGCGATAGCCTGCCTGAATCAGCGGCATGTGTCACCAGGAGAGAGATGAGAAGCGCCGCAGCGCCTCTCAGGGATGAAGATTATGCGGCGATGGAGGAGAGCAGATTAACCTGGGTTTGTTTCGCCATGTTGTCGCGATAATCGGCAACGCGACTTGGCCATTCAATGCCGTTGACCAGCGTTAAGGAGCGCAGCAGCGGGAAAAGATGAATATCATCTTCCGACAGTTCGCCATTTACCGCATTGGGTTTGACGATCAGCTTGTCGAGCTGACGCAGATCATCGCTGATGTTTTTGATTAAGCCCGGCGCGTGTTTACGCAACTCGCTGAAATCGCCCACGCTGGCTTGCTTCTTCTCGCTGAAGTAGCTACGCGCTTCCGGCGTAGCGAATTCGGCGAAGGAGGCATCGGCGATGCGCGGCAGCAGCAGCTTATTGACGTAGCCATTCACGTGGCGCAGCCAGTCGCTGATCGCAGGATTGCTTTTGCCATTGAGCAGCGGTTGGTGATCATGTTTATCTACCAGCCGCACAATATCCATACTTTCCGGTACAGCGCTGCCATCGGCCTTTTGCAGAATCGGCGCCATTTTCTGGCCGATCAATTTTTTCGGCGTTTGCTCGTCGTCATTTAGCATAACGATGAGTTCTAATGGCAGATTTTTTAAGCCGAAAATCATGCGTGCTTTGACGCAGAAAGGGCAGTGATCGTAGATGTAGAGTTTCATCCCGTTTCTCCTGTGGTTCTAAGGGTGACGGAGGTCACCCTTTTTTCGGACGTGCGGGAAGTATGGAAGAGATCTTTGGCGGGGGCAAATTAGCTGCTGAAAATCGCTGGCGCCACCGAACGCGGCTGGAACTGCCACCAAAGCGCCAAAAGGGTAATCATGCCAACGCTGCTCAGCAGCATCCACGGCAGTTCCGGCAGCGCCCATTGCTGGCCCATATCGAACATCCAGCCGCCGCCGGAGTAGCCGATCAAACCGCCAATCGCGAGGCCGAGTCGGCTGAAGCCCATATAGCTGCCGCGCGCACGTGAACTGGCCAGCGAAGCGCTGAGCGTTTCTCGCGCCGGTTCCGCGATGATTGAGCCCAGATAAAAGAGGGCGATCAGCATAAACAGCGACGGCAGCGAATCGGTCATGCCAACCGGCAGCAGGCTGAACGTCATCAGGAACAAGCCGGCCATCAAACGCGTTTCGAGGCGGAAGCGTTTTTCGCTCCAGCGCGCCAGCGGATAGAGCAGGCTTAATGACAGCAGCGCTTCAATCGCGTACATCCATTTCACCGCAGCAGGCGCCCCGGCTACCTGATTCACCATCACCGGCAGCATCAACATCACCTGCACGGCGAGAATGTAGTAGCCGGTCAATGTCAGCACGTACAGGCGAAAACGCTTGTCCTGCCAGACGCGTTGCATCCCTTCACGCATCGCAATGCGTTCGGTCGAGATGCGCCACGCCGGTAACCAAACGGCGTTAAACAGCGCAGCAGTGACAAACACCGCCGCGCCAACCCAGCACACCAGACGGAAATCCCACGCCAGCAGCCAGCTACCAATCAGCGCACCCAGCACCGCACCGGCGCTGTCCTGCATCATCAGCAGGGAGAAGAAGCGGCCACGATCGCGTGCGCGTACCAGTTTCATCACCAGCGCGCTGCGTGGCGGATCAAACAGCGTGCCGCCAAGGCCGGAAAGCAAACAGGCAAACCACAGCAGCCAGGGTTCATGCGCCAGCGCCATGCAGGCAAAACCCGCCGCGCGCATCAGCATACCAGTGACGATCAGCGGACGCGCACCAAAACGGTCGGCAATCGCACCGCCGAAGATGCCAAATCCCTGCTGGACGAACTGGCGCAAGCCAAGCGCAATACCGACCATCAACGCGGCCCAGCCCAGCTGTTCGACAAAATGGATGGAAATGAGGGGAAACACCACGAAAAAGCCCATCACAACCAGCATGTTATCCACTAAAAGAAATGTTTTACCGAGGCGTCGTGCCCGCGCAACCCGAGACATGCCAATTCCTGAGCAAATGAGAGGAGATAAGAGACCAATTGGTCTATCTTCCGCCTGCTCAGCGGCGAAAAACAGCTTTCTCAGGATGATATTTTTTCATCGATTCCACAGAAATATTAATCCTAAATCAGGATGAATCCTGAGGAACGCGTTCAAGGGTTTTACCGCAAGCGGGGTGACGGTTATAGTGAGGAGTATCGCCGCTGGCGTACATCTTTCTTAAGTTATGGATTTCAGGAGTCATGATGTTTGGCTATCGTTCTGCTGGCCCACGCGTGCGCCTCACTACCGATCGCTTAGTGGTGCGTTTAGTACACGAACGCGATGCCTGGCGATTAGCGGATTATTACGCTGAAAATCGTGCGTTTCTCAAGCCGTGGGAACCGGTGCGCGACGAGAGCCATTGTTATCCTTCGGGCTGGCAAGCGCGCCTCGGACTGATCGCCGACATGCATAAACAGGGCTCAGCCTACTATTTTGTGCTGATGGACCCGGAAGAGACCGAAGTGCGTGGTGTGGCGAATTACAGCAACGTGCTGCGCGGCTCCTTTCACGCCTGCTATCTCGGCTATTCACTGGGCGAGAAGTGGCAAGGTCAGGGACTGATGTTTGAAGCGCTCACTACCACCCTTCGCTATATGCAACGTCAGCAACGTATTCACCGCATTATGGCTAATTATATGCCGCACAATCAGCGCAGTGGCGATCTGCTGGCGCGTCTTGGATTTGAAAAAGAGGGTTACGCCAAAGATTATTTGTTGATCGATGGGCGCTGGCAGGATCATGTACTCACCGCGTTGACCTGCCGGGAGTGGACCCCGGATCGTCGTGGACAATAATAAGGGATCACCTCAATGAAAATGGCCTTATCCGCGCAGGCATTGCGCGTGATTGGATGCCTGCTGGAGAAGCAGGTCACCACGCCGGATCAATATCCGCTCTCACTTAATGGCGTTGTCACCGCCTGTAATCAGAAATCCAACCGCGAACCGGTGCTCAATCTCAGCGAGATGGAGGTGCAAGCGCAGCTTGATGAGCTGGTGAAAAAGCATCTGGTGACCGCCAATAACGGCTCCGGTCAACGCGTCAGCAAGTATGAACAGCGCTTCTGCAATTCCGCTTTCGGCAATCTGCAGTTGAATAGCGCTGAAGTCGCCGTGCTGACGCTGCTGTTCCTGCGCGGTGCACAGACGCCGGGCGAACTGCGCACCCGCAGCGGTCGTCTGCATGAATTCAGCGATATGAATGAAGTCGAGCAGACGCTTATCGGTTTAAGCACGCGCGAGGATGGCCCAATGGTGGTGCGACTGGCGCGCGAACCGGGCAAACGTGAAAGCCGCTATATGCATCTTTACGGTGGCAAAGTAGAGGAAGATGCGGCCAGCGCAGAAACCGTCAGTGACAACGGCGATTTAACCGCGCGTGTCGCGCAACTTGAAGAAACGGTTGCTGAGTTGCAGTCGCAACTGCAACAGCTGCTGCAAAAGGAGCACTAATATGACGCTGCGTATTGGCATTGTAGGATTGGGCGGTATCGCGCAGAAAGCATGGCTGCCGGTTTTATCGCAAGCCAGCGGCTGGCAATTAGCGGGTGCGTTTTCGCCCAATCAGGCAAAGGCGCAACCGATCTGCGATAGCTATCGCATACCTTATTTTGGTCAACTGGATGCGCTGGCTGCCGCCAGTGATGCGGTGTTTGTTCACAGCAGCACCGCCAGCCATTACGAAGTGGTTAAAGCGCTGTTGCTGGCGGGCAAAGATGTGTGCGTCGATAAACCGTTAGCCGAAACGCTGCAACAGGCCGAAGCGCTGGTGGCGCTGGCGGACAAGCAGAAGCGCAAGCTGATGGTGGCATTTAACCGCCGCTTTGCGCCGCGTTATCAGCAGCTGAAAAGTGACATGCCACGCGCCGCCTCGCTGCGCATTGAAAAGCACCGCGCGGATAGCGTGGGTCCACAGGATTTGCGTTTTACCCTGCTGGACGATTATCTGCACGTGGTGGACACCGCGCTGTGGCTGGCGGGCGGCAGCCTGACGCGCGAGTTAGGGCATATCGAGACCAATGATGATGGCGCGATGCTGTACGCCGAACACCATTTCTCCGCTGGATCGCTGCAAATCACCACCAGCATGCATCGTCGCGCCGGGACGCAACGCGAAGTCGTCAGCGCCATCTGCGACGGTGATTACATCGAAATTAACGAGATGCGCGACTGGCAGCAGGAAAACCGCGGCGGCATGGTGCGTGATGTGCCGCCCGCGTGGCAAAGCCACCTTACTCAGCGCGGTTTCAGCGGCGCAGCGCACCATTTCATCCAGTGTGTTGAAAATCAGACGATGCCTGAAACCAGTGGCGAACAGGCGCTGGCGGCGCAGCGTCTGGTGGAAAAATTGTGGCGCGATGCCGAACGTGAATAATTCCTTGTAACACTCAATGCTGGTCATTTCCCGCCGTGGCAGTAGACTATCGCCGGACATCACGGGATGTCCGCGCTAAGTCGCTCATTTCTCCGACACTTTTCAGGATGCGCCACTCAATATGAATTTGTTGAAATCGCTGGCTGCGGTCAGTTCGATGACCTTGTTTTCCCGCGTACTGGGCTTTGCCCGCGATGCCATTGTGGCGCGCGTTTTCGGCGCAGGAATGGCAACCGATGCCTTCTTTGTTGCCTTCAAACTGCCGAACCTGCTGCGCCGTATCTTCGCTGAAGGCGCGTTTTCTCAGGCGTTCGTGCCGATCCTCGCGGAATATAAAAGCAAGCAGGGCGAAGATGCCACGCGCGTGTTTGTCGCTTACGTCTCCGGATTACTGACGCTAGTGCTGGCGGTGGTAACCGTGTTAGGGATGATCGCTGCGCCCTGGGTGATTGTGGTGACGGCGCCAGGCTTTGCCGATACCGCCGATAAATTTGCCTTAACCAGCGCACTGCTGCGCGTCACCTTTCCCTATATTCTGCTGATCTCGCTGGCCTCGCTGGCGGGCGCGATCCTCAATACCTGGAACCGTTTTTCCGTGCCGGCGTTTGCGCCGACGCTGCTGAACATCAGCATGATTGGTTTTGCTGTCTTCGCTGCGCCGCATTTTAATCCGCCGGTGATGGCGCTGGCGTGGGCCGTGGTGGTCGGCGGCGTGTTGCAGCTGTTCTATCAGTTGCCGCATCTGAAGAAGATTGGCATGCTGGTTTTGCCACGTCTGAATCTGCGCGATGCGGGCGTGTGGCGCGTAATGCGTCAAATGGGGCCGGCGATACTCGGCGTGTCGGTGAGCCAGATTTCACTGATCATCAACACCATTTTCGCCTCCTTTTTGGTTTCCGGTTCTGTTTCGTGGATGTATTACGCCGATCGCCTGATGGAGTTTCCTTCCGGCGTGCTGGGCGTGGCGCTGGGCACCATTTTGCTGCCCTCGCTGGCGAAGAGTTTTGCCAGCGGTAATCAGGAAGAGTATTCACGGTTGATGGATTGGGGCCTGCGCCTCTGCTTCCTGCTGGCGCTGCCGAGCGCGGTGGCGTTGGGTATTTTGTCCGGGCCGCTGACGGTCGCGCTGTTCCAGTACGGCAAGTTCACCGCGTTTGATGCCCTGATGACGCAGCGCGCGCTGATTGCCTATTCAGTGGGTTTGATGGGGCTGATCGTGGTGAAAGTGCTGGCACCCGGCTTCTATTCTCGTCAGGACATTAAAACTCCGGTGAAAATTGCCATCGTGACACTGATTGTGACGCAGCTGATGAACCTGGCGTTTATCGGCCCGCTCAAACATGCCGGTTTGTCGCTGTCGATCGGTCTGGCCGCTTGCCTGAATGCGGCGCTGCTGTACTGGCAACTGCGTAAGCAGGATATCTTCCAGCCGCAGCCTGGCTGGTTCAGTTTCCTGACCCGTTTGCTGATTGCCGTAGTGGTAATGGCCGCAGCACTGTTTGGCATTCTGCAGGTGATGCCGGCTTGGGAAGAGGGGCAGATGTGGTGGCGCCTGATTCGTCTGGCGGCGGTCTGTGCCATTGGCGGCGGCGCATACTTTGTGATGCTTGGTTTGCTCGGCTTCCGCCCGCGCGACTTCGCGCGCCGCACGATGGTTTAAAGGCCGCACTCTCTTAACGGACATGCAGCGTCTGCCGCTGCGCAAGGGCAATCCGCAGCGCTGAAGCGTAAACGGTGGGCCAGGAGAGACCCGCATGGATGCGGGGCTCAGTTCGGGCCGGGCAGGAAGCCCGATCCCGAACGGTCCGTCGGCACAACGTTGAAGCTGAAGGTACCGCGTAAGCGGCGCGAGGACCGCCCGGCAGCGGCAGATGCTGCAGGTCTCGCACACAACAAAAAGGCCGCCATCCCAAAAGATAGCAGCCTCTTCAAATCCGCTTTTCTACCCTTTACGACTTAGCGTCGCCTGACCTTTACCCAAACCATCCGGGCCGTAAAACGCCTGGGTTTGGTGGGGTCGCAACACCGCCAATGCTTCATTGGTGTAGCCGATTTGATGCTGCAACAAAATCCCGTTATGCGTATTGGCATCGCGCAAGCGGCGCGTGTGCTGCTGAATACGCATCCAGCGGCTTTCGCGATCGCTGTGATCACCATAGGGCGCCTGCGTGCCGAGCGTTTTCTCGGTGGTGCGGCGCATCTCGTCCAGATAATTCAACGTCGTCAGCAGCGCGCTTTTATCTTCAGAAATACGCTGCAGCAGGTTGCCATTGATCTGGCCGGCAGAAAGTTGCTGTTGTTCCTCATCCATTACCACCGCAAGGGATGTCAGCACGTCCTGCATTTTGTCTAAGGTGATCAGCAGATGGTCCATTGGGATTAGTTACCCTCTAAATACGCCTTGGTATCGGCGATCAGCGCGTCGGCGATCTTACCGGTATCCATTTTCAATTCGCCATTACGAATGGCCGTCTTCAGCTGCTCAACGCGCGCTGTATTAATATCTTTGCTGCCAGGCTGCATCAGTTGCGCCTGCGCGGTACTCAACTTCACTTCCGCACCGCTTTCGCTGGTGGTGCTGGCTGCGGGCGTCGCGCTCTGACGCACTTTGCTGCTGTTATCGTTATTGTCGCGTGTTTGAACAGTGCTAACCGGATTCGTAGGCTGCGTTCTGTCGATGCTCATGGTAAGGCTCCTGTAAGGTCAGTTGGGGGTCAGCCAACTGAGTCAGCATAGGGTAATGTCTTTGTTGATATCTCTATCGGCAGAACAACAGGGTTCTTTAACGCTTTATAGCGATATCAGAATATTCCCATCCGCGTCGACGCGACCACTGACAACCTGACCATTTCCCATCCTCACGCGCACCATTTGTGCCGCGCTGGCGTTGTTCAGCGCACGTCCTTCGCTGCTGGCATTAAACCCGTTTCCACTGGCGACTACCATCACATTTTGACCGGCTTTCACGCGCCACGGCTGACGCACCATGGTGGCGGTAACCGGCTGTCCTGGCGGGATATCGCGTAGCGCGACCGCATCGACGACGCCGCTGCTGTCCATCAATGCGCGTGCTGGCAGTTCATCGAGACGTCCGGTTGCCAGACGCACGTCCGTCGGGCTGAGATTGCTGCCGCGCGCCACCTGACGGCTCGCCACCAGATATTGCCCGGTGACCTGCACCTGAACCTGCAGGAAACGACGATTTTGATCGCAGTTGGCGGCGATGCTGATGTTGCCCCACTGACGGCTATTGCCCGGCAGCTGCAGTTCAGGGGTTTCGCAGTTTGGCCACTGCGCCTGTGGCGTACGCACCACCACCGTCATGCCGGCGGCATGTTGTGGGTCGCGCGCTTTAAAAAATTGGGTCAACTGCGCGGTAAGGTCCGCAGCAGAGCTGGGTAGCGCCAGTGCCAGCAAAAGTGTGGCTAGCAAGGTGGAATATCTGCGCATAACGCCTCCTGACGAGAAGATGGCACTGAGTCTACGCCTCGCGCAAAAAAATCAATGTCAAAAATAGCCGTCATTTTTGCTGCTATTCAGACGATCACCCTTGCATTTGTCCACTTAAGCTGTCAGCTCGAAATTCTCATTCGCGGAGGAAGCATGCTCGACAAACTCGATGCCGCGCTGCGATTTGGTACTGAAGCGTTAAACCTACGTGCTCAGCGTCAGGAAATCCTGGCGTCAAACATTGCCAACGCCGATACCCCGGGCTACCAGGCGCGGGATATCGACTTTGCCAGCCAGCTGAGCAAGGTGATGCAAAACGGTCGCGCCGAAGGCAGCAGTCTGGCGCTGAATGTGACGTCCTCACGCCACATTGAAGCGCAAACCAACTCTCAGCCGTCACTGGATCTGCTGTACCGCATTCCCGATCAACCCGCCGCGGATGGCAACACCGTGGATATGGATCGCGAACGTACGCAGTTTGCTGATAACAGCCTGAAATACCAAACCGATCTCACCCTCATCAGTAGCCAGATCAAAGGCATGATGAGCGTTCTGCAGGGGCAATAAGCATGGCATTGCTGAATATCTTTGATATCGCTGGTTCTGCGATGACAGCGCAATCACAGCGCCTCAACGTCAGCGCCAGTAACCTGGCCAACGCCGACAGCGTGACCGGTCCAGATGGCCAGCCTTACGTGGCGAAGCAGGTGATTTTCCAGACCGACGCCGCACAAGGTGCTGCCACCGGCGGCGTGAAGGTCGCTGGCGTGGTGAACGATCCTACCCCGGCAAAACTGGTGTATGACCCAGGCAATCCGCTGGCGGATCAGAAGGGCTACGTCAAGATGCCAAACGTTGATGTGGTGTCCGAAACCGTTAACACCATGTCCGCGTCGCGCAGCTACCAGGCCAACGTTGAAGTGCTGAACACGGTGAAGTCAATGATGATGAAAACTCTCACTATCGGTCAGTAACGGAGAACGAATATGAGCGTAGCAGTAGGAATTAAAGACAGTCTGGACCCAACGGTACTGACCTCCAGTAGCGCTTCGAGCGGTAACTCTTCCGCCGACCTGCAGAATCAGTTCCTGAACATGCTGGTGGCGCAGCTGAAAAACCAGGATCCCACTAATCCTATGGATAACAGCCAGCTCACCACGCAGTTGGCACAGATCAACACCCTGAGCGGTATTGAAAAGCTGAATACCACGCTGGGATCCATCTCCGGCCAGATCACTACCAGCCAGTCGCTGCAGAGTTCAACGCTGATTGGTCACGGTGTGATGGTCAATGGTTCGCAGGTATTGGTGGGCAGCGGTACGACTACGCCGTTTGGCATTGAGCTGGCGACAGCGTCCACGGCCACCAGTGTCACGATTAAAGACAGTAACGGCGCCACGGTCCGCACCATTGACCTCGGCAAACTGAGCTCTGGCGTCCACACCTTCTCGTGGGACGGCAAGCTGGATGACGGTTCTACCGCCGCGGATGGCAAATATTCTGTTTCGCTGGCCGCCAGCAATGGCAGCACGCAACTGGTGGCGCAGCCGCTGAACTATGCCTACGTCAATGGCGTCAGCACCACTGATGGCACCACAAAACTGGATCTCGGCACCATGGGCTCCGCAACCCTCGATGAAATTCGTCAGATTCTCTGATTAACCTTTTAGCAGGAGAGATTACATGTCTTTTTCACAAGCGGTGAGCGGCCTCAATGCTGCCTCCAGCAATCTGGATGTGATTGGTAACAACATCGCCAACTCCGCCACAGCCGGTTTTAAATCCAGCACCATTGCTTTTGCCGATATGTTTGCCGGCTCTAACGTTGGTTTAGGTACCAAAGTTGCCGCCGTCATTCAGGACTTTGGTGATGGAAGTACAACGTCAACCAGTCGTGGACTGGATGTGGCACTGAGCGGCAACGGTTTCTTCCGCATGACCGACGCCAGCGGCGGCGTGTTCTATTCCCGTAACGGCCAGTTCACGCTGGATGCCAACCGTAACCTGGTGAACACCCAGGGTCTGAATGTCACCGGCTATCCGGCCAGCGGCACACCGCCAACCATTCAGACCGGTGCCAACCCAGTGGCGCTGAGTATTCCAACCACGCAGATGGGGGCACGTGCAACAACAACAGCTACCCAGGTTGCCAACCTGAACTCCACCAGCACCACTCCGACGGTCACTCCGTTTGATAAGTCCAACGTTGATAGCTACAACGCGAAAACCACCATGACGGTGTATGACACGCAGGGTAACGATCACCAGTTAGACATGTACTACATCAAAACGGCGGATAACACCTGGACCGTGCACATGGTTGACTCCACCACCGGTAATGAAGTTGGTAATACCTTGGGCGGTGACAACCTGGGTTATCAGATGCAATTTGATGCTAACGGTAAGCTGACGCAGGTGGGGAAAATCACTGCAGCGGGTGTTGCTGACACCAGTGCTTCCCTGGCAAACCTGGTTGTGGACGGCACCAACGGGGCGAATGGCATGAACATCAGCCTGAGCATGTTGGGTAGCCTGCAGCAAAACACCGGTGCGACCACTTTTGGTAACCCAACGCAAGACGGTTATCAGCCTGGCGATCTGACCAGCTACACCATCAATGATGACGGCACCATTACCGGCACTTACTCCAACCAGAAAACCCAACTTCTGGGACAAATTGTCTTGTCGAGTTTCTCTAACCCGGAAGGTCTGAAGTCTGAAGGTGACAACGTCTGGTCTGCCACCAGCTCATCAGGTCAGGCCGCCACTGGTCTGGCAGGCACCGGTACTTACGGCAACCTGACTTCAGGTGCGCTGGAAGCGTCCAACGTCGATATGAGCAAAGAGCTAGTGAACATGATCGTTGCGCAGCGTAACTATCAGGCCAACAGCCAGACCATCAAAACTCAGGACCAGATTCTTAACACCCTGGTTAACTTACGTTAATTCGCTAACGGGATTGCTTTATGGATCACGCAATATATACCGCCATGGGCGCGGCCAGTCAGACGTTGGATCAGCAGTCGGTAACGGCCAGCAACCTCGCCAACGCCTCAACGCCAGGCTTTCGTGCTCAGCTCAACGCGTTGCGCGCGGTGCCGGTCAGCGGCTGGTCGCTGCCGACGCGTACGCTGGTTGCCGCTTCCACGCCGGGCGCCGATATGTCACCGGGCTCGATGGACAACACCGGCCGCACGCTGGATGTGGGCGTTGCGCAGGACGGCTGGTTGGCGGTGCGTGCCGCTGACGGTACTGAAGCTTATACCCGCAACGGCAATATGCAGATCAGCGCGACCGGTATTTTGACTATTCAGGGCAATCCCGTAATGGGCGATGGGGGTCCGATCGCCATCCCGCAAGGCGCTGAATTGACCATCGCGGCAGACGGGACCATCACCTCGCGTAACGCCGGTGATGCACCCAATGCCACGGTGCAGATTGGTCGCCTGAAGCTGGTGCGCGCCACCGGTAAAGAGATGCAGCGCGGTGATGACGGCATGTTCCGTCCTAATCAGCAAACCCAGGCGACGCGCGGCGCTGCGCTGGCAAATGATGCCACCATGACGGTGATGCCCGGCGTGCTGGAGGGCAGTAACGTCAAGCCGGTGGAAACCATGGTCGATATGATCGCCAACGCCCGACGTTTTGAGATGCAGATGAAAGTGATCTCCAACGTCGATGAAAACGAACAAAAAGCTAACAGTTTGCTCAACATGAGCAGCTAAGGCGTAAGGAAAACACCATGATTCGTTCTTTATGGATCGCCAAAACCGGTCTTGACGCTCAGCAAACCAACATGGACGTCATCTCCAACAACCTCGCGAACGTAAGCACCAACGGCTTTAAACGTTCGCGCGCGGTATTCGAAGATTTGATGTACCAAACCCTGCGTCAGCCGGGCACGCAGTCGTCAGAGCAAACCACGCTGCCGTCTGGTTTGCAGATCGGTACCGGTGTGCGTCCTGTCACCACCGAACGTTTGCATCAGCAGGGTAACCTGTCGCAGACCAGCAACTCGAAAGACGTGGCGATTAACGGCCAGGGTTATTTCGAAGTGCAGATGCCGGACGGCACCTCGGCGTATACCCGTGATGGTTCATTCCAGGTTGACCAGAACGGTCAGCTGGTGACTAACGCCGGCTATCCGGTACAGCCAGGCATCACTATTCCGGCCAACGCCACCAGCATCACGATCTCGCGCGATGGCGTGGTGAGCGTGACGCAGCAGGGCCAGACCAATCCGGCGCAGGTCGGTCAGCTGACGCTGAGCACCTTCATGAACGATGCGGGCCTGAACAGCCAGGGTGAAAACCTCTATCAGGAGACGCAGGCATCCGGTGCGGCGACGCAGAGTACGCCAGGCCAGAACGGCGCGGGTCTGCTGTATCAGGGTTATGTCGAAACCTCGAACGTCAACGTGGCGGAAGAGCTGGTCACCATGATTCAGACGCAGCGCGCCTACGAGATCAACAGTAAAGCGATCAGCACCTCCGATCAGATGCTGGCGAAGTTAACCCAGCTGTAATGCTGGTGTCGTTGGGCCAGCTTCGCTGGCCTGATTAAGCAACATGAAGAAGGTCAAAAAGTGGCGAAGCAAGTGATTCTCAAGCCTGGTCATTGGTTGGTAGCCACGCTGCTACTCACGCTTAACGGTTGTGCGCTGGTTCCGCGCACTCCACTGGTACAGGGATCGACTACGGCAGAGCCGACGCCATCCGCACCGCCGGTGGTGAACGGTTCCATTTTTCAGGGCGTTGCACCGCTGAACTACGGCTATCAGCCGCTGTTTGAGGATCGTCGTCCACGCAACATTGGCGATACATTGACGATCACCTTGCAGGAAAACGTCAGCGCCAGCAAAAGTTCTTCGGCCAATGCCAGCCGCGATGGCAGCAACAGCTTTGGTGTGACGGGTGTACCAACCGGCCTGAGCGGTCTGGTGGGTGCCGGTGGCGAAAAAGCCACGCTGGATGCCAATGGCAAAAATGACTTCGCTGGTAAAGGTGGAGCGACGGCCAACAACACCTTTACGGGCACCATCACCGTCACCGTCAATCAGGTGTTGTCGAACGGCAACCTGCGCGTGGTGGGTGAGAAACAGATCGAAATTAACCAGGGCACCGAATTTATCCGGTTCTCGGGCGTGGTTAACCCACGCACCATCAGCGCCAGCAACGCGGTGCTGTCAACGCAGGTGGCCGATGCACGTATTGAGTACGTCGGAAATGGTTATATCAATGAAGCGCAGACGATGGGCTGGTTCCAGCGTTTCTTCCTGAACGTCTCGCCGATGTAAGAGGTAGTAACAATGAATATGACGACTCTGCTCCGCCTGAGCCTTGGCATGCTGCTCGGTTTCAGCTTACTGGCGCATGCTGACCGCATCCGCGATCTGACCTCCGTGCAGGGCGTGCGCGACAACCAGCTGATCGGTTACGGTTTGGTGGTGGGCCTTGATGGTACCGGTGACCAGACCACCCAAACGCCGTTCACCACCCAAACCGTGAGCAACATGCTCTCCCAGCTCGGCATTACTGTGCCGGCTGGCACCAATATGCAGCTGAAAAACGTAGCGGCCGTGATGGTGACCGCCAAGCTGCCAACCTTTGCGCGTCAGGGGCAAACCGTTGATGTGGTGGTTTCTTCGCTGGGTAACGCCAAGAGTTTGCGCGGCGGTACGCTGCTGATGACGCCGATGAAAGGCGTCGATAACCAGGTTTATGCGCTGGCGCAGGGTAACATTCTGGTCGGCGGTGCCGGCGCTTCTGCCGGTGGCAGCAGCGTGCAGGTTAACCAGCTGAACGGTGGCCGCATTACCGGCGGTGCCACGGTAGAGCGTGAACTGCAGAGCAACTTTGGTAGCCAGAACACCATTAACCTGCAGCTGAATAACGAAGACTTCAGCATGGCGCAGCGCATTGCCGACGCCATCAACAGCCGTGGGATTGGTTCGGCGCAGCCGCTGGATGCCCGTACCGTGCAGATTCGCGTCTCGCCGAATAACAGTTCTCAGGTGCGTCTGCTGGCCGAAATTCAGAACCTTGATGTTGCGGTGCCGCTCGAAGATGCCAAGGTGATTATCAACTCACGTACCGGTTCGGTGGTGATGAACCGCGAAGTGACGCTGAACACCTGTGCGGTGGCGCAGGGCAATCTGTCGGTTACCGTCAATCAGCAGCAGAACGTCAGTCAGCCGGATACGCCGTTGGCGGGTGGGCAGACTGTGACCACCAACAATACCCAGATCGATCTGCGTCAGAGTGGCGGCGCGCTGCAACGGGTTAACGCCAGCGCCAACCTCAATAACGTGGTGCGTGCGCTGAATGCGCTGGGTGCGTCACCGATTGAGCTGATGTCGATTTTGCAATCGATGGAAAGCGCAGGCTGCTTGCGCGCCAAACTGGAAATTATCTGATGAACGATACGCAATCGCTGGTGAATGCGGCGTACGACAGCCGCTCGCTGAACGACCTGAAACGCGAAGCCGCCGCCGACCCGAGAGGGAAGGCGATGCAGGTGGCCAAACAGGTGGAAGGGATGTTCGTGCAGATGATGATGAAAAGCATGCGTGCAGCGCTGCCGCAGGATGGCCTGCTGAGCAACGATCAGACGCGGCTTTTCACCTCGATGTACGATCAGCAGATTGCACAGGACATCGGCAAACGTGGTCTCGGCATGGCCGATATCATTGTTAAGCAAATGCAGCCCGCTCAGGAGCCGGACGAAACCGCCGGTACGGTGCCGATGAAGCTGGATAACAGCTTCATCTATAGCAACCTGCCGTCGAATCAGCTGGAGCAGATGGTGCGTAAGGCGGTGCCGCGTTTGCCGGTCTCGCCCAGCAGTTTGCCGAGCGACAGCAACGACTTTATCGCGCAGCTGGCGCAGCCGGCGCAGGTCGCCAGCCAGCAGAGCGGTATTCCGCATCACCTGATTCTGGCGCAGGCCGCGCTGGAATCCGGCTGGGGCCAGCGACAGATTCTGACGCGCGACGGCAAGCCGAGTTACAACGTGTTTGGCATCAAGGCGAGCGGCGACTGGAAGGGCGAAACCACCGATATCATGACCACCGAATACGAAGGTGGGGCAGCGAAGAAAGTGCGCGCCAGTTTCCGTGTGTATGGTTCCTATATGGAAGCGCTCAGCGATTACGTCAAACTGCTGTCCAATAATCCTCGTTATGCCGCCGTTGCCAACGCACCGAGTGCTGAGCAGGGCGCGCGTGCCTTGCAGGCCGCCGGTTACGCCACCGATCCAAAGTATGCGCAGAAACTGGTGGGAATGATCCAGCAATTCAAAAACATGGGCGAAAAAGTGGTGAAGGCGTACAGCAACGACATCACCGATTTGTTCTGATTTTTGCTCTCAAGTTTCACTTAAGCACGCCGATAACAATCACATGCCGCGGGCGTCCTCGTCCGCGCAATCGCACTGATGACTGCCAGCCCGGTTAACGGGAAATTAAGGAACCGAGATGTCCAGCATAATTAACTCAGCGATGAGTGGGCTGAGCGCCGCACAGGCTGCATTAAGCACCACCAGTAACAACATCAGTAATTACACGGTAGCGGGCTATTCGCGTCAGACGGCGATTTTGTCGCAGTCGAACAGCACCTTGCAGGGCAACAGCTATTACGGCAACGGTGTCACGCTCTCCGGCGTACAGCGTGAGTATGACGAGTTCATCACCGCCCAGCTGCGTGGCTCCAGCGCCAATTACAGCGCAGTGAACACGCAATACAACCAAATTTCCAACATTGACGATCTGCTGTCGACGTCGACCACCAGCTTGTCGACCTCAATCCAAAGCTTCTTCACCAACGTGCAGAACGTGGTGAGTAACGCCAACGACCCGTCGGCGCGTCAGTCAATGCTGAGCTACGCCCAAGGCCTGGTGAACCAATTCCAGACCACCGCGCAGTATCTCAACAATATGCAGAATAGCGTTAACACGGATATTGCCTCGAACGTCGATCAGATCAACACCTTCACCAGCCAGATTGCCGACCTGAACAGCCAGATCGCCAAGCTGACCACCGGCGGTGGCGCGGCGCCGAACAATTTGCTGGATCAGCGCGATCAGCTGGTGAATAGCCTGAACAATGTGGTGGGCGTGAACGTATCCCAGCAGGACGGCAGCTATATTGTCTCGATGGGCAGTGTGACGTTGGTGAATGGTAAAAACTCCACCAGCTTAGTGGCGATGCCGTCCAGCAGCGATTCAACACGTACCACTGTCGGTTATGTCGATAAGCAGGCAGGTAACGTTGAGATCCCTGAGAAGACGCTAACCACCGGTTCACTCGGCGGTTTGCTGGCGTTCCGCACCCAGGATCTGGATACCGCGCAAAATCAGCTCGGCCAGTTAGCGGCAGCGTTCACCACCAGCTTCAATACTGTGCACAGCGAAGGTTATGACAGCAACGGCGACCAGGGGGGCAACTTCTTTAATATCGGTTCGCCAACCGTGGTGGGTAACAGCAAAAATACCTCAGCGGCTACCGTTACGGCGGCATGGTCAGACACCAGCGCGATGAAAGCCTCTAACTACACCGTAAGTTATGATGGCAGCAACTGGTCGGTGACCCGCATGTCTGACAACGTGAAGTTTAGCGTTACGCCAGATGCGACCGACGGCACCCTCAACTTTGATGGCCTGAAACTGACGGTGAGCACCTCACCCGCGCCTAACGCGAAAGACAGTTTCCTGGTCAAACCGGTCCAGAACGTCATTGCGGGCATGTCGGTCGCTATCACCGATGAGTCGCAAATTGCTGCGGCATCCAGCGCAACCAGCGGTGAAAGCGATAACCGTAACGCGCAGAAATTGTTGGATCTGCAGGATAGCAAGCTGGTGAATGGTAATGCGACCATCGCCCAGGCTTACGCCAGCATTGTCAGCACCGTCGGTAATAAAACCAGTACATTAAAAACCGCGAGCACCACCCAGGAGAACGTGGTGACACAGCTCAGCGATCGCCAGCAGTCAGTATCGGGGGTCAACCTTGATGAAGAGTATTCAAATCTGACTAAGTATCAGCAGTTCTATATGGCGAACGCGCAAGTGCTGCAAACAGCGAGTACCATTTTCAATGCGCTGATGGGCATCCGCGGCTAAGCATAGAGGATAAATACCATGCGTCTTAGTACCAATATGATTTTCAACCAGCAGGTGCGCGGGATCACCGATTCGCAAGCTTCCTGGTTAAAAGTAGGTGAGCAACTCTCTAGCGGACTGCGCGTCAGCAATCCTTCAGATGATCCTATCGCCGCCTCACGTGCCGTCGTGCTTTCGCAATCGCAGGCGAAAAGTACCCAATATGCCACGGCACGCAGCTTTGCCGATCAGAGCTTGTCGATGGAAGAGAACGCACTCTCCAGCGTGACCAGCAGCATCCAGGATGCGCAAACCATGATTGTGTATGGTTCTACCGGTACGCTGAGTGACGATGACCGGGCTTCCATTGCCACCAAATTAGAAGGCATTCGCTCGCAATTACTTAACCAGGCCAATAGCCGTGATGGTAATGGACGATATATTTTTGCGGGCTATCAGACTGATGTCGCGCCTTTCAGCGATGCCGGTGCGCCGGCCGGTGTCACTTATGTGGGTGGCGCGGATGCCATTACGCAGAAAGTCGATGATGGTCGCACGATGGCGGTGAGTAGCACAGGATCGTCAGTGTTTATGTCGATAACCAGCAACGCGAAAGCCGAGCCGGACGGCAGTGCCAGCGAGACCAATCTGTTTAACATGCTCGATAGCGCAATTGCAGCGTTAAAAACGCCGCAGGATGATGCCGATGATGCAACCAAGCAGGTTTTCCAGGATGCCATGGATAAAACCAACCGTGGCTTGAGCAACTCCTTGAACAACGTGCTGGCAGTGCGTTCAGCCGTGGGCTCACAGCTGGCTGAACTCGATACGCTGGACGCTCAGGGTGATGACCGTGACACCATTATGGCATCGCAAATGACGGATCTGGTGCAGGTTGATTACACCCAAGCCATTTCAAGCTACACCATGCAACAAACCGCCTTGCAAGCTTCGTATAAGACCTTCACCGATATGTCGAAGCTGTCACTGTTCCAGCTTAATTCGTAATTGACCTAAACCTTTGAGCGTACTTTAACCGGGTGCGCTTAGTTTCTCCCACTGCCTTTCGGGGCTGTGGGATTTTTTTTGCCTGTTATTCAGGTCGCTATAAATGCCGCCTGCAGGCAATAAAAAACCCCGGACTGGCCGGGGTTTGATGTTGACTGACTTGCCAGAGCTTACGCGCTTTCCGGACGGGTTGCCGGTGCGGTTGCCTGATGCGTCGCGCTGTGACCACCGGCTGAGCCGCGGCCCTCGAAGCCAAAGGCTGGACGGACCCAGTCGCTGTTGCGAACCGGTTCTGGTTCCCACGCCGGTGCTGGTGCTTTGGTCATCGGTGCAGTCGCGTGATGCTTGAAGCGCGTCTCAACCGTGGTTACTGCGGTATCACGTGCTGCAACCGGCGCATGAGGTTCAGTGACTGGCGCGAATTCGGCTTCAGCCGCGACTGGCGCAGCCAGCACGTCTTCAACCTGAGCTTCAACGGCTGGCGATACATCCACCGGCGCCTGTTCAGCAACTGCAGCCACTTCGCTTACTTCAGGCTTCGCTTCTTCAGCCACGGCAGCCGGTTCCGCTTCAGCCGCGGTTTCCTGGGCAACCTGTTCGTCAGCAGCAGAGATCACTGATGGCTCTTCGTTAACGGGCGCGGCAATCGGCGTGACGTCATCCGTATTCACCACGGGCACATCGGTGTGCGCCTGCGGTTCAACCTGATGTACGGCTTCTTCAGCGGCAACCTGCTCAACGGCCGGTTCAACAGCGGCAGCGGGTTGAGTCTCGGCATCCGGTGTTTGCTGGTAACCGTAATCCGACACTTCATGCATCGCATCTTGCGTGCTGTACTCTTCCTGCGCTTGCGCAACCGGGTAAGAGATCCACACTTTGCCTGACGCCATTTCTGGTGAAGCAGCAGCAGATTCCAGCGGCATTGCAGACTGCGTTGGGTAACGCTCGTCACGATAGCGACGACGACGCTGACCGCTTACGCGCAGATGACGCGGTGAACGACGTGAACGGCGCGGCATATTGGCGCTATCACGGTTATCGCTATCATCTTGCTCGTCATTGCTGGCTTCAGGATGCTCTTTGTACTGAGCACGCGGCGCAGTTTCAACGGCAGCATCATGAACCACCGGCGCTTCGACAGTGATGTCAGGCGTTTCGCCAACACGCACGCGCTGTGACAGCTGACGCTGCTTACGACGCGGCATGACCTGAACGCGTTCTTCTTCGTGCTCAACGTTTTCGTCAACCGCAGGCGCCTGAACAACCGGTTCAGCGGCTTTCTGATCCTGCTGCTGAGCACGTTTTTCTTCCTGACGACGACGCTGGCGATCGGCACGCTGTTCGCGGCGCTGTTGCTGCTGCTCATCACGTTGCTCAAGCGCTTCATCGCTCAGCACTGGACGCGCTTCACGCGGCTCGTTCTGACGCTTGTTACGACGGTTGTCCTGATTATCACGCGGTTCGCGGGCTTCACGTGGCTCACGTGCTTCACGCGGCTCGCGCGGTTCACGACCTTCGCGCACCTGACCGTTCTCGCCATTACGCGGCGTACGTTCGCGACGGTTGTTGCGACGGTTGTTATTGTTACGACGTTCGCCACGCTGCTGGGTGTTTTCAGATTCAGCGGCAACAACGGCTGGGGTTTCCTGCTTAGTTTCAGCAGGCGCCGCAGCAGGCGCATCACCGGCAAACAGTTTCTTCAAGCCACTCAGCAGGCGAGCCATGAAACCAGTGTTGGTTACCGCAGGCGCAGCAACTGCTGGTTTGGTTTTCACTTCTGCTGCTGGCTGAGACTCTTTCACCACTTCAACCGGCGCAGGCGGCGCATCAGGCATCGCGAAGGCGGCCAGTGCTGGCTGCTCCGGACGACGACGCTCAGCGTGCTCTTCTTCAGAAGGCAGCGCCATTTCCGCTTCGTGCAGTTTCGGTAAGTGATAGCTCAGCGTTTGCGTCTCTTCGCCAGTACGAACACGCAGTACCGAATAGTGTGGCGTTTCCATCTGATCGTTTGGCACGATGATGGCACGCACACCGCCCTGGCGTTTTTCGATGGCGCTAACGGCATCACGCTTTTCGTTCAGCAGGTAAGAGGCGACCTGAACCGGAACAATGGCATGCACTTCTTTGGTGTTGTCTTTCAGCGCTTCTTCTTCAATCAGACGCAGAATAGACAGCGACAGCGATTCGTTATCACGGATGGTGCCGGTTCCGCTGCAGCGTGGGCAGACGTGATGGCTGGATTCACCCAGTGACGGGCTCAGACGCTGACGCGACATCTCCAGCAAGCCGAAGCGTGAAATGTGGCTGATCTGAATACGCGCACGATCCTGACGTACCGCTTCACGCAGGCGGTTTTCCACCGCGCGCTGGTGGCGCACTGGCGTCATGTCGATGAAATCAATAACAATCAGGCCGCCGAGATCGCGCAGACGCAATTGGCGAGCAATCTCATCGGCCGCTTCCAGGTTGGTGTTGTACGCGGTTTCTTCGATATCACCGCCGCGAGTAGCGCGTGCGGAGTTGATATCAATCGCCGTCAGGGCTTCGGTGCTATCGATAACAATCGATCCGCCTGATGGCAGACGCACTTCACGCTGAAAGGCGGATTCAATCTGCGATTCGATTTGGTAGTGGCTGAACAGCGGGATTTCACCGGTGTAGAGTTTGATTTTGCTGCTGAAGTCCGGACGACCCAGTGCAGCAATGTGCTGACGGGCCAGTTCCAGTACTTTTGGATTATCGATAAGGATTTCACCGATATCCTGACGCAGATAGTCGCGGAAGGCGCGCACGATAACGTTGCTTTCCTGATGGATCAGGAAAGGCGCTGGGCGGCTATCTGCGGCTTTCTTAATGGCTTCCCAGTGCTTCATACGGAAGCTGAGATCCCACTGCAGTGATTCGGCAGATTTACCCACGCCCGCAGTGCGGACGATCAATCCCATGCCGTCTGGAAGTTCCAGTGCGGAAAGTGCTTCTTTTAATTCTGTACGGTCGTCGCCCTCAATGCGGCGTGAAATACCACCGGCACGTGGGTTGTTCGGCATCAATACCAGATAGCTACCGGCCAGGGAAATAAAGGTGGTGAGTGCTGCACCTTTATTACCGCGTTCCTCTTTATCAATTTGAACGATAACTTCCTGACCTTCACGCAGCACATCTTTGATATTCGGACGACCATGTGCGTTGTAATTGGCGGGGAAGTATTCGCGGGAAATTTCTTTCAGAGGGAGGAAACCGTGACGTTCTGCACCATAATCGACAAATGCAGCTTCAAGGCTGGGTTCAACGCGGGTGATTTTACCTTTGTATATGTTGGCTTTTTTCTGTTCGTGTCCAGGACTTTCAATATCCAGATCGTACAGACGTTGTCCATCAACCAGGGCAACGCGCAACTCCTCCTGCTGAGTTGCGTTAATTAACATTCTTTTCATCGTGACTTACTCGTTATTCTCACATGAGTGATCTAGCTGCGGGCATCGTTACCCTGGACGAGAATCAACCGATGGCCCCGTGTCTTAATGCACTGACGTCAACCTCACGGTTGTCGGCGGCTAAAGGGGCGCAAATCTTGTCGGTGGCCTGTTTTTCATAAGGAAATCCAGCGCCTGAAGGTGGAAATGTTACAGAGTATTCAAAAATCCACACATCCTGGTCTGTCGTCCAGGCCGCAACCCGCAGCCCGCTAAGTGCCTGATTTAACATTACGTCTTACGCCATTGCTGCGTGTCCGTTAAATCCGGCAAAATGACTTATTTCGCTCTTTTTCCTGCCTGAATCTTTCCAGGGCAGAAACCCCTGCATTATTCCATTGCTAACTCACATTAAGCAAGGCGACTTTTGCCAAGCTGAGAAGTTTATTCATCCATAACCTGTTCATTTGCAGGGCTAATCATCGCATCGCTGAAAATGTCGCCATTTTCACCGTTTCAATACGCGACAAAGAGAGAGTTAAGCACAGAAAAAGGGGTGGCGCTATCCAGGTACACTAATTAGAATCGCCGCCATGAAAACTGAGAATCCCGGCGTACAGTATGTCGCCATCACGGCTGAAAATGCCGGACAACGAATTGATAACTTTTTGCGCACCCAGCTCAAGGGCGTGCCGAAAAGCATGATTTACCGCATTTTGCGTAAAGGCGAAGTACGGGTAAATAAAAAGCGCGTGAAACCGGAATATAAGCTGGAGGATGGCGACGAGCTGCGTATTCCGCCGGTGCGGGTTGCCGAACGCGAAGAGAACACGGTTTCACCGAAACTGGATAAAGTGGCGGCGCTCACCAATGCCATTCTGTATGAAGATGATTACCTGATGGTGCTGAATAAACCGTCGGGCACTGCGGTGCACGGTGGCAGCGGATTAAGTTTTGGCGTGATTGAAGGGCTGCGTGCGTTGCGTCCGGAAGCGCGTTTCCTTGAGTTAGTCCATCGTCTGGATCGTGATACTTCTGGCATTCTGCTGGTGGCGAAGAAGCGTTCTGCTTTGCGCTCGCTGCACGAGCAACTGCGTGAAAAGGGCATGCAGAAGGATTACCTGGCGCTGGTGCGCGGTGACTGGCCGTCGCATCTGAAAGTGGTGCAGGCTCCGCTGCTAAAGAACATTTTGCAGAGCGGCGAACGCGTGGTGCGCGTAAGTGCGGAGGGCAAACCTTCCGAGACGCGCTTTAAAGTAGAAGAGCGTTTTGGTTTCGCAACCTTAGTGAAAGCCAGCCCGGTAACGGGTCGTACCCATCAGATTCGTGTGCATACGCTGCACGGTGGCCACCCGATAGCTTTTGACGATCGTTACGGTGACCGTGACTTTGATGCACAGCTGGGTTCGACGGGCTTGTCGCGTCTGTTCTTGCATGCGGCTGCGTTGACCTTTACCCATCCCAATACCGGAGAAGTGCTGCGCATGGAAGCGCCACTGGATGGCGCACTGAAACACTGTCTTGCACAGCTGCGTCAGAAGAAAGACTGATTGAAGGGGCATCAACACAATGCGTTGATGCCCACCGCTCTTAACATCTCATTTAGCGCGATCAGCGGTAAGCCAATCAAGGTATTAGGATCGCGACCCTCTAGCTTGTCAAATAAACAAATCCCCAATCCTTCGCTTTTGAAGCTGCCGGCGCATTGTAGCGGTTGTTCCTTTTCGACGTAGCCGCGAATCTCTTCGGCACTCAACTCGCGGAAATGCACGGTAAAGGGTTCGCAAATAACCGATTGGGTGCCGCTCTGAGGTTGCAGAAGCGCCAGGCCGGTATAAAAGGTGATGGCGTTACCGCTGGCGGCCGCAAGTTGCTGGCAGGCCTTCTCCACGGTATGCGGTTTACCGGTTATCTCGCCATTCAATACACAAACCTGATCGGAACCGATAATCCAGCGGTCCGGGTAACGTGCGGCCAGCGCCTGCGCTTTGGCTAATGCCAGCCGCTGCACCAGCTCGGAGGCTGATTCATGCGGCAGCGGGGATTCGTCGCAATCGGGAGCGGCGGTAATAAAAGGCAGGCCCAGTTTGCTTAGCAGCGCCTGACGAAAAGGGGAGGTAGAAGCTAAAACCAAAGGTGTCGTCATTTTTTTTCAGAATAGATAGCGTAAAGATGACAGTCATTTTAAACTATGCGCCGCACTGGATGCGACTAACGGGTGAAAGATGCCGTAAACCGGCCTTTTTCTTTGACTCTATGACGTTACAAAGTTAATATGCGCGCCCTATGCAAAAGGTAAAATTACCCCTGACGCTCGATCCGGTCCGCGCCGCGCAAAAACGCCTTGATTATCATGGTGTTTATGCACCTGAATTGGTGGCGCGCTTGGCCGAAACGGTCGTGAGTGTGGACAGTGAAGTTGAATGCGATATGTCGTTTGCGGTTGATAACCAGCGCCTCGCCGTTCTGCAAGGAACAGCCGAAGTGCAGGTGACTCTGTCATGTCAACGCTGCAACCAGTCGTTTCCACGTCATGTTCACGTAAGCTATTGCTTCAGTCCTGTCTCTTCTGATGAACAGGCCGAGGCACTACCGGAAGCCTACGAGCCAGTTGATGTCAATGATTTTGGTGAGATCGACTTGCTGGCAGTGATCGAAGATGAGCTCATCCTCGCGCTGCCCGTGGTTCCGGTGCATGATTCTGAACACTGTGAAGTGTCCGACGCGGACATGGTATTTGGTCAATTGCCTCCTGAGGCAGAAAAACCAAATCCCTTTGCCGTATTAGCCAGTTTAAAGCGTAAGTAATAGGAGTAAGGTCCATGGCCGTACAACAGAATAAACCAACCCGTTCTAAGCGTGGTATGCGTCGTTCACACGATGCGCTGACCACTGCTGCTCTGTCAGTAGATAAAGTTTCTGGCGAAACTCATCTGCGCCACCATATCACTGCGGATGGTTACTACCGCGGTCGCAAGGTTATCACCAAGTAATCCTCGCGATTACACAAGGCGATACCTTGACACGTTTGACCCTGGCAGTTGATGCCATGGGCGGGGACTTCGGTCCTTGCGTGACAGTGCCTGCAGCCTTGCAGGCACTGGCCTCTCATTCGGAGCTGGTTCTTCTTCTGGTCGGCGATCCCGACATCATCTCGTCATTTCTTGCCAAAGCGGATTCCTCGTTACAGAGGCGTGTGCAGGTTATTCCTGCCGAATCGGTTATTGCAAGTGATGCCAAACCTTCTCAGGCGATTCGTAACAGCCGCGGCAGTTCCATGCGTGTGGCGTTAGAGTTGGTCAAAGAGGGGAAAGCACAAGCCTGTGTCAGTGCGGGAAATACCGGCGCACTGATGGGCCTGGCGAAAATGCTATTAAAACCGCTGGATGGCATTGAGCGTCCGGCGTTGATGACGGTGTTGCCGCATCAGCAGCATGGCAAAACGGTGGTGCTGGATCTCGGCGCTAACGTTGAATCCGACAGCGCCATGCTGGTGCAGTTTGCGATCATGGGCGCAGTGATGGCCGAAGAAGTATTGGAGATCGCCCAGCCGCGTGTTGCGCTGCTGAATATTGGTCAGGAAGAGACCAAAGGATTGGAAACAATCCGCGCCGCATCTGCGGTGCTGCGAGCGTCACCGCAAATCAACTATATTGGATATCTTGAGGGGAACGATCTCCTCACCGGCAAGACGGATGTGCTGGTTTGTGATGGCTTCGTTGGTAACGTCACGTTGAAGACCATGGAAGGCGTGGTAAGAATGTTCCTCTCTCTGATTAAATCGTCAGAGGAAGGAAAAAAACGGGCCTGGTGGCTAACATTGCTGGGACGCTGGATTCAAAAGCGTCTGGCGAAGCGTTTCGGCCATCTCAACCCCGACCAGTACAATGGCGCTTGTCTGTTAGGATTGCGCGGGACAGTGATCAAAAGCCACGGTGCGGCGAATCAACGTGCATTTGCCGTGGCGATAGAGCAGGCAGAGCAGACGGTGCGAAAGCAAGTCCCTGAAAGGATTGCGGCGCGCCTTGACACTGTATTAGCCAGGAGTGACAAAGCGTAGATGTTTACCAAAATTATCGGTACGGGCAGCTATTTGCCTGAGCAGATTCGCTCCAATGCGGATCTGGAAAAAATGGTCGAGACGACGGACGAGTGGATTGTCACCCGTACCGGCATCCGTGAGCGTCGTATTGCCGCTCCGGAAGAAACCGTTGCTACTATGGGCTTCACCGCAGCACAGCGCGCGTTGGAAATGGCGGGTGTGAATGCGAGCGAAATTGGCCTGATCATTGTGGCGACCACCTCTTCCAGCCATGCCTTCCCAAGTTCAGCATGCATGATCCAGCAAATGCTGGAGATTAACGATTGCGCGGCCTTCGATTTGGCCGCTGCTTGTGCGGGCTTCACCTATGCACTGAGCGTTGCCGATCAATACATTAAAAATGGTGCGGTAAAACATGCGCTGGTGATCGGTGCAGACGTGCTGGCACGTACGCTCGATCCTAACGATCGCGGCACCATCATTCTGTTTGGTGATGGCGCGGGCGCGGTGGTGCTGAGTCAAAGCGAAGAGCCAGGCATCCTTTCTACCCATCTGCACGCCGACGGCCGTTACAGCAAACTGCTGACGCTGCCGTATCAGGATCGTGCCCATCAGGATGAGCCTGCTTATCTGACGATGGCGGGGAATGAAGTCTTCAAAGTGGCCGTGACTGAACTGGCGCACATTGTGGATGAAACTCTGCAAGCCAACAATCTTGATCGTGAAATGCTCGACTGGCTGGTGCCGCATCAGGCGAATCTGCGCATTATTAGCGCAACCGCCAAAAAGCTCGGTATGGGCATGGAGAAAGTTGTGGTCACGCTGGATCGTCACGGTAATACCTCGGCCGCGTCAGTGCCAAGTGCATTGGACGAAGCGGTGCGCGATGGCCGTATCAAGCCGGGACAACTGATTCTGCTGGAAGCCTTTGGTGGCGGTTTCACTTGGGGTTCTGCGCTGGTTCGCTTTTGATTGACAGGAACGAAAGATGACGCAATTTGCTTATGTTTTCCCAGGACAGGGATCGCAGACCGTCGGCATGTTAGCCGAGCTGGCCGCTGAAAACCCGCAGGTTGAAGCCACTTTCCGTGAAGCTTCTGACGTACTGGGTTATGACTTATGGCAGCTGGTCCAGCAGGGACCGGCTGAAGAATTGAATAAAACCTGGCAGACACAGCCTGCGCTGCTGGCGGCTTCTGTTGCCATCTATCGCGTATTGCAGAGCAAAAATGCGGTGCAGCCAAGCATGATGGCCGGTCACAGCCTTGGAGAATACTCGGCGCTGGTTTGTGCCGGTGTGCTGAATTTCGCTGACGCCATTAAATTGGTTGAGCTGCGCGGCAAACTGATGCAGGAAGCGGTACCGGAAGGTACTGGCGCTATGCAGGCGATTATCGGCCTGGATGATGCATCCATCCGTAAAGCCTGTGAAGAGAGCGCTCAAGGCCAGGTGGTTTCACCGGTTAACTTCAACTCGCCGGGCCAGGTGGTTATCGCGGGCAACAAAGAAGCGGTTGAACGTGCGGGTGCAGCCTGTAAAGCTGCCGGTGCCAAACGTGCATTGCCGCTGCCAGTCAGCGTGCCATCGCACTGTGCGTTGATGAAACCTGCTGCCGATAAGCTGGCAGTAGCGCTCGAAGCGATCACCTTTAGTGCGCCTTCGGTGCCGGTGGTGAATAACGTCGACGTGAAGTGTGAAACTGAAGGTGCTGCGATTCGAAGTGCGCTGGTCCGTCAGCTGTATAGCCCCGTGCGCTGGACCGAATCGGTCGAATTTATTGCTGCGCAGGGCGTTGAGCAGCTGCTGGAAGTCGGTCCAGGTAAAGTTCTGACCGGTCTGACCAAACGTATTGTGGATAGCCTGAGTGCCGCTGCGGTGAACGATTCTGCTTCACTGAGCGCTGCACTTACCCAGGAATAAGAGGAAAAACATGAGCTTTGAAGGTAAAGTAGCGCTGGTTACCGGTGCAAGCCGTGGAATTGGTCGCGCCATTGCGGAAACGCTGGCTGCGCGCGGTGCCAAAGTGGTGGGAACCGCCACCAGTGCAAGCGGTGCGGAAGCAATCAGTGCTTACCTCGGCGACAAGGGCAAAGGCCTACTGCTGAACGTTACTGATGCCGCCTCAATTGAGAGCGTCCTCGAACAAGTTCGCGCCGAATTTGGCGAAGTGGACATTTTAGTCAATAATGCAGGCATTACGCGTGACAATCTGTTGATGCGCATGAAAGACGATGAGTGGGCGGATATCCTTGATACCAACCTGACATCTGTCTTCCGTCTTTCTAAGGCGGTTATGCGTGCCATGATGAAAAAACGCGTGGGCCGTATCATTACCATCGGTTCTGTAGTTGGGACCATGGGTAACGCGGGTCAGGCAAACTATGCGGCTGCAAAAGCAGGTTTGATTGGCTTTAGCAAATCACTGGCGCGAGAAATTGCGTCACGTGGCATTACTGTAAACGTCGTGGCTCCGGGCTTTATCGAGACGGACATGACGCGTGCACTGAACGAAGATCAACGTTCGGGTATTTTGGCAGAAGTTCCCGCAGGTCGTTTAGGTGACCCGCAGGAGATTGCCAATGCTGTTGCATTCTTAGCCTCTGACGAAGCAGCCTATATCACGGGTGAAACGCTTCATGTCAATGGCGGCATGTACATGGTCTGATAATCACGAAAACATTTGCTTTATCTACGGTAAACACCGCAGAATAACGCAAAATCGTGGTTCGACCAGCCGGGATTTTGTTGCATCTTTTTCAACATTTTATACACTACGAAAACCATCGCGAAAGCGAGTTTTGATAGGAAATTAAATAGTATGAGCGATATCGAACAACGCGTTAAGAAAATCGTAGCTGAGCAGCTGGGTGTTAAAGAAGACGAAGTGATTAACACTGCTTCTTTCGTTGAAGACCTTGGTGCAGATTCTCTTGACACCGTTGAGCTGGTAATGGCTCTGGAAGAAGAGTTTGATACTGAAATTCCAGACGAAGAAGCTGAGAAAATCACTACCGTTCAGGCAGCGATCGACTACATCACTAGCCATCAAGGTTAATGAATATCTTCAGGCGGTCACCTCGACCGCCTGAGTTTTATGTTTGCCCCACATAGCGTTATTTTTTCCCTCCCTGGAGGACGTGCGTGTCTAAGCGTCGTGTAGTTGTGACTGGTCTTGGCATGTTGTCTCCTGTCGGCAATACCGTAGAGTCTACCTGGAGTGCTCTCCTTGCCGGTCAGAGCGGCATTAGCCTGATCGACCATTTTGATACTAGTGCCTACGCAACGCGTTTTGCGGGCTTAGTAAGAGATTTTAATTGCGATGATTTCATCTCGCGCAAAGATCAGCGCAAGATGGATGACTTCATCCAATACGGCATCGTTGCTGGTATTCAGGCTATGGCAGACTCCGGTCTGGTCGTAACCGATGAGAATGCTGGTCGCATTGGTGCGGCAATCGGTTCTGGTATTGGCGGACTGGGTTTAATCGAAGATAACCACAGCTCGCTGGTCAACGGTGGACCGCGCAAAATCAGCCCATTCTTCGTGCCTTCAACCATCGTCAACATGGTTGCTGGTCATCTCACCATCATGTACGGCCTGAAAGGTCCAAGCATCTCTATCGCAACTGCCTGTACGTCTGGTGTGCACAACATTGGTCATGCAGCGCGTATCATTGCGTATAACGATGCTGATGTGATGTTGGCCGGTGGTGCGGAGAAAGCCAGTACGCCACTTGGTGTCGGTGGTTTTGGTGCTGCTCGTGCGCTCTCCACGCGTAATGACAATCCTCAGGCGGCAAGCCGTCCGTGGGATAAAGATCGTGACGGTTTCGTGTTGGGTGACGGTGCTGGCATTGTCGTACTGGAAGAGTACGAACACGCTAAGAAACGTGGTGCGAAGATTTATGCTGAGATCATTGGTTTCGGCATGAGTAGCGATGCTTACCACATGACGTCACCTCCGGAAGACGGTTCAGGTGCAGCCGCGGCGATGGTTAACGCGCTTCGTGACGCGCAGCTGAACGCTGAGCAGATCGGTTATGTCAACGCGCATGGCACCTCGACGCCAGCCGGTGACAAAGCGGAAGCGCAGGCGGTGAAATCGGTGTTTGGTGCGGCAGCTCACAGTGTGATGGTCAGCTCTAGCAAGTCGATGACTGGCCACCTGTTGGGTGCGGCGGGTGCAGTAGAAGCGATTTATTCGATTCTGGCGCTGCGCGACCAGGCGATTCCACCGACCATCAACCTCGACAATCCTGACGAAGGTTGCGATCTGGACTTCGTGCCGCATACGGCGCGCCAGGTCAGCGGACTGGAGTACACCTTGTGTAACTCCTTCGGATTTGGCGGCACTAACGGCTCGCTGATCTTCCGCAAGGTTTAATCGCTCCTCAGCCATACAGAGGCCCGCAATGCGGGCCTTTTTTATATTTTCTACCGGGCTAATCAAGGCGGCCAGCATGTGGATAAACGGCATACCGCAAACCGAGCTTTCAGCACGCGATCGCGCAGTGCAATTTGGTGATGGCTGCTTTACCACCGCCGCGGTGATTAACGGCCATGTTGTGATGCTGGATGCGCATCTGCAGCGGCTCAAAGAGGGCTGTGCAAGGCTAATGATGGATGCGCCGGATTTAGTTCAGCTCGCTACAGAAATGCATAATGCCGCTGCGGGACACACACAGGCGGTGCTGAAGGTGATCGTGACGCCGGGCGCAGGCGGACGCGGTTACAGCCGCGCAGGCTGCCACTCACCTACGCGCATTCTTTCGCTCTCGCCGTGGCCGCAGCATTACGCCACGTTGCAACAGCAGGGCGCTGTGCTCCACACCAGCCCAATACGTCTGGCGCGCAATCCGTTGCTGGCCGGCGTAAAACACCTAAATCGCCTTGAGCAAGTGCTGATTCGCCAGCATCTTGACCAGACGGGCGGTGACGAGGCGCTGGTGCTTGACACTGGCGGGACGGTGGTGGAATGCTGTGCGGCCAATTTGTTCTGGCGTAAGGGCAGCAATGTTTTTACGCCGCAGCTTGAGCAGGCTGGCGTGGATGGCATTATGCGTCGTTATCTGATGGCGCAGATGGCCGCAAATGGCCAGACTTGTCAGCTGATTGATGGCAGCAGGGACGACGTATTGAACGCCGATGAAGTGGTGATATGTAACGCCCTGATGCCCGTTTTACCCGTGCGACAAATTGACGACGTTTCATTTACCGCACGCTCGCTGTATCAGCAACTGCGCGCCAGTTGCCCGACGATGGAAGTATCATGACTCGAATGAAAAAAATTCTCGCAGGCGTTGTAATTGTCGCAGGACTCACCGCCGCCTTTGGCTATTGGCAGATTGAACGTTTAGCTGATACGCCCTTAACACTGCAGCAAGAAACCATTTACACCTTGCCCGCTGGCAGCGGTCGCGTGGTACTGGAAGCGCAACTGGAAAGTCAGAAGATCATTCCGCAAAGTATCTGGTTTGGGCCGCTGCTGAAACTGGAACCGGAACTGGCACGTTTCAAAGCCGGTACCTATCGCCTGGAAACCGGCATGACGGTGCGCCAGCTACTGCAACTGTTGGCCAGCGGTAAAGAAGCGCAGTTCCCGGTGCGTTTTATTGAAGGTTCGCGTCTTACCGAGTGGTTAGCCGAGCTACGCAAAGCGCCATACCTGAAAAACACGCTGAGCGACGATCAATTTGCCACCGTTGCCGCCGCGCTTAAGCTTGATGTTAGCCAGCTGGAAGGCGGTTTCTATCCGGATACCTATCTCTATACCGCCAATACCAGCGATGTGGCGCTGCTGGAGCGTGCCCACGCGCGCATGAACAAGCTGGTCGATGAGATTTGGCAGGGACGTATGGAAAATCTGCCTTATAAGAAAGCGCAGGACATGGTCACCATGGCGTCGATCATCGAGAAAGAGACCGGCGTGAGCGAAGAGCGCGCGCGCGTGGCGTCGGTGTTCATCAATCGACTGCGGACCGGAATGAAGCTGCAGACCGATCCCACGGTGATTTACGGCATGGGCGACAGCTACACCGGCACGCTAACGCGTAAAAATCTGGAAACGCCAACCGACTATAACACTTACACCATTAGCGGTTTACCGCCTGGGCCGATCGCGATGCCGGGCCGTGCTTCACTGGAAGCGGCTGCGCATCCGGAAAAAACCAATTACCTCTATTTTGTCGCGGATGGCAAAGGTGGACACACCTTTACCACCAATCTGGCCAGCCACAACAAAGCGGTGCAGGTTTACCGGCTGGCAATGAAGGAAAAAAATGAAAAGTAAGTTTATCGTCATTGAAGGTCTGGAAGGTGCAGGCAAAACCACCGCACGCGATGCGCTGGTTGCCGTGCTGCATGAGCACGGCATTAATGATGTCGTCTTCACGCGCGAGCCCGGCGGTACGCCGCTGGCGGAACAATTGCGTATATTGGTCAAGCAGGGCATAGACGGCGAGCAGGTGACCGATAAAGCCGAGCTGCTGATGCTGTACGCGGCACGCGTGCAGCTGGTAGAGAACGTCATCAAACCGGCGCTGGCACGCGGTGCCTGGGTGGTGGGCGATCGTCACGATCTCTCTTCCCAAGCCTATCAGGGCGGCGGACGCGGACTGGATGCGCAACTGATGACCACGCTGCGTGATGCGGTGCTGGGCGATTTCCGTCCCGATCTCACGCTCTATCTCGACGTCACGCCAGAAATTGGATTGCAACGCGCCCGCGCACGTGGTGAGCTGGATCGCATTGAGCAGGAATCATTGCGCTTCTTCGAGCGCACGCGTGAACGCTATCTGACCTTAGCTGCTCAGGATCCCTCGATACTCACCATTGATGCGACGCAAAACATTGCAAACGTGACATCGTCACTTCAACGCACCTTGCGTAGCTGGCTAGCAGGCCAATCCGCATGAATTGGTATCCGTGGTTGAATCAGCCTTATCGACAAATCATCGCCCGTCATCAAAGCGGCCAGGCGCATCACGCCTTGCTGGTACAAGCCATTGCAGGCATAGGTGACGATGCGCTGATTTGGGGCGTGAGCCGTTGGTTGATGTGTTTACAGCCGGAAGGATTGAAAAGTTGCGGCCATTGCCACGGCTGCCAGTTAATGCAGGCGCACACGCATCCCGATTGGTATCGCCTGGAAGCCGAAAAGGGGAAATCTTCGCTCGGTATTGATGCGGTGCGCGACGTCACTGAAAAGCTGTATCACTTTGCCCAGCAGGGCGGCGCAAAAATCGTTTGGTTGCCCGATGCTGCGCAGCTGACGGAAGCCGCCGCCAACGCATTATTGAAAACGCTGGAAGAACCACCGGCCAATTGCTGGTTTTTCCTCAGCGTGCGCGAACCTTCACGCCTGCTGCCTACGTTGCGCAGTCGCTGCATGACGTGGCATCTGTCGCCGCCGGAAGAGGCGCATAGCCTGCAATGGCTGCAGAAACAGCAACCGCAGCCGGAAGAGAAGCTGCGCGCTGCCTTGCGTTTGAGTAATGGCGCACCCGCCGCCGCCTTGACGCTGTTGCAGCCCGAGCGCTGGCAGGCGCGTGAAACGTTGTGTGAAACGCTGATTAAAGCGCTCAACGGCGATGTGCTGCAGCTGTTACCCGCGCTAAACAGTGAAGATGTGGCCGTACGTCTCAGCTGGCTGATTTCACTACTGGTGGATGCGATGAAAGTGCAGCAGGGCGCAAGTCAGTGGCTGAGCAACGGCGATCGTCCGGATGTGGTCACACAGTTGGCGCAAAGAATGAACAGCAGTGCGCTTAACAGCAGCGCGCAGCAATGGATGCAGTGTCGCGAACAGCTGTTGCATGTCGCCGCACTCAACCGTGAATTAATGTTGACCGATCGTTTACTCGCCTGGGGACGTTCACTGACTCCGGCAACGGTCGGCTAAGCAAAAGAGAACTCTATGTTTATTGTCGATTCCCACTGCCATCTCGATGGCCTCGATTATGAAAAGCACCATCGCGATCTGGATGATGTCATCGCCAAAGCGGCGGCGCGCGATGTGAAGTTTATGCTGGCGATTGCCACCACCTTGCCGGATTACTACAAAATCAAACAGCTGGTAGGCGATCGTGAAAACGTCGCGCTGGCTTGTGGCGTCCATCCGCTTAATCAGGAAGCGCCGTACGACGTCGAAGAGTTCCGCCGTCTGGCCGCAGAGGATCGCGTGGTTGCGCTGGGTGAAACCGGGCTGGACTATTTCTATCAGCAGGAAACCAAAGCGCAGCAACAAGCTTCGTTTCGTGAGCACATTCGTACCGGCATTGCGCTTAATAAACCGATCATCGTGCACACGCGTGATGCGCGTGAAGACACGCTGGCGATTCTGCGCGAAGAGCAGGTAGAGAAGTGCGGCGGCGTGCTGCACTGTTTTACCGAAGATAAAGAGACCGCCGCCAAATTGCTCGATCTCGGTTTTTATATCTCTTTCTCCGGCATTCTGACTTTCCGCAACGCCGAACAGATCCGCGATGCGGCGCGCTACGTGCCGCTTGATCGTATGCTGGTGGAAACCGATTCGCCGTATCTGGCGCCGGTACCGCACCGTGGTAAAGAGAATCAGCCGGCGTTTACGCGTGATGTGGCGGATTATATGGCGGTGTTAAAAGGCGTTGATATCGAAACCCTCGCCGCTGCTACCACCGAAAATTTCTCCCGCCTGTTCCACATCCCGATGAGTCGCCTCGGCGGCTAAACGCTTTATTTCAAACGCTGTAATTAATCAGAAATCATTCAACTGCACTGCGTCTTACGGGACGCAGGCAGTGATTTATTGCTGTTTATTAGCGCAAGTCAGTAAGAAATGACTGAAAGGAAAGGGACGTCCTTAGCGAAATGTGATGGCCGTCAATTTAACAATTAGCGATTTATTTTACTCTTCGTAATAAATCAAAAGACGCTCAGCGTCACCCCGGCGAAGGATCCTCCCCCTAAGCCATGCGCACTGCGCAAAAAATTGCACTCATACTCAGGAGTTTCTATGTTCAAGAACGCATTTGCGAACCTGCAGAAAGTAGGTAAATCGCTGATGTTGCCGGTATCGGTTCTGCCGATTGCCGGTATTTTGTTAGGTGTTGGTTCTGCAAACTTCAGCTGGCTGCCGGAAGTGGTTTCTCACGTCATGGCCGAAGCGGGTGGTTCGGTGTTTGCCAATATGCCGCTGATCTTTGCGATCGGTGTGGCGCTTGGCTTTACCAATAACGACGGCGTTTCCGCGCTGGCGGCCGTGGTTGCCTACGGCATCATGGTGAAAACCATGGCGGTGGTTGCACCGCTGGTGCTGCATATGCCTGCCGGAGAAATTGAGGCTAAGCATCTTGCAGATACCGGTGTGCTCGGCGGAATCATCGCCGGTTCCATCGCGGCGTATATGTTTAACCGCTTCTATCGCATCAAACTGCCTGAGTATCTCGGCTTCTTTGCCGGCAAGCGCTTTGTGCCGATCATCTCCGGTCTGGCGGCGATTTTCACCGGTGTGGTACTGTCATTCATTTGGCCGCCAATCGGTACGGCGATTCAGGAATTCTCACAGTGGGCAGCCTATCAAAACCCAGTCGTCGCCTTTGGACTGTACGGTCTGATTGAGCGTTCGCTGGTGCCGTTTGGTCTGCACCATATCTGGAACGTCCCTTTCCAGATGCAAATTGGTGAGTTCACCAATGCCGCAGGTCAGGTATTCCACGGTGATATCCCACGTTACATGGCAGGCGACCCAACCGCAGGTAAACTGTCTGGCGGCTTCCTGTTCAAAATGTACGGTTTGCCAGCGGCAGCGATTGCGATTTGGCATACGGCTAAACCAGAAAACCGCGCCAAAGTGGGCGGTATTATGATCTCCGCCGCGCTGACCTCGTTCCTGACCGGTATCACCGAGCCAATCGAGTTTGCCTTCATGTTCGTGGCGCCGATTCTGTATGTGATCCACGCGATTCTGGCAGGTCTGGCCTTCCCAATCTGTATTCTGCTGGGGATGCGTGATGGCACCAGCTTCTCACACGGTTTGATCGACTTTATCGTGCTGAGCGGTAACAGCAGCAAAATCTGGTTGTTCCCGATTGTGGGTATTATCTACGGCCTGATTTACTACACCGTATTCCGTTTCCTGATTGTGAAACTGAATCTGAAAACCCCTGGCCGTGAGGAGACCGCGATGGAGCAGAGCAGCGCAACCGGCAGCGAAATGGCGGGTAAACTGGTTACCGCGTTTGGTGGTAAAGAGAACATCACTAACCTTGATGCCTGTATCACGCGTCTGCGTGTCAGCGTGGCGGATGTCGGCAAGGTTGATCAGGCTGAACTGAAAAGCCTCGGCGCACGTGGTGTGGTGGTAGCAGGTTCAGGCGTTCAGGCGATTTTCGGCACCAAGTCCGATAACCTGAAAACCGAAATGGATGATTATATCCGCAGCATGTAACGGAAAAAGGCGGGCAGAGCCGGTGCGATGAAGCGGCGTCAGATCGTAAAGACGCCATAAACCATCCCTGGGGCTCGGCCCAAGCCATCCATGGCTTGGGACGCTTTACTCCTCTGCCGCCGCTTCAACGCACATTACTTACTGTGCGTAAAAATGCCCTCAAATGAGGGCATTTTTTTATTTACAGATAAACCCGCAAATACTCCGTCAAACACAGCAGCGCCATGGCCTGACCATACGGCATCGAGGTGAGCGGTATCTGGCGGTAGTACGCCAGATCGCTGCCCATCGCTGTGCCGAACGACACCTGCTTCAATTCCCCATCCTCATCGATATTGCCGATCACGCCGCGCAACGCTTTCTCCGCCAGCGGCAAATATTCGGGCGAAAGATAATGTTTGCGCACCGCTTTAAGAATGCCATAGGCGAAACCGGCGGTGGCGGAGGCTTCCGGGTAGCTGTTGGGATCGTCGAGCAAGGTGTGCCACAAACCGCTGCTGTGCTGACAGGCGCTCAGCGCCTTCACCTGACTCTCCAGCACCTGCTGCAGGAAACGCCGCGTGGCGTGCTGTTCCGGCCAGTTCATCATCTCGAGGAAATCAGGAATGACGATAGTCAACCAGCTATTGCCCCGCGCCCAACGTGCGTTGGCAAAATTGTGCCGCCCCTCAAACGTCCAGCCGTGGAACCACAAACCGGTTTGGCGATCCATCAAATATTGGGTATGAATCAGGAACTGATAACTGGCTTCTTCGACAAACTCAGGACGATCCAGCAGCTGACCAATCTTTGCCAGCGCCATCACGCTCATCATTAAGGTGTCATCCCACAGCTGCTGAGTGTTTTCATTGTTGTAGACGATGTGCTGCAAGCCGCCTTGCTCGGTGCGTGGCATCTCATACATCACCCATTCAGCCCAGCGCTCCAGCACCGGTCGCCACGCGGCATTGCGCGTCTCTTCATAGCGATACGCCAGCGTCAGGAACGGGCAGACGGTATTGACGTTCTTGGTTGGCGTACCTTCCGCCAGCCGCGTGCTGAACCAGTCATCGATAATCTTCAGCGTCGCTTGATCGCCGGTTTGCTGATAATAGTGCAGCATGCCGTACAGGCCGATGCCGTGCGTCCACTCCCAACCGGCCCAGCCTTTGGTATCGATCACGCGGCCATCATCGAGGCGCAGCAAAAACTCGCCGCTGTGATCGGTAATATTCACCAGATTATGGGTTAGCCGCTGAATCAACTGCACCAGCTCAGTACGTGGCAACAGATATTCAGGCTGGCGCAGTAACGCGCTGTGCTTTACAGGAAATACAGTCATGGTTCATTCCTATCGTTAATCAGGGTAGAGAGAGAAGGTAAAGATCGTGGCTGCGTCGGCAGCGGCGGTGCGGAAGGCTTGTGACGGTTGAGATACCCGACGTTGTTATTGCCCCACAGATTTTCATACGGCATGCCCGCCAGCATTTCGACCACTTCACGCGCCTGTGGCGAAATACGCTCTGGCACCACGCGTCCGGCTTCGCGCATTTTCAACGTCTCTTCGCGCAGCACGGTGTGGGTTTGCAGATTAAGTTTAAAGCGCAGTGAAATAATGAAGCCGCAGGCCAGCACACAGAGCGTGCCCACGCTGAGGATCGCCAGAATGGTTTGGCCGACAGCCGGCACCTGCGTGGCCTGGCCGGAAGAGAAGCCCGCCAGCTGCAACACGATACCGACGAACATCACCGCACCTGCTTGCGAGGCTTTGCGCGTCAGCGTCATGATGCCGGCAAAAATGCCTTCGCGACGTTGGCCGGTAATCACTTCATCGACGTCAGCGATATAGGTGTAAGTATTCCACGGCACATAGTTGATGCCGCCGCGACCAAGACCGGCAAGACCGGAAATCAGTACCAGCAGAGCGAAGTTGTCGTTCATGCCGGTGTACCACAATCCGGCGTAGGAGAGGGCGCTAAGCCCAAACAGCACCACCACCATACGGTATGCGGGCGCAGGCCCAAGGCGGATACACAGCGGAATCATCGCCATCACCGCAATAAACTGCATCACCGCCATGGTGCCCATCAGGTTGGAGGCGATCTGCGCGCTTTGCATCAGCACAAATACCACATACCAGGTGAACACCGCGTTAAACACGTCCTGCGCGATATAGCCGCCGAGATACATGCCTAGATGCTGGCGGAAAATACGAATGCGCAGCGTTGAGGCCAGCTCGGTGTAGAGGCGCTTCAGGCTCTGTAGCAAGGTCAGCTGTGATTTTTCCTGCTCTGCGCGGCGCGATTCGGCAGAGAAATCGTCGGGATCGCGTTCCCAGGTAAACAGCCACACCAACGTTAACACCAGCGCACAAATCACCGAGAACACCAGGCTGGCGTAGAAGAAGGAGATCGGATTCTCTTTGCCAAACCAGCCAATCAGTATGCCCGGCAGGAACGCTGCCAGAATGGCCGACAGCTGCGCCAGGCCAATACGCGCGCCAGAGAAGCGGGTTTTCTGTTTGAAATCATCGGTCATCTCCGGCACCAGCGTTTCGTAAGGCACCAGAATCATGGTGTAGACCATATCGAACAGCAGATAAGTCAGCAGATACCACCAAAAACTCATGTCGCCAACCCACATCAGGCTGTAGCTGAACACGCACGGAATACCGAGCAGGATAAAAAATTTGCGGCGGCCAAAGCGCTTGCCGAGCCAGGTTGAACCGAAGTTATCGGTCAGGAAACCCATCAGCGGGCTCACCACCGCATCCAGTACGCGGGCGGCGGCGAAAATGAAGGTCGCCTGAATCGGCGAGAGCCCACAAAAGGTGGTGTAAAAGTAGAGCAGCCAGGCGGCGGTTAGCGCCGTGGTGCCTGCACCGAGGAAATCCCCGGACCCATAGGCCAGATAATGGCCCAGGCCAATCTTACGAGAGCGCATGGCAGGTTCTCCTTGAATTAGTCGGTAAACACATCCCTCATCACTCCGTACAACTTGCGCGGATTGGATTGAAAGTAGAGCGGCTTAAGCTGGCAAACCTTCGTGATTTCGCAATGACCTGCAGGTGAGTGGCAAAATCACAAAGAAAAAGGCGTGATATCTCTAATTTATAAAACAGCGTTTCATTTTTGTGGTTAAGGAGATGTCAGGAATGCGAGCTGTAGCACATGCGTGGCGAAGGGTTAAATCGGCTTAAAGGCAGCCATTTAATGCAGGAATTGTGGTCCTGAGGTTGAAAGAAATGGAATTCCTCACGCATACTGCCTGACTGAACTCAGGCTTAAGGAAATGCACCATGGCTGAAGAAACCATTTTCAGTAAAATCATCCGTCGCGAGATCCCCGCCGACGTGGTTTATCAGGACGAACTGGTCACCGCCTTCCGTGATATCGCGCCGAAAGCGCCTACCCATATCTTGATCATCCCCAATGTATTGATTCCCACCGCCAATGATGCGCAGCCCGCACACGAGCAGGCGCTGGGCCGGATGATCACCGTAGCCGCCAAAATTGCCCGTGATGAAGGCATTGCCGAAGATGGCTATCGTCTGATCATCAACTGCAACAGCCATGGCGGTCAGGAGGTTTATCACATCCATATGCATTTGGTTGGCGGTCAGCCGCTGGGCCCGATGCTGGCCAGCTAACTCAGGCGGACAACGTGATGCGTCAATGGCTGAGTGGCTTGCTGTTGCTGACCCTTGCAGGTTGCAGCAGCGATAAGCCGATGATTAATACCTCGCAGTCGCTGGTGATGGAATCGGCGGTGTTATCCGCGGGCATTATTACCGATGATCCGAAGTTGACCGAACAAGATGGTCAGCAGCGTGCCATGAGCATGTTGTACAACCAGCGTGAAACGCCGGTGAAAGTGCACTATCGTTTCTATTGGTACGACGACAAAGGATTGGAAATCACGCCGGAAGAGCCGGCGCAAAGCCAAATCGTTCCGGCGCACGGCAGCGTAGAAGTGGCCTCACAAATGGGCAATCCGACCGCCAGTAAGGTGCGTCTCTATCTTTATCTTTGAGGAGTAAGCTGTGATTCGCAGTGTAAAACGTTCGGGCGCGTTGTTATTTGCGCTAATGCTCACCGGTTGTGTGGTGCAACAACAGACGCCGGCACCGGTAGAACCCACGCAGCCGACTACGCCCACTCAGCCGGTTGAACCTACGCCGCAGCCAGTGCCGCCGCCGCAAACCGTGCCACAGCCACCAAAGCTGAAAACCATTAACTGGGATGCCAGCGTCCAGCCGTTGGTCGGTAAGATGGTGCAATCTTCAGGCGTAAATCCGGGCAGCGTGCTGCTGGTGGATCGCATCAAGAACAGTACTAATGGCGCGCTGCAAACCGACAAAGCCACCGACGCGATTCAGAATGCGCTGGCCAACAACGGCAAGTTCACGCTGATCACCACAGAACAGCTGGCGCAGGCCAAGCAAACGCTGGGCTTGTCGCCGGATGACAGCCTCAACTCGCGCAGTAAAGCGATTGGCCTGGCGCGCAACGTTAACGCGCAGTATGTGCTCTACAGCAATGCGCAGGGCGATGTGAAATCACCGACGCTGCAAATGCAGCTGATGCTGGTACAAACCGGTGAAATCATCTGGTCAGGAAACGGTGTTGCTCAACCCTGATCCACAGCTGCAAAACATGCTTCAGCAACAATGGCCGACGGCGCAAGCTGCCGGTCATTTTTTCGCGCTGCCGGGACTGAGCGGGCAAAGCGTGCGCGTGCAGATGCCGCAGGGCGAATTACTGGCGCGACGTGCGCCGCCGCAGCCGATCCCGTTTGTTAATCGCCAGCGCGAATACCGCATTCTGCAGCAGCTGCGGCATGCACAGCTGGGGCCGCAGCCGATGGCGTGGCGCCATCCCTGGCTGCTGCAAAGCTGGCTGCCGGGTGAGGTGCTCACTTCCGCGCAGTTTAACGCGCAGCGGCAGGCGATTGTGGCGCTGCTGCAGCGTCTGCATCAACAGCCGCTCACCGGCTACCGTTTACGCTTAGCGCCGCTGCTACAGCGCTATTGGCAGCTTTGCCGGCAGCGTCACTGGCGCTGGCAGCGTCGTCTGCAACGCTTATTACAGCAGGGCGAACCGCAGCCGCTGCGCCTGGCACCGCTGCATATGGATGTCCACGCCGGCAACCTGATTGCCACGCCGGAAGGTTTACGCCTGATCGACTGGGAATATGCCGCCGACGGTGACGTGGCGCTGGAGCTGGCGGCGGTGTGTGCGGTTGATGGCGATACGCGTTCCGCGTGGATTGCTGATTACGCCGCGCGCGCGCAACTGGATGAGCCAGCACTGGCATGCCAGATGCAGCGCTGGCAACCGTGGCTGCAGCTGTTGATGGCCAGCTGGTATCAGCTGCGTGCCGAGCAGAGCCAGGATGACACCTTACTGCAGCTGGCGCAGGCCAGCTGGCACGACCTTTAACCCAGGATTTTAATCATGACCATGAACACACCCGGACCGCTGATGCTCGACGTCGAAAGCTATGAGCTGGACGCCGAAGAACGCGAAATTCTGCAGCATCCGCTGGTGGGCGGACTGATTCTGTTTGCCCGCAACTTCCACGATGTCGAGCAGTTGGCAGAGCTGGTGCGCCAGATTCGCGCCGCTTCGCGCAATCGTCTGGTGGTGGCGGTGGATCAGGAAGGCGGTCGCGTGCAGCGTTTCCGCGACGGCTTCACGCAGCTGCCGGCGATGCAATCCTTCGCCGCGCTGCACGATCTCAATAGCGCGGGTGAACTGGCGCAGCAGGCGGGCTGGCAGATGGCGTCGGAAATGATCGCCATGGACATCGACATCAGTTTCGCGCCGGTGCTCGATATTGGTCACATCAGCGCGGCGATCGGCGATCGTTCATTCCATGAAGATCCGGCCATCGCCCTACAGGTCGCGCGCCGTTTTATCAACGGCATGCATGAAGCCGGCATGAAAACCACCGGCAAACACTTCCCCGGTCACGGTGCGGTCAGTGCCGATTCGCATAAAGAGACGCCGCGCGACAACCGCGATGCCGCCACGCTGCGTCAGCATGACATGGCGATCTTTAAGCAGTTGATCGACGAGCAGCTTCTTGATGCGGTGATGCCGGCGCACGTTATCTATACTGAGGTGGATCCGTTGCCTGCCAGCGGTTCGCCGTATTGGCTGCAAACCGTATTGCGCGAGGAGCTCAGCTTTAACGGCGTGATTTTCTCCGACGACCTGTCGATGGAAGGTGCCGCGGTGATGGGCAGCTACGCCGAACGCGCGCAGCAGTCGCTGAATGCCGGTTGCGATATGATCCTGGTGTGCAATCAACGCGCGGGCGCGGTGAGCGTGCTGGATAACTTGACGCCGATCGGGGCAGAGCGCGTGACGCAGTTATACCATCAAGGGCGTTTTACCCGTCAAAGCCTGCTGGCAAGCGAGCGCTGGCGGCAAAATCAGCGTCAGTTAAGCGCGTTGCAAGAGCGCTGGCTGGCGCACAAAGCCTCGGGCAGATAAGCATCGCTGCCCGGATTTCACTCCACGCTGAGGATAATCATGATCATCTATCTGCACGGTTTTGATTCCAACAGTCCGGGCAACCATGAAAAGGTGCTGCAGCTGCAGTTTATTGACCCGGACGTCAGATTAGTCAGCTACAGCACCCGCCATCCCAAACACGACATGCAGTTTCTGCTGAAAGAGTGCGACAAGCTGCTGCAACAGGGCGACGATGCGCATCCGCTGATTTGCGGGGTTGGGCTGGGGGGTTATTGGGCCGAACGCATTGGCTTCCTGTGCGGCATGCGTCAGGTGATCTTCAATCCAAATCTGTTCCCGTTTGAGAACATAGAAGGCAAAATCGATCGCCCGGAAGAGTATCTCGATATCGCCACTAAGTGCGTCAACGATTTCCGCGAAAAGAACCGCGAAAAGTGTCTGGCGATTTTGTCTCGACAAGATGAAGCGCTGGATAATCAGCGCAGCGCGACGTACCTGCAGCCGTTCTATGAAATTATCTGGGATGACGTAGCCAGCCACAAATTCAAGAACATCGCGCCGCATTTGCAGCGCATCAAAGCCTTCAAACTCCTCGCCTGACCGTCCGCGCGCCGTGTGATGCGGCGCATAAAATGTGTAACATTCTGATAATGCAGCTGAAAGATTGATGTACATCAATTTTCTTATGTGATGTCTCTGACGCCGTGATATTCTGCCCTCAGCTCGCGATTTAACGTCGCCAACCCTATGTTTATTAAGGTTTTTATTAACCATTAATTAACTATTGGTTTACAACTTTGAGGGGGTCCTTGTTGACTACATCTATGGAAAAAATCGTTATCATCGGCGGTGGTGCTGGCGGCTTAGAGCTGGCAACGCAGCTCGGTCACAAGCTGGGACGCAAGAAGAAAGCCGAGATCATCCTGGTCGATCGTAACCACAGTCATTTGTGGAAACCGCTGCTGCATGAAGTGGCAACCGGTTCGATGGACGAAGGGATTGATGCGCTGAGCTATCTGGCGCACGCGCGTAATCACGGTTTCCAGTTCCAGCTGGGATCGCTGACGCAAATCAATCGTGAAAACAAAACCCTTGAGCTGGCCGAAATCCGCGATGCGGAAGGCGCACTGTTAGTGCCGCAGCGTGAGCTGGCCTACGATCGTCTGGTCATCGCGCTTGGCAGCACCTCAAATGACTTCGGCACGCCGGGCGTAAAAGATCACTGCATCTTCCTCGACAACCCGCATCAGGCGCGTCGTTTCCATAACGAAATGCTCAACCTGTTCCTGCGTTTCTCGGCCAGCGAAGGCAGCCTGGAAAAAGTCAACATCGCCATTGTCGGCGGCGGCGCCACCGGCGTGGAACTCTCTGCAGAGCTGTATAACGCGGTGAAACAGTTGCACAGCTACGGCTACAAAGGTCTGGATAGCAGCTCGCTGAACGTCACGCTGGTGGAAGCCGGTGAACGCATTCTGCCGGCGCTGCCACCGCGTATCTCGGCGGCGGCGCATCAGGAGCTGACCAAACTTGGCGTACGCGTGTTGACGCAAACCATGGTCACCAGCGCCACCGAAAACGGCTTGAATACCAAAGGCGGCGAATTCATTGATGCCGATCTAATGGTGTGGGCGGCCGGTATCAAGGCGCCAGACTTCCTGAAAGAGATTGGCGGTCTGGAAACCAACCGCATCAATCAGCTGGTGGTAAAAGAGACGCTGCAAACCACGCTGGATGACGACATCTACGCCATTGGTGATTGCGCCTCCTGTGCGCTGCCGGGGGGCGGATTTGTACCGCCGCGCGCGCAGTCAGCGCATCAAATGGCGTCGCGCGCGCTGGAGAACATCCTTGCACAGCGTAAAGACAAACCGTTGAAAGCCTATGTTTATAAAGATCACGGTTCGCTGGTGTCGCTGTCGCGCTTCAGCACCGTCGGCAGCTTGATGGGTAACCTGATGCGCGGATCGATGATGGTGGAAGGGCGCATTGCACGTTTTGTCTACATCTCTCTATATCGTATGCACCAGATTGCGCTCCACGGATACTTCAAGACCGGTCTTATGATGCTGGTCGGCAGTCTTAACCGCGTCCTGCGTCCGCGCCTCAAGCTGCACTAATAATTTTCGGGCGGTGAATGCCGCCCTACACCACACCAGCTGCCGTAACCCGCTGAAAACTGCACGTTCAGCTTAAGGTTACGGCACTATTTCACCCGCTCTCAGAACTCTCCTAAAAGCTGGCCCTGATGGGTTTCCGCTGCGTTTCCTCCATTAATCTGATGTTGCAATTACGGTCCATCTGTAAAACTTATCACCAATAAACACGGCGCGGCGCGCACGCCGGTTATGCCTCGGTTACCCAAGATTGGGTAGCGGCAGGAATGCGCGGTAACAACCTTCAGGAGGATATTCCTGTGAATAAATCAATGTTAGCGGGTATCGGTATCGGCGTGGCAGCAGCGTTAGGTGTTGCCGCAGTTGCCAGCATGGATGTTTTCGATCGCGGCCCGCAGTTTGCACAAGTTCTGTCGGCGACGCCGATTAAAGAGAGCATCAAGCAGCCGCGACAGGAGTGCCGCAATGTGACGCTGACCCATCGTCGTGCGGTTCAGGATGAGAATCGCATTGCCGGTTCGGTGCTGGGCGCGGTAGCCGGCGGCGTGTTGGGCCATCAGTTTGGTGGTGGACGCGGGCGCGATGTGGCTACGGTAGCGGGTGCGTTAGCTGGCGGTTACGGTGGTAATCAGGTGCAGGGTGCGTTGCAGGATCGCGACACGTACACCACCAACGAGCAGCGTTGCAAAACGGTATATGACAAACAGGAAAAAATGCTGGGTTATGACGTGACCTATAAAATAGGCGACCAGCAGGGCAAAATCCGCATGGAAAACGACCCTGGTACCCGCATTCCGCTCGACCGTAATGGTCAGCTGATCCTGAATTCAAATCAGGCCTAATTGGGCAAAGATGCATCACAGCAGCAGTAACGAAAAAAGCGCCGCAAGGCGCTTTTTTTATGTGTGAGATCCTCAACGCGCACGGATTCGTAGCGCCGCAATTTGTTGCGCATCATCAATGGCGCACGGAGTCAAAGGCGCGCGATGAATCGCGCCGCTACGATTCCGTGCGGATATCCACTAAACCCGGTTTTTCGCCAGCTCGCTGACAAATCCCTGCACCCACTCCATACGGATTTTCCGGTCCGCCATATCGCGGGTGAACTTCAATCGCGTTGGGCCATCCAGCTTCCATTGCTGAGGATCTTTCTGCAGCAGGCCAATCAGCCAGCCCGGATCAACCCGATTCTGCGGCGCAAACTCGAAAAATCCGCCTTTGTCGCTGGCTTCAATCTTACGAATCCCCAACTCGCGCGCCACTAAACGCAGCCCGGCAACATCCAGCAGATTACGCGCGGCATCCGGCAGCTTGCCGAAGCGGTCAATCATCTCAACCTTCAGTTCCGCCAAATCCTGCTCATCGGCGGCGCTGGCCACGCGCTTGTAGAGCGACAAGCGGGTATTCACATCTGGGATAAAATCATCTGGCAGCAGGGCAGGCATACGCAGTTCGATTTCGGTTTGATTGCTGGTGAGATCTTCCAGCGACGGCTCGCGGCCCGCCTTCAGCGCATCGACCGCGTTCTCCAGCAGCTCCATATACAGCGTGAAGCCGATGGTTTCCATCTGGCCGCTCTGATCTTCGCCGAGCAGCTCACCCGCGCCGCGAATCTCCAGATCGTGGGTTGCCAGCGCAAAACCGGCGCCAAGATCTTCCAGCGACGCAATAGCTTCCAGACGTTTTTGCGCATCAGTGGTCATCGCTTTTGGATGCGGCGTCAGCAGCCACGCATAGGCCTGATGGTGCGAACGTCCCACGCGGCCACGCAGCTGATGCAGCTGCGCCAGACCAAAGTGGTCAGCGCGTTCGATGATAATGGTGTTGGCGCTGGGTACGTCGATACCGGTTTCGATGATGGTGGTACACACCAGCACGTTAAAGCGCTGATGGTGGAAATCATTCATCACCCGCTCGAGATCGCGTTCGCGCATCTGACCGTGACCAATGGCAATGCGCGCTTCCGGCACCAGATCGGCCAATCGCTGCGCCGCTTTCTCGATGTTCTCTACGTCATTGTAGAGATAGTAAACCTGGCCGCCGCGCAGCACTTCACGCAGGATTGCCTCGCGCACCACCAGGCTGTCGTACTCACGCACAAAGGTTTTCACCGCCATGCGTCGTGCCGGTGGCGTGGCAATAATCGACAGATCGCGCATGCCGCTCATCGCCATATTAAGGGTGCGCGGAATCGGCGTGGCGGTGAGCGTCAGGATATCGACATCGGCGCGCATCGCCTTGATCCGCTCTTTATGACGCACGCCAAAGCGGTGCTCTTCATCGACAATCAGCAGGCCGAGATCGTGCCACTTCAGGTCGTTCGACAGCAGCTTATGGGTGCCAATCAGAATATCGACTTTGCCCTCGCGCGCCTGTTCCAGCACCTGACTCTGCTCTTTGGCGGTGCGGAAGCGCGACAGCATCTCAATGCGCACCGGCCAGTTGGCGAAACGATCGCGGAAGTTGTCGTAATGCTGCTGCGCCAGCAGCGTAGTGGGCACCAGCACCGCGACCTGTTTGGCGTTCTCAACCGCCAGAAACGCAGCGCGCATCGCCACTTCGGTTTTACCAAAGCCGACGTCGCCACACACCAAACGATCCATCGCCAGCGGCTGACACATGTCGCTCAGCACCGCGTTGATCGCCTGGCCTTGATCCGGCGTGGTTTCAAACGGGAAGCCTTCGCAGAACAGCTGATACTGATCGCGATCGTGCTTAAAGGCAAAGCCGGTTTTGGCTGCGCGCTGAGCGTAAATATCCAGCAGCTCCGCCGCCACGTCGCGCACTTTCTCAGCGGCTTTCTGCCGCGCGCGTGACCAGGCATCGCTGCCAAGTTTATGCAGCGGCGCGTTTTCATCCGCGCCACCGGCATAGCGGCTAATCAGATGCAGTGATGAAACCGGCACGTACAGCTTGGCGTCGCCCGCATAGGATAGCATCAGATATTCAGCGACGATGCCGCCGGCTTCCAGCGTGGTCAGGCCGATATAACGTCCCACGCCGTGCTCCAGATGCACCACCGGCTGGCCAGGATGCAGCTCGGCGAGGTTGCGGATCAGCACATCAGGATTGATGGTGCGGCGATTATCCTGGCGACGACGACTGACGCGCTCGCCAAGCAGATCGCTTTCGCAGATCAACGCCAGCTGGCGTTGCGTATCGATAAAGCCGCGCTCGCTGGCGCCAATCATCAGGCTAAGCGGCTGATTGGCGGCCTGATCAAAGTGATCGATAGCCTGTGGACGCAGTTTAATGCGCGCCAACAGCTCTTGCAGGCTTTCACGCCGGCCTTCACTCTCAACCGAGAAAATCACCTGACCGCTGAATTGTTCAAGGAACTGACGCAGCAGATCGAGTGGCGCTTTGGCCTGCGCCTGCACCGTCAATTCCGGCAGCGGCTGATAACCGAGATTGGTATTCGCTGCTTTTTCCGGCAGCGTCTCGCTGCTTAACTGCATGCGCGGCCAGGCTTTCAGTTCGCTCATCAGCGTGTCGGGACGCAGCCACAGCGTGACCGGCTCCAGCAGCGGGCGCATCGGATCGATACGGCGATTCTCAAAGCGCGCGTTGGCATCAAGCCAGAAGCGCTCGGCGCTGGCCAGCAAATCGCCGCTGTTGAGCAGCAGCGTATTGGCGGGCAGATAGCTGAACAGCGTCGGCAACGCCTGCTCAAAGAACAGCGGCTGCCAGTATTCGATACCGGCGGGCAGCGTGCCTTTGCTCACCTGCTGATAGACATGCTCCGGCTCGCGCCGTACGTCAAAGGTTTCGCGCCAGCGGCTGCGGAACAGCTCGATGGCGGCTTTATCCGTGGGGAATTCATGCGCCGGCAACAGGTTGATGGCGTTGACCGCCTCCAGCGTGCGCTGCGTATCGACATCAAACAGGCGCAGGCTGTCGATCTCATCGTCAAAGAAGTCGATGCGATAAGGTTGGTCGCTGCCCATCGGGAACAGATCGAGCAGCGCACCGCGCGTGGCGTATTCACCGTGCTCCATCACCTGATCGACGTGGCGATAACCGGCCTGCTCCAGCTGATCGCGCAGCGCATCGCGCGACAGCTTTTGCCCTTGCTGCATCACCAGCGCATGGCCATGCAGGAAGCTGTGCGGACACACGCGCTGCATCAGCGTGTTGACCGGCATAATCAGCATCCCGCGCGTTAAGTTGGGCAGTTGATACAGCGTGGAGAGGCGAGCTGAGATGATGTCCTGATGCGGCGAGAAGCTGTCGTAGGGCAGCGTTTCCCAGTCAGCGAGATGGGTGACCGGCAGATCGGTGAACTGGCGAATCTCCTCCTGCAGACGCAGGGCAGATTGCATATCCGGGGTAATCATCAACACCGGACCGCTGTGGCGTTCGGTGATGCTGGCGCACTCAAGCGCTTGCGCGGCGCCGACGAGCTGGCCGAGCTGGCGATGGTCGCCGGCTTTGACTGGCAGGGTATAACGACTCTGTTCCGACATGGGATCTCGACATTCTCTCCTTGGATTACAGGGCGTCATCATTCCATAATCCGCCCTGAGGATCATCTGTCGTAGTGCGATTTCTCACACTTTTGCCGGTTGAGCTACTTACTCGATTGCTGTGTGTAGTGCATACGTGGACGATCAACATTGGCCCAGGACAACTCTTTCTCCAGATGGTAGCTGTGGTTGCCGTCGTCCCACTTCACGTAATAGCCGGTTGGCGCATCTCCCTGTTCAAAAACGTTGACGATCTCGCCTTTAATTTCACCCGATTTATGCTTAACAATGCTGCTTTTGGGGAACTTGAACATGGTGTACTCCTCGTCGCCTACGGTAATTCACCTTTAAGTCTACGCCAGCCGATGACGAATAAACGTACAAATAACATCATTAATTTGTCGCAATTTTATGCATAAGCGTTGGCTGGGACGGTTTTTGACACAACTTTGCCGCAGACTCAGAGGGTTAGAGGTTTCATAAAGGGGACGCCTCCTTTATCATCCCACTACTTATTTTCAGGCAACTGCCAAGACGGATCTCATGTATCAACCAGTCGCGTTATTCATCGGTTTACGCTACATGCGTGGACGTGCCTCAGACCGCTTTGGTCGCTTCGTCTCCTGGCTCTCAACTATCGGCATCACGCTCGGCGTGCTGGCGCTGGTCACCGTGTTGTCGGTGATGAATGGCTTTGAGCGCGAGCTGGAAGGCAATATCCTCGGCCTGATGCCGCAGGCGCTGATCACCAGCGAAAAAGGCAGCATCAGTCCCAAGGCGTTGCCCGCCGATAATCTCCAACTGCAAGGGGTTAAGCGCATCGCACCGCTGACCACCGCTGATGTGGTGCTACAAAGCGCGCGTAACGTCTCGGTCGGCGTGATGCTCGGCATCAATCCCGACGAACAGGATCCGCTGACGCCATTCCTCGTCAACACCCAACAAAGCGTGCTGCAGCCGGGCCAGTACAACGTCATCCTCGGTGAACAGCTGGCTGCACAGCTGGGCGTGAAGCGCGGCGATCAGCTGCGTCTGATGGTGCCATCGGTCAGCCAGTTCACGCCGGTAGGACGTTTGCCGAGCCAGCGTATTTTCACTGTGGCTGGCACCTATGCCGCCAACAGCGAAGTGGATGGCTATCAAATTCTGGTCAATCAGCAGGATGCGTCACGCGTGATGCGCTATCCGCTCGGCAACATCACCGGCTGGCGTTTGTGGCTGGATAAGCCGTTAAGCGTTGATGCGCTCAGCCAGCAGAAACTGCCGGAGGGCCTGACGTGGAAAGACTGGCGCGAACGCAAAGGCGATCTGTTCCAGGCGGTACGCATGGAAAAAAACATGATGGGGCTGCTGCTGAGCCTGATCATCGCGGTGGCGGCTTTTAATATCATTACCTCGCTGGGCCTGCTGATCATGGAGAAGCAGGGCGAAGTGGCCATTTTGCAAACGCTGGGTTTAACCCGCCGCCAGATTGTCGCGGTGTTTATGGTGCAGGGCGCCAGCGCGGGCATTATTGGCGCGCTGCTGGGCACCGTGCTTGGCGTGCTGCTTGCCAGCCAGCTGAATAACTTGATGCCGGTGATTGGTCTGTTCCTTGATGGCGCGGCGCTGCCGGTCGACATCAATGTGTTGCAGGTGATCACCATTGCGCTGGTCTCAATGGCCGTCGCGCTGCTTTCTACCCTTTATCCGTCGTGGCGCGCTGCCGCCGTCCAACCCGCTGAGGCTTTACGTTATGAGTAATACTCCTTTGTTGCAGTGTCGTGACCTGTGCAAACGCTATCAGGAAGGCAGCGTGCAGACCGATGTGCTGCGCAATGTGGCTTTCAGCCTGCAGCCGGGTGAACTGACGGCAATTGTCGGCAGCTCCGGTTCGGGTAAAAGTACCTTACTGCATCTGCTCGGCGGCCTGGATGCGCCGACGTCAGGCGATGTGATTTTTGATGGTAAATCGCTGAATGCGATGTCGTCGGCCGCGAAAGCCGAGCTGCGCAACCGTGAGCTGGGCTTTATCTATCAGTTCCACCATCTGCTGCCGGATTTTAGCGCGCTGGAGAACGTGGCGATGCCGCTGCTGATTGGCAAAATTGGCAAAGCGGAAGCGGAATCACGCGCGCGTGAAATGCTGGCGGCGGTCGGGCTGGAAAAACGTGCTGCGCATCGGCCTTCTGAACTGTCGGGCGGTGAACGTCAGCGTGTGGCGATTGCCCGCGCGCTGGTGAATCGTCCGCGGCTGGTGATGGCCGATGAACCTACCGGTAACCTCGATGCGCGCAACGCCGACGCGATTTTTGAACTGCTCGGCGAGCTGAACGTTAAACAGGGCACCGCTTTTCTGGTAGTGACGCACGATCTGCAGCTGGCGAAACGCCTGAGCCGCCAGATGGAGATGCGCGACGGTGAGCTGAGCGACCAACTGACGCTGGGAGTGATCTGATGGCTTCGTCATTATCCCTGCTGCTCGGGCTGCGTTTTAGCCGCGGTCGGCGGCGTGGTGGCATGGTCTCGCTGATCTCCATCATCTCCACCATCGGCATTGCGCTGGGCGTGGCGGTGCTGATCATCGGCCTGAGCGCCATGAACGGCTTTGAGCGTGAGCTCAACAACCGCATTCTGGCGGTAGTGCCGCACGGTGAAATCGAGCCGGTGAATCAGCCGTTCCGTAACTGGCAACCGATGATCGCGCCGATTGAGCAGGTGGCCGGCATTGCCGCCGCAGCGCCCTATGTCAACTTCACCGGGCTGATTGAAAGCGGCGCAAAGCTGCAGGCGCTGCAGGTGAAAGGCGTCGATCCGCAGCAGGAAGCGCGTCTTAGCGCCTTGCCGAGCTTTGTGGCCGGAGATGCATGGTCGCAGTTCGCGGCTGGTAAACAGCAAATCATACTGGGTGGCGGCATCGCTAAATCGCTCAACGTGAAACAGGGCGACTGGATCACCATCATGATCCCGAATAATGATGGCGAGAATAAGCTGCTGCAGCCAAAACGTATTCGTCTGCAGGTCAGCGGCGTGCTGCAACTGAGCGGCATGCTCGATCACAGCCTGGCGCTGGTGCCGCTGGCCGATGCGCAGAAATATCTGGATATGGGCGACAGCGTCAGCGGTATTGCGCTGAAGATGAATGACCCGTTCCAGGCGCAGAAGTTGATACATGACGCCGGTAAAGTGACGCACTCTTACGTCTACATCAAGAGCTGGATTGGCACTTACGGCTACATGTACCGTGACATCCAGATGATTCGCGCCATTATGTATTTAGCCATGGTGCTGGTGATTGGCGTGGCCTGCTTTAACATCGTCTCGACGCTGGTGATGGCGGTGAAAGATAAGAGCAGCGACATCGCGGTACTGCGTACGCTGGGCGCCAAAGATGGTTTGATCCGCGCCATCTTTATCTGGTACGGCTTGCTGGCGGGCCTGCTCGGCAGCGTCAGCGGCGTGGTGGTCGGCGTGCTGGTAGCGCTCAATCTCACGCCGGTGATGCGCGTGTTTGAGCACCTGACCGGGCATCAGCTGCTGGCAGGCGATATCTACTTTATCGATTTCCTGCCGTCCGAACTGCACTGGATTGATGTGATTTCGGTGCTGGCCACCGCGATTGTTCTGAGCCTGATTGCCAGCTGGTATCCGGCACGACGCGCCAGCCGTATCGATCCGGCCCGCGTACTCAGCGGTCAGTAAAGATAAAACGCAGCCGCTGTGCGGCTGCTATTATCGGGCAGAGTAGCCCGAAAAATCCCCGATGCGCGGCAATAAACGCCGCAGATAAGGAGCTTTTATGCGCATACCGCGCCGCCGCCTACGACTCGCCCGCGACAAAAAAAACCGCCGCAAGGTGCATCAGCGCTTTCGCCAGCGCATCTTCGAGCGCGATCGCAAAGCTGAACTGGCCGCGCATCCGCAACCGCGCGTGGTGGTGCTGACTGGCGCGGGGATCTCCGCCGAATCCGGTATTCGCACTTTCCGCGCCGCCGATGGCTTATGGGAAGAGCATCGCGTAGAAGATGTCGCCACGCCGGAAGGTTTTCAACGCAATCCGGCGCTGGTGCAGGCGTTTTACAACGCGCGGCGTCAACAGCTGCAGCAGCCAGAAATTCAGCCTAACGCCGCGCACAAAGCGCTGGCGGAACTGGAGCAGGTGCTGGGCGATAACTTCCTGCTGGTGACGCAGAATATCGATAACCTGCACGAACGCGCCGGCAGCCAGCGCGTGCTGCATATGCACGGTGAACTGTTGAAAGTGCGCTGCGTCAGCAGTGGACAAGTGCTGGACTGGACCGAAGATTTAACCGCGGACGATCGCTGCACCTGCTGCCAGTTCCCGGCCATGCTGCGCCCGCACATCGTGTGGTTCGGCGAAATGCCGCTGGGGATGGAAGAGATTTATCAGGCGATTGAGCAGGCGAATCTGTTTATCGCCATTGGCACGTCGGGCCATGTCTATCCCGCCGCCGGTTTTGTCCACGAAGCGAAACTGCAGGGCGCGCATACTGTGGAGCTGAATCTGGAACCGAGCCAGGTCTGCAATGAGTTTGCCGAGCGTCATTACGGCTTAGCCAGCGTTGTGGTGCCGGAGTTTGTGCATACGTTTTTGCGTGGGTTGTATAAGTAGATTTGTGCGCGTTTTACCTCATCCCAACCTTCTCCCAGAGGGAGAAGGGGCTAGACGGAACCCTCTCCCGCTTGCGAGAGAGGGCAGGGTGAGGGGAAGCCGCAGAGAGTTAACGTCCCGCCTTCAGCTTCTGGAACAACGTCTCATACTGCACGCTGGCGTCACCGACATCGTTCTGCCACTCGCCGTTTTTGATCACATCCTCAGCAGGATAAAGCGAAGGATCGCTGGCCACTTCCTGTGGCAGTAACTTCTTCGCTGCCAGGTTTGGCGTGGGATAGCCGATGGTTTCCGCCACCTGTGCCGCCACATCCGGACGCAGCAGGAAGTTAATCAGCTTCAGCGCGCCTTCACGGTTTTTCGCATTGGCCGGAATCGCCAGGTTATCCATCCAGAAAATCCCGCCTTCCTGCGGCCAGATAATCTGCAGCGGCGTGCCTGCCTGGCGCGCCACGTAGGCGGAACCGTTCCAGATCATCCCAACGTTCACTTCGCCTTCCATAAACGGATTTCCTGGATTATCGGAGTTAAACGCCAGCACGTTCGGCATCAGCTTTTTTAACTCTTCATAAGCGGCTTCGATCTGCTTGGGATCGCGGGTGTTGCCCGAATAGCCCAGCTTACGCAGCGCCATCTGGAACACTTCACGCGCATCGTCGGTCAGCAGCAGGCTTTGCTTATACTCAGGCTTCCACAAATCGGCCCAGCGGGTAATGCTTTTGGCATCCACTTCGTCGGTGTTGATGCCAATGGCGGTCGCGCCCCAGATATAGGGGATCGAGTAATCATTGTTAGGGTCGAACGGCTTGTTGAGCAGGTTAGGATCGAGGTTTTTGAAGTTGCTGAGCTGGGTTTTATCGATCTTTTGCAGCATGCCTTCATTACGCATTTTGGCGACGAAGTAGGTTGAAGGCACCACCAAATCGTAGGCGCCATCTTTCCAGGTCTTCAGCTTGGCATACATGCTTTCATTGGATTCGTAGGTGGAGTAAATCACCTTGATGCCGGTCTCTTTGGTGAACTGCTCCAGCAGTCCCGGCGGCACGTATTCGGTCCAGTTATAGAAGTAGAGCGTTTTGCCGGCATCCGCCTGCGCGCTCTGCATGCCCAATGCCAGCGCCCCAGCCGCCAGCCAGTGAGACCACTTTTTCATCGATTATCCTCTATTTGGTTTTATCACGGAGCAACAGCTGACTGAGCGCCACCAACAGCAGCGACAGCAGCAGCAAAATTGTCGCCAGCGCGTTCACTTCCGGTGACACGCCAACTTTCACCATCGAATAGATTTTTAACGGCAAAATTTCGAAGCTCGGGCCGGTGACGAACGACGATACCACGACATCGTCCATCGACAGCGTAAAGCTCAGCAGCCAACCCGCTGCGACCGCCGGCAGCGCCAGCGGCAGCAGAATTTTGCGCAAAATGGTGACTTCGCTGGCACCAAGATCTTTGGCGGCTTCCAGCATGCGCACATCAAACCCTTTCAGGCGCGAATAGACGGTGATCACCACAAATGGCAGGCAGAAGGTGATATGCGAGAACAGCAGCGACCAGAAGCCCAGCGAAATGCCCAGCAGCATAAACAGCACCAGCAGCGAAATCGCCATCACGATATCCGGCGACATCATCACCACAAACAGCATGCCGCTGACGAACGGTTTACCACGGAAGCGATAGCGATAGAGCGCGACGGCGGTCAGCGAGCCGATAATCGTGGCGCAGCTGGCAGAGAGCACGCCCATCAGCAATGAATGTTGTGCCGCCTGAATCAGGCTGTCGTTATTCATCAGCAGGCGATACCACTGCGTGCTGAAGCCCTGCCAGTTAATGCCGAAACGCGAACGGTTGAAGGAGTTGACGATCAGAATGATGATCGGGATATAAAACCAGGCATAAATCACGGCCATGAAGCCGCCACGTAACCAGCGCGCCATCATTGCAGTTCCACCTTGCTGTTCAGCATACGCGCTGCGCGCCAGTAAGCCAGCAGCATCAGCCCCATCAGCAGCGTCATCACAATGCTGGTGGCAGCACCGAACGGCCAGTCACGGATATTCAGGAACTGGCTCTTGATCACGTTGCCAATTAACAGGTTTTTCGCGCCGCCCAGCAAATCCGCTACAAAGAACAAGCCCATCGCCGGGATAAACACCAGCAGGCAACCGGCGACAATGCCCGGCATGGTAAGTGGCAGAATGATGCGTAAAAAGGTTTTCACTTTATTCGCGCCAAGATCGCGCGCCGCTTCGAGGCAGGATTTATCCAGCTTTTCCAGGCTGGAGTAGAGCGGCAGCACCATAAACGGCAGCAGAATGTAGATCAGCCCCAGAATCACCGCTTCCGAGGTGTACATGATGCGAAACGGTTTATCGATCACCCCAAGCCACAGCAAAAACTCATTCAGCCAGCCGCGCGTGCTGAGGAAGATTTTCAGACCGTAGATACGGATCAGCGAGTTGGTCCAGAACGGCACAATCAGCAGGAACAGCATCAGCGGACGCAGGCGCGCCGGCAGTTTCGTCAGACACCAGGCAAACGGATAACCGAGCAGCAGGCAGCACAGCGTGGCGATCAACGCCATATTCAGCGAGTGCAGCAGCACATCAGCGTAGAGCGGATCGAGCAGCCGCGTGTAGTTATTTAGGGTGAAGGCCATACTGACAAAATGCGCATCATCGCGCGTCAGGAAGCTGGTGGCGAAAATCATCAGGTTAGGCAGCAGCACAAACAGCGTGAGCCAGCTGACGATCAGGGCAACAATGACTTTCTGCAGGCGGTTACGCATCAACTTCATACGGCAACACCACCTCCCAGTTGGCGACCCAGCTGACGGCCATTTTCTGGTTCAGCGAGTGATCAAAATCGGGATCGTCTTCGTTGAAGAACTCGCTCACCGTCAGCAGCTTGCCGTTCTCCAGCTCAACAGTAGACTCCAGCGTCATGCCTTTATAGTTGCGCTCGCGCACGAAGCCGATCAGATTATCGCTGCGGCTGTCGTGGTCGATCTCTTCAACGCGCAGATCTTCCGGGCGCAGCAGCACGTGCAGTTTATCGCCGACGCTGACCGGGAAATCACATTGCAGCGTGCATTCAAGGCCTTCCACACGCGCGCGGATTGTAGGCGCATGATCGCTATTCAGCACCTCGGCATCGAACACGTTAATCTCGCCAATAAAACGCGCCACAAACAGGTTGGCGGGCTCTTCGTAAATCTCGCGTGGCGTGCCGTCCTGTTCGATGCGGCCATCGCGCATTACCACGATACGATCGGACATGGTCAGCGCCTCTTCCTGATCGTGCGTCACAAACACAAAGGTGATGCCAAGCTTACGCTGTAGCGCTTTGAGCTCGTTTTGCATCTGGCGACGCAGTTTGTAATCCAGCGCCGACAGCGACTCGTCCAGCAGCAGCACTTTCGGGCGATTGACCACCGCGCGCGCAATCGCCACGCGCTGCTGCTGACCGCCCGAAAGCTGATGCGGACGGCGATCGGCAAAACTCTCCAGCTGCACCATCGCCAGCGCATCGTTAACGCGCGTGGTGATCTCCGCCGCCGGGGTTTTCTGCATGCGCAGGCCAAAGGCGACGTTCTCAAACACCGACATGTGCGGGAACAGCGCGTAGCTCTGAAACACGGTGTTAATGTGGCGATGCTCGGCGGGCAGATCGGTGATGTCATTGTCATCAAGAATGATATGACCGCGATCGGCCGCTTCCAGCCCGGCAATCAGGCGTAAAATGGTGGTTTTTCCGCAGCCGGAAGGGCCAAGCAGCGTGATGAACTCGCCGTGACGGATGGTCAGGTCAAAGTCAGAGATGATGGTTTTGCCATCAAAAGCTTTACTGATGCCAGAAAGCGTAACCAGCGCAGGCGCGCGTGTTTGCGTCATTTTAGTCACTCAGTCTGATGGTGAATCAGGTTACAGCATAGCCGCTGGTGGCCGCTTGCTGTGATGAAGGGCGCGATGATACCGCAAAAATGTGTCAATGCCATGTTTTGCCACGGATTTACCTTGAAAACTCTGAAAAATGCCGGAGTATGCGTAACGGATAAGTCGGACAGGCGCGAGTGAGCGAATTTTCAACGCAAGTCACGTTGAGAGAGCTAACCTGAAGGATAATGATTTGACGCAACATGGTGCCATTTGGCCACCATGATAATGACGCAGGTTCTTTAGAGGGATGACAGATGGATCAATTACTTGAGCGTTTTCTCAGTTATGTTGCAGTAGAAACTCAGTCAAAACCTCAGGCACGACAGGTGCCAAGCAGCGAAGGGCAGTGGACGCTGGCGCGTCAATTACAGGAAGAACTTATCGCGCTGGGCTTTGTTGATGTCTCTCTGAGCGATCACTGCTGTGTGATGGGCACCTTACCGGCTAACGTTGATTGGGCCACGCCGGTAATCGGCTTTATTTCGCATATGGACACCTCGCCGGATTTTACCGCCAAAAACGTCAATCCGCAGATTATTGAAAACTATCGCGGTGGCGATATCGCGCTCGGTAACGGTGATGAAATTCTGTCACCGGTGATGTTCCCGGTTCTGCATAAGCTGATCGGTCATACGCTGATCACCACCGATGGCAAAACGCTGCTCGGTGCGGATGATAAAGCCGGTATCGCCGAGATCATGACCGCGATGGCGCGTCTGGCAAAAGGGGATACGCCACACGGTGCGATTCGCGTGGCCTTTACACCCGATGAAGAGATTGGTCGCGGCGCGTCGCACTTCGACGTCGAAGGCTTTGCCGCCGATTGGGCGTATACCGTTGATGGCAGCGATCTCGGCGAGTTCGAGTTCGAGAACTTCAATGCCGCTACCGCGATGGTTAAAATCACCGGCAACAACGTGCATCCGGGCAGCGCTAAAAATGTTATGGTCAATGCGCTGGATCTGGCGATGCGCTTCCACGCGGAACTGCCAGCCAAAGAGAAGCCGCAGTATACCGACGGCTATGAAGGCTTCTTCCATCTGCACACCATTAAAGGCACGGTTGAGCACGCCGAGCTGATGTATTTGATCCGCGATTTTGATGCCGACAGCTATGAACAGCGTAAACAGCTGCTGGAAGAGATTGGTCAGCGCGTCAGCAAAGGGCTGCAAAGCGAATGTTCGGTGAAAGTGGAGATCAGCGACAGTTATCGCAACATGCGCGAGAAAGTCGAACCGCATCCGCACATTATTGAGTTGGCGCTGCAGGCGATGCGCGATTGCGGCATCGAACCGAACGTCAAACCGATTCGCGGCGGCACCGACGGCTCTGCGCTGTCGTGGAAAGGATTGCCATGCCCGAACCTGTTCACCGGCGGCTACAACTATCACGGCAAGCACGAGTTCGCCTCACTCAATGTGATGGCGCAGTCGGTGGATGTGATTGTGCGTTTGGCTGAGCTGGCGGGGCAGAAGAAGGGCTGATTGTGATTGCTTAGCGCGGGTTGTCCCCCATCCCAGCCTTCCCCCATAAATGGGGGAAGGAGACGCTGCCACATGCAACTCCCAACTCCCTACTCACACATTGCAGCATCTTCCTCCCCCATTTATGGGGGAGGACAGAGGAGGGGGACAGCGAGCACCCACCGAGGAGGGGGACAGCGAGCACCTACCGAGCACCCACCGAGTTTTAGAAACCCCGAGACAGACTGAAACTTACTCGCCGAAGAACCAATACCCGCTATTCACCAACGCCGCGAGCTGCGCCAGCAGTGAAGGGTCATCCAGCGCATCGCCGAAATCTTCCAGCGTCAGCACGTGATTGTGCGCCAATGCCGCCAGCACATGCGGATGGCTGCTGGTGACCGATTCACCGTTCACAAACACCACATCGCCAATGGTCAATACGCGCAGGCCGCCGAGCCGTGTCAGCGCATCGCCTTGCTGCAATGCATCGTAGATTTCGTCCGGTTGATACGGCGGCTCCGGCGGCGCGACGTCCAGCTCATGACGCGATTGAGAAATAAACTCGCCAAACCACTGATTAAACTGCTCCGGCTGGTTAATCACATCCATCATGACTTTGCGGATGCCTTCCAGTTCTGACGGCAGAATTTGCGATGGGCAATCGCGCGATGGCACATCGGGATCGCTGTAGCGATAGCTGCCCAATTCGTTGGCCAGCATGTGATCGGCAAAACCGCTGATCAGCTCGCGACCGTTCGGTGCGCGGAAGCCGACCGAATAGTTGATGGCGTTTTCCAGCGAATAGCCTTCGTGCGGGAATCCTGGCGGAATATAGAGAATATCGCCGGGCTCCATCTCTTCATCGATGATGGCGTCGAAAGGCTCAACCTGCAGCAGATCCGGATGCGGGCAGTGCTGTTTCAACGGCACTTTTTCACCCACGCGCCAGCGACGGCGGCCAGTGCCCTGAATGATAAACACATCGTACTGATCGAAATGCGGACCGACGCCGCCGCCCGGCACGGCAAACGAGATCATCAGGTCGTCAACACGCCAGTCGGGCAGAAAACGGAACGGACGCATCAGTGCGGCAGAAGGTTCATGCCAATGGTTGACCGCCTGAACCAGCAGCGACCAGTTGCTCTCACCGAGATGATCGTAGCTTTCAAACGGGCCGTGGCTGACTTGCCATTTGCCCTCGTTATGGCTGACAAGGCGGCTATCCACCTCATTTTCCATCGCCAGACCGGCCAGCTCGTCAGGAGAAATAGGATCGACGAAGTTTTTAAATCCACGTTTAAGCACCACCGGGCGTTTCTGCCAGTAGCGTTGAATAAAGTCGGGCCAGTTGATATCGAGCTGATAGTCCATATGAGGAGTCCGTTTGCTGCAAAGAATGATGGCAAGTATAACAGCCCGCGTCCCTTTCTACTCGCGGTGATGCTCGACTTCCTGGCGCTGGAAAATCACTTCCATGCGCGCGCCGCCGAGCGGGCTGGTGGTGGCGATCACCTGGCCGGCGTACTGTTCGAGGATGTCGCGCACCACGGCTAAACCTAATCCCTGGCCGGGACGCAAGGTGTCGGCACGTTGACCGCGCACGAAGATCAGATCGCGTTTGCTCTCCGGGATGCCGGGGCCGTCATCATCAATAAACAGATGCAAAGTGTTGTCGGTTTGTCGTGCGGTGACTTCAATAAATTCGAGGCAATATTTGCAGGCGTTATCCAGCACGTTGCCAAGCACTTCCATAAAGTCATTCTTATCGCCGATAAAGGTCAGCTCCGGCGAGATATCCAACGTGATCGCCACGCCCTTGCGTTGATAGACTTTATTCAGTGCCGAGCACAGGCTATCGAGCAGCGCCGAAACCGAATGCAAATCGCGCTGCAGAGGATTGTGATCGGCCTGCATGCTGGCGCGATGCAGGTAATAACCAATCTGCTGCGAGATGCGGCTGATCTGCTCCAGCATCACCGGTTCGGCCTGTTCAATGGTTAACTCTTTACCATTGCGTAACGATCGCAGCGTACTTTGCAGCACTGCCAGCGGGGTTTTCAGGCTATGGGTGACATCCGACAAGGTGGTGCGATAGCGCGTGTAGCGTTGACGTTCGTTGGTCAGCAGCAGGTTAAGATTGCGCACCAGACTGCGTAACTCTTGCGGCGGATTGTCATCAAGATTCTCGCGCTGACCGGTTTCCAGCTCGCGCACCTGCGAAGTGAGATCGCCAATCGGCCGCAAACTCCAGTGCGCCGCCAGCCACAGCAGCGGGATCACCAGCAGCAGATTGGCCGCCAGCACATAGCTAAACCACGACCACACCACATCGGAATGCTGCAACTCTTGCGGAATTGAGTCGACCACCACAATGGTCAGCGCCGGTAAGTTGGTGGTGGCATCGTAGCGATTGACCGCGACCGAGTGGGTGAAGGTGTCACTGCTGTCGCTATCCAGCGCGTGCAGCCGCTCTTTCGCCTGCGGGTTGTTGCCCATCGCCGCCATGCTGGTGCGGTTGCTGGTATCGATTTCGTAGAAATCGGGCTTGAGCAGCCATTCACGATGGATCTTTTTGCGGATTTCGGGCACATCGCGCTGCTGCCACAGCAGTTTGCCGCGTTCATCGTAGATAAAGACCAGCGTGGGGAAATTGAGCGTCATGCGCTCCGGCTGGCCAATGGTGAGCTGATTGTCGTGCCACTGCGCCAGCGTAAAGAACAGATTGCTCTCGCCGCGCATCACGCGATAGGTATTTTTATCAAAGCTGACGACATAGCCAACCACCGCGACCATGCCGTAGGAGAGTGACAAAAACAACACGATCGCCGCGGTCGCCAGCAGAAAACGAGCGCGGAGAGAGAAGGGGCGTAAACGCCGGAACCACGTCATAAATCAGAGATCAAAGCGATAGCCCTGGCCGCGTACGGTGTTGATCACTTCGGTTGGATAGAGTGAGAGAATTTTTTTACGCAGACGGCCCATCAACACGTCGATGGTGTGGCTTTCACGCAGTTCGGCATCCGGATAGAGCTGCAGCATCAGCGAATCTTTGCTCACCACTTTACCCGCGTTGCGAATCAGGGTTTCGACGATGGTGTATTCGAAAGCGGTCAATTTTACCGGTTCATCTTGCACCGTCAGTTCGCGGCGAGAGAGATCGACCTGGAACGGCGGCATAGAGATAATTTGCGACGCGTGTCCGCTGTTGCGACGCATCAACGCCTGCAAGCGTGCAGCCACTTCTTCAATGTGGAACGGCTTGGTGACATAGTCGTCGGCACCCGCTTCCAGCGCTTCCACCTTGGCCTGCCAGCCTTCGCGCGCGGTTAAGACCAGAATCGGTTGACGTACCGCATCGGTGCGCCAGCGGCGAATCAGCGACATGCCATCTTCATCGGGCAAACCGAGATCGACCAGCGCGATGTCGGGGACATGTTCTTGCAGGAAATAATCCGCTTCTTTGGCATCTTCTGCGGCGTCGACCTGATGGCCCATTTCACGCAATTGCACGGCGAGGTGATGGCGTAGCAGCGCATTATCTTCCACAACCAGAACACGCATAGTATTTCCTTAGCTTCGAACGTAGTGATGATGAGGAGAGTATACGCAAAGCCAGCTAAACCAGAGAACAACCAGGCGCGCGAAACGCGCCTGGCCACCGCATTACTTCAAATCATCAACCATCTGAATCGCACGGCCGAGGTAGTTGGCTGGCGTCATCTGCTTCAGACGCACTTTTTCCTCTTCCGGCAGTTCGAGGTTATCGATAAAGGTTTGCATACCGGCAGCATCAACGCGTTTACCGCGCGTCAGCTCTTTCAGCTTCTCGTACGGTTTTTCGATACCGTAACGACGCATCACGGTTTGGATCGGCTCAGCCAGTACTTCCCAGTTGTGATCCAGCTCGTCCAGCAGACGATCGCGGTTCACTTCCAGTTTAGAGATGCCTTTCAGCGTGGCTTGATAAGCGATCAGCGCATAACCGATGCCCACGCCAAGGTTACGCAGCACGGTGGAGTCGGTCAGGTCGCGCTGCCAGCGTGACACCGGCAGTTTGCTGGCGAGATGCTGCATCATGGCGTTAGCCAGACCGAGGTTGCCTTCGGAGTTTTCGAAGTCAATCGGGTTCACTTTGTGCGGCATGGTGGACGAACCGATTTCACCGGCGATGGTTTTCTGCTTGAAGTGATTGAGCGCCACGTAGCCCCAGATATCACGATCAAAGTCGATCAGAATGGTGTTGAAGCGCGCGATGCAATCAAACAGTTCAGCGATGTAATCGTGCGGCTCAATCTGCGTGGTATACGGGTTCCAGGTGAGACCTAAGGAGGTAACAAACTGCTCGCTCAGCTGGTGCCAATCCACTTCCGGGTAGGCGGAGATGTGGGCGTTATAGTTACCGACCGCACCGTTGATTTTACCCAGCACGTCAATTTTGCTCAGCTGACGCAACTGGCGCTCGAGACGGTATGCCACGTTCGCCATCTCTTTACCCATGGTTGACGGCGTTGCCGGCTGGCCATGGGTGCGCGACAGCAGCGGAATGTCACGGTATTCGTGTGCCAGACCTTTAACAGCATCGATCAGTTGGTTCCAGAACGGCACGATCACATCACGACGAGCGGTTTCCAGCATCAGCGCATGCGACAGGTTGTTGATATCTTCGGAGGTACAGGCGAAGTGAATGAATTCAGACACCGCATGCAGCGCGGGTACATCGGCCACTTTCTCTTTCAGGAAATACTCCACGGCTTTGACGTCGTGGTTGGTGGTGCGCTCGATGGTTTTGATGCGTGCCGCGTCTTCTTCGCTGAAATTGGCGACAATGGCATCAAGGAAAGCGTTTGCGTCGGCATCAAATGCAGGAACTTCCTTGATCTCGACAGTCGTGGCCAATTTTTGTAACCAGCGAACCTCAACCTCAACGCGGAATTTCAGCAAACCGAACTCGCTGAAAATGGCGCGCAGTGGGCTGACTTTATCGCCGTAACGACCATCGACAGGTGAAACGGCGGTCAGAGAGGATAATTCCATCAGTGCAACTCCTGAATCGTTTAACAATTATGCCGGGGCGGCGCTTAATACGCCGGGCCCAGGCGGGATAAAATGGTTTTGGCTTCACTCAGCAAGCGCTGGCGCGAGAACATCAGCTGCAGACGGCCACCGCCAACCTGCTGCCATAACACCGCAGAGCGAATACCGGCCAGCAGGGCGGCGCGCACTTTACTCTGCACTTGTGAATTCTGTAGCACCTGCGGTGAACCGGTCACCTGAATGCGCGGGCCCAGCGGGCTAATCACATCCACATAAATGCCGGCCATTGCGCTGATGATGGTGTCCGATTCCAGCTCGTAATGCGCCAGCTGGCGGTCAAGCTGGCCGATGCGTTGTGCCAGCGTGTTCATCGCGGTTTTGTTGCCATGCAGCTTACGCTCCAGCACCATCATGCTTAAGGTATAACGGGTCAGTTCAGCGCTGGCACCCTGACGATTGCTGCTGTTGAGCACCGCCATCAAGGTCTCTAATCCAACCTTTAAATTGGCTTCGTCGTTGCCAAACACTGCCAGCGTCGAACCGGGATTGAGATCGATCAGGCTGCGCAGCGACACATTCAGTGCCGCGTTATTGCAATTTCCCTGCTGCGCGAGCTGTTGCACCACATGGGCGGCCTGGCATACGCCCGCCAGCGCCAGCGTAATCTCATAATAGTTCTTAGCCACGCTTAACTCCTGTCATCGCGTCGGGCAGCGCCGACCTTAGGCTTCTGCCAGAGGCAGGCGTTGTTCGATAATGCCGCCGCCGAGGCACACTTCACCGAGATAGAACACGGCGGATTGGCCTGGCGTGACGGCCGCAACCGGCTCGTCAAAACGGACTTCAATACGGTCATCGCCGTGCGGAATAATTTCACACGGAATGTCGGTCTGGCGATAGCGGGTTTTCACCGTGCAGCGCAGCGGCGCGGTCATTGGCTGGCGATCAACCCAGTGCAGCTGTTGGGCAATCAACCCCACGGACATCAGGCGCGGATGCTCGCCGCCTTGCGCCACGATCAGGCGATTGCGCGCCACATCTTTGTCAACCACATACCAGGGATCGTCGTTGCTCTCTTTACGGCCGCCTATGCCCAGCCCTTTACGCTGGCCGAGCGTGTGGTACATCAAGCCCTGATGTTCACCGACGATTTCGCCGTCAACGGTTTCGATTTCGCCCGGCTGCGCAGGCAGATAACGACCAAGGAAGTCGCGGAACTTGCGCTCACCGATAAAGCAAATGCCGGTGGAATCTTTCTTCTTCGCGGTGATCAGATCCAGCTGCTCAGCGATGCGGCGCACTTCCGGCTTATCCAGTTCGCCAACCGGGAACAGGCTTTGCGCGATCTGCTGGTGGCTGAGCGTGTAGAGGAAATAGCTCTGATCTTTGTTGCCATCGAGGCCGCGCAGCAAGCGGCTTTGGCCATCCACATCCTGACGGCGCACGTAGTGGCCGGTGGCGATGAAGTCTGCGCCGAGATCATCCGCCGCGAATTCGAGGAAGGCTTTGAACTTGATCTCTTTGTTGCACAGGATGTCAGGATTCGGCGTGCGGCCGGCTTTGTACTCTTCCAGGAAGTGCTCGAACACGTTATCCCAGTACTCAGCGGCGAAGTTGATTTTGTGCAGTTTGATGCCGAGTTTGTCACACACGGCTTGTGCGTCAGCCAGATCATCGGCGGCGGTGCAATACTCCTCGCCATCGTCTTCCTCCCAGTTCTTCATGAACAGGCCTTCAACCTGGTAGCCCTGCTGCTGCAGTAACCAGGCGGAAACGGAAGAATCGACGCCGCCGGACATTCCGACGATCACTTTTTTCTGGCTGTTGTCAGACATGACGCACTCTTAAATTACGATAAAAACAGGCGGCGCATTCTATCATGCAGAAGCGGGGCGCGCACCCTCATGAAACGGCCACTGGAACGGCGCGACCAGATGCAGCGGATAACGCTCGCCTTGTTGCCACAGTCGCACGCTCTCTGCCACTAACGGCGAACGCAGGCGATTGGCCGTCAGAATCTGCTCTGGCGGCAGCCACCAACAGCAGTCGATGTCGCGATCGTGCGGCGAGGTATCGACTTTTTCGGCCAGATCGAGGCCAAACAGGAAACGCACAAAAGGTGTATCGTCCGGCGCAATCCACTGCTGCACGCCGAGGAAATATTCAGGTTTGGCTTCAATGCCGGTCTCTTCAAACAGTTCACGCTGGGCGGCTTCGAGAAGAGTTTCATTGGCCTCAAGATGCCCGGCGGGCTGGTTCCAGGTAATACGACCGTGCACGCGCTCTTCAACCACCAGCAAATGTCCCTGTGCCTGCACAATACAGGCGACCGTTACATGAGGTTTAAACATCCTTCCTCCGAAATTGTTAACTAAAAGTTATTAAATGGCTGCACTGATATCGCGCCATTCACCCGGGGGCAAATCGCCTAACTGATGTTCGCCCATCGCAAAGCGAATCAGGCGCAATGTCGGAAAGCCGATGTGTGCCGTCATGCGGCGCACCTGGCGATTTCGTCCCTCAAACAAGGTGATTTTCAGCCAGCTGGTGGGAATCGCTTTGCGTTCACGAATCGGCGGCTGGCGCGGCCATAGCCACTCTGGCTCGTCCACTAACTCAATGCCTGCCGGCAAAGTGGGGCCATCGTTCAGCGTCACGCCGCTGCGTAACAGGGATAAATCTGATTCCTGCGGCGCACCTTCCACCTGCACAAAATAGACCTTTCCGGTGCGCTTGCCGGGCTGCGTCAGCGCGGCCTGCAGCGCGCCATCGTTGGTCAAAATCATCAATCCTTCGCTGTCGCGATCGAGTCTGCCAGCGGCGTAGACGTCGCTCACCGGCACAAAATCCTTCAGCGTGCGGCGTCCGGCTTCGTCACTGAATTGCGGCAAAACATCGAATGGTTTGTTAAAGAGTATGACGCGTCTTGGGCCTTTCGGACGGGTATCGCGGCGCACGGGCTTACGTGCCGGGGCGCTTGCGCGCTTATCCTGGTGAATTCGTTGAGAAGTTTTTCGCATGGGCTTTGCAGTCGGAAACGTTCGGCGCATTATAGCGCGAAACTACGGTGATTGGCGTAGCGGAAATAATCAAGTAGTATTGACCCGCATCTTACAAATCATTAACAAAAAATCGCTCGAAGGAGAGGTTGATGGAAAGCAAAGTAGTTGTTCCGGCGGAAGGTCAAAAAATCACCCTGGATCAGGGAAAACTGAATGTTCCGAATAACCCGATTATTCCTTACATTGAAGGTGACGGTATCGGCGTTGATGTTTCCCCGGTAATGTTAAAAGTGGTTGATGCCGCTGTGAAGAAAGCCTACAACGGCGAGCGAAAAATTTCCTGGATGGAAATTTATACCGGCGAAAAATCAGTAGAACTCTACGGCCAGGACGTCTGGCTGCCGCAGGAAACCCTCGATTTAATCAAAGAATATCGCGTTGCCATCAAAGGCCCGCTGACTACTCCAGTTGGTGGCGGTATTCGTTCTCTGAACGTTGCGCTGCGTCAGGAGCTGGATCTGTACGTTTGTCTGCGTCCGGTTCGCTACTACAAAGGCACGCCAAGCCCGGTTAAGCGTCCAGAAGAGACCGACATGGTGATCTTCCGTGAAAACTCAGAAGATATCTATGCCGGTATCGAGTGGAAAGCGGGCACGCCAGAAGCGGATAAAGTGATCAAGTTCCTGCGCGAAGAGATGGGCGTGAAGAAAATTCGCTTCCCTGAGCAGTGTGGTATCGGCGTTAAGCCATGCTCGGAAGAGGGCACTAAACGTCTGGTGCGCGCAGCGGTTGAATACACCATCACCAACGACCGTGATTCTCTGACCCTGGTTCACAAAGGCAACATCATGAAGTTCACCGAAGGTTCTTTCAAAGACTGGGGTTACCAGTTAGTGAAAGAAGAGTTCGGCGGCGAGCTGATCGATGGCGGCCCGTGGATGAAGTTCAAGAACCCGAACACCGGTAAAGAGATCATCGTTAAAGACGTGATCGCCGACGCCTTCCTGCAGCAGATCCTGCTGCGTCCGGCGGAATACGACGTGATCGCCTGTATGAACCTGAACGGTGACTACATCTCTGATGCCCTGGCGGCACAGGTTGGCGGTATCGGTATTGCACCAGGCGCAAACATCGGTGACGAATGTGCCCTGTTCGAAGCGACGCACGGTACAGCACCGAAGTATGCAGGTCAGGATAAAGTGAACCCAGGTTCAGTGATCCTGTCAGCTGAAATGATGCTGCGTCATCTGGAGTGGTTCGAAGCGGCTGACTTAATCGTTAAAGGTGTTGAAGGCGCAATCGCTAACAAAACCGTGACCTACGATTTCGAACGTCTGATGGAAGGCGCTAAACTGCTGAAATGTTCAGAGTTTGGTGACGCGATCATCAGCAACATGTAATTTGCCACTCAGGCAGAAAGCATAACGGGAGCCGATGGCTCCCGTTTTTTTATCTCAATTTGGCAGATATGCCAGCTAAGCTTATTGCCTTGTCAGCACCGCCTGAGCATCGATAATCATGCATTTTTCTGTGCAGCTCTCATTGCCGGTGATCACTGGCGATTTGGTTAGAGTGTAATTCATACCCGCTTCTTTTTTTACGGTGAATGCCATACCGGCAAACGTCCACGACATGCCTAAAGATAAAGAACCAAACTCATCATATTTCGATGATTTTGCAATTTTTGGCAAATTCTCACTATTTAAGCGGTAGTAAAGGGCGCCATCGAAATCTTTTGCGACCATTTTAGTTATTTCGGCTTTTAAAAGTGCATACTCTTTTTGCTGAGGTGAAGAAAAACCCTCTTTAATATTACTGGCTGCAAGCCATCCGGCAGCGACAGGCAGCAATATATATATGAATCGTGAGTATTTTGTCTTATCGATAACCAAGAATAGCCCGATAAGGAAGCAAGAAGTGGTAATCAGCGAGAGCGCACTGATAGTACGGTAAGCCGCCCAACTCTCCGTCACCAGCAAGTTTGGTGTCACTGCTGCAACAGCGAACAGGAAAGATAAAAACACTTTCTCTTTGCCATTCTCATTAATGTTTTTCAATCCAATAAAGATGAATAACAGAGATATGATAACCGAGAGTGCTTTTCTGCCAGTGTCAAAGTTACAGATGGCATTTTTTAATGGCTCTACAAAGAACCATTTTATCTTTCCCATGAGATCGATGGTGATATTACTTCTTGAAAGTGTCTCGCCGAATAACAGGAGCGGGATGGCTTTGGCTAATATTAATGCCATCAACATGCCAAAGAAAATAATTAACAATGTACGAATGAGTTCCTTTTTATCGACTTTACGTGAAGTCAGGCAAGTGTCCATAAACGCAAAAAAAAGAAAACACATCGCAGTGGGCTGGTAAATAGCGAAAGAGAGCGTAATCAGCAAGGCTGACAAGATGACTCCCTTGATACCGCGCAATCGGGTTAACGCTGAGTAACTCCATCCTGCAAGCAGAATAGACGTCACAAAAGGAAAACATACTGACCAGGCGTTGAATACCTGAAAAGAGGGCAGTAAACAGATCACTAAAGAGAATATAACTCTCTGCAGTGGATTTTTAAGGATACCTCTCTCAGAGATAAATTTGTAAAAGTAAAAGCTTAGTAAAATAAGAGAGACAACGGATAGCACTCTTATCAGTATCAAAGAGTCCACGCTGGATATCAGGAAAGAGAAACCATAGCGCAAAGCGCCATAGGCCGGCCTTCCAGAAAGGACGTCCCACTTGAAAATGCTGGCAGGATCAGTTTGGGCGCTGAACAGATAGTACCAATCATCCGAAAAGGCATAGCTTGAAAGAAAGACAGGGCTATAGCAAACCAATAATGCCGCAGCTAAAAAAAGATAAACTTTAAAGTTATTACAAGCTATGTTTGTCATCTGCTTCCTTTTTAATATATCGAGGTCTATGCTTGGTTTCAATATATATCCTGCCAATATATTCACCTAGCACACCTATTCCAATTAATTGAATTCCACCCAAAAATAGTATTGATACCAGTAGTGATGGATAACCTGCTACCGGGTTACCCCATATTATTTTATCAATGATCATCCACGCGCCATAAACGAACGACAGGAATGCGACAAAAAAACCAATATAGGTCCACACTCTGAGCGGAAAGGTTGAGAAACTGGTCAGCCCTTCAAGCGCTAAATTCCAAAGTCGCCATCCGTTAAACTTTGCCTCTCCCGCAACGCGCGCTGAACGGCTATATTCCACGATGGCAGCATCACCCTCCACCCAACTCAGGATGCCTTTCATAAATAGATTGCGTTCCTGCAATTGCTTTATGTTTTCGACAGTCGCGCGCGAAAGTAAACGAAAGTCTCCAACATTTTCTTCAAGCTTTGGTGAGCTGATCTTATTATGCAGTTTATAAAACCATGCAGCCGTTTTACGCTTAAAATGACTATCGCTACTGCGGTCATTGCGTTTTGCCAGCACAATCGGCCATCCCTCTTGCCATTTGCTTATTAGCAAGGGAATCACTTCGATGGGATCCTGAAGATCAACGTCAACCGGAATGACTGCATCACCGGTAGCATGTTCAAGTCCGGCAAGCAGCGCGGTTTCTTTACCAAAGTTACGAATAAAGTTAATGACTAATACAGATTCGTCATCATCCCGCAGCGACTTAATAATCTGCTCGGTTTTATCGGTACTGCCATCATTAATGAAGACAATTTCGAGAGGGTAAGAAGAGAGTTTTTCTTTGGCGGTACGATAGAATATCGGTATTGCGTCTTCTTCATTGAAGACGGGAACGACCAGGGAAATTTTCATTTTTTCACCTTAAAAACAATAAAGTTTGAATAGATGAAGCCGAATACCAGGCTTATTATTGAGAATGAAATAAGCGTAATAATCGGATTAATATGCGTATGATCGGCGAAACTGCCAATGCCTGCGGCCATCATGCCCATAAAGGCCACGAAGATGACGTAGCGAAAAGTTGTCGCTTCGGCTTTAAACGTCCAGCGTGCATTGGCAAAAAATGAAAAAGTTACCGCGACAATGAAAGCCAACAGATTAGCCAGCCATTGGCGGGTATTAAGACAATACAGGGCTGCAAACACCATCCAATGAATCAGGGTGTTAATGATGCCAACTGATAAAAAACGTGAGAATAATTTCAACATAGTGAAATATTAGCCATGACGACATCATTATTTGCAAAATAGATGCGAATTTTACATGCAGGGGTACAATAAATAAAGTTGAAAAAGCAGCGTCTTCACCGGTATACCATAAGCGCAGGCTATTCACTCATCATCAGAAAAAAACGGAAGCTAATCGCTTCCGTTTTTTTATGCATTAATCGACTTGCTGCTCATTGGCTTTGGCGATTTGAGCGCGCTCCTGCGACAGTCGCCAGAAATCGCTACCGCCCGGTTGCTGATACATCCGCAGCGAGAAGTGACCGACAATTGCATAGATATACTCAAAAATGGCCGATTGAGAATCCTCGTAATCTACCCACAATACTGACGAGGTGAAGCAATAAACCTCCACCGGCAAGCCCTCGGGCGAAGGCTTCATGGCGCGTACCACGATATACATATCCTTTTTGATATCGTCGCGCTGCGACAGCCACGCCGTCAGGTATTTACGAAACACCGTCAGATTGGTAATGCCGTTTTCTGCAAACCAGCGTTCGCCCACCGCATTGCTATCGCGGCCATCCATCAGTGCTGAAAGTTGCTCACTGACGCCGCGGATTTGGCTCATCTGCTGCACCATCTCGTGATCGAGAAAGCGTATCGACATCTGATCAAGATGGAAACTGCGCATAATGCGGCGCGCGCCAGAGGAGAACATCGCCTGCCAGTTGGTGTAGGTTTCGGTGAGGAAGTTTTTGGTGGGGATACGCGACAGCGTATTGTCCCAGTTGCGAATGGTGATGGTATGCAGCGCGATATCGATCACTTCGCCGCTGATGCCGTTATCCGGCATCTCAATCCAGTCGCCGAGTTGCAGCACATCGTTCGATGACACCTGAATATTGGCCACCAGCGACATCAGCGTATGCTGGAACACCAACATCAATACCGCCGCTACGGCACCCAAACTGGAGATAATAATCACCGGCGATTTATTCGACATAATCGCCAGAATCATAATCGCCGAAATAATGTGCACCAGAATCTTGCCGACCTGAATATAACCCTTGATCGAGTGATTTTTGCGCTTGGCTTTTTTCGAATAGGAGTTATTAACGATCTCCAGCACTTCGGTAAAGAACAGCGATAAATAGACGAAGAACAGAATGCCGCAGATGGTCTTAATTGCGATTAACAGATGCTCGGGTAAATCTGGCATAAACTGCAGCAGATAATAGACCGTGATCACCGGGATAAAGTTAGAGAGCTTCTCCGACAGCCTGACGTCCTTATCCAGCGGCACCTGATTTTTGTGCGTGCTGAAGAACACCTTTCTGACCACCTTAACGATAAAGAATTTACAGATCAGATGGGCGATCATGCCGGCAAACATCAATAATACCAGGCTGAAAGCGGCCGACAGCACCGTGTTACCCTCAATAAAACTTTGTATCTTGCTTAAATAATTCATTTCAACCACATGCCGGACAGTGTTGGCGGGAATTCAAACATAATCGCGCCGATGGCGATATGCGACGCGTGCGCATTAGTCTACACCATCGTGGGTTTACATTCCCTTTCGCAGAACTTTGAAACAGTTAACATTTACGTGCTGATGGCAGTGTGCATTAAAGACTAAACCGTTATCTTCAGCGCTTACGATTCAGGAGGTGGTATGCAAGGTGTAATCAAGTTCGTTAAAGGCTGGCTGCTGTTTTCGCTGTTGTGGGGCATCTTTATGTGGTTTGTTTCGTGGCAGGCGCAGGGCAAAGAGATCGGCATGGTGATCGTGATGAGCTTGTATGCGGGATTAATTTACCAGGCGCTGATGACCATGGTTGCGCGATACAAAGCACGGCGCGCGCAGGTGTAGTTGTACACAACTGACTACATAGCTTTGCGGCACATTGACACTCATTTTCATTTACTCGGGCAATCTGAGCCGACATATCTCAGCTTGCTGGAAAAAGAACGATGGTAAAGAAAGTTGTCGCTGCGTGGTTTTTTCTGCTGCTGTCTGTGGTCGCTTGCGCACAGCCTTCAAGCTCAATAACGTTAACCCTGCAGCACGATCGTCATTTGAAGATGGAAAACAGCACCGCAGATGTGGCTGAAACGCCGGATGAACACATCAAAGAAGGAATATATGAGGTGGGTCAGCACCATTAAAATCGGGGCCTTGAGGCCCCGTTTTAACGGATTACTTACGTCCGAGCAGAAAACCGACAATCACACCAATGCTGGCTGCAACTGCCAGGCCGGTCGCGGGGTTATCGCGTACCGATTTCACCACACAATCCGCTGCATCCTGAACCGCATAGCTGGCCTGAGCCGGATAACGGCGCGCCGCGCCTTTGGCTTCATGACGGCGTGAACCGGTGAATTGACCAAATTTTTCCTGGACGGCACCCGCCGCTTCATTCAATTTTGCTTCCGCTTTGTCGCTCATAATGACTCCCTGATCGTGTTGAATGTCCTGTAAAGCGTAGTCAGAGAAACTACAGGCAGCAAATGACGCAGCGGTAAAGGTTGTAACAGCAGTTTGCAGTACGCAAAAATTCTGCGCATGCCAGCGGAGTGGGAAAGCGAAAACCTGAAGTTAGCGCTGACCGCGATAAGCCGGATACCAGCTCACCAGAAAGTGACGCAGGTGGTCAAAACACCATTCGGCATCGTCGGCCTGCTGGCAGTAATAGCGCAAGGTCACTTTTTCGTAGCGCATGTGGCGCTGCTGCAGCGGAGACCAGCTCCAATCAAGCACGGCACGCGCGTAGTTGATTAGCGTGCCACTCTGCATGTTGTGCTGCTTCTCCTGACGGCTGAGGTAGATTTCAAACGCCTGATCGAGGCTTTGCGTCTCTTCCGTATTGAAGCCTGCCACCGTCGGACGAAATGCCACATCGATAAATCCGCACACGCCATCGTCACGTTGCTGCCAGTCGCAGGCCAGCGTCATAAATAAGCCATCCTGCAGATTCACTTCTTCCAGCAGGCGCCGCATATTTTCGGAGTGTTTACCGGCGGTGATCTCATCAATACGATCGGTTTCCAGCGTGAGGTCAAATCCACAGGGATTCACCGAGCCATCCGCATTGGTGCTGGCCGGAAAGGGGAAATCGATATAGCCGTTGTTATCCAGACTCTTTTCCATCATGCAGGTCCGCCGCGTGCGATGGGCAGACAATAAACCATCTCACGCTGCGACGCACGGCTTATGGGCACGTCCAGGTAATCATGGTGTTCTGATAAGGATTGATCAGGCGGAACTGTTTATCAGACAGGCGTTGCGCGTAGAACCCCTCCGCGGTGATGGCCGATGGCACGTACTGAAAGCGATCGGTGGAGTGCAGCGTACCGCTTTGCACCTTCACGCCATCGCGCGATACGGCGAAGGCGCTCACCAAATCAAAGATGCGCGCCTGCGTGTTGCCCATCGATTGTCCATAAATCGTCGACACTTCGCCCGGACAGTCGACACCTTTCGGTGCGGAACTGCAGCCAGCTAACATTAAAAGGGTGAGTACAACCGTGATTCGCCACATGAGCACCTGCTTCATTCCCTGGTTTGCCATGGCACGCCTATGCGTACTGATAAGTGGATCATAGCAGGTCTGACGCTGCTTCCTATTTGTCATTTGTATAATCGTTAAGCGGAAGGAATGTAAAGGGGTGACTTTCCTGGCGGAGAAACGGTATTCTTGCCAGCGTTGCGCACCAGGTAAGCAAAACAAGGGTAAATTAATGAAAGAAGAAGAAGCGAGTTTAATGATTCTTCAGCACGCGATCGACAAATTAGAAGCCGACAAAAAGAAGCAGGTAATGAACTGCGTAGCGGCCATTCAGGAAGTGATGCAGCGTTTTGAAGCCGAAGAAGCCGGACTGGCATTGATGTTGGTCGCGGCGCAAGTGGCCGCTGAGTAGTGCCTGCTCCCGCAGAATCTCATTGCGCTTGATGTACCAGGCTTTGCTGTTGTTGGATGAAGTTTATGGAATGCAGCAGCAAGGCCAATCCCTCCACGAAATCATCATTTAACCTCAGCGGAGAACCCAATGAAGGCATTAGTCATGGCCGTTGGCGTGCTGGCTTGTCAGATAGCGCCCGCCTGGAGCGAAACCGAATACCAAATCACCTGTCCCGGCCGTCCGACTATGACGGTATCGCGTGCCGAGTATGGTTTGAGTACGTTAATGTGGCCAACGCGCCACTTCCAGATTGCTGCCGGGCAGCAGCGCACCAGCCTGAAAGGGGGCGACAAAGTCGCCATCACCCGTTTTCGTAATGGCGATCAGTTAATCGTGAATAAAAAGAACGATGAAACTTTCTTCGTCTACGCCAACAGCAACAAGTTGTTGCCCTGCAGCCGCACCGATAAGCGCGATGCGCAGATTCTGTCGCTGGAACGCTACGACGACAGCGCGCGTCCAAACTCGTGAGTTAATAACCCGGTTTGATGAGTTGCCGCTGGCGCAAATCCAGCGGCGACTGTTCCGCCTCATCAATGGCTGCCAGCCAGCTCTGCAAATTCACCTTAGCCCACGAAAGATGTCCGCGCGTGGTGCTCATCAGCACGACATCCGGGCGTAACGAGCGATACAATTCCAGCGACTGCTGCAGTTCGGTGGGATTGCTTTCAGGCATCAGCACGCTGATCCAGCGGTTGTAATCGCGGGTCAGCGTATCGCCGACAAACAGATAAGTGTGGCCGAGCGGCGAGTGGTAGAGATAGCTGCTGCTGCCGGGCGTGTGTCCGGGCGTCGGCAGCAGGTGAAAATCGCCGAAGTGCGTCTCTTGCTGTGTAAAGGTTTCGTCGGGCTCAATCACCAAACTAACCGGCCCGAGCGAACGACTGTGGCAATAGAGCGCGCTATTAAAGCGCTGCTGAATGGCGATCGCCCCCGGCGCGGCTTCGTGCCAGTGAGTCAAATAGTGGCGAATGACGCCGCCGGCATCGTTAAGGAACTCATGATCGAGCGGATGCTCCACGCGGCCAATCAATAAATTGCCGCGTGGGTGGCACAGCATAAAGCCATGCATCATTAAGTCACTCGCCGTCTCTTCGGCGGGGAATTCTGGCGTGGAGATCCACAAATCGTCGTACAGTGGCTTCATTGTCGGTCTCCTGCGGCAACACGTTAGCGCAATGTCGGGTGGCCGGTGAAGGCGAACTGTGCTTCTCCATTCTCAATCTGCAACGTGGCGCTAGCGCCCAGCGGCAGCGTCACGGTATCGGCATCGTGTCCAAAAGCCAGATCGCTAATCACGGGAATCTGAAACTCGTCACGAATGCGCTGCCATACGGTGGCAAAATCAAAACCGTTGTCATACGCCGACAGCGATGTGCTGGTAAAGCTGCCGGTAATAATCGCTTGCTGGCGCGACAAAATGCCACTCTGCTGCAGCTGAATCAGCATGCGCTCGATACGGAACGGATGTTCGTTCACATCTTCGATCACCAGAATGCCGCCTTCAATTTGCGGCATCCACGGCGTACCAATCAGCGAGCAAATCATCGCTAAATTGCCGCCCCATAAAGTGCCTTGCCAGCGGCCGTGATCCGGGCTGGTGCTGCGCCAGCTTAGATTGACTGTAGGTGATGTCAGCGTTTGCCAAAAGTGCGATTCGGTAAAATCAGATAATGCCTCGGCGCCGAAGTTACCGGCCAACATCGGCCCGCTAAAGGTAATCAGCCCGATTTGTGCCAGTAACGCCAGTTGTAGCGCGGTGAAATCGCTGTGGCCGCACAGCGCCACCGGTTGATTGAGCAATCGACGTTGCAGGCCAACGTAATCGATCTTATCCAGCAAACGTGAAGCGCCGTAGCCGCCACGCACCGCCAACACGATATCGGGCAGCGCCTCTAGCGTGGCCAGCGCATTGATATCATTCAGCCGCTGCGCATCATCGCCGGCAAAGCGTTGAAAGCGGCGGGTGATCGCCGATAGATTGTCAAGATGATGGCCAGCAGCCTGTAAACGACTCACCGCGCGCTGGGCGGCGTCCTGATTGTGGCAATAACCGGAAGGGGCGATGAGACGTAGCGTGCGGGGAGTAACCATAACTTCCATCCTGCTGTAGAGTGGCCTGCTGATGATGACGAAATGCGTTATCGAAGTCACGGTAGCATAAGGTTTTTTACCGATTTAGGATAAACGGTAATTTTGCATCGCGCTGCGCCAGGTATGATAGCTTGCGCCAACCCTATTGCGGAACCAAAAATCAGTGAAAATTCGCCTACTTATGCTTTCTGCACTGCTGCTTGCTGGCTGTTCCAGCGAGCCGGAAAAACCGGCACTGCCCGAGAAGAATACGCCGTTAACTCAGGCACCGCCGTCGAAAGTAAATGATGCATGGTCAATGTTTACCGAAGATGCCGCCAGTCATTATGGCGTTGATGAGAAGTTAATCAGCGCCATTATTAGTGTCGAATCCGGAGGCAATCCCACCGTGGTGAGCCGTTCCAATGCGGTTGGTCTGATGCAAATTAAGGCCTCGACCGCGGGCCGCGAAGTCTATCGCACCCAGGGCCGTCATGGTCAGCCATCCTCGTCCGAGCTGCGCGATCCGGCGAAGAACATCGATATTGGCGCGGCTTACCTGAAAATTCTGCAGGATTCCGCCTTAGCCGGAATTCGCGATCCGCTGACGCTGCGTTACGCCACTATTGTCTCCTACGCCAACGGTGCCGGTGCCTTGCTGCGTACCTTCTCGCGTGACCGCGAGCGTGCAATTGCGATGATTAACGCCATGACGCCGGACGAGTTTTACCAGCACGTACAGAATAAGCATCCGGCGGCGCAGGCCCCGCGTTATTTATGGAAAGTCACCACCGCCTACCGTACCATCGGTTGATGCTGTACACCTATCTGTTGCGGCGCGATTTATGACGCAATGAATTGCGCCGCTACACCAACAATCGCGCCGTCGGATAATCCACAATCAACACCTGCACATAACCGCCGCGCAACGCCCCGCGAATCGCCTGCGCTTTCTCTTTGCCGCCCGCTAACGCCACCACCTGCGGACAGCGTTTTACCTGCGCCAACTCCATACCAATTACCGGATCTTCCTCTGCGCTCAGCACCGGCTGACCATCAGCATCGAAATAGTGCAGGCAGATATCGCCTACCGCGCCGCGTTCGGCCAGCGTTTGCAGCATCTCACCGTCGTAATAGTTGCCGGAATTGCGCAGCAGGGCGGACGGCTCGAGATCGCCGATGCCGACAATCGCCAGGTCCACTTGATCAAACTTTTCCAGTACCACCGCGACATCGGGATTAACCGATAAACGCTGGCGATCCTTTACCGAGTGTTCGATTGATTGCGACGGCAGCAGCCACGCCGGACAACCCAGCAGCGCCGCGAGATTCTGCGTTAGAATCGTGGCCTGCACATTGCCGTTGGCGCCCACGCCGCCCAGTAGCTGAATGACGCCTTGGCACGGCGCGCTGAGCGGATGCAGCGCATCGACCATGGCGCGAATGGTGCCGCTCCAGGAGGAAATGCCAATCAGCTCATCGGCACGCACCCGCGTTTCCAGATAGTGCGCGGCGGCGGAACCGATCGCCTGTTTGATCTGCAATGCAGAAGCCTGATCCGGCACATCCACCACAATCACCTGCGGCAGTTGATACAGCTGCTCAATGGCTTTTTCCAGCTCAGGGAACACATTGGCCGGCGGCACCACGCTGATCTTCACCACACCTTCTTTCACGCTGCGATTAAGGATGCGCGACACAAAAGATTGCGACAGCTTGAGCAGCTGCGCAATGTCGGACTGCTTCCTGCCTTCCACATAATAAAGCGTGGCGATTTTCACCATCAGCCGCTGTTCATCCTGTTTTGCCATGGTTTTTTCTCTCTCTTAACCCGCCTGGTATTGTTAATCAGCCTGTCAAAAATAACAACGCAGAACATTTTGTGATCGTTTTCGCTTTTTGAGGATCGGGCAATGGACGTGCTCAAGAAGCCAGCGCATAGTCATTATGCATATAAAATCGCAATTGAATATATATTCAATCGGAGATAACAAATGAAAGCCTCTGTCCTCAAAGTCTCTCTACTTGCTTCAATCATGATGATCTCGGCGGCGTCGCTGGCGGCGGATAAGGGGTTGCTGGCTATTATTACGCCATCACATGACAACCCATTCTTTAAGGCCGAAGCCGACGGCGCGCAGGCGAAAGCCAAAGCCCTCGGTTACACCACGCTGGTGGCCTCACATGATGATGACGTGAATAAGCAAAATCAGCTGATTGAAACCGCCATCGCGCGCAAAGCCAAAGCCATCATCCTTGATAACGCCGGTGCGGATGCCACCGTTGGCCCGGTGCAAAAAGCCAAAGATGCCGGCATTCCTACCTTCCTGATTGACCGCGAAATCAATAAAACCGGCATCGCCGTGGCGCAAATCGTCTCCAACAACTATCAGGGCGCACAGCTCGGCGCCGAGAAGTTCGCCAAACTGCTGAACGGCAAAGGGGATTATGTCGAGCTGCTGGGCAAAGAGTCAGATACCAACGCGGGCGTGCGTTCACAGGGTTATCACGACGTGCTGGATGATTATCCCGATCTGAAAATGGTGGCGCAGCAGAGTGCCAACTGGAGCCAAACCGAAGCCTTTAGCCGCATGGAAACCATCCTGCAGAAGAACCCCAACATTGTCGGCGTGATCTCCGGTAACGACACCATGGCGCTTGGCGCGGAAGCGGCGCTGAAAGCGGCGGGCAAAACCAATGTGATTGTGGTCGGCTTCGACGGTAGCGATTACACCCGCGACTCCATCCTCAATAAAGGCAACATCAAAGCCACCGTGCTGCAGCCGGGCTGGGATCAGGCGCAAATGGCCGTCGAGCAGGTGGATTACTACCTGAAAAACGGCAAAGCGCAGAAAGAGGAGAAACAGCTGATGGATTGCGTGCTGATTGACGACAGCAATGCCGCGAAGCTGAAAACCTTCAAGCTGGCGCAATAAGATGGAGGTCGGCATGAAGGGGAAAGCGCTGGGCGGCACGCTGGTGGCGCTGCTGACGCTGATGTTAGCCGCCTGCACCGTGGTGGATCTCGATGCCAACGGCAAACCCATCATGCCGAAAGATCCCAACGCCAAACCGGGCTACAGCGATCAAACGCCGCAGCAGATTGCGGAGTCAAGCTGGGCCAGCCGCGTGCAGCAGCCGGCTGAGAAGCAGGCGCTGAGCTGGGCGGATATGGAAACCAAAAGCCACACCGTCAAAGCGGGCGGCAGCGAAAGCGTATTTGTGCGCGCGGCAGGTACGGTGACGGCGTTTGATAACAGCAACGAGCGGGAACGCAGTCTCACCATGACCATCAACGGCAAGCCGGTGAAAGTGTTGATTGGTCCGGTGCTGCGCGGCAACGCGATTCGCGATGCAGCCGGTTTCCGCTTCGAAGAGTTCACCAATCAGGTGCAGTACGCGCAGCTCACCAAAGCACTCAATCGCCACGCGGTGAAACAGCTGCCCGCGGTGGATGCCAGCTGGGTGGGCAAACCGGCGCAGGCGCTGCTGGCCGTCAGCATGGGCGCGGGCACAGTGGATGAGGTGGTTGCGATGCAGCTGCAGCAGGGGAATCCATAATGAGCGACGAGATCATTCTGCAAGCTAATCAGATGTCGATGCTGTTCCCTGGCACCTTAGCGCTGGATCGCGTGGATTACCGCGTGTGGCGCGGCAAAGTCAACGTCATCATCGGCGAAAACGGCGCGGGAAAATCGACGCTGATGAAGATTCTCGCCGGCGTGCAGCAACCGACCAGCGGTGAGATGTTCCTGAACGGTAACAAAGTGGCGTTTCACAGTACGCGAGACGCCGCGCGTCATGGCATCGGCATGGTGCATCAGGAGCTCAACCTGTTTGAGAACCTCAGCGTAGCGGAGAACATTTTCCTTGGCCGGGAAATCCAAAGCGGCATTCGGCCCATCAATGAAGCCGAGCAGAAACGCCGCACCGCCGCGCTGATGCAGCGCCTCGATCAGCCAATTTCACCGGATGAGAAGGTCGGCAGCCTGAAGGTTGGCCAGCAGCAATTGGTGGAGATCGCCAAAGCGCTGGCGGAGGACGCTGACATTCTGATCCTCGACGAACCGACCTCGGCGCTGAGCAAAACTGAAGTGGAGATCCTGTTTCGGGTGATCCGCGAACTGACGCGTCAGGGCGTCTCCATCATCTATATCTCGCATCGGCTCGAGGAGCTGATGGCGATTGGTGATGTGATCACCATTCTGCGCGACGGGCGTTTTCAGGCCGAAGCGCAGGTCAGCGATATCGACGTGCCGTGGATCGTGCGCGAAATGCTGGGCAGTGAACCGGTCGGCACTTTCCTGCCGCCGGATCGCCAGTTCGGTGCGCCGGTGCTGGAAGCCGAACACATCACCTGCGTCAGCCCGAACGGCAACACGCTGGTGGATGATGTCAGTTTTCAGGTGCGTTCCGGAGAGATCGTCGGCATTTACGGGTTGATGGGCGCGGGGCGCACCGAACTGTTTGAGTGTTTGCTTGGCACGCAGCGTAACTATCTCGGCAAGCTGTGGCTCGACAGCAAACCGCTGCCGACGCGTCTGCCGACCGCTGAACGCATTCGTATGGGCATGAGTCTGGTGCCGGAGGATCGCAAACGCTCGGGCATTTTTCCCATCTCATCGGTGGCGAGCAATCTCACCATCGCCAGCCTGTGGCGGCGTCTGTCGCATCGCACCGTGATTTCAGAGCAGTCGGAACGCGAAGTGGTGACCAGCACCGTCGGCAATCTGGCAATCAAAATCTCCTCGCCGGATGTCGCCATTAGCGCACTGAGCGGCGGCAATCAGCAAAAGGTGGTGATTGGCCGATCGCTGCTGACCAATCCGCGCTTGCTGCTGCTGGATGAACCGAGTCGCGGCATCGACGTCGGTGCCAAAGGCGAAGTGTTCCGCATGATGGTGAAGCTGTCGGAGCAGGGCATTGCGGTGGTGTTCTCCACCTCGGATTTGAAAGAGATCATGGCCGTAGCCGATCGCATCATTGTGATGTCCGGCGGCAAATTGACTGCTGACCTGCCGCGCGCTGAAGCGGAAGAGGCGGCGCTGGTTAAAGCAAGCGCACAAGGGTTCTGATATGAAAAACAATGGCGCGCTCGCGCTCGCATCGCCTGTCAAAGCATTCAACTCACGCGAAAGCCTGATTTTGCTGCTGCTCAAACTGCGCACCTTTATTGCGCTGTTTCTGATTGTCGGCTTCTTCGCTATCACGGTGCCCGATTTCCTCGCGGTGGGCAGCATGGTGATCATGGTGAAACACATCGCCATTAACGCCTTCCTCGCGCTCGGCATCACGTTTGTCATTATCACGGCGGGCATCGATCTCTCTATCGGCGCCACGCTCGGCCTGTGCGGCATGATCGCCGGCTGGCTGATTACCAAAGGCATTGTGTTGCCGATGTTTGGCATCGCTATCTTCCCCAGCGTATGGCTAATCGTGCCGATTGTATTGCTGATTGGCGGGCTGATTGGCGCGGTCAATGGCTGGATCATTACCCGCTATAACGTGGCTCCGTTCATCTGCACGCTCGGCACCATGTACATCCTGCGCGGCACGGCGATGCTCACCTCGGGCGGCGAAACCTTCCCCGGTTTGCAGGGCAATGAAATGCTGGGGAATACCGGATTCGACAAGATTGGCACTGGCTATTTCCTTGGTTTGCCGTGGGCCATCTGGATGATGGTGCTGCTGGCGCTGGTGATTGCCTACGTGGCGCGCCGCCTGCCGTTTGGCCGTCATGTTTACGCGATTGGCGATAACGAACGCGCCGCTGAACTCTCGGGCGTGAAAGTGAAGTCGGTGAAAATCTGGGTCTATGCCATCTCCGGTTTCTGCGCGGCAATTGCTGGCATCGTGGTCTCGTCGCAGTTGGTGGCCAGCCATCCGGCGAACGGAACCTCCTTTGAAATGAACGCGATTGCCGCAGTGGTGCTGGGCGGTACCTCGCTGGCGGGTGGACGCGGCACCATTCTTGGCACGCTGATTGGTGCCTTTGTGATCGGCTTCCTCGCCGACGGTTTGATCATGATGGGTGTGAGCGAGTTCTGGCAAATGGTGATCAAAGGCATCGTGATTATCGTGGCGGTGATCATCGACCAAATGCAGAGCCGCATGCAGCAGAAAGCGGCGGTGGTGGCGCAGAAAGCGCTGATTGAGGAGGGCGGTAGCCCGGCAAAAAGTTAATCGGTTGGGTGCAGGCGCTGATTGTCTGCACCTTTTTTTCTTCATCACGAATAAATATTCATCCATGCTTTAAAATTCAGAGGTGTCTATGAATCCTTTCAAATACACGGTAGCGGATCTGGCAGCGAAAGCGCGCGCCGTGCGCCGCCGCATCATCCAGCTTAATGCGGGCAGCCCGGCGGGCGGTCACACCGGTGCCGATCTCTCACAGGTTGAGATCCTCACCGCGCTCTATTTCCGCATCCTGAACTGCGCGCCAGATCGCACCAACGATCCGCAGCGCGACATCTATATCCAGTCGAAAGGCCATGCGGTGGGCGGTTATTACTGCGTGCTGGCAGAAGCCGGTTATTTCCCCACCGAATGGCTGCCGACTTATCAGCATTCCGATTCGCATCTGCCGGGCCATCCGGTGCGTCAAAAAACGCCGGGCGTTGAGCTGAACACCGGCGCGCTTGGTCACGGTTTACCGGTGGCGGTCGGCATTGCGCTGGCGGCGAAGAAAGATAACAGAGACCGACGCATTTTTGTCGTCACCGGTGACGGTGAGCTGGCGGAAGGCAGCAACTGGGAAGCGGCGCTGGTGGCGGCGCATTACGGCCTCGATAACCTGGTGATCATCAATGACAAGAACAAGCTGCAGCTGGCGGGGCATACGCGCGACATCATGAATACCGATCCGCTGCCGGAAAAATGGCGCGCCTTTGGTCTGGATGTGAGCGAGTGCAACGGCAATGACATGGCGGCGGTGGTGGACGCCATCGAAAACCTGCCGCGCAACAGCGGCAAGCCGCAGGTGATTGTGGCACATACCGAAAAAGGCTTCGGCATCTCCTTTATTCAGGGCAAACCGGAGTGGCATCACCGTGTGCCGAAAGGGGAAGAGATTGCGTTGGCACTGGAGGAATTAAAAGATGAGTAATGCAAAACATTTGGCGACGGTAATGGTTGAGGCATTTATTGATGCGGTTAATCGCGGTGTCGATTTAGTGCCGGTGGTGGCCGATTCCACCTCAACCGCGAAAATTGCGCCCTTTATCAAAGCATTCCCCAATCGCCTGATCAACGTGGGTATCGCGGAGCAAACGCTGGTGGGCACCGCCGCCGGTCTGGCAATTGGCGGCAAAGTGGCCGTGACCTGCAACGCCGCGCCGTTCCTGGTTTCCCGCGCCAATGAGCAGGTCAAAGTCGACGTCTGCTACAACAACACCAACGTTAAACTGTTTGGCCTGAATGCCGGTGCCAGCTACGGCCCGCTGGCCAGCACCCATCACAGCATCGACGACATTGCGGTGATGCGCGGCTTCGGCAACATCGAAATTTATGCGCCATCCTGCCCGCTGGAGTGCCGCCAGATTATTGAGTATGCGCTGGCGCATGTCGGGCCGGTGTACATCCGTCTGGACGGTAAAGATCTGCCGCAGCTGCACGATGAAAACTATCAATTCCGTCCTGGCCAAATCGACGTGTTACGTGAAGGTCATGACATTGTGCTGGTGGCGATGGGCTCGACGGTTCACGAGGTGGTTCACGCCGCCGAGCAACTGCATGAGCAAGGCATTACAGCAGGTGTGATCAGCATTCCATCGATTCGACCTTGTGATACCCAACAGCTGCGCGAGCTGTTAAATCACTATCCAGCGGTCATTACCGTGGAAGAACACAACGTCAACGGCGGCGTCGGCAGCCTGGTGGCGGAAGTGCTGGCGGAAGGCGGCTGTGGCATCCCGTTGCTGCGTTTGGGCATCCCCGACGGCGAATACGCGATTGCCGGCGATCGCGCCTCAACCCGTGCCCGACATGGCATTGATGCCGCCAGCGTAGTGAAGAGTGCAGCGCGCATCTGTGCAGGAGCGTAAAGATGGCAGGTTCGTTGATACTGGCAATTGATGAAGGCACCACCAACGCGAAAGCGATTGCGGTCGATCGTGCCGGCAATGTGGTGGCACGCGGCAGTCAGTCGCTGACGCTGGAACATCCGCAGCCGGGTCTGGCGGAGCAGGATCCGCTGGCGATATGGCAGGCGGTGAAACAGGCGGTGAGTGCTTGTCTGGCGCAGTGTGCGGGGGCGCAGGTTGCGGCGGTGGCGATCAGTAACCAGCGCGAATCGGTGCTGATCTGGCAGCGACATAACGGTCAGCCGTTGACGCCGTTGGTCAGCTGGCAGGATCGCCGCTCGGAGGCGTTTTGCCGCGATCTGCGCGTGGCGGGTAAAGCACCGCGCATCACCGGACTCACCGGGTTGGCGGTCGATCCGATGTTTCCGGCCGGCAAACTTACCGGCATGCTTACTGCGTTGCCGAATGGATTCGCGCGCGCGCAGGCCGGTGAACTCTGTATCGGCACCGTGGATAGCTGGCTGAGCTGGCAACTGAGCGGCGGCGAAAGCTTCGTCACCGATCACGCCAATGCGGCACGCACCCAACTCTACAACCTGCACAGCGGCGACTGGGATGATGAATTGCTGGCGCTGTTCCATATTCCCCGCGCGGCGCTGCCGCAGATTGTGCCCTCGGCCAGCGCGCAAGGCGTGGTGACACGCAACGATATTCCCGGTTTAGCGCCCGGCACGCCGATTTTGTCACGCATCGGCGATTCGCACGCTGCGCTGCAAGCGCAGCGCAACGGCAGCGAAGAGGTGGTGAAAGCCACTTACGGCACCGGTTCATCACTGATGATGTCGATGGCGACGCCGTTGCTGACGGAAAATGGCCTCAGCACCACGGTGGCGTGGCACGACGGCACGCTGCGCTATGCCTTTGAAGGCAACATTACCCACACCGGTTCCGGCGCGGCGTGGCTGGGCCGCATGCTGGGCATTCATGATCCGCGAGAACTCACTGCGCTGGCGCAGCGCAGCGAACACAATCAGGGCATCTATTTTGTGCCGGCGCTTTCCGGTCTTGGCGCGCCCTGGTGGGATTTGAAAGCGCGCGGCATGGTATGTGGCTTGACCGATGCGGCGACGCCGGAGGTGCTGGCGCGTGTGGCGCTGGAGTCGATCACCTTCCAGATCGCCGATGTGTTTTTTGCCATGGAGCAGGCCAGTGGCGTGCAACTTCCTGCGCTGTGCGTGGATGGCAGCGCCACGGAAAATAGCTGGTTGATGCAGATGCAGGCCGATGTCTTGCAGCGGCCACTGAAACGCGTACCCACGGCAGAAGTTTCTGCGCTGGGCGCCGCGCTATTAGCAGGCCGCACCTTAGGCTGGTGGCAGCAGGGCAGTGAGATGCAGGCGTTACAGGGCGGTAGCGTGATCACGCCGCGAGAGGATCAGGCGAAAAGCATGCAGGAGAATTATCACGGCTGGCTGGATGCGGTGGCGCGTTGCCGTTATCAGCCGCATTGATTACCGTTATTTAAATCGCGCACGCTTCGTAGCGGCGCGATTTATCGCGCTTTTAGACGTGTATCTCATGCCATATAGCGCAATAAATTGCGCCGCTACGATGTTGTACGAGGATAAACGTGCAGCGCTACTGGAAACGGTTGGCTTTATCACGCGCCAGACGTTCCAGCGCAAAAATCACCTGCTGTAGCTGGCGTTCCTGAATCGGTTCGATGGCGGTAAAGCGGAAGCTAAGGCGCGGTGTGGCGCGGGTTTCATTCTTGCTGGTCACTACGGTGCGTTCACCAATGTGCAGCAGCTGTGCAGTCACCTCAAAGTGACCATACTCAGCTAAATCCACGCGCAGGTTTTTAAAGGTATCGCCGCGATTGAGGCCTTCCGGTAGCGCTTCGTCCAGCAGCACGCCGACGCCGCCCAGTGACAGATCCTGCAGGCGGAAACGCGCGGTACGCCCATCAGGCCACTGGCTGTGGCAATAAAAAACCGGTTCCAGCGGCGCATTGACGCGAAAGAATTCACGACGTTGAATCTGCCACACCAGTTCCGGCAGCGACGCAGCAAAAGCGGGTAAGCCTTCGAATTCAACCCGCTGTAAACCGGTTAAGCCAAATTCGACTTTGGCACCGTGCGTTTCGGCGGCAATATTCACTTCGCCACTTTGCAGCGCTAAATCGTTATCCAGCGCGTTGCTGCCGAGGTCAAAGATCACCTGATCTTCATCGGCTGACAGCAAGCGGCTGATAAACTGACCGCGCGAAAAATTCACCATCAACGGGGTTTGAAAACGCAACAGGTCCTTCATCACGCCCAAAACCGCTAACGTGCCTCGCTTGAGGTATTGTTCTTTATCGGCTTCTCCCACGTCCTGCTCCACTTATCCGATTGTTATTTTCACGACTGACAATGCTGTTCGTCAGTTATCGGCGTCGCTGCGCTAACCTTTAGTCAGCTAACGGCTATTTACGGCGGCAAGTTGGGATGCAGATCATAAAATCCCGTCTATACTAGAGGCGGTGAACACATTGATTAATAACGTAAGGAGCAGTACATGGGTATTCTTTCATGGATTATTTTTGGTCTGATTGCCGGGATTATCGCTAAGTGGATTATGCCGGGTAAAGATGGCGGCGGCTTTATCATCACCGTGGTTCTGGGTGTGGTGGGTGCGGTTGTCGGTGGCTGGATCAGTACCCTGTTTGGTTTCGGTAAAGTTGACGGTTTCAACTTTGGCAGCTTCGTGGTGGCAGTGATTGGTGCCATTGTGGTGCTGTGGATCTACCGTAAAGTGCGAAGTTAATCGCGCCAGGATTTGATGAAATCCGCCATCCCGCAAAGGGTGGCGGATTTTTTTATGCCTGATTAAAAGTCGTAGCCCACCGTGGCCATGACCGTGCGCTCGGCACCGCGATAGCAGTAACCGGTGCCGTAACAGGCGGCCAGATACGTCTTATCGGTCAGGTTGTTGGCATTCACCTGCAGCCAGGCGCCTTTCAGCTGTGAGTTCCATGCGCCAAGATCGGCGCGAACCGACGCATCAAACAGCGTTACCGATGGCAGACGCGTGGTGTTCTCGTTATCCGCCCACTGTTTACCGATATAGCGCACACCTGCACCGGCGCTCAAGCCGTAGTCAAACTGATAATGTCCCCACAACGATGCCATGCTGTTCGGCGTCACATACGGCGTATGGCCATCGTTACCGTCTACCGAATCTTTAAAGCGCAGATGATTTAGCGTGTAGCCGGCGATGGTGCTAAAACGCGACGTCAGCTGATTACGCGCCTCAAGTTCAATGCCCTGCGAATGCACTTTGCCCGACGGCGTGTAAGTGCCGTCCAGCACGTTACGGTTGGCGACATCGTCCTGGGTCAAATCGTACACCGCGATTGAGTACATATCGCGCGTGCCCAGCGGCTGATATTTCACGCCCGCTTCATACTGCTCTGACGTAGTCGGTTTTAGCTGATTGCCGAAAGGATCGGTTAACGAAGCCGGCGTTATTGCCTGGCTCCAGCTGACATAAGGCGAGATGCCGTTCTCGAAGGCATATAACAGTGCAGCGCGGCCGCTGATGTGATCGTCCTGACGACGGCTGGTGCCGTTTTCCGACACGATGCGATCGTAGCGTCCCGACAAATCCAGATGCCAGCGATCGAGCTGCAACTCATCCTGCAGATACAAACCGGTTTGATAGTAGCGGCGCGTCTGCGATGTCCAGTCGAAGTCTGGCATGATGCCCACTTCTTCGCCGTTCCACGCATTAAGCGCGCTGGCGGCACCGCTGGCTTTGGTGATGTCGTTTTTATAGCGATGGTATTCCGCGCCCAGCGTCACGCGATGCTGAACCGCGCCGGTAGCAAAATCAGCTTGCAAGCGGTTGTCGTTGGCCCACGCGCTCAGCGATGAACGCTCACCGGAGTAGTAGCGGTTCAGCAGGTCTGGATTCGTTGCGTTCCAGCCAATCTGATAAACCTGATCGAGCTCGGTATTGGAGTGGCTGTAGCTGCCGGTGGAGTACACTGACCACACATCGTTGAAGCGATGCGAGAAGTCATAGCTGTAAATCTGCTCGCGACGTTTGAACTGATCGAGCGCAGTGTCACCTTCATAGAAACTGTCACTCAATTTGCGGCCATTATGGCTATAGAGCGTGCCTTCCGCCGGTACCGAGCCGTGATAGCCGCCGGACGGATCTTTCTGCAGGTAGGCGCGCAGCACTAAGTTGGTATCTTCACTTGGCTGCCACATCAGCTGTGGCGAAATCGCATATTTCTCTTCGCGGGTGTGATCGTATTGGGTATCGCTGTTGCGCGTAATGCCCACTGATCGTTGATGGCGTTGGTGTAATCAAAGGCGGCGTTATTGGTGGCGTTGGTGCCGGTCGCCAGGCGGAAGTGGCCCTCTTCAGCAAACTGCGGGCGCTTGCTCACCATATTCACCAATCCGCCCGGCACCGTTTGGCCGTAGAGCGCGGAGGAGGGACCTTTAATCACATCGATGCGGTCGAGGAACCAGTTATCCACCTGCAGGATGTTGAAGCTGCCGCCGTCACTCATCACGCGCAGGCCATCGAGGAAGGTGTTATCGACATCGCCGCCGTGGAAACCACGCAGCGCGATGGTGTCATAACGCGTGGCCGCGCCGCCAAAGTTGGTGAAGACGCCCGGCGTGTAACCCAGCGCCTGATTGAGATCCTGCGCGCCCTGATCTTCCATCTGCTGACGCGTGACTACCGAGATCGACTGCGGGGTAGTGATCAGCGGCTGATCGCTTTTGCTGGCACCGCTGCTGCGCGTGGCGAGATAGCCCTGCGTCGGTGAGGTGGCGCTCTCTTGCGGTTGCGCTGTCACGACAATCGACTCTTCAGCGAAGCTTGCCGCGGGTAAAGCCAGCGCAAGCGCGCACAGTACGCGGCCACGTTTAAGGGTAAACAACGAGGTCATGAGAGGTTCCTGTTATTTTAATGGGAATAGCTATCGATATCAGATTGAGAATTATTATCTTTTGTCGCGGATGTTTCAAGATGTGAGTTTGTTGCTAGAGGAATGTGAGGAAAATGCACAGATGACAGGCACGAGCCGTAGCGGCGCGATTTATTGCGCATTGCACTGGCGAAACCTTACTCAGGTTCGGGTCGCGCAATAAATTGCGCCGCTACAGTAAGGTGCGGTTGCCGGGCTTATTCGCCCGGCAGAATAGCGGTAATTACTTCGCGCTACTTAAAACCGGCATATTCGGGATATCGCCAGCGTTATTACAGGTTTTGTCTTTCGGGCAGTACTTATCCAGCAGCTTCAGCGTCACACCGTTGGTCCAGCCGAAGCCGTCCTGCAGCGGATATTCACCGCCGCCACCGCCGCCCAGCTGTGCGCCTTCAACCACGTATTTCTCGACCAGCTTATGTTCCTTGTCGTAGGTCGCCTGCACGTTCTGCAGGAAGCGCTGACCAATCTGCTGCGCCAGTTTCGGCTGCTTGTAATGCTCCAGACCTTCTACCGCCACCCATTGCAGCGGCGCCCAGCCGTTTGGCGCATCCCATTGCTGGCCGTTATTCACCGTGGTGGTCACCAGTCCGCCGGGTTTCAGCAGCTGTTTTTCAACTGCGGAAGCGGTGCGTTCAGCTTGCTTATCGCTCGCGAGCTGCATATAGAGCGGGAATAACGTCGCAGCGGTCAGCTGTGAATGCACCTGCTTCTTCTGGAAATCGTAATCGGCGTACCAGCCTTTTTTCTCATCCCACAGGTAGCGATTGATCGCCGCCTGACGTTTCTCAGCATCCGCCGCGAACTGTTTGGCTTTGTCATCCTGCTTATCCAGTTTGGCAGCTTTAGACAATGTCTGTTCGAGGTGGAAAATCAGGCTGTTAAGATCAACCGGTGCCAGCTGCGTGGTACGGATGGACGCCAGATTGTGCGCATCGGTGAACCAGCGCGAACTGAAATCCCAGCCCGAAGCCGCGCCCGCACGTAAGTCGCGATAAACCTGCTGTTTATTGCGTTCCGGCGCTTTATTCGCGGTGTTGACGTCATCCAGCCAGGATTCGGTACGCGGCGCATCGCGATCGTCCCAGTAACGGTTAAGCAGCGTGCCGTCGCTGAGTTTAATCACGCGTTTGCTGGCCTGGCCGGCCGCCACTTTGTCGCTGTCCGCCATCCAGTAATCGTACTCTTTCTGCAGCTGCGGCAGATATTGGCGATAGACGTCGTCGCCTTTGTGCGTTGCCAGCAGGTCAACCATCAAGCTGAAGAACGGCGGCTGCGAGCGGCTGAGATAGTAGCTGCGGTTGCCGTTGGGAATATGGCCATATTTGTCCAGCTCGGTGGCGAAGTTATCCACCATATCCTGCACGCGATCCCAGTGCCCGCTCTCCGCCAGGCCAAGCATGGTGAAGTAGCTGTCCCAGTAATACACTTCGCGGAAGCGTCCGCCAGGCACCACGTAAGGTTTGGGCAGCGGCAGCAGCGAATCGTACTGACTGGCACTTTGCGCGGTACGCGTCAGCACCGGCCATAAACCGTTGATGTGCTCACGCAGGCTTTGCCCGGCGGGCGGCACATATTTGTCACCCTCTTTTGGCAGCGTGAAGTTGCTGTCGACAAAATGCTTGAGATCGAAGTTGCGCTGGTTTTTTTGCATCTGCCAGTCGGCCAGAATCGACGAGGGATTGGATTTCGGCACCGCATCGGCGAAGGTTTTCTGATCCGGATAAAATTTAGCCTGCTGTACCGCATTGAACAACGGTCCCAGGCGCACATCCGGTGGCTGCGGTTGGTTGCTGAGCATGCGGTTTTGATCGTCGGCGTGTGCGGCGCTGGCACCGGCCAGCAACGCGGCGCTAAGTAAAAAGGTCAGACGCGCGGGCGTGAATACGGCATTTTTTATCATCGGTTTTTCTCCTTGTCCGAAAAGGTGGTGTGCTAACGCATTGACCACCCGAACAACTTTAGTCGTAATCGCGCCGCTTAGCCTCGCACAGCGGTGGAAATGTGAAGCGCCCGGAATTAATCACGTGAGAAATTGCCTCAAGGCTAAGGTTTTTGCTTGCCCTGTACGGCTATTTGCCTGAGGCTGAAGCAAAAAAAGGAGAGTCGTATGGAGATAATCTGGTATCACCCGTCGCTGGCGCCGCAAGGCTGGCTGGAAGGTTTGCGTCAGCGTTTACCGGAGGCGCGCGTGCGTGACTGGCAGCCAGGCGACAACGCGCCGGCCGATTATGCGGTGGTGCGTTCTCCGCCGGTCGAGATGCTGGCGGGGCGTCAGCTGAAAGGCGTATTTGCCATGGGCGCGGGCGTCGACGAGATCCTCAAACAGCTGCGTGACAATCCACAGATGCTGGCCGACACTGTGCCGTTATTCCGCCTGGAAGATACCGGCATGGCGCGCCAGATGCAGGAGTACGCCAACTGGTGTGTGCTGGGCTGGTTCCGCCGTTTTGCCGACTATCGTCAACTGCAGCAGCAGGCTTGCTGGCAGGAGCTGGACGGTTTCGATCGCGAAAACTTCACCATTGGCGTGCTCGGCGCGGGCGTATTAGGCCGTAGCGTGCTGGAGAGTTTGCGTCAGTGGGGCTTTCCGTTACGCAGCTGGAGCCGTTCGCCGAAGCAGATCGACGGTGTGCAAAGCTTCCATGGCCGCGAACAGCTCAATGCTTTCCTGGCGGGCACGCAGGTGCTGATCGATCTGCTGCCGACCACGCCGGAAACCACCAACCTGATTGATAGCCAGCTGCTTAACGCATTGCCGCACGGCGCCTGCTTCCTCAACCTTGCGCGCGGTGCGCATGTGGTAGAAGCCGATCTGCTGGCGGCGCTCAACAGCGGTCAGCTGGCCGCCGCCGCGCTGGATGTGTTCCAGCGCGAGCCGTTGCCGCAGGATCATCCGTTGTGGTCTCATCCGCATGTCACAATCACGCCACATACTGCGGCGATTACCTTGCCAGGCGAGGCGATGGATTACATTGCGGATGCCATACTTGCTCTGGAGCAAGGTCAACAGCCGGGTGGTTTAGTCGATCGCCAGCGCGGTTATTAATTCCCATTGGGTCAGGAGATGAAGATGTATCCCGTTGATTTACATATGCACACCGTTGCCAGCACGCACGCTTACAGCACGCTGCATGATTATGTGGCGCAGGCGAAACAAAACTGCCTGAAGCTGTTCGCGATTACCGATCACGGCCCGGATATGGCCGATGCGCCGCACTATTGGCATTTCGTCAACATGCGCATTTGGCCGCGCGTGATTGATGGCGTTGGCGTGCTGCGCGGTATCGAAGCCAACATCAAAAATCAGCAGGGCGAGATCGATTGCAGCGGCCCGATGCTGGATGCGCTGGATCTGATCGTCGCGGGCTTCCACGAGCCGGTTTATGCGCCGCGTGATAAAGCACATCACACTGAAGCGATGATTGCGGCGATGGCGGGCGGTTTGGTGCATATCATTTCGCATCCGGGCAACCCGAAGTTCCCGGTGGATATTCGCGCAATTGCCGAAGCCGCCGCGCATTACGATGTGGCGCTGGAGATCAACAACTCCTCCTTTACCCATTCGCGTCCGGGCAGCGAACCGAACTGTCGTGCCATTGCCGAAGCGGTGCGCGATGCCGGTGGACGTCTGGCGTTTGGCTCCGATTCGCATACCGCGTTTACGCTGGGTAATTTCGAACACTGCCTGCGCATCACCAGCGAAGTGGATTTTCCCGAAGATCGCGTGTTAAATGTCACGCCGCGTCGCCTGCTCGACTTTCTCGCGTTGCGCACCGGCAAAACGATTCCCGAATTTGCTGATTTTTAACTTTTTTACCTCAAGGAATTCTGTTGCATGAATGAGTTTTCCATACTCTGCCGCGTCATCGGCTCGCTGTTTAATCGCCAGCCGCAGGATCCGCTGCTGGTGCCGCTGTTCACTCTGCTGCGTGAAGGTAAACTGCAACAGCAGTGGCCGCTGGAGCAGGACGAACTGTTGACGCGCCTGCAGCAGAATAGCGATCCGCAGGCGCTGGCCGCTGACTACAATGCGCTGTTTGTCGGCAGCGAGTGCAGCGTGCCGCCGTACGCATCACAATGGCCGAACGGTGTTGCTGAAGCAGACGTGCGTGCGTTTCTCAGCGCGCGCGGCATGCCGCTGAGCGAAGCGCCTGCCGATCACTTTGGCGTGCTGCTGCTGGCGGCATCCTGGCTGGAAGATCAGTCGGCAGAGGATGAATCTGCCGCGCAGCTGGCGCTGTTTGATGAGTATCTGCTGCCGTGGTGCGGCGCGTTCCTCGGCAAAGTGGAAGCGCATGCCACCACGGCATTTTACCGCACGCTGGCGGTGCTGAGCCGTGAGGCGATGCAGGCGATGTACGACGAACTGAACGAAGAGCAGGGCGACGAGGCGTAATCGTTACCAGCTTGCTGCGCTGCTGCCGAGCTTCACGCCTGGCGTTGCGCAGATCATTGGCGTGCCGGGTAAATACGCTGCGGCACGCAATCTCTCCGCAATTCCCCACTGATTGATCTCTATCGCGCTCAGCGCGTCATCGTGCTGCGCGTGGATACCGTTTTGCGCATTCTGCGGCGCGGCACCGAACTGCTGCAACAGCCGCGCGGTGCGCGCCAGCGATAAGCGCGCCTGCCAGCCAACGCCGTTGGTCAAGCGCTGACGCAAACCTTCCAGCACCGCGGCGGCCATCAGATAACCGGTTGCGTGGTCGAGCGCCTGCACCGGCAGCGGCGTCGGTTGATTATTGCCGCTCCAGCGCATGCCTTGTTCGGCGATGCCGCAGCCCATCTGTACCAGACTGTCGAAGCCGCGCCGGTTGCGCCATGGCCCGCTCCAGCCCCACGCATTGAGGCTGACATCCACCAGGCCCGGCGCGAGTTGGCGGCGCGTATCGGCATCCAGCCCGAGTTTTTCCAGCGCATCAGCGCGATAACCGTGTACCAGCACATCGCTGTGCTGCAACAGCTGGCGCAGCTGCTCGCGCCCGGCGCGGGATTTGATATCAAGCCGCGCACAGCGTTTGCCGCAGGTGATCTCCTCTTCCAGCGTGGGTTCGTGCCAGTCGGGCGGATCGATGCGCAGCACCTGCGCGCCGAGGCTGGCGAGAAAACATGTCGCCACCGGTCCTACAATGATGCGCGTGAGATCCAGTACGCGCACGCCGAGCAGCGGCCGCGCGGGTGACAGTAACCAGGCGGGCGGCGGAGCGGCGTCGGTGGCCTGTTGGGCAATCAGCGCTTCCTGCTGCACGGCGCTGCCTTGCGGATGCTGCAGCCATTGCGCTTCGCTGCGCATCTGCGCGGCGCAGCCGCCGGCATCAATCACCGCCTGTTCCAGCGTGGCGGCGGGCCAGCGGGCCACCGCATCGGCCAGCGCGGCACGATCGGCATGCTGGCCGAGCACGCGCTCCATCGCCGCACGATGATGAGCCGCGTTGGTGTGCAGGCGGATCCAGCCGTCGGCGCTGGCGTAATCACCGGCGAATTCATCCCACAGCGCAGCAGGCGGTCGATTGAGCGGGATCAGGCTGTGCTGAAACCAGCGCGAGGCGAGACGGACATTAACGCTGACCGGCGCGGATTGGCCGAGCAGATCGCTTAGCGCCTGGCTGGCGAGGCCGATGCTGGTGGCCGCTAATTCGCTGACGGCGAAGGCAGAGGAAAAAGTGTCGGGCTGGAGAAAAGTCGGCGAGGGAAGCGGGGCCGCGCCTCGCAATCCCTGCCACATTTGCTGCCACAGTGCGGCAGCACGTTGAGAATCCATGTTGAGTCTCCGGAAAACGCGCGAAACTCAAGCATAGCAGAGCGCATTAACGGCGGCGTAAGCGCGGGAAACGCGCGTGCATCCGCAGGTTACGCAGGTTGATCACCGCAATCGCGGTGCCCAGCACCACCAGTGACGCACCGAGGATCTTGAAGCTGTTCATGCTGTCACCCAAGACGAAAACGCCCATCAATACCGCCAGCACCGGCGTCAGCAGCGAATAGGGCATGATCAGGTTGACGTTGTATTTCTTCAGCAGCGCGTACCACAGCGTATAGGCGACAATCGACGAGGCGAGCGCGCTATACAGAATGCCAAACCAGCCGCGCCAGCCCGCATGGCTCAGCGCGTAAAACTGATGGGATTCGGTCAGCCACGAAGCGGCACCGACAATCGGCACCGCAAGGAAGGAGATCCAGCCGGTGAGCGTCAGCGGTTGTATCGGCGGCGATTTTTTCACAATCATATTGCTGATCGCCCAGCCAAACGCGCTGCACAACAGAATACACAGCACCCACCAGGCCGGAATGGTCGGACTGCCCGACAGCACCGCCACGCCGCTCAGCGAAATGGCGATACCAAACAGCTGCACCAGCCGCAATTTCTCTTTGAGAATCACCATCGCCAGCAGCATGGCAATCGGCGTACCGAGCTGAACCACGATGGCGCCGGTGCCGGCATCGGTGTAGCGCATGCCGACAAACAGCAGCGAGAAGTGCATAAAACCGAAGGTGAACGCCAGCGTCAGCAGCCACGGCAGTTGCGCGCGCGTAATGCGGCAGAATGGCACCAGCACAATCGCTACCACCACAAAGCGCATCCAGGTGAGAAACAGCGGCGGAAGTTCCAGTAATCCCCACTTCACCGCCACGTTGTTGAAAGCCCAGATGGAAACCACCATCAGAACCATTAAAAAATGCCGCACTGCCACGAGGTCTTCCTTCACGCTGTACAAAGATGATCACCGGCTAATGATGGCATGAAGGTGCGCACTTCGGGCATGTCTGGCGAAATTTTTTTCGCTTAAGCATTAGCTTATGCAGGAAAAAAATAAGACATGTCGCTGATTTACTGTCAAAGTGGATGTCCGAAAGGCGACCATAACGAGGACCGTATTCGGCATGACACACACCCGCGCTTTACCTCTTGCTCTGATTCAACTCGAAGTCCCGCCGCCGCAGGTTGTGGCGCAAATTGGTGAACAACCCCGCTGGTTTATCGACGCGCTGCAACCGCAGCCCGATGACTATGTGATTGTGCGTCCGCATCTGGGCGATGATTTACCGGCCTTTGACCGCGTCAGTGGCGCGATCCTCAGCGGTTCCTGGGCGATGGTCACCGATCACGCTGACTGGAGCGAACGCACCGCCGCCTGGATTCGTGGCGCGCTGGAGGCGGAGCTGCCGCTGCTGGGCGTCTGTTACGGGCATCAACTGATGGCGTATGCGCTGGGTGGCAAAGTGGGTGATAACCCGCAGGGCTGGGAGCGTGGACTGAAACCGCTGACGCGCAATGCGCAGGCGCACAACGATCCCTGGCTGGCCGATCTACCTGGCGAGTTTCAGGCGTGGTTGTCACATCGGCAATCGGTGTTAACGCCGCCGCAGCATGCGCAGGTGCTGGCGAGCTCGGCGCAGGATGGTTGTCAGATTTTGCGTTATTCGCCGCAGGCGCTGTCGGTGCAGTTCCATCCGGAATTTACCCGCGAGATTATGACCGCCTGTTTACCGCCGGGCGTCAGTGACGATGGCACGGTTCTTTCAGGCGAAGATTGGTCGCGCGAACTATTGCGCAGCTTCTGGCTACAAACACGGCCGCAGCCGCGCGCGCAGGCTCAGGGCGCGTAGTTGCGCGTGCAGCGATAAACCCACGCGGGTGGCATATTTTTCAGCACCCGCTGGCGTTCCCAGGTGAAGTAGCGTGACAAATTTGGCTGGGTGAACGAGGTGTATTGAAACTGCACGAATACGCCGCGTGGACCCAGCGCATCATGCACCGCACTGAGGATGTTATCGCGCGTGGCGGGCGGTAATGACAGCAGCGGCAGGCCCGAGAAAATCACATCATATTCCCCGGCGAGATATTCCGCCGAACAGGCGCGTACCTGCATGCGCGCATCAGGCAATCCACGCAGGCTTTTCACCAGTTCCGGGCTGATTTCAAACACATCAAGCTGTGCTTGCGGTGACATGCGCGCCAGCACGTGGCGCGTGAGCACGCCATCACCGGCGCCCAGTTCGGCGATACGCAGGCTGTTATCCCAGTTCACCGCATCGCACATGGTGCGGCACAGCGCGGCGGAAGAGGGCGTGATGCTGCCCATTTTGCGCGGGTTGCGGATAAATTGCTGAACAAAGTTCGCTTTGGCACGCATTAACGTCAGGGCTGAAGCCAACATCTGTTTCTCCTGGTTAGTATCCTGCTTCATATTGACCACATATTTCGCCCATGTTCCGCTTTTTGCGGCATAAGCGGGAAAACTCGGAATTATCTGTAGCGGCCTACGCACGCCACATTTCCCTCGGTGCGGTCACAGTTTCCCCTTTTACGATCTGACAGGCTGGCGTGGATCGCCCAATGTTAATAACAGGTTTCATAGTTGTTAATCGCCACTCTGTCCCGCAAGGAGAAACACCATGCGTTACGCTGCTCCGGGAGAACAAGGTTCTCTCATTACTCTGCAATCGCGTTATGGCAACTTTATCAACGGCGAATTTGTTGCACCGGTGAACGGTAACTACTTCGTCAACACTTCACCGATCAATGCTTCTACCATTGGCGAGTTTCCCCGTTCGGACCGCGCCGATATCGATAACGCCGTGGCTGCCGCCCAGGCCGCTGCCGATGCGTGGGGCAAAACCTCGCCGCAGGCACGCTCGCTGGTGCTGCTGAAAATTGCCGATCGGCTGGAAGAGAATCTGGAATATATCGCGGTCAACGAAACCTGGGATAACGGTAAGCCGGTACGCGAAACGCTGGCGGCGGATCTGCCGCTGGCGGTCGATCACTTCCGCTATTTCGCTGGCTGCGTGCGTGCGCAGGAAGGCACCGCCGCTGAAATCGATGAGTTCACCGCCGCCTATCACTTCCACGAACCGCTGGGCGTGGTCGGGCAAATCATTCCGTGGAACTTCCCGTTGCTGATGGCGGCATGGAAACTGGCGCCGGCGCTCGGCGCAGGTAACTGCGTGGTGTTGAAACCGGCCGAGCAAACGCCGCTGTCGATTACGCTGTTTATGGACGTGATCAAAGATCTGCTGCCGCCGGGTGTGATCAACGTGGTACATGGTTACGGCAAAGAGGCAGGCGAAGCGCTGGCATCCCATCCGGGCATCGCCAAAATCGCCTTCACCGGATCCACTGCCACTGGCGGCCATATTCTGGAGCTGGCGGCGAAAAGCCTGATCCCGTCCACCGTTGAACTGGGCGGCAAGTCGCCGAACATCTTCTTCGAAGACATCATGGATGCTGAAGAGAGTTTCATTGAGAAAGCGGCAGAAGGCGTGGTGCTGGGCTTCCTTAATCAGGGTGAAGTTTGTACCTGTCCGTCGCGCGCGCTAGTGCAGGAATCGATCTTTGAGCCGTTTATGGCGGCGGTGATGAAGCGCATCAAAACCATTAAACGTGGCGATCCGCTGGATACCGAAACCATGATTGGCGCGCAGGCGTCGCAGCAGCAGTTCGACAAAATCCTCTCTTATCTGGAAATTGCGCAGCAAGAGGGCGCGCAGGTGCTGCACGGCGGCGGCGTAGAGAAAGTGGGCGAAGAGTTTGCCAGCGGCTACTACATCCAGCCGACACTGCTCAAAGGGAATAACAGCATGCGCGTGTTCCAGGAGGAGATATTTGGCCCGGTGGTTGGTGTGCTGACCTTTAAAGATGAAGCGGAAGCGCTGGCAATCGCCAATGATTCGATTTACGGACTTGGCGCGGGCGTCTGGACGCGCGACATCAATCGCGCCTATCGCATGGGCCGCGCCATCAAAGCCGGTCGCGTGTGGACTAACTGTTATCACCTCTATCCGGCGCACGCGGCGTTTGGCTGCTATAAGAAATCAGGTATTGGTCGCGAAACCCACAAAATGATGCTCGATCATTATCAGCAAACGAAAAACCTGCTGGTGAGTTACAGCACGCAACCGCTGGGTTTCTTCTGATTGAAAACGGCGGCGGGGCAATCTCGCTGCCTTTTCATCTCTTCGTCATCTTGCCGCTGCAGGATATTCACTTCGCCAGAATTTTCTGATCAAGGTGGCATCTTTAAGCCAGGTCTTGTGTGTTTAAAGGAGGCGATTGGGCAGAATAGCCCACCTATTTTCAAGGAGATTTCATGAACACGTTGTATAACTACCTGGAACAGCATGATGAGATGCTGGACGGTGTGGAGCAAAATATTATTACCGTTAACCTGCCTGGGCGTCAGGCGGTGTATGTGATTGGCCAAAACGATGCTGACCTGCTGCTGGAAGTAAAAGCGCGCGAAATCGCCACGGCACAACGCATGGAAACATTGCGTCAACTGGAGAGCCAATTCCGTTTTTAACCTTTCTGTTTTGCCTCATTCGATGATCAATTCGTCAGAAATATCGCAATAAAAAAGCCGCTATCACAAGATAACGGCTTTTTTGTGGTGCGATGCGCAGATTACTTCACGCAGGCGGCACAGTTATTGTGAATCTGCTGGAAGAAGTCGTTTCCTTTGTCATCCACCAAAATGAATGCCGGGAAGTTTTCCACTTCAATCTTCCAGATCGCTTCCATGCCGAGTTCGGCATACTCCACGCATTCCAGACTCTTAATACTCTGCTGTGCCAGCACCGCAGCCGGGCCGCCGATGCTGCCCAGGTAGAAGCCGCCGTGTTTTTGACACGCATCGGTAACCTGTTTGCTACGGTTGCCCTTCGCCAGCATCACCATGCTGCCGCCATTGGCCTGCAGCAGATCAACGTAGGAATCCATACGACCTGCAGTGGTTGGGCCGAGTGAACCGGAGGCATAACCTTCTGGCGTCTTCGCTGGACCCGCGTAATAGACCGGATGGTCCTTGATATACTGCGGCAGGCCTTCGCCGTTATCGATGCGCTCTTTCAGCTTGGCGTGCGCAATGTCGCGCGCCACGATAATGGTGCCGTTAAGCGACAAGCGGGTTGAGACCGGATAAGCCGACAGCAGCGCCAGAATTTCGCTCATCGGCTGGTTGAGATCGACATGCACTACTTCGCCTTCACCCTGCTGACGCAGCGCTTCCGGAATATAGCGGCCTGGATTGTCTTCCAACTTCTCAATCCAGATGCCTTCACGGTTGATCTTGGCCTTGATATTTCGGTCTGCGGAACATGACACGCCCATACCCACCGGGCAGGATGCGCCGTGACGCGGCAGACGCACCACGCGGATATCATGCGCAAAATATTTACCGCCGAACTGCGCCCCGAGGCCCAGCTCCTGCGAGGCTTTCAGCAGTTCTTCTTCCAGCTGAATGTCGCGGAACGCCTGACCATGCTCGTTGCCTTCAGTCGGCAGCGAATCGTAATAGTGGGTTGAGGCCAGCTTGACGGTTTTCAGCGTGGCTTCGGCTGAAGTCCCACCAATCACAAACGCGATATGGTACGGCGGACAGGCCGCGGTACCCAGCGACATCATTTTATCGATCAGGTAGTTCTTCAATTTGGCGGGCGTAATCAGCGCTTTGGTTTCCTGATACAGATAGGTTTTGTTGGCGGAACCGCCACCTTTAGCGATGCACAGGAATTTGTATTCGTCGCCATCAACGCTGTAGAGGTCGATCTGCGCCGGCAGGTTGGTGCCGGTATTCACCTCTTTATACATATCCAGCGCGGCATTCTGTGAATAGCGCAGGTTATCTTCAATAAAGGTGTTGTAAACGCCTTGCGACAGCGCGGCTTCATCGCCGCCACCGGTCCAGACACGCTGGCCTTTTTTGCCCATGATGATGGCGGTGCCAGTATCCTGACAGGTTGGCAGCACGCCTTTGGCGGCAATTTCGGAGTTGCGCAGGAACTGCAGGGCGACGTATTTGTCGTTCTTGCTGGCTTCATCGTCGGCAAGAATGGACGCGACCTGCGCCTGATGCGAGGCGCGCAGCATGAAGGAAGCATCGTGGAATGCCTGCTTCGCCAGCAGCGTCAGCGCTTTGGGATCGACTTTCAGGACTTCTTCGCCATCGAAGTTGGCCACCGAGACGTAATCGCGGCTCAGCAGATAGTATTCGGTATCATCTTTGGCGAGAGGAAAGGGATCCTGATAATAGAAGGGTTTGTTCGACATGTTGGCTCACTTAGCTTCGTGTGGCCCGCCAGCATGACGGGCGACAAATTAGGCAGTTTGTTATTCGATTTTCTCTCGCCAGCCCTCCGCAGGGGCTGACTGGCGAGTATCATAACATTTTCACGGTAATGCGCGGCTCCGTTTTTAACATCGAAGCAACATCATCAGAACATCATCACCATCCATGGATAGGCGACAACCATCAGAAGAACCAGGAACAGCGCGCCGAAGATGGTGCCCAGGCGCCAGTAATCTTTAGTTGGCAGATAGCCGCTACCGTAATAAATCGGGCTTGGGCCGGTGCCGTACGGGGTGATAATGCCCATCACACCCAGAGAAACACACATCATCAGGCAGAACACCGGCATGTTGATGCCCGGAATGGATGCGGCGATGGTCAGCATCGCGGGCAGCAGCGCGGTGGTGTGCGCGGTGGTACTCGCGAACAGGTAATGCAGCAGGTAGAAGGCGACCAGAAGGACGACGGCAGAAACCTGCGGGTCATAGCCTTGCAACAGCATTGCGCCTTCTTTACCCAGCCACGCGATGAAGCCAACGCGCGCTAAACCATCCGCCAGCGCGACCAGCGTGGCGAACCAGGCGAAGGTGTTCCAGGCGGCTTTATTGCTGGTGATGTCATTCCAGTTGAGTACGCCGGTCCACAGCATCAGCACGATGACTAACAGTGCGGCCATTGCGGGCTCAATCCAGGCGGTGGCGAAGATCCACATCATCAGCGCCGCAACCACGAAGCCCAGCAGCAGGATTTCGTTACGTTTCAGTTTACCGAGTTTGGCCAGCTCAGCGGTGGCCCAGCGCGGTACTTCATCGTTCACTTTCACTTCTGGCGGATAGAGCCAGTAAGCCAGCAGTGGCATGGTGAGAATCAGCAGCACGCCCAGCGGCAGGAAGGCTAGGAACCACATGCCCCATGAGATATCAAAGCCCACCACGCTTTTTACCAGCGCCAGCGCCAGCAGGTTTGGTGCCAGCGCAGAAAGGAACATTGAACTGGTGATACAAGCGGCGGTGATCGCCACCCACATCAGGTAGGAACCAATCTTACGTGCGCTAGGATCGTTCGGCTTTGAACCATAGAGCGGCGGCAGGTTAGCAATGATGGGATAGATGGTACCGCCGCTACGCGCGGTGTTGGATGGCGTAAACGGCGCCAGCAACAGGTCAGCGAAGGTAATGGCGTAACCCAGCGTCAGGCTACGACGGCCCAGATATTTCACCAGAATCAGCGCCAGGCGGCGACCGAACTGGGTTTTATCGTAGCCTGCGGCGAACATGAAGGCACCGAAGATCAGCCAGACCGTGGAGTTGCCGAAGCCACTCACCGCCCATTTGAACGACTGCGCCGCGGTTTTGAACTTGGGATCCGCCAGTTCTGCCGGGCTAAACAGCACCCACTGGCTGAACAGCGCAATCACCACCACGCCGGTTAACCCGATAACGGCACCCGGCAGCGGCTCGAAAATCAGTCCCACAATAACCCCGACAAAAATGGCGAAGAAGTGCCAGGCGTAAGGTTCCAATCCCGCAGGAGTCGGTACCAGCAGCAACAGCACAGCCACAATAATTGGCAGGCACAACATTATCAGGCGGTTCTTTTTTTTCCCTGGTGCCGCGGGAGGCGCGGTGAGGGATTCACTCTGGGTTGTTTGTGTGTTCATAGTTTTGTCTGCAAGTTATGGAGAATGCGGATATACGCCCCGAACCAAGCTGGTTTTTTTAGTTACAAAACACTTTTAACAGATTAGTCGTGACATTTAAAACTGAGTCTTAATAAATCGCCATTTACAAAATTCGATGCGCGAATTATCTAATGGATGCGCTTATGATGCGATTAATTAAAATATCTATTTTGATCTAGATCAATAAAATTTATTGGTGATTTTTTTGCTTTAAACCTGTGCGCCTTAATTAACGAACTATTAGGTGAAAATTAACTGTGTGAGATGAATAAAACGGCACAAATCAAGCAAAAACAGGGAAAGGAGACGATTTATCTTTATGATAAGACTAGATTTGTTTTAAATGTAAGGAAAAAGTTGATTTTTGTCAAGTCTTGGTTAAAACTTAGCGGAGCGCAGCTTTCAGCAATAAGCATCAAATATTATTTCCATGCGTAAAACTTATATAACTAACGAATAAGGTTATGTAAGTAAATAAAATGATATATTTACGCCATGAAATCGGACCACTCAAATAATTATAAATTTCTCCGAACCGCCAAAGAATTGAATACAAAGTTTCTTAATTCTGGAGTTGCTCATCATGAATACGCTCACCCCGATTCTAAATCCGCTTACGCTACCGAAAGGTGCGGTGCTTAAAAACCGACTGGTTATGGCACCGATGACCACCTGTACCGGTTATTACGATGGCGGTGTTACCAGTGACCTTGTCGAATATTATCGCGTGCGTGCCGGCAGCATCGGTACCGTCATTGTAGAGTGCTGCTTTATTGATAACCGTGGCCCTGCGTTTCCAGGCGCGCTCGGTATCGACAGCGACAACAAAATCCCCGGTCTGGCGAAAATCGCCCATGCCATCAAGTCGCAAGGCTCCAAAGCGATTCTGCAGATTTATCATGGCGGCCGCATGGTGGAACCGGCGCTGATCGGCGGTAAAACCCCGGTCGCACCGAGCGCCATCGCCGCACCGCGTGACGGTGCCACCAAACCTCAGGCGCTGACTGCAGAAGAAGTGGAGGTGATGATCACCAAGTTTGGTGATGCGGTGAACCGCGCGATCAAAGCCGGCTTCGACGGCGTGGAGATTCACGGCGCCAACACCTATCTTATCCAGCAGTTCTACTCGCCAAACTCCAACCAGCGCGACGACAAATGGGGCGGCAGTCGCGATAATCGCGCGCGTTTCCCACTGGAAGTGCTGGAAATCACCCACAAAATGGCTGACCGCTTCGCTGCGGCAGACTTCATCATCGGCTATCGCTTCTCACCGGAAGAGCTGGAAGTGCCGGGCATCCGCTGGGATGACACGCTCTATCTGCTGGAGAAACTGGCAGAACGCGGTCTCGATTACGTGCACTTCTCGGTTGGTCAGCTGCTGCGTCCATCGATTGTTGATACTCAGGACCCAACGCCACTGATCACCAAATATCTGGCACAGCGCTCGCCTAACCTGGCGAAAGTGCCGGTAATCGGCGTCGGCGGCGTCGTCAATAAAGAAGATGCCGAGAATGCGCTGGAGCACGGTTTCGACTTGGTGGCGGTGGGCAAAGCCTGTATCGCCTATCCGGACTGGACCGATCGCGTCATCAAGAATCAGCACATGGAGCTGTATATCGACAGCACCAAGCGCGAAGAGTTGACTATCCCGGAACCGCTGTGGCGCTTCTCGCTGGTGGATGCGATGATCCGCGACGTCAGCGATACCGGCCGTAAATACAAAGCGGGCGTTTATCAGGCGAAAGTCGAAGCCGAAGCGCTGAAGCTGAAAATCAACGTTACCCTCGACACCGACCGTATCACCGACATCTCGCTGGTGCCGGATCCGAGCCTCGACGTCGACTTCACCAGCACCTTCGAAAGTCTGCGTGAACGCATTCTGGTGGCGAACAGTCCGCACGTTGACGCCATCACTGGCGCCACCACGCAGAGTGAAGCGCTGAAAAAAGCGGTATCGCGTGCCATGACCACCTCAAGCAAAGAGTATGTGATTGAAGAGGGCGGTAACCCGAACGCACCGGTGAATTACGATGTGGTGGTAGTGGGCACCGGCGGTGCCGGTCTGGCGGCGGCGATTCAGGCGCATGACGATGGCGCACGCGTGGTGATCATCGAGAAGATGCCCACCATCGGCGGTAACACCATCAAAGCCTCGGTCGGGATGAACGCGGCGGAAACCCGTTATCAGAAGTTGAAAGGCATTGAAGACAGCAAAGAGCTGTTCTATGAAGAGACGCTGAAAGGCGGCAAATTTAAAAACAATCCGGTGCTGCTGCGCGAATTTGTTGAGCAGGCGCCCGAAGCGATTGAGTGGCTGGCCGCCAAAGACATCGAGCTGTGCGACATCACCATCACCGGCGGCATGAGCATCGATCGTACGCACCGTCCGGAAGATCGTTCGGCAGTCGGCGGCTTCCTGATCAGCGGGCTGGTGAAAAACGTTAATCTGCGCAATATCGAAGTGTTGCTGGAAACCTCAGTGGCCGAAATTTTAGTGGAAAACGGTGCGGTCACCGGCGTGAAAGTGGTGGATGAGTATAACGACAGCCGCATTATTAACGCCAAAAGCGTGATTGTGGCGACCGGCGGCTTCAGTGCCAACCGCGAAATGGTGGTGAAATATCGCCCTGAGCTGGACGGTTTCGTCACCACCAACCATAAAGGCGCCACCGGCAGCGGCATCGCCATGCTACAACACATCGGTGCGGATACCGTGGATATGGGTGAAATCCAGATTCACCCAACGGTTGAGCAAACCACGTCGTACCTGATTTCCGAAGCAATGCGCGGCGGCGGGGCGATTCTGGTGAGCCAGGCAGGCAAGCGTTTCTACAATGAAATGGAAACCCGTGACAAAGTGTCCGCTGAGATCATCGCGCTGCCTGAGAAGAGTGCGTGGATTGTGTTTGACGAGCAGGTACGCGCCAATAACAAAGCGGCTGACGAATACATCGCTAAAGGCTTTGTCATCAGCGCGCCAACGCCACACGAGCTGGCGGTGAAACTCAACATGGATCAGGAAGCGCTGCAAACCACGCTCGGTCGTTACAACGAGTTCGTGGCGAAGCAGGATGACGAAGACTTTGGTCGTAAAACCGCGCTGCGTCACCCGCTGAATAAAGGTCCGTACTTTGCGATTCGTATCGCACCGGGCGTGCATCACACCATGGGCGGCGTGACCATCAACACCGATACCGCGGTGCTGGATGCGCAGAAAGAGGTGATTCCAGGCGCATGGGCGGCCGGTGAAGTGGTCGGCGGCATCCACGGCGCCAACCGCATCGGCGGCAACGCGGTGGCCGATATTATCATCTTCGGTATCAAAGCCGGTCACAACGCGGCTAAACTGGCGTTAGGACACTAAGCTGTAAAGATGCCCGCCTTGTGCGGGCATCGTTTTCTTTAGAGGCATGCAATGACCGCTGGCGTCTTTTCTTACTCTGCCGTTCTGATGGGTTCGCCCATTCTGCTCAAATTGTTTGATGACAATCCCACGCTTGCCCGCCACGTATTTCAACTGATAAAACAGCAGGAAAATCTGTTCACCGTTAACCGCGCTGAATCCGAAGTGATGTCGATCAACCACGCCGCAGGCCACCATCCGGTGATCGTCAGCGAGCCAGTGTTTGCGTTAATTAGCGTGGCACACGCCGTGAGTTTACTGCCGGACAGCGCCTTCAATTTCACCATTGGGCCGATTGTGAAGCGCTGGAAAATCGGTTTTCAGGGACGTGCGGTGCCGCCTGCGCCAGAAATCGCATCCCTGCTGAAGCTGACCGATCCGCATCAGGTGGTGCTCAATCCCGCCGATCGCTCAGTGTTTTTGCAACAGCCAGGCATGGAGATCGATCTCGGCGCCATCGCCAAAGGCTACATCGCCGATCGCGTGCAGGCGTTTTTACGCCAGCAGGGCGTGCAGCAGGCGCTGATCAATCTGGGCGGCAATGTGCAAACGCTGGGTTCGCCGCCGCACGAGCCGCAGGGTTGGGGCATTGGCCTGAAAAAGCCGTTTGGTCGTGATGATGAGCTGTTAGGCGTGCTGCAGGTGCAGGGCAAATCGGTGGTGACGTCGGGGATTTATGAGCGCTACTTCGAACTGGACGGCCGCTGCTGGCATCATATTTTTGATCCGCAAACCGGCTATCCGCTTGATAACGAACTGCTGAGCGTGACGGTGATTTCCGATCGCTCGATTGATGGCGATATCTACACCACGCTGCTCTTTGGCATGGGCGTGGAGCAAGGGCTGGCTTATCTCGCTGACCAGCCCGATATCGACGCGGTGTTTGTCACGCGCGATCGGCAGATCATCTGCTCCTCACCGCAGCACTTTCTCTTCCAGCAGCTCGATGTCGACTGGCAGCTACGTTACTGACAATATTGCTGCAGCAGCGAATGGTATTCCGGCTGCAGGCGATAGCGGTACACCGGACGACCGGTCGCGCCATAGTGAATGCTGGTGAACAGAATATTAATCTGCGCCAGCCAAATCAGGTATTTACGACACGACACGCGCGAGATGTTCACTTCAGCCGCCAGTTCGTCGGTCGAGAATTCATGCCCCGGATGCGCATCAATCCACTGACACAGCGTGCGCAGCGTTTGCGGCGTTAAGCCTTTTGGCAGGCGCTTATTGTCGTGCTGCGTTGCCGGGCTGCCGTGAATCAGCAGATCCACATCCGCTTGCTGATAGTAATGCTGATTGTCCATCAGCGATTTCTTCTGCCGCCAGCCGGTCAGCGCCTCTTCAAAACGTGGAAACTGGAACGGTTTAATCAGGTAATCCACCACGCCGTAGTGCAGCGAGGTTTTGATATTCTCCGCATCGGCCGCCGACGAAATGATGATCACTTCCACCGCGCTCTGCGCCGTGCGCAGCTCCGGCAACAGATCGAGGCCATTCTCCTGCTGCATATAGATATCCAGCAGCACCAGATCGACCGCAGTATCGCTATTGAACAGGATCTCTTTCGCCTGCTTCAAGGTTGAGGCGGTGCCACAACAGTGAAAGCCCTGAATTTGGCCGATATACGCGCGATTAAGCTCGGCGACCATGGCGTCATCATCGACCACTAACACATTGATCATGCGGATTGGTTTCCTCCATCCCAGGGAAGTTGGACTAAAAATTGGGTAAACACGCCGGGTTCTGACTCCACACTCACGCTGCCACCGATATTTTCGGTTTGCTGCTGCAGCAGAAACAGCCCGACACCGCGGTTTTCACCTTTGGTGGAGAAGCCTTTTTCGAAAATGGTGCTGAGATGATCGGCTTCAATGCCCGGACCATCATCACTCACTTCACAGGTCAGCCAACCGTTTTGGTAGTGCAGCATCACGTGAATCTCGCCTTCTACCTGCTCGCTCATTGCATCCAGCGCATTCTCAATCAGATTGCCGATCACCGTAATCAGCGCCGCCATCTGCTGCTCATTGCCGCTGTCGGGCAGGAAGCTGGCATCGCTGATGGTCAGGCGATGGCCGCAATCCGACGCGCGGTTGATTTTGCTCAGCAAGAAACCAGCAATCACCGGCGACTTAATCTTATCGAGCAGGAAACCGATCTCCGTCTGGTAATTATTGGCGGTTTTGAGAATGTAGCTCTCGACCTGCGTGTAGTTTTTCATGTGCAGCAGGCCGAGGATTACATGCAGCTTGTTCATAAACTCGTGCGAGCGCTCACGCAGCGCATCGACGTAGTTTACCATGCCCGTCAGACGCTGCATCAGTTGACTGATTTCCGTCTTGTCCCTGAAGGTGCAGACCGCGCCGATAATTCGTCCCTGCGTGCGCACCGGTACGGTATTACTTAGCAACACGCGGCCATTCACATTCAACTCTTCATCACGCCGCGCCCGCCCGCTGTGCAGCACATCCCGCAGATGATCGTCAATCACTGAGGCATCGTAGATGCGGTCGCCGCTGATGGTGCCCATCGAATCGTTCAGCAGCGATCGCGCCGCCTGATTCACCAGCGTCACCTGCGCCTGATCATCCATCGCCACCACGCCTTCTTTTAGCGAGTTGAGAATCGCCTGACGCTGTTCAAACAGGGTAGAAATTTCGTAGGGTTCGAGGCCAAACAAGATGCGTTTCAGCACGCGCACCAGCACCAGGGTGCCGATGGCGCCCGCAAAGGTGCCAATCAGGATAGTCCACAAGATGCTCCAGCGGCTTTGGTTAATCTGATCGGTAACGGCGCTGAGTGAAATGCCCACTACCACGACACCAATTTGCTTATGCTGCGCATTATATACCGGCGTATAGACGCGCATTGCCCGGCCCAGAACACCTTGATTGACGGAGACGTTTTCATGACCGCGTATCGCGGGCTCAATATCAGTGCCAATAAAGTGCTGGCCGATGAGTTCAGGATTCAGGTGCGAATAGCGGATGGTATCCATATTGGTCACCACCACAAACAGCAGGTTATTGCTCTCCTGCACGGCTTTAGCAATGGGTTGGATGCTGGTGGCATTTGGCGGCAATATCAGCGCGTGCTGAATCTCAGGAAATTTGGCCAGCGTGCGCGCCACCGCCATGGCTTTGTCCTCCAGCTGCGCGCGGGTCGCTGCGCCAATCTGGAAAAAATAGAACATATGCACGCTGAGCAGCACCAGCACAATCACTGCGCTAAGCATCAGGGTGACCAGCGTATTAAGCTTCATCGGCTGCTTGCGCGCCGCGGTTCCTTGCTGTGAAGAAGACATGATCGCTCTCGGAGGAGAAGAGGGCACATATTATGACGAATAAACAGAAGAAGGTCGCGCACCATGTAAGGCCGCCATTCGTGGCGGCCTCGACATTGGCGGTACTGAATTAACTCGATTTAACGCGATTCGCAAAGCTCTTACGCAGCTTTTGCAGTTTCGGTGGGATTACCGCCATGCAGTAGCCGTTGCGCTGACCCGCGCCTTCCCAATAATCCTGATGATAACCTTCTGCCGCATACCACTCTTTCAGCGGCTCGATGGTGGTCACTACCGGATCGCTCAGATTCTCCTGCGCGCGCGCAATCGCGGCAATCGCTTCGGCTTCCTGCTCAGCATTCGCCGGGAAAATCGCAGAGCGATATTGGGTGCCAACATCGTTGCCCTGGCGGTTCAGCGTAGTGGGATCGTGGGTGGCAAAGCTGATATCCAGCAGATCGCCGTACTTCACCTGCTCTGGATCGAAACCAATGCGAATCGCTTCTGCGTGGCCGGTCGCACCGCTGCACACCTGCTCGTAGGTTGGATTCGGGCGTGCGCCGCCGGTATATCCACTCTCGACTGACTCCACGCCAATCACATCTTTAAACACTGCTTCAGTACACCAGAAACAGCCACCTGCGATCACCGCATATTCGGTTGCCATTATATCTACTCCTGTCAGGGCGAAAGAATCAAAGTGGGGGCAAGCCCATATCAATTCAAGCAGTTAAATTAACATTTCAGGCTTAAAGTCGCCGCGCTTGTCGAGCCGCAAATTGCTCATCACGCTGAAGCGTCCTTCGCCGGTGTAGTGCAGCGTCGGCGGAAACTCCGGCGTTTCGGCTACATGCGCTTTAACGATCTCAAAGATAAAGAAGTTGTAGTTATCTACCATGGAATCGTCATACAGCTGGCACTCAAAGCTGGCAAAGCAATCGCCGATTAACGGCGCATTGACCACGCTTGCCGGTTCGGGTGTCAGATTGAAGGCATCAAACTTATCGAGACGATCGCCGTGGCTGTTACCGATCGCCACCACGCTGTCCACCAGATTGGCCGACGGCACGTTAATCACGCACTGGCCGCTCTGGCGAATCAGTTCATGGCTGTAATTGCCGCCGGCAATCATGCAGCCAACCAGCGACGGCGAGAACTCCAGAATGGTGTGCCAGCCGAGCGTCATGATGTCGCGATGATCCTCAAACTGAGAACTCAGCAGCACCACCGGACCCGGCTCCAGATACTTCCGCGCTTTGCTTACCGGAAAGTCGATTTTATGCATCGGGATTCTCCTGTTGTAGGTACAGACACATTAAGTGTAGATGCCAGCCTTTACCGAGCCGAAAAATCGCGGCATGTTATCGGCTACCTCTTACCAACAGGCCAATAATATGAACAACATCCTGTGTCAGACCCTTAACCTTCGCTATCCGATCATTCAGGCGCCGATGGCGGGCGTCTCGACGCCGGAACTGGCGGCGGCGGTGAGCACCAGCGGGGCGCTGGGTTCGATCAGCGTGGGCGCTTCAACGCCGCAACAGGCGGATAGCATGATCCGCAAAACGCTCGCCCTGACAGCCGCGCCCATCAACGTCAACGTCTTCTGCCACGCGCCGGTGCAGCGCAATCCTCAGCAAGAACAGGCGTGGATCGCACGTTTCAAGCCGGTGTTTGCTCGCTATGAAGCGACACCGCCCGATGCGCTGTCAGAAATTTATCAAACGTTTGTGGATAACCACGCGATGCTGGAGGTCCTGCTGGACACCGCGCCCGCCGCAGTGAGTTTCCACTTTGGCTTGCCGTCCGCCGCTGTTGTGCAGCGCTTGAAACGTCGCGGCATTATCACGCTGGCGAGCGCCACCAGCGTTGCTGAAGCAGACGCCATCGAAGCCGCCGACATCGATTTTATTGTGGCGCAGGGTATTGAGGCGGGCGGGCATCGCGGGATATTCCATCCAGAAAATGACGATCAGCAGCTCAGCACCTTTACGCTGGTGCAGGCGATTCGCCGGGCGTCGCGGCTGCCGGTGATTGCCGCCGGCGGCGTGATGGATGGCGCGGGCATGGCTGCCATGCTCAAGCTGGGCGCGGCGGGTGTACAGCTGGGTACCGCGTTTATCCTGTGCCCGGAATCCGCCGCCAATGCGGCATACCGTCAGGCGCTGAAAAGCGCGCAGGCCAACAGCACCGAGATGATTGCCGCCATTTCTGGCCGATCGGCAAGATGTCTCACCAACGATTTTTGCCAGCTGGCGCGCGAGTTCGCGCAGGATGCCATTCCCCCTTATCCACTCACCTACGCGCTGGGCAAAGCGCTCGCTGCCGCCGCCGCCGCTAAAGGCGCGTACGGCTTTGGCGCGCAGTGGGCCGGGCAGGGCGCCGCGCTGGCGCGGGAAATGTCGGCGGCAGAATTAATTAACACGCTGGTGGCGGAGTGGCAGGCGGCGTAACGCAGCTTTTCTGCTGCGACAATCTCTAGGGTTGAGGAGACGATGATGACAAACCCAGCTGGGATAAATCCCGGAGAACAGGTCGTTTTATACGACGGCGTATGCAAACTGTGCAACGCGTGGGTGATGTTTCTCCTGCGTCACCGCATTCCACGCCATGTACGTTTTGCGGCGGTTCAGAGTGAGCAGGGGAAAGCGCTATTACGTTTTGTCGGTCTGCCAGGTGAAGATATTCGCACCATCGTTTTGATTGATGGGCAAAATCATTGGCTCCGTGCGCAGGCAATTTTCCGCATCATGCACTATATGCCGTGGCCGTGGCGCGTTTTGTCTGTCGTGAGGTTTATGCCTGACGTTATCAGCAATTATTGTTACGACCGCATTGCGCTAAATCGCTATCGGCTTTTTGGTCGCTACAACGAGCATTACCCCATTAAATCCGATTATCACGGACGATTTTTAGACCAGTAAAAATCGTCCGTTAATCCTCGAAACGGAACGCTTGCTGCGAAATGGTTTTAGCCATCATCGATTTAATCCATTCCGTAGGTTCCCGTTTACCGCTGCGTTTGTGTGAATAGATTTTCACGGTGAACCTTGGCGCGGGAAACGGCAGCCTGAATGAGGTCACATCGGCGGCCTGTTTAATTTTACTGGCAACGAAAGACGGGATCGCCATCAGCAATTCACTTTCCGCGATAATAAAGGGCGCACTTAGCATTGACGGCGTTCTGATGGCGATGCGGCGTTTAAGGCCAATGCGCGCAAGATGGGAATCCAGTAATCCCTGCTTTTCATTCCACGGCGTAACCACCAGATGCCCGGCGGCAAGATAGTCGTCAAGATTCAGACTGCTGCGTCGCGCATTGGCAATCACCATAAATTCATCACTGAATAAATCGGTCTCGTCGAGATCGGGATGATGCATGCCATCCGGCTCGCTAAAACTCAGCGCCATATCGATTTCACCCGCCAGTAATTCAATCAGCGCCGGATTATGCGGCAAATGGCAGAGTTCAAAACTCAGGTTGGGTGCCGTATCAGTCAGCGCATGCATCAGCCGCGGAAAGACACAAAAAGCGGTGTAATCCGTTACCGCAATTCTAAAACAGTCATCACTGGTCAGCGGATCAAAAGGCTGCAGCGGGCTGAGATGCCGATTTAATCCGGTTAGCGTTTCGGCAATATAGGGCGCCAGCTGGCAGGCATAGACGCTGGGACACATTTTGTGGCCTTCGCGGTAGAACAGCGGATCTTTAAAAAACTCACGTAATCGGGACAGCGCGTGACTTAACGCGGAAGAACTCAAACTGAGCTCAATCGCCGCCAGCCTGACTGAACGATGTCTGAAAACTGCGTCGAAAACGGGGAGGAGATTCAAGTCCAGTCGACGCAGCACATGATGCATGAAATTCACCTATCATTGATTTTATTGCACTTATTTCATCGAACAATACCTATTATGCTGGGCAGCATCAATCTGATTAATTAAGAAAATAATGCATGAAGATGACTATTCGGCCAGCCAATCCTGATGACGCGGACGCCATTTACGACATGATTGCTGAGTTGTCGGTTTATGAACATGGATTACAGCCGTCATCAATTACCGTTGAAGAGATCAGATCGACGCTATTCAATCCCGAAAGCCATAGCGAAGCGTTGATGTGCGAGATTGATGGCATAACCGCCGGGTATGCAGTGATTACCCGCAGCTACTCGGCGTGGCTGGGGCGTCGCGGACTCTATATGGAAGACTTGTACTTCTCGCCCAATTTTCGCGGCCTCGGTGCAGGCAAAGCGCTGCTGCAGTATGTCGCGCAGCACGCGGTCAATCATCAGTGCAACCGCATTGAGTGGAGTGCGTTAGATTGGGATCAGTCGGCCAGAGAGTTCTATCTCAGTATTGATGCGCTGCCGTTAAATGAGTGGGTGCGTTATCGGCTCGACGGGGCGGCATTAGAGAAATTTGCTGCCGCCACGCCGCAATAGTTCTCTGCCACAAAAGGCCCGCCAAAATGGCCTAATGCTCATGTCAGCCAGGCCAACGACGAGTGTGCAGGCCGGTGGCACTTTTGGGCCGGCTGTCCTCGCGCCGCTAACGCGGTTCCTTCACTTCGCTCGTCAGCCTAACGGACCGGCGAAGACGGGACTTCCCTGTCCCGGCTTCGCCTTTCGCCCGCGTCCTGCGGGCTCTCCTGGCTTCCTCGCTTCGTTCAGCGCTGCGAATTGCCGGCCCAAAATTGCCCCCGGCCCGCTTCGACGCTTCAGTGCGTGACGCAGCAGATGTGTCAGAGCCCGCACGATTAATGCAGCCCTTAAGCCAAACTCTTTCATAACTGACAAGTATTAGGCCAAACCGGCCGATTAATGTTATTCCCGTTAAAGCGATTGCAGGAACGTCAGCAGATCGGCGTTAAGCTGATCGGTATGCGTCACCGCAAAGCCGTGCGGTGCGTTGTCATACACTTTCAGCTGCGCGCCAGCGATCATTTCGGCGGCGACTTTCCCGGTGGTTTCGAACGGCACGACCTGGTCGTTGCTGCCGTGAATCACCAGCGTCGGCACGTCGATTTTTGCCATATCAGGACGGAAGTCGGTTTCCGAGAACGCGGTAACACAATCAATCGTCCCTTTTAGTGACGCCAGCAGCGCAATATTCAACGTCTGCGTCAGCGCGCCTTCTGAAACCGTTTGACCGGCGTTGGTGCCGTAGAACGGTGTGGCAAAATCACTGATGAACTGCGCGCGATCTTTACGTAAGCCCTGACGAATGCCTTCAAACACCGACAAATCGACGCCTGCCGGATAATCATCGGCCTTGCCGAAGATCGGTGTCACCGCGCCCAACAGCACTAAGCTATCCACGCGCGCTGTGCCGTAATTGTTGATGTAGCGCGCCACATCGCCGCCACCCATTGAGAAGCCCACCAGCGTCACGTTTTGCAGATCCAGATGGCTAATCAGGTCGTTAATATCCGATGCAAAAGTATCGTAGTTGTAGCCTTCCCACGGTTGATCGGAACGGCCAAAGCCGCGGCGGTCAAAAGCGATAACGCGATAGCCTTTCTCCGCCAGGAAATTCAGCTGGCTGTCCCACATATCCCCGTCGAGCGGCCAGCCGTGACTGAATAGCACCGGCTTGCCGGTACCCCAATCTTTGAAATAGATCTGCGTACCATCCTGCGTCTTAAATGTGCTCATGTTTCGGCCTTATTAATGTCGATGAATGAAAGCGCCTTATTCAGGCGCCACGAGATAACGAATTTCCGGAAGTTCCGTGCCTTGATGGAATGCCAGCACGCGGTTCTGAATCTTTTGATCGTTCATGGTGTAGCGCTCGCGCTGACGCAGATGCTCCATCCATGAGCCAACCACAAAGGTCTCGACAAACATGTCGGGTTGCAGCATGTCCTCATACAGAGACCAGTTCAGCGCGCCGCCACGCCGTCTGACGCGACGCATATCCTGCATGCACACCGCAAAGGCATGCGCATCACTGCGGTTGATCTGATAATGATAGCTGACCATCACCGGCCCGCGATCGTGACGAATCTCCAGCTCGGGCAAGGGATCGCTGACCGTGCTGAGGTCGAGGTTCAGATCCGGATCCTGATCCAGCCGCCAGCGCAGCACCGTCAGGCTCGCCAGCAGCATGCCGACAGTGGCGACAGTCAGTGACAATGGAATGCTGAATGTCGATGCCAGCTGTCCCCAAATGGCGCTGCCTAACGTCATCGAGCCAAAAAACACCGTCAGATAGACCGCCAGCGCCCGGGCTTTCACCCATTTGGCGGCACTGCGCTGCGCGCCAAGATTGAGGGTGGAAAGCACGGCAATCCACGCAAAGCCGTTAAAGAACTCGAACGCATTCAGCAACCAGAGGTGACGAATAAACGCCAGCGCCAGCAGAGTGATGGCAAACATCAGGCTCGCCAGCACCATCAGCTGATCGGGATTAAAGCGTTTGCGCATACGCGGCAACAGCAGCGCGCCGCAAATCGCGCCAATGCCGATGCAACCCAGCATAATGCCGTAGCCGCTAGGCCCGAGGCCCAGTTCGCGTCGAGCCACCAGCGGTAACAGCGCCCAACCGGCACTGCCAAACACAAAGAAAGCGATGGTGCGCACCAGCACATTGCGCAGTACCGGCGCAGCATGCACATAGCGCACGCCGGCACGCACCGCCGGGAAGAAGTGCTCCGGCGGCAAACGCTGCACGCTGGGCTGTGCTTGCCACACATACAGCACCAGAAACACGCCGAGTACCGAAAGCGCATTCAGCAGAAACACCATCCACGGACCGGCAAACGACAGAATCAGGCCGCCGAGCGCCGGGCCGATAGCGCGACTGATGTTAATGCCGAGCGAGTTAAGCGCAATCGCCGGGCCGAGCTCCTCCTTACTGACCAAATCCGGCACGATGGCCTGGAAAGGCGGAGAACTCATGGCCGCGCCGGTACTCAGCAGGAACGCCGCAATCAGCAGCACCATCGGTGTGACCAGGTCTGCCCAGGAAAGGAATGTCAGGCTCGCGGCGGCAATAAACACCCAGATTTGCGAGAACAGCAGGTATTTACGCCGGTCAACGATATCCGCCATCACGCCAGACGGCAGTGCAAACAGAAACATCGGTAAGCTGCTGGCGGCCTGCACCAGCGCCACCGAGAGCGGATCGGCGCTCAGTGTCAGCATGGTCCAGTTAACGCCTACGTCGTTCATCCATGAACCGACATTGGATACCACGGTAGCGATCCACAGCATGCGGAACACGCGCTGGCGCAGCGGCTGCCATGGTGAAACCGACTGCGAAACGGCCGGCAGATCCGCCTCGGGGATGTCATGAATGTCATTAACCTGCGCCATGAACAACCTCCGAAACGCCGCCAAACACGCGCCAGCGACCGGGGCCGGTCAGCGCCAGCGTGGTGAAGATGATCAGCAGCAGCCAGCCAAACTGTCCTTCCGCTATGCTCCAGTTGGGATGGACGAACAGCATCGCCACCAGCAGCACGCCGATAATCGGCAGGCAGGCGAGGCGGATAAACACGCCGAGCAGGATAAACAGCGGGCAGACCACTTCAGCAACGATCGCCGCCAGCAGGCTGAAATAGGCACCCAGGCCAAAGGGATCCTCGATACTCGTCAGTTCTTCACTGAAATGGAACACCTTCGGCAAGCCGTGCACGTGCAACAACAGCAGGCAGCCGGTAAGGCGCAGGAAGAACAGCCCCGCATCAATGCGAGGCGGCTGTGAGAGTGATTGTTTCATGGTTTAGAAGGCGAAGCAGCTGCAGCCGAGCGCGCCCCAGAAGGCGTTCTCTTCCGAAACCGGCAGGTTGGCGCCGCGTGCAATCTCGTGAGAATGCGTATGCACGCCGCACGGGCCGCTGCAGTGATGCGCTTGCTGCATCATGCCCACGCGTGTGGTGGCGGTTGGCGGCGCACTGCGATAGTGGCCGGGAACCTTGACCACCGGCGACCACTCCGGCAGCACCGGAATGAGGGGCGGCGCTTCCGAGCTGAAAGCGCCGGCGGCATAAACGATATTTCCGTCCACCACCGTCAGCACCGACTCAATGCCTTTGATCTCCTCTTCAGGCACGCTGAAGTAGTCTTTGCTCAGCACCACCATATCGGCCAGCTGACCGACTTTAATCTGGCCTTTTTTACCTTGCTCGCTGGAGAACCAGGCACTGCCCTGCGTCCACAACATCAGCGCCGTATCACGGTCGAGGCGCGCGTTGACGTCGTACATCTGCATGCCGCCCACAGTGCGTCCCGATACCAGCCAGTAAAGCGCGGTCCACGGGTTATAACTGGCCACGCGCGTCGCATCGGTTCCTAAACCCACCGGCACGCCGGTCTCCAGCATGCGCGCCACCGGCGGTGTATGGCGAGTGGCCTCAATGCCGTAACGCTCGGCAAAGTACTCGCCCTGGAACGCCATGCGATGCTGTACGGCAATGCCGCCGCCCAGCTCTTTGATGCGGTCAAGGTTACGCTGCGTCACGGTTTCGGCGTGATCGAAGAACCAGTGCAGGCCGTTGAACGGAATGTCGCGGTTCACTTTTTCAAACACATCCAGCATGCGGCTGATCGATTCATCGTAAGTGGCGTGCAGGCGGAACGGCCAGCGATGTTCCACCAGATGACGCACCACACGCTCCAGCTCATCTTCCATGCCGGGCGCCAGATCCGGACGCGGTTCGAGGAAATCTTCAAAATCGGCGGCGGAAAACACCAGCATTTCACCGGCACCGTTGTGACGGAAATAGTCGCTGCCCTGGCCCGGCGTCAGCATGTCGGTCCACTTCTCGAAATCTTCCAGCTCGTGGCCCGGACGTTGGGTAAACAGGTTGTAGGCGATACGCAGCGTCATCTGCTTTTTCTCATGCAGCTCGGCAATGACTTCGTAATCTTCGGGATAGTTCTGGAAACCGCCGCCTGCATCAATCGCGCTGGTCAGGCCCAGACGGTTCAACTCGCGCATAAACTGGCGGGTGGAATTGACCTGCTGCTCCAGTGGCAGTTTTGGCCCTTTCGCCAGCGTGGCGTAAAGGATCATGGCGTTCGGGCGCGCAATCAGCATGCCGGTCGGGTTGCCATTGCTGTCACGCTGGATCTCGCCGCCCGGCGGATTGGGCGTGTCTTTGGTGTAGCCGACGACCTTCAACGCGGCGCGGTTGAGCAGGGCGCGATCGTACAGATGCAGGATAAACACCGGCGTATCGGGCGCGGCTTCGTTGATCTCATCCAGCGTCGGCATGCGACGCTCGGCAAACTGAAACTCGGTCCAGCCGCCTACCACGCGCACCCACTGGGGTGACGGCGTGCGCAGCGCCTGTTCTCTCAGCATCCGCAGCGCATCGGCGATCGAGGGCACGCCTTCCCAGCGCAGTTCGAGGTTGTAATTCAGGCCCCCGCGGATCAGGTGCAGGTGGGAATCATTCAGGCCGGGAATGGCGGTATGGCCTTTGAGGTCAATCACTTTGGTGCCTTCGCAGTGATGCTGCATCACGTCGGCCAGGCTGCCCACTTCGAGAAATTTGCCATCGCGCATCGCCACGGCCTCGGCAATTGGGTTGCCGCGATCGACAGTATGAAATCGCCCATTGGTCAAAATGATGTCTGCTTTGCCTAACGTAACCATAAAAGCTCCTGAATAAGAGGTCCTGCCAATTTCGCAGGTGAAATACTGGGTGGGATTATGTTCAGGCGGTGCGGAAAGCGTCTAGTTATACAAAAGGATAGGTATACCTTCGTATAGTTATACCTATAGATAATGGTTCGTGTGCCCAAAGGTTCTTACACTGCGCCCAGACATTCACCTCAATGGGCATACAAAAATGACAACCAGTAAATTAGAAGTACTGACGCCGCACAACTGCCAGATCATCTTCATTGACCAGCAGCCGCAAATGGCGTTTGGCGTGCAGTCCATCGACCGTCAGGTATTGAAAAATAACGTGGTCGCGTTGGCAAAAGCGGCGAAGGTGTTCAACATTCCAACCGTACTGACCACGGTGGAGACCGAGAGCTTCTCAGGTAACACCTTCCCGGAGCTGCTGGATGTGTTCCCCGGCCAGGACATTCTTGAGCGTACCTCGATGAACTCGTGGGATGACCAGAAAGTGCGTGATGCGCTGGCGGCCAACGGTAAGAAGAAAATTGTGGTTTCCGGTCTGTGGACCGAAGTGTGTAACAACACCTTCGCGCTGTGCGCCATGCTGGAAGGCGACTATGAGATCTACATGGTGGCTGACGCCTCCGGCGGCACCACCAAAGAAGCGCACGACTATGCCATGCAGCGCATGATTCAGGCGGGCGTGATCCCGGTGACCTGGCAGCAGGTGATGCTGGAGTGGCAGCGCGACTGGGCGCACAAAGAGACCTACAACGCGGTGATGGATATCGCGAAAGAGCACTCCGGTGCTTACGGCATCGGCGTTGATTACGCTTACACCATGGTGCACAAAGCGCCATCGCGTCAGAAAAGCGAGCATCGCACGCTGGCACCGGTTGCTGCGCCCGTTCGCTAAATCGTCACCCAGGCGAGCGCTTACGGGCTCGCCTTTCTTTTTTCAAGGAGGACCGGTGAGTCCTTTACTGATTTCTCTGGCTGCGGGTGTGTTTATCGGCCTGATTTACGCCTTGCTCAACGTGCGATCGCCGGCGCCGCCCGCCGTGGCGCTGGTGGGCTTGCTGGGCATGATTGTGGGCAATTCGCTGGGTGGAAAATTGACGCATCCCGTAGCGCCCGTCGATAAAACCTCACGCGCGATGGCCGCTGACAGGCCGCTACCTCCCGCCACGCTCACCGCAAAACAGGCGGGTTGAACATGCTGAAAACCTATGCGATATCGCTCTCGGTCGGTATTTTAGTCGGCATCATTTATGCCGTTATCGACGTCAATTCCCCAGCGCCGCCCGTGATTGCGCTGCTTGGTCTGTTTGGTATGCTGGTCGGCGAACAGATTATCCCGCTGTGTAAGCGCCTGATAAACCGTCAACCGGTCACGCTGGCCTGGTTTCGTCAAGAGTGTGTGCCTAAAATCAGCGGCACGCCGCCATCGAGTGACAAAACCTCCTGAAGACGCGCCGCAGGCAGTGAATAATAATGAAGGAACACAGCATGCAGCTGTCGCAGCGCATTGTCGTTGTTGATGATGAACGATCGGTTCGCAGTGGTTTGAGCAATCTGCTTCAGTCGGAAGGATACGCAACGCAGGCATTTGAGTCGGCTGAAGCGCTATTAGCGGACGAGACGGCGCTTAATGACGCTGCGCTGTTTATTATTGATGTTGAGCTCAAAGGCATGTCGGGCTTTGAGTTGTTCCGTGCGCTGGTACAGCGTCGCGAGAACCCACCCGGAATTATCATCTCCGGCAATGGCGATGAGAATATGCTCTGGTATGCCATCCATCTAGGCGCGATCACCTTTATGCGAAAGCCCATTGATATCGACCTGCTGTTTGAACATATCCGTCTGGCGTTTTCCTCCCAGGCAGCGCGCCAATGAGCACGCTTTTCCTGTCGTTAAATATCGCGGATGACGCGGCGCTGGTGCTGGCGGATGACATCGTTTTCACCCCGCTGGCGCAGGAAGGGCAGGTTGAGTGGATCGAATGCCGTCACCCGATCTCCGATGAACGCTTCGTGCTGGCCACGGCGGCGGCCGAAGAGGCGGAGTTTCCGGTAACGCAGCTGCTGAAAAATGAGTATGCGCTGCGCGCCTTATTAGCAGAAAGCTGGGCGCTAAAACCGCTGCGCCACACGTTATATCAGGGGCGCTACGCCCTGATTTATCCCGCGTTTCGCTACCAAACCCTGGCGGATTATCTGCGCCTGCCAGCGGGTAAAATTCAGAAGTTCATCAGCTGCGCCGTGCTGCTGTGTAATGCGCTCAGCAAGCTGCATGAGCAAGGTTTGGTGCACGGCGACATCAAACCGGCCAATTTCTTCTTTACCGATCAAGGCGACGTGGTGCTGGGCGGCTTTGGCCTGGCGTTTATCGAAGCGGACTCACAGCAGCCGCTGCGCGCCTCGGTGACCGGCGGCACGCTGGCCTACATGTCGCCCGAGCATACCTCGCGCACCGCGCACGCGGTCAGCCGGGTCAGCGATCTCTACAGTCTGGGCATCGTGCTTTACGAATTACTCACCGGCAAGCTTCCCTATGGCAGCGCTGAAGGGGGCGCGGCTGAATGGGTGCACCATCACATTGCCTCCGAAGCGCTGCCGCCGCACCGGCTGCGCAAAGATGTGCCGCTGGTACTCTCATCCCTCATTTTACGCCTGCTAACCAAATCGCCGGAGCAGCGTTATCAAACCGTCGAAGGCGTGCTGGCCGATCTGCGCCGCTGTGAATCCAACCTGATGCCTGACGGCGTAGTTGAATCCTTCGCGCTGGGCTTACAGGATGTGCCAACCACAACGCTGTTATCCGATGTGCTGTACAGCGACCATGCTCAGGCCAGCGAGATGCTGGCGGCGTTTGATGAGGTGTGCAGCAGCGGGAAACACTGCATGGTGGCGATTAGCGGCGCGTCCGGTGCCGGAAAATCGGCGCTGATGGCCTCGGCGCTTAAAATCCTGCGGGAAAAAAACGCGCTGCTGACGGTGACCAAAGCCGACCAGCACTCGCCCATTTTGCCCTACGCGGTATTTACCTCGGCGTTTCGATCGCTGACGCTGCATCTGCTCGGGTTGCCCGCCGAAGAGCTGGCGCGCTGGAAAACACACATTGCGCGCCAACTGGGGAATTATGTTGGGCTGGCCGTTAATCTGGTGCCCGAACTGGGCATCTTGCTCAACCACAAAGCCAGTGTGCAGACGGATGCACGCTCGTTAGATGCACGCAATCGCCTGAATCTGGTGGCCTGCAGCCTGGTGAAAGCCTTTACGGTGCCGGGGCGGCCGCTGATCCTGCTGATTGATGACGTGCACTGGGCCGATCAGGCGACCTTGCAGCTGCTACAGAATTTGCTGCGCTCCAGCGACGATATTCCCTTATTGCTGGTGATTTCTCATCGCGATCGCGCCTCGTTGCCCTGTCCGACGGTGGTCGCCAGCCTGGAGCGCATTCGTGCGGCGGCCACGCGCATTGTGGATATCACGCCCGAGCCGCTGTCGGTGAAAAATATCGCCAGCTGGCTGGCCGGCATTTTTCACACGCGCAGCGCGGAGACCACCGAGCTGGCGCAGATCATCCATGAAAAAACCGCCGGGAATCCGCTCGCCACGCGTGAGTTTTACCGCCAGGCGGTGCGCGATCACCACATCACACACGCTACATCCCATAAATGGACCTACAATCCGCACGCGCTGAGAAACTGCCATTACACCGCGAACGTTGCCGCCAGCGTGCTGCAACAGCTGCAGTTGCTCGCGCTGCCGCTGCGCCAGCTGCTGGGCCGATTGGCCTGCATCGGCAGTAGCGGCGATCTGCCGGTGTTGGCTGGCATCCTCGATACGGCGCTTAGCGCCCTTCACGCCACGCTGCGCCCTGCGGCTGAGGCCCGGCTGATCTCGCTGACCGATCACAGCTACACCTTTATGCATGACAGCATGCATGAGGCCGCGCTGAAGTTGCTTTCGTCGGCGGCAAAAGATGATTTTCACTTTGCCGCTGCGCGCTATTACATGCAGGCCGCGCGCCAGGATAACGCGCATGCGCTGCTGTTCAGTGCCGCGCATCACACTATCACGCTGCAAAACCGCGCACTTTTAGCGCCCGAAACCGCTGCGTTTAGTCTGCTGTTACTAAACGCCACCCGACGCGCGAAAATTATGGGCGATTACGCTTCCGCGCTGCGTTTCTTACACGCTGCCCGAGCGCTCAACGCAGCGTCAGGCGCGGAGGAGAGCGGCACGTTTTTGTTTGAGCAAGCGGAGTGTGAGTTTTTAAACGGCAACTTATCGGGCGCGCTGGCGTTGAGCTCTGAGATTCTCGCCACGCCCGGTGTGGTCACCGATAAAGCCGAAGCGGCGACGCTAATTGCTGAAATTCATATGCGTCAGTCCGACAGCCAGCTGGCGCTGGAAACCGCGCTGGCCTGGCTGGCGGTGTTTGACATTCATCTGCAGCGCTATCCGGATAAAGCCGAGTGCGATGTCGCCAGGCAACGGTTGAAAAAAGAGGTTGGCAAAAATCCCTACACGCGCTTCCGTTCCCTGCCGCGAGTGACCTGCCATAAAACCGAAGCGGTGATGAACCTGATGGCCAGCGCCAGCACCTTCGCCGCTTTTATCAGCCCACGGCTGCAGTTCATTATCCTGTGCAAACTTCTGCATCTGACGATGGAGAAGGGCATTAGCGGTGCCTCCACGCTGGCGCTTGCCTGGTACGGCGTGGTGTGTGGCGATCAGTTCAACGAATACAGCCGAGGATTTGCCAGCGCGCTGCTGGCCCGCGAGCTGGTGTATAAGCACGACTTCGTTAGCTACAAAGCGCGCACGCTGATGCCGCTGGACCAGGTGAGCGTCTGGAGCATGCCGCTCAGTTACGCCATCGAGTGCGCTAAAGCGACCTTTGATGTGGCGGTTGATATTGGCGATCGCACGTCGGCGTGTCTGGCGCTGCGTCATCTCACCATGAATTGCCTGGCGCGCGGTGACCATCTTGATGGCGTGCATACTTCGATCATGCGCGGCATGGTCTATGTGCGCAAAGCGCAGTATCGCGATGTGGAAGTGATACTCGGCATGCAGCTGGATTACGTGATGTTCCTGCGTAAGCCAGTCGGTGAGACCTTATCCGGCGATGATTTCCATGCGCCCTCGCTAAATGTGGTGCAACCCGAATACGCCATTGAACCGCTGTTTTTGATGCAGTTCTGGACGCGGCTGTATAAAGGCATGGCGCACTTCTTTGCCGGTGAGTATGCCGCCGCCCAGCGCCAGTTCAGCGACGCCGCACCGCTCACAGACGTGATTCCCGGCCATGTGCATATGCTGGATTTCCATCTCTACAGCGCGCTTTCACTCAGCATACCGCTGCAACCGAATGAGCTTGATGCCACGCAGCGGCAGCAACTGCAGCGCCATCTTGAAAGAATCATCACCTGGGCAACGGAGAACCCCGGCACCTTCGCCGACAAAGAGGCGCTACTGCGCGCCGAACTACTCAGGCTGGAGGATAACAGCGGCGCGGCGCTGGAGCAGTTTGAAAAAGCCATTGAGCTGTCGCGTAAAGGGCAGTTTCATCCGATCAACGCTCTGGCATGCGAACTGGCTGCGCGCTGCGCCAATGCGCGCGGCATGGCGTTCGCCGCCGAGGGCTACATCAAAGGCGCGCTTGCCGCCTGGGATCGCTGGGGCGCGGGCGCCAAGGTGCGTCAGCTTGAAATGCACTATCCGCATCTGGTGGCGCACCCGCCGCAGAGCGCGTTAAACACCGTGACCTTTGAGCAGAGTGCGGTGATCAGCGACCTGCAAAGCCTGGTCACGGCGATGCGCGCGTTGACCGAAGAGATCAATCTTGATCGGCTGATCCATATTTTGATGATGATGTTGGTGGAGCGCGCCGGTGCGCAGCACTGTATTTTGATCCGCCTCATCGACGGCAATGTGCCGGAAATTCAGGCGCGCGCCTCCTCCACGGTGGAAGGCGTCAGAGTCAAAATCGTTAATGAACTGCCGGTGGCGACCGATTTGCCGCTGTCGATTCTCTCGGCGGTGATCCGCACCGGACAGGAAATCCGTACCGGTCGGCCGGAAGTGTTTAGCCCGTTTAGTCAGGATAACTATCTGGTCGCCTCTGGCGCGGCAGTGATGTGTGTGCCGATGTTCCGTCAGGCGCAAATGGTGGGCGTGCTCTATCTGGAAAACCGGCTGATGCCGGATGTTTTCACCGCGGAGCACTCGCGCATTGTCTCGATGTTAGGCGCGCAGGCTGCGGTTTCTCTGGAAACGGCGCGGCTGTATGCCGAGCTGGTGGAGGAGAACATCCAGCGGCGGAAAATTGAAAAACAGCTGCGTGCCAGCCAGACCTCCCTGATGCTGGGTGAAAAAATCAGTAATACCGGTACCTGGCACTGGCATCTTGAGCCGGATATCCAGCTGGTATCGGACGAATATAAACGCATCATGGGGCTGCCCGCCGGGCAGGTGAGCACCTCGATGGCCGAGTTTCAGCGGCGGGTGCATCCAGACGATCTTCAGTGCCTGAAAGCGCTAATTGAATCCAGCGTGGCGCATGGCGTGAGCATGCAGGCTGAATTTCGCATCATCCGTGATGATGGCGAATGCCGTTATATCAAAGGCATAGGTGAGCCGGTGGAGAACTGGCCGGATGTCGCCGAATATTTCGGCACGCTGACGGATATCACCGCGCAGCGTCAGTCCGAAGATGCCGCCAGAATTGCCCAGGCCGAGCTGGCTCGCGTGGCGCGCGCCACCACGGTAGGACAGCTGACCTCATCGATCGCCCATGAAATCAATCAGCCGCTGATGTCGATTGTGGCCAATGCTGGCGCCAGCCTGCGCTGGTTGAAACGCGATCCGGCTCAGCTGGAGAAAGCCAGTGAAAGCATTGAGGAGATCATTAACGAAGGGCGGCGCGCTGGCGAAATTATTCGCGGCCTGCAGTCACTGACGCGCAATAATGTTGCGGAGTATGCATCGGCCAGGCTGCATCTGCTGGCGCGCGATATTTTAACCTTGTCGCGTCTGGAACTTGAGCGCCGCTCGGTGGCACTTGAACTGGATATTCAAGCGCCATGGGATGAGGTGTTTTGCGAGCGCGTACAGATTCAGCAGGTGCTGCTGAATCTGGTGATTAATGCCATTGAGGCGATGGCGGATAATGGCGGAGCGCGTATTCTGCGGCTCTCATCCTGCAATCCTGACGCGAATCATATTCGTATAGAGGTTGCCGATAACGGCAGCGGATTATCGGCAGAGGTTATCGGCAAGATATTCGACTCTTTCTACACCACCAAAGCGGAAGGAATGGGAATGGGCCTGACCATCAGTAATGAAATCATCAAACGTCATGGTGGTGTGCTGAGTGCGGAAAACCGCCCGCAGGGCGGCAGCATATTTAGCTTTACCCTACCATTAAATCTGGGGAAATAGTTTATCTGATCCTCCCGCGCTATTTCGCGGGAGGAAAATCGGACCGTTATCACTATAACGCGCGCCTTATTCATCTTGCAGTAAATGAAGTTTCTCAGCGGCTCTGACTAATTCTGATACTGAACGCACCGCCATTTTTTCCATTACACGGCGTTTATGCACTTTTGCCGTAATTTCACTGATGCCCATTTCGGCGGCAATCTGCTTATTTAATAAACCGCGAATGACAAGCAGCATCAATTCCATTTCCCGTGGCGTTAAAGAGTGATAACGCCCGGTGAGGATAACTCTTTCCTGTGCGAGTGCCGCGCTTTTTTCGGCCAGCGCCATGGCAGCGGATACCACTTGTATCAGGTCATCCGGCATCACTGGCTTGGTGAGAAACTCAAAGGCGCCGGCCTTCATCGCGCGGACCGTCAGAGGAATGGTGCCAAAGCCGGTGAGGAAAATGGTGGGAATGGTGTATCCGCGTGCGGTGAGGTCGTGCGAGACATCAAAGCCGTCGAGGCCCGGCATATTCATATCGACAATTAAACAGCTTGGGGTGCGGTAATGCGGCTGATGTAAAAATTCAGCGGGGGAGGTAAAGGTCGAAATCAGATAGCCTTCTGAGCTCAGAAGATTTTGCAGCGCGTTGATGACAGCGGGGTCATCGTCAACAATATAAATCGTTCTATCCATAAAAACTCATTCAGACTCTTACGAGTTCTATTCACTACATGCGCGCTAATATACCCGCAAAATAGTGCTGAAGGAATGGCGAAAAACGTATATGTGAATGTGATTATCTGCTGCGCTGTCAGGCCTAAAAAGGGTGAGGATGAAAAGCCATGCACTCACCCGCTATTCTTAAGGTAATAAATGCGTAACCTTAAGGTTCTTCAATTCGCGATACCCTCAAGGTGGTTTGTTCGCCACGCCCATACACTTTTCCACTGACGCGAACTTTATCACTGGCTGAATAGGTTTTCTCTTTGAAGGCCGGCTTCTCAGCATTAATGATAATCGTGCCGGTATCATCGCGGAATTTGTAGCTATCACCTTTCAGCTTTTCAATAATATGGCCTTCGAGCGTGACATAGCCGCCCTGACGGAAATCACGAATACGTGAAATCGGGGTTTGTGCGGTGTCTTCCGATCCTTTATAACCGGCATCCTGATTCTTCTGCGGCGGTGCTGTTTCACCTGATTGGTATCCGCCTTCCGCTGCGCTCACGCCAACGCTGAACATCATGATTACTGAAGCTAAAACAACCTGTTTCATACGCTCTCCATAGATTTTCCTGCTGACACGGTGTTAAGTCTGGCACAAATATGCGCGACTGCACGACAAACGCAGCGGTAATTGAAAAAAGCACAACTGACTTATTTATGCCAGGGTATGTAGACGCGGTTTTTATTTCTTTGGCTAAGCGCGACGTTAAATTAGCGCCGTGCTTATCTGCTCATTCGAATTAAGAGTGCTCGCCACTCAGGAAAATAAATTATGAAAGCTATCGTCTATAACGGGCCTTTTGATGTCTCGGTTAAAAATGTTCCTGATGCAAAAATTGTGCGTCCTACCGATGCGCTTATTCGTATTACCACCACCAATATTTGCGGTTCCGATTTACATATGTACGAGGGGCGCACCAGCTTTGAACAGGGGCGCATCTTTGGTCATGAAAACCTTGGCGAAGTGGTGGAGGTGGGGAGTGGCGTCGAGCGACTGAAGGTTGGCGATTACGTATGTATGCCGTTCAACGTCGGCTGTGGTTTCTGTGAAAATTGTGAGAGAGGGTTAACCGGTTTCTGTCTGACCGCCAACCCCGGCACCGCAGGTGCGGCCTACGGCTTTGCTGAAATGGGTGAGTGGGAAGGCGGTCAGGCCGAGCTGCTGCGCGTGCCGTTTGCCGATTTTAACTGTTTACTGCTGCCACCGGATGCGGTGGAGAAAGAGGAAGATTATGTGATGCTGTCAGACATTTTCCCCACCGGCTGGCATGCGACCGAACTGGCAGGCCTGCGACCGGGCGATAGCGTCGCCATCTACGGCGCGGGCCCGGTAGGCTTGATGGCCGCACACTCGGCGATCATCAAAGGCGCGTCGCAGGTGTTTGTGGTGGATACGCACCCCGATCGCCTGGCGTTGGCGGAGCAGATGGGCGCAACGGGCATCAATGCCGTGGGCGATGCAGCGGTGCAGCAAATCCTTGATCTGACGGATGGACGCGGCACGGATTGCGGTTGTGAATGCGTAGGTTATCAATGTTGTAATCAGCATGGACACGAAGATAATAGCGCCACCATGAACAGCCTGGTCGCCTCCACCAAAGCCACCGGCGGCATTGGCGTGGTGGGCGTGTTTATCCCGCAGGATCCCGGCGCGGCCAGCGAGTTAGCCAAAGTGGGTAAAATGCCGTTCGATTTCGGCAGCTTCTGGTTTAAAGGGCAGTCGATCCGTACCGGCCAGGCCAACGTCAAAGCCTACAACCGGCAGCTCGCGCGATTGATTGCCACCGACAAAGCGCATCCGGCGAGCATTATTTCTCATCGACTGTCGCTGGCCGAAGGCCCCGAAGCGTACCGCCATTTCGACGATCGTGATGCGGGCTGGACCAAGGTGATTTTGAAACCTTAACGCATTCATAGCGCCTGTTTCGCCGCATGATATTTTTGGTCGCCATTAATGGCGACCCTGTGGAGGGTGCGAAAATAATTAAAATAAAGCGCAACGGTATTTATCAGGATTAATCTTATTAATAAACCATTAAAGCTACCTTTCGGTTAAAATATCCTCTCTTTACATTCTCCTCATTAATCTCTTTAAACATCATTTCTTAATCAGGCGAAATATAAACGTTTTTATGCTCTACAGTTAATAGGGTCTTAACTGGAGGAGCATGTCACATGTCGAAAGATAAAAAAGAACAGAATTTAACCCACACCGCGCCGCACAAAGGGCCAGAAACCTCTGAGCCAGGATTAGGTGATTTAGCACCGCAAGGCGGTGGACATAAACCTGCCGCCGAACCGACGCCGCCGGGCAAACAACCCACCGCGCCCGGTAGCCTGAAAGCGCCCGCCACGCAAAACAGCAAGCTTGAGCAGCTCGATGAGTACCGCAAAAATGGCGAAAACGCTGACCTGACCACCAACCAGGGCACCCGTATCGCCAACGATCAGAACTCGCTGCGTGCCGGTTCGCGCGGGCCTACGCTGCTTGAAGACTTCATCATGCGTGAAAAAATCACGCATTTTGACCACGAACGCATTCCTGAGCGTATCGTGCATGCGCGCGGTTCGGCGGCGCATGGCTATTTCCAGCCTTACCGCTCGCTGGAAAAACTGACCAAAGCAGGTTTCCTCAGCGATGCCGAAAAAATCACACCCGTCTTCGTGCGTTTCTCCACCGTGCAGGGTGGCGCAGGATCGGCTGACACCGTGCGCGATATCCGTGGATTCGCCACCAAGTTCTATACCGATGAGGGCGTTTTTGATTTAGTCGGCAACAACACGCCAGTATTTTTCATCCAGGATGCGCATAAATTCCCGGACTTCGTGCATGCGGTGAAACCCGAGCCGCACAACGAAATTCCGCAGGGGCAGAGCGCGCACGACACCTTCTGGGATTATGTGTCGCTGCAACCTGAAACGCTGCATAACGTCATCTGGGCGATGTCGGATCGCGGCATTCCGCGCAGCTATCGCACCATGGAAGGCTTTGGCATCCATACTTTCCGCCTGATTAACGCCGAGGGTAAAGCCACCTTCGTGCGTTTCCACTGGAAACCGGTGGCGGGCAAAGCCTCGCTGCTGTGGGATGAAGCACAGAAGCTGACCGGCCGCGATCCCGATTTCCACCGTCGCGATCTGTGGGAAGCGATTGAAGCCGGCGATTTCCCGGAATATGAGCTCGGCCTGCAGCTGATCCCGGAAGAGGACGAGTTCAAATTCGATTTCGACATTCTCGATGCCACCAAACTGATCCCTGAAGAGCTGGTGCCGGTCGAACTGGTCGGCAAAATGGTGCTCAACCGTAATCCGGACAACTTCTTTGCCGAGACCGAACAGGTGGCGTTCCATCCGGGCCACATTGTGCCGGGGCTGGACTTCACCAACGATCCGCTGTTGCAGGGCCGTTTGTTCTCCTACACCGATACGCAAATCAGCCGTTTGGGTGGGCCGAACTTCCATGAGATCCCGATCAACCGTCCGGTTTGCCCGTACCACAATTTCCAGCGTCAGGGCATGCATCGCACGGAAATCGATACTAATCCGGCCAACTACGAACCGAACTCCATCAACAACAACTGGCCACGTGAAGTGCCGCCAGCGGCAAAAGAGGGCGGATTCGAGAGCTATCAGGAGCGGGTGGAAGGCAGCAAGGTGCGCGAGCGTAGCCCATCGTTTGGCGAATATTACTCGCAGCCACGGCTGTTTTGGCTGAGCCAGACGGCGGAAGAGCAGCAGCATATCATCGGCGCTTATTCGTTTGAGCTTAGCAAGGTAGCGCGTCCTTACATCCGCGAACGTGTGGTCGATCATCTGCTGCAGATTGACGTCACGCTGGCGCAGGCTGTGGCCACCAATCTGGGGCTGAAGCTGAGTGATGAGCAGCTCAACACCGTTCCGCCGAAAGATGTCAACGGCCTGAAAAAAGATGACAGCCTGAGTCTGTATGCACAACCGAGCGGCGACATTAAAGGCCGTCAGGTGGCGTTACTGCTGAGTGACGGTGTGAAAGCCGCCGACGTGCTGGCGATACTGCAGGCGCTGAAAGCGCAGGGCGTGCATGCCAAAATTCTGGCAGCGCACATGGGACAAGTGCTGGCGGATGATGGCTCGGTGCTGCCGGTTGATGCCACCTTTACCGGTCTTCCTTCGCTGACCTTTGATGCGGTGATTGTGCCGGATGGCAATATCGATGCGTTGCTGCTGAGCGGTGATGCACGCTACTTCCTGCTGGAAGCCTACAAGCATCTCAAAGCCATCGGTCTGAGCGGTGATGCACGCCGGTTTAAGGCGCAGTTTAACGTGCAGGACAATGAGGTCGAAGAAGGGCTGGTGGAAGATGTGAAAGCCGAGGGCACCTTTATGGCGGACTTCCTTTCTGTCATGGCATCCCATCGTGTCTGGTCGCGCAGCAAAAAAGCGCTGACCGTCGCAGCCTAATGCGCGGGGCGGAGTTGATTGCTCCGCCCCGTTTTCCCTGCATCTTAGGCAAAAAAAAGCCCGCTCGTTGCGGGCTGGTCGATATGCATACCGAAGTGATCGTGTAAACGCGTACTGTGTGTTGCTGCCACTCAATGTGGTGAAACCAGATTACAGTAATATTTCGCAACTGGTCATAGGAGTTATCGATGGACCGAAAAATAACCGCATTCGTCCACTGATGCGTGGTTTACCTGCTTAACTCTGTTGGTGGGGAAGACAGAGGACAACATGCAGTTTAAAAGAAAAATGGATAAGCCGGTTTCTTCTGACGGCGGTTTACTGAAAAGCATTGTGCTCTCTGGACTGCTGCTGTTGATCACCGTAGCCAGTATGAGTATCTGGACCTTGCGTGAAGACTGGCTGGCGACCGTGCGTCAGACCCAGGAATCCGCGATGAATCTGGCGTTATCACAATCGCGTCAGGCGGAAGACACCTTCCTGCAGACCGAGCTGTCGCTGCGTCAGGTACAGCGTGATCTGCAGCTACAGCTGGCAACGCGCATTCAGGGCGCTGACCTGAGTAATACCATGCGCGAATTACAGCGCCGCTTACCGCAGTTACACGGCTTGTTCTACTACGATCAAGATGGCAAGTGGATCGCCACCTCCGCCCAACGCGCACCCAACAATATCAATAATTCCGATCGTGAATACTTCACTTTTCAGCGCCATAACCGGCGCAACAGCGTGCATATCGGCCCGGTGATCAACAGCCGCAGCACCGGTGATTTGGTCATCCCCGTTTCCCTGCGCGTCAGTGATGCCAGCGGTGGCTTTAAGGGCGTGCTGCTGGCCACCATCAAGGTCGATTTTTTCCGTCGCTTCTACAGCTATTACGAGCTCGGTGCGCGCGATGTACTGGTGTTGATGCTGGCTGACAGCACGGTGCTGTATGCGCGTCCAATGCCTGACAGTTACATCGGCAAAAATCTCTCAGCCAGCCCGCTGTTTCAGGAGATGCTGGCGAAAATGGATCGCGGCAGCGGGATGTGGAAATCGGTGCTGGATGGCCAGGCGCGGATCTTTGGTTTTGCGCGTTCCGATCGCTATCCGATTATCGTCGCCGCCGGTTACAACAGTGACGATCTGTTCCATGTGTGGGTTAACCGTCGGGCGCAGGATATTCTGCTCAGCATTATCCTGCTGCTGACCATCTTGCTGCTCGGCGTCTTCCAGCTGCGTCAGGCGCGTAGCGTGTTGCGCTATCAGCAGGAATTGACTCAGCTGCGCGACGAACTGCACAGCGCCAACCTCGCCCTGAATCAACTCGCGCACGTTGATGGTTTAACCGGTCTGGCGAATCGAAGGGAGTTTGATCGTTTCCTGCATCAAGCGCTGGCCCACGCCGCCGCCAGCGGTAAACCGCTCACGCTGATCATGATGGATATCGATTTCTTTAAGCATTACAACGACACTTACGGCCATATTGCCGGGGATAAGTGCCTGAAAGCGATCGCCGAGGTGCTCGCTTCCGTGGGGGCGCGGCGCTCCGATATCGCCGCGCGCTATGGCGGCGAGGAGTTTGCGCTGATCCTGCCTGATACCCCATTCGATGAGGGCATGACGATTGCGCATCGGGTGGTTGAGGCGGTGCGGATCAGGCAGCTTGCGCATATTTCTTCGCCCAAAGGGCGGGTGACGATCAGTGCCGGCTGCGCCACCACTGCGACGTCTGCCACCCTCAGTGCGGTAAAACTGCTGGAGTACGCCGATCACGCCTTGTACCGGGCAAAGCGTGAAGGGCGTGACGATGTGAAAGGGATTAATATAGATGAATCGCAAGCATAATTGGCTTATTCCACGGCGGGCAGCTGGTATTTAATATATTGACGCAGCGCCTCGTGCATCTGGCTATTCCTTTCGTCCTCTAAGCCGCGCTCTTCATATTCTTTCGCCAGTTGAATAATCACCTCATCATATTTCCCTTTGAAGGTGATGTTATTTACCGCCACCTGCTTAATCATTAACTCGCGCAAGGCAGCGACTTCAATCTGCAGCTGGTTTACCGTTGCTTCCAGCTCGTTTACGCGTTCTTCATTCGACATAGGTTCTCCGGATGTTATTAAGCTGTGGCCGTATCAGGGGCTGAATATCGCATTCGCATGCGTGTAATTCAAGCGTGAAGCGCTTACTTCGCTACTGGCAGATCCGCTCAGGGCTTGAGTCTGTGACGCGCTGCGAAAAATAAAAAGCAAGACCTGTTTCCTGTCGAGAAACATATTATATGCTGTTCTCAGCAGGAAACGCGGAGGCGTGACGTGATTAAAAGCTGGAAGCATAAAGGATTACAAAGTTGTTTGAGGAAGATGATAGCAGCGGCGTCCAGGCGCAGGACGCGGAACGCATTCGGCTTCGCCTGGAGTGACCCCGGGACCATAGACAAATCTGCCCTATATTTTGAGCATAGGAGGAGTCTATGGGCACACCACGATTTACCCCTGAGTTTAAAGAAGAAGCTGTCCGCCAGATCACCGAGCGGGGCTATTCCATCGCCGACGTTTCTGAACGCCTGGGCGTCTCGCAGCACAGCCTTTATAAATGGGTCCGCTCCATAAAACCTGATGACACCGGGGACCAGGCGCAGGATCTGCTGGATGCCCGGACGGAGATCCTCCGGTTGAAAGCGCAGCTCAAGCGAACTGAGGAGGAGCGGGATATCCTGAAAAAGGCGGTGCGGTACTTTGCAAGGGAGCCCGACTAAAGTACCGCTTCATTAACGATCACCGTCAGGTCTGGTCGGTCGCACTGATGTGTCGGGTTCTGAAGGTTGCCCGTTCCGGTTTTTACGTCTGGCTCCACTGCCCGTTATCAGCTGGAGAGCAGGATAATCAGCGGCTGCTGACGCTTATCCGCGACTCTTATACCCTGAGTGGCGGCGTCTATGAGTACCGGCGTGTCCACAGTGACCTGCGAGAAATCGGAGAGGTATGCAGTAAAAACAGGGTAGCGAAAATGATGCGGCAGAACAGAATCAAGGCCGTATATGGCTGTAAAATCCCGCGAGGAGCACGGGGACGTCCGTCAGTCATTGCTCCTAACCGGGTATAGCGGGAGTTCACAGTCGTTAAACCGAACCAGGTCTGGGTAACGGATATTACCTACATACGGACCTGGCAGGGCTGGCTGTATCTGGCCGTGGTGATAGACCTGTTTGCCCGCAATGTGGTGGGCTGGTCAATGAAACCCTCACTGTCGCGCGAACTGGCGCTGGATGCTCTCCTGATGGCCGTCTGGCGACGAAGGCCTGAGGAAACCGTTATCGTACACAGCGACCAGGGCAGCCAGTATGGCAGCGATGACTGGCGACGGTTCTGCCAGGCTAATAACCTGTCACCCAGCATGAGCCGGCGCGGCAACTGCTGGGATAATGCAGTGGCAGAATCCTTCTTCAGTTCGCTAAAAAAAGAGCGCATCAGAAAGCGGATCTATAAAACCCGGGACATGGCCCGGGCTGATATCTTTGATTATATCGAAGTGTTCTACAACCGGACCCGACGCCACAGCCACCTGGGAGGTGTCAGTCCAGAGGCCTTCGAAAAAGCCTCGTCGTGAGGACAGTGAATGTCTACGGGAACGGGGTCACTCCATTAACGGCGACCGTTATACCTTACAACCCGCGTTTTGCCATCAACCGCGCTAAATCCACCAGACGATTGGAGAAGCCCCATTCGTTATCGTACCAGGCAAGAATCTTCACCAGATTGCCGCCAATCACCAGCGTAGAGAGACCATCAATAATCGATGAACGAGCATCGCCCTGATAATCGCTTGATACCAGCGGCTCGTCGCTGTATCCAAGAATCCCCTTCAGCGGACCTTCTGCCGCCGCGGCTTTAAACGCGTCATTCACCTCTTCTGCGGTCACGTCGCGTTTCAGCGTCACGGTCAAATCCACAATCGACACCACCGGCACCGGCACGCGCAGGGAATAGCCGGTTAATCGACCCTCCAGCTCCGGAATCACCCGACCGAGCGCCTTCGCCGCCCCGCTTGAGTAAGGCACAATCGACAACGCCGCCGCCCGCGCACCGCGCAGATCTTTCTCCGGCTGATCGTGCAGCACCTGGCTGTTGGTATAAGCATGCGTGGTGTTCATTAAACCGTGCTCGATACCAAACGCCTGTTGCAGCACTGCCGCCGCTGGCGCTAAGCCGTTGGTGGTGCAGCTGCCGTTACTCACCACAAAGTGCTGCTGCGGATCGTAACGTTGATCGTTCACGCCCAGCACAATTGTCAGGTCATCGTTCTTGCCCGGCGCGGAGATAATCACGCGTTTCGCGCCACCGCTGGTGATGTGCACTGCGGCTTTGTCGCGTTCGGTGAAGAAGCCGGTGGCTTCAATCACGATATCCACGCCGACATCGCGCCAGCGAATATTCGCCGGATCGCGCTCGCTAAACACGCGCACCGCTTTGCCATCAATGCGTAATTCGCCTTCACCAGCTTCCACTTCCGCCGGTAGCCTGCCGAGCAGGGAGTCGTGTTTCAACAGATGCGCGAGAGTTTTACTGTCGGTGAGGTCGTTAATGGCGACGATTTCAATATCATCGCTACCCAGCGCTGCACGAAAAACGTTACGTCCGATACGGCCAAAGCCGTTAATGCCGATCTTAGTCATGATTGACTCCTTTTCCGAAGATGCTGGAGTCACTCTAAGCCGATGGCGAGATGGCGTAAACGCCAAAAAAGGATCACTTTACGCCAATTTCCGGCAGTGGAAGCGCTGGCGATATTCGCCCGGCGTGAGATGCAGTTGACGCTCAAAGCTGCGGCGTAAATTGATGCTGCTGCCAAAACCGGTCTGTTGCGCGATGCGATCCAGCGTGTCGTTGCTTTGCTCCAGCTGTTCACGCGCGGCGGCGAGACGCGCTTCGGCCACATAGCGCGCGGGCGGCGCGCCGGTTTCACGGGTGAACACGCGGGTAAAGTTGCGCGGGCTCATGGCGACGCGCTCCGCCAGTTTCTCGACTGAGAGATCTTCGGCGAGGTTGGCGCGGATCCAGCGCTGCAGTTCACCGATCGGGCCAATGCCGCTCGGCGTTTGCAGATGAAAACGGCTGAACTGCATCTGTCCGCCGGGACGGCGCAGATACATCACCATGTCCTGCGCAATATCACGCGCCACGCTAAAGCCGAAATCCTCTTCCACCAGCGCTAATGTCAGGTCAAAGCCCGAGCTGACGCCGCCGGAGGTCCAGATCGGTCCGTCCTGAATAAACAGCGGACCGCCTTCCACCTGAATCGCTGGATAGCGCGATTGCAAGGTATCGAGCAAGCGCCAGTGCGTGGTGGCGCGGCGACCTGCCAGCAAGCCGGATTCCGCCAGCAGCATCGCGCCGCCACATACCGACACCACGCGGCGCGCCTGCGGAGCCGCCAGCTTGATGAAATCGACCACCATATTGCCTTCTTCCGCGCTGTCGCCGCGTCCGGTGATCATGATGGTGTCCCACGCAGTGCGCGGATCGAGATCGGCCAGCTTGAGATCGGCTAATAGATTGAGGCCGGATTGGCCGTGGATCACCTGATGCGATTGGGTGGTGGCGAGGCTAACGCGATAGCGTTGCTGATCGACGCCAACCGGCAGATGCTGATTGGCGCGCATCAGGATATCGGCGATACCCGCCGCTTCAAACAGCATGCCGCCGTCGGGCACAATAATCAGAAAGGTTTTCATGGCGTGAAATAGATATTTTGACGGAATAAGCCAGAGTGTCTCATGGCGGCAATATTGTGCACAATCCGTAGCGGCGCAATTTATTGCGCAATAAATTGCGCCGCTACGGGAGGGTGCAATCATCCATCGACTAAACGGATGATTTATCCGCTACGCCGATGCGCCACTGCTCGGGTGGCAACGTGCCGTTCACCGCGAAATCACCGACGATGCGATCCTTGTAAATGCGTGGATTGTGCGAGGAAAGGGTGCGCACATTGCGCCAGAAGCGGTCCAGCGCCAGCGGTTTCAGCGTGGCCGACGCGCCCAGCGCATCAAACAGCGTCGAGCTGGCATTGAGCAGCAGATCGCTCACCACATTCAGCGACTGCGACACTTCCAGCTCGGCGATCGCCACCGCATGGTTCTCCACCTCCTGATCGCCAATAAAGTGGGCGTCATACGCACGCTGCAACGCGCTGGCGGCGTGCAGCACAATCGCGCCGCTGCTGTAGGCTGCGCCGCGCAGGCGTCCAACCACTTGCAAAATCTGCGCATCCTGCGCGGCACGCGGCGCATTGCCGTTGCTGTAAGTGCGGGTGCGCGACGCCACCTGCTGCGCCACTTCACTGCTCTGCGCGCGGCCAATGCCAGCCAGCGTCGCCAGATGAATCAGCTGATAAAACGCCGGTGAATACCTGAAATGAATCTCTTCGTTGATGTCATCGGCGGCGATCGCCACGTTGGCAAAAATCGCCGTGCCGCTGGCGGTCAGGGTTTGGCCGAAACCGTTCCAGTCGTCGAGCACCGTCACGCCCTCGGCGGTGCGGGATACCGTCACCGATATGCCTTTGCCGTTTTCATCGGTGATGCCGATATCAATCCAGTCGGAATAGAGCGAGCCGGTGGTGTAAAACTTTCGGCCATTGAGCCGCCAGGATTCGCCGCTGCGTGCAATGCGCGTGGAGAATTCAGACTGGCGCGCATCGCCGGTTTCGCTCCACGCCGGCCCAACGATTTCACCGCGTCCAAGGCGCGTTAGCCACTTATCCCGAAACGGGCTGCTGCCGCTGTTCAGCACGTTCTCCACAAAGCCGAGATGACCGCGAATCGATTGCACCAGATTGGAATCCGCCTCGCCGAGCTCAATCAGCAGCGCGAACAGCTCAGGCAGCGTCGCGCCCAGGCCGCCATGGCTCTCCGGCACGCGCAGTGCGGTGAAGCCGCTCTGTTTCAGCCACGCAATTTGCTCCAGCGGCAGGTGACGCTGCAGCTCTCGCTCAATCGCGCCCGCGCGTATGTTCTTGAACACAGGACGGAAACGCTCCGCCAGCTGTTCATAACGGGATGACGGGCCAGCTCCCCAACCTGATTCGATGTGCGACATGACGCTTCTCTCCAGCATAGAAATTTTTATTACTATGTCATCGCCATCGGGCACGATTTAATGCTTTTTCTGCGCAAGCTATTTCGCCAAATAACTAATCTCAGCTTATTTCACTATATGGAACAAATAATTCATTTCTGCATATTGACTGCCACTATTGTTATTTGCCGCGCTTTATATCTGTGCTCTATTCAAACGCGACTCCGAAAATTACCCATTAATTTCCAGAAAATATAATTTCAAGCGGAATAGATCCACGCGAAATCTGTTATTAGCTTTTGACCGGGAAAATAGTGAGAAATGAAATATCAGCCTCTTCAGCGCTTATTCATACCGATATTGGCGACGATAAGTGGTGCGTTGCCCTTAAGCGTCAGTGCGCAGACCGCGCCGCCCCGTTATAGCGACGGCACGCTGGTTTATCTGCATGAGCAGGAGCCGCCTTGCTTGTGGGGCGGCTGGGTGCAGCAAGCTTATTTATCGCGTCAGGTTTTTGATTATCTGGTGAGTTATGACAACGGACAGATTCGTCCGTGGCTGGCTGCCAGCTGGAGTGAATCCGCCGATCGTAAAACCATTACTTTTCATTTACGCCACGACGTTAAATTTACCGATGGCGATCTGTTTAATGCCGATGCGGTTATTGCGAATTATCCGGCGTGGCAAAAAGGCATAGGCTGGCACGGTTTTACTTATATGACCGGTTTTACCAAGGTTGATGATTATACCGTGGCGCTGCATTTATCTGAGCCGAATCCTGAAATCTATAACGTGCTGGCAAATGGTCATTACGGATTTCAATCACCCGATTCACTGGCGCATAACAGCAGCGAGCAGAAGTGCTTAAGGCCGGTCGGCACCGGACCGTGGAAATTAGCGCGCTGGGTGCGCGGCGATGGCATCAGCTTTGTGCGCAATGACGACTATCGCTGGGCACCGCCAAACGCGCACCACAACGGCCCGGCGTATATCAAGCATCTGGAGTGGAAGTTCGTGCCGGATGCCACCACGCGCTGGGGCGCGCTGGTGAGTGGCGGCGCGGATATCATTTATCAGCCGCCGTCCGCGCAGTGGCAGGCGCTGCAGCGTCACTATCAAACGCTCTCTTATGTCGCCACCGGACGGCCGCAGGCGTTCTCCTTTAATGTGCAGCGCGGTCCGTTTACCGATCAGCGGGTGCGCCAGGCGTTTGCTTACGCACTGGACCGCAAGCAGATCGTCAAAACCGTGTTCAAAGGCGCGGTGCCGTATGAGGGCAACGGTTCGCTGAGTAAAAGCACGCCGCTCTATCTCAATGTTGACGATCGCTATTCACTCAATATCGCCAAAGCCAATCAGCTGCTGGATGACGCGGGCTGGACCGGACGCGATGCCAACGGCTATCGCACCAAAGAGGGCAAAACGCTGGATGCGCGCTTGCCGTTTATTCAGGCGATTATCGACCAGGAAGGCGCGCTGATGCTGCAGGCGGTGCAGGATCAGGTCAAACGCGTCGGCATCAAGCTGGATCTGATCCCGCTGACGCAAACCGAAGGCTTTGCCGGTGCACGTTCGCGTCCGGCGGATAAAGAGATCAGCTTTGGTTACTGGGTTTGGCCGTCGCCCAACATCCTCGACATCGTCTACAACCATGCGCTCAACGGCGCGTTCAACGGCAACAACACCAGCTTTTTCAATAATCCCGAAGTGGAAGCGCAAATCCTTGATGCACAGCGCGATCCCGATGCGCAACGGCGTCAGCAGAAGTTCGACCTGCTGCAAAAGTGGTTTGACGATCAGGCGATTGCCATCGGCGGCTACAACTTCACCTACAACGTGGCCATCGCCAACAACATTCGCGGGCTTTGGCAGGATCAGGGCAACGGATTGCTGAACTTTAACGATGCTTACTTCGTGCAGGAGCAGCCATGAGTGAATTAACGTCATCGTCGCCGCAAAACAGCACCGCCGATGTGGCCAGCGTTGCCGCGCCACGCAGCCGTACGGCGTCGCTGCTGCGGCGGATTTCACTGCGCATCGCCTCCGCGCTGTTCGTGCTGTGGGGCACCATCACCGTGACGTTTTTGGTGCTGTCGGTGCTGCCGGGCGATCGCGCCACCATCCTGCTGAATATCACTTCCGGGCAGGTGATTGAACGCACGCCGGCGGAGCTGGCACCGATCAATGCGCAATACGGTTTCGATAAGCCGATTGTCGAGCAGTATCTGCACTATTTCTGGCGGCTGCTGCACGCCGATTTTGGTTTCTCCTTTGAGTTGCAGCGGCCGGTGGTGCACATCATCGCCGAGCAGCTGCTGCCGACCTTTACTCTGGCGATTGCCGCGCTGCTGCTGGCGTGGATCATCGCCATTCCGTGGACGCTGCTCACCGCCGGACGTAACCGTCGGCTGGCGGCATTCGGTTCGGCAGTGGAAACCATCATGGCCGGATTGCCGCAGTACTGGATTGGCATTCTGCTGCTGATTGTTTTCGCCATCGGTCTGCGCTGGTTCCCGGTGGTCGGCGGCACCAGACTGCTCGGCACCGTGCTGCCCGCCATCACGCTGGCGATTCCGCTGGCGGGCTTTATTGGTCACGCCATTCGCGGCGAATTTGAACGCAGCATGCAGCAGCCATTTGTGCTGTCGGCGCGGGCGCGCGGCATGAGTCTGGCGGGCGTGCGGCTGCGCCATGTATTACGCCACGCCCTGATTCCGGCCATCACGCTCAGCGGCTGGGCAATTGGCAATTTGCTCTCTGGCGCGGTGCTGGTGGAAGCGGTGTTTGCCCGCCCGGGACTCGGCAATGTGCTGGTCAATGCGGTGAGCAACAAGGATTTTGCGCTGGTTTCCGGCATCGTGATTCTCATCAGTTTCCTCTACATCGTCATTAACCTGGTGGTTGACCTGATTTACCTGATCGTCGATCCCCGCCTGCGAGGTCGCGCATGACAACTCATTTCACGGATTACGCCGGACCGCGCATTACGCGCTTCAGCTGGCAATTGCCGCTCTCAGTGCTACTTTCCGCCATTGTCGCGCTGTTCTTTATTGTCGCGGCCATCGCGCCTGGCGTGCTGGCGACGCACGATCCCTTCAGCACCAATCTCTATCGCGCGCTGCAAGCCCCTTCGTGGGCCAACTGGCTCGGCACCGATGACATTGGCCGCGATCTCTATAGCCGCATTATCTGGGGCACGCGTCAGTCGCTGCTGATTGGCATCGGCGCGATGGCGATTGCGCTGTTGGGTGCGGTGGTGCTCGGCTTTAGCGCCGCGCTGGGGCGGCGCTGGCTGGCGGAGCCGGTTAATCGTCTGCTGGAAATCCTGCTGGCGTTTCCCACCTTGCTGCTGGCGCTGCTGTTTGTCGCGCTTTTGGGTCCCTCCGCCAGCAGTTTGCTGATCTCGGTCGGTATTGGCACCGCGCCCGGCTATGCGCGATTGGTGCGTGCCCAGGCATTGCAGGTCAAACAATCCGGTTATGTCGAAGCGGCGCGTGCGCTCGGACATCCGTGGCCACGGCTGTTTACCCAACACATCGCGCCCAACGTGTTCCGGCCGCTGTTCTCGCTGGTGGCGTTAGGCATCGGGCAATCGGTGGTGTGGGCATCCGGTCTGTCGTTTCTTGGATTAGGCGTGGTGCCGCCGTCGCCGGAGTGGGGCGCGCTGCTTGAAGCCGGAAAAATTAACGTCACCGTCGCCTGGTGGCTGGAAGTCTTGCCGGGCATTGCCATTGTGCTGGTGGCGCTGTCGTTTACGCAGATTGGCCGCTACATCCAGCAGCGAGCGGAAGGAGAGACGCGCTAATGAGCAACAATGTGATTGATGTGCGCGGCCTGGATATCTGGGCCAGCAGCGAAAGCGGGCAACCGCGCCATATTGTGAAGAACGTCAGCTTCGCGCTGCAACGCGGGCAATGTCTGGCGCTGGTGGGTGAATCGGGGTCGGGGAAAAGCGTCACCGCCCGTTCGCTGGTGGGATTAGCCGGTGACGGATTACACGTACAGGCTGACACGCTGAGCCTGCACGGTGAGACGCTGCAGCAGCGGAGCGACAGTTGGTGGCGCAAGGTGCGCGGCAGCAAAGTGGGTTTCATTTTGCAGGACGCGCTGGTGTCGCTGGATCCGCTGCGCCCGGTGGGCAAAGAGATCGCCGAAGCGCTGGCGCTGCATGGTTGGGGCAACGCCGCCAGCCGCCAGCAGAAAGTGCAGGCCTTGCTGGAAGAGGTTGGCGTGCCGCAGGCGGCTTATCGCGCCAGCCAGCGGCCGGGAGAGCTGTCGGGCGGTTTGCGCCAGCGCGCATTGATCGCCTCGGCGATTGCGCTGCATCCGGATGTGCTGATCGCCGATGAGCCCACCACCGCGCTGGATGTCACGGTACAGGCGCAGGTGCTGGAAGTGCTGCGCCAGATGCTGGATCGCGGCACCAGCGTGATTCTGATTAGTCACGATCTGGCGGTGGTGGCAAAAATCGCCGATCAAATTCTGGTGATGCAGGGCGGATCGATTGTGGAGGCGGGCTCGGCGCAGCAGGTGCTGCAACAGCCGCAGCATGCGTATACCCAAGGTTTGATAAACGCGATTCCCAGCGAACACACCAAAGGACAACGCCTTTCCGGCAGCGCACCCAGCGTGCCAATCCCAACTGTAACGCCCTCGGATGAAGTGCTGCTGGAAGCGCGGCATATCATGAAGCGTTTTCGCGGGCACCGCGCCGTCGATGACGTTTCCTTTACCCTGAAGCGCGGCGAGACGCTGGGAATTGTCGGCGAGTCGGGTTCCGGTAAAACCACCTTGTCGCGCATCGCGCTGGCGCTGGAATCACCGGACAGCGGCGAGGTGCTGTTTGCCGGCCAGCCGTGGAGCCATGCGTCCGCCGCCGATCAGCGTGCCATTCGTCGCCAGATCGCCGTGGTGTATCAGGATCCGCTCTCCTCGTTCGATCCGCGCTGGCGTGTGGCCGACATCCTGCTGGATGCGATTGCGCTCGATCGGCATGCGCCGACGCAAACGCCGCGCGAGCGGGCGATTAGCCTGCTGCAAGCGGTTGGGCTCGGCGCGGAGCATCTCAACCAATGGCCGGCGCGCATGTCGGGCGGCCAGAGGCAGCGTGTGGCGATTGCCCGCGCGATTGCGACCCATCCCAAAGTGATTGTGCTCGACGAAGCGGTCTCGGCGCTGGACGTCACCATTCAGGCGCAGATTCTCGATCTGCTCAGCGATCTGCAGGCGCAGCTCGGCGTCAGCTATCTGTTTATCTCGCACGATCTTGGCGTGATCCATCACATGAGCGATCGCGTGCTGGTGATGCAGAACGGCCAGGCGGTCGAGCAGGGCGCCGCCGATGAGGTGTTCTACCGCCCGCGCCATCCCTATACCCAGACATTACTTGCCTCGCTGCCACGCCTGGCCGCGCTGGAAACTGCCTAACTTTGCTACTGGAGCGAACATGTCACGCGAACTGATTTATAACGGATTTTTGCATCTCACGCCGAATCATCACAGCCACGGTTACTGGCGCACGCCGGAAGGTCAGGTGCAGTACAACTACAACCAGCTTGAAGCCTATGTGCAGACGGTGAAAACCCTGGAAAAAGGGCTGTTTGATACCTTGTTCATCGCCGATGTAGTGGGCGTGTATGACATCGAATATGGCGACGGCAAAACCACCATGCGCGCTGGCACCCAGTTCCCCGAGCCGGATCCGATCACCATTCTTTCGGCGCTGGGTTTAGCGACTGAAAATCTCGGTCTGGTGGTCACCAGCAACGTGATTCAGACTCATCCGTTCTCGTTTGCGCGCCAAATCTCCTCGCTGGATGAATTTACCCGCGGTCGCATCGGCTGGAATATCGTGACTTCGTATCTCTCCAACGGCTTCCGCAACTACGGTTATCAGGACATTGTGCCGCACGATGAGCGCTACGAATGGGCGCAGGAGTATCTCGATGTGGCATATAAGCTGTGGGAACTGTCGTGGGAAGAGGGCGCAGTGCTGCACGATCCCGCCACTAATCGCTTTTTTGATGCCGACAAGATCCACAAAATCAACCACGTCGGTAAGCGCTATCGGGTGGAAGGGCCGCACATTGTTGAGCCGTCGCCGCAGCGCAGCCCGGTGTTCTTCCAGGCCGGCAATTCCGACGCCGGACGCCGCTTTGCCGCGCGTAACGCCGAAGTGACGTTCCTGCCATCGCAAACGCCAGACACCGCGCGCAAAGATATCGCTATCCTCAATCAGGATGTGGTGGATTACGGTCGCCAGCCGGAGGATTTGAAGAAGCTGGTGATGCTTTCCACCGTGATTGGTTCGACCGAGGAAGAGGCGAAGCGTAAGCAGCAATATCTGTTCGATAACATTGATATCAATGCATTGCAGGGCTTCTACAGCGGCGGTTCGGGCATCGATCTGGCGAATATCGATCCCGATACGCCGCTGACCGAACTGAGCCGCCGCGAGGAGTTCAGCCAGCACATGCGCTCGAAATTCCGTATCGCGGTCGATGCCGATTATGGGCAAGGTCGCGTGCTGACCTGGCGCGAATATCTGATTCAACATGCCCTGCTACCAGGCCGTTTCGCCGGTACGCCAGAACAGATCGCCGACCGGGTGCAGCAGTTTGCTGATGCCGGCGTTGATGGTTTTAACGTGGTGCCGGTCACCACGCTCGGCTGGTGGGATGAATGGGTTGAACACGTGGTGCCGGTGCTGCAAAAACGCGGCCTGGCGCAAACGGCGTACAAGCCAGGCACGCTGCGCGAGAAGATTTTCGGCAAGGAGAGCAAGCTGCCGGCGACGCATCCGCAACGGAAGTTGACGCTGAGTTAATGCGTTCGCGGAATAAATTGCGTCGCTACGGAATCAGTGCACGTATTGGTAGCGGCGTGATTTATCGCGCAATAAATATTAATGAATCCTCATAGACCCAATACTTTTTCAGGCCATTATCTTCACAATTCCTTCCGCTAACACCGCGATCCCGGAGTGGCTGACAGGCCGCAAACTCGACGTTTAACGCATAGCCTTCAATGTCGAAGCATTTTCGATTGCATCGACATTTTTTTGTATTTGACGTTTTTTTCTCAGTGGGTATGCTCAGCCACGTCAGGATCCCCCGGCCAGGGTTGGTTGAGACGATTACAGAGAGCCCATGAAAAACAGTAATGACAAACAGTTATGCGACATCGCGATAGGTGATGCGGTGATGGAATTATTTAACCAGGATGCGCCGGTTTCGCGTACCACGCTGCTCGCGCAATTAGAGAAGATGATACATGCGGGTGTGACGGCGGAAGAGGTACGGATCGCCAGACTGGCTTTAGAGCTGGTGACGAACAGCAGCACAGCAGACAAGGTTGAGCAATCGGAAGAGAACGTGATGAGCTTTAGGGCGAAAAACGTTTCGGCGGATGACTCAACGCAGCACTGATCGCTGTATGCCGGACAAAGTTGTCCGGCATAACGGCGCGACGTTACCAGCGGTACTTATTCGAATCTTCCCACTCTTTAACTTCTTTCTCCGCACGGTCTTTTTCATAACCGTAGCGTTCCTGGATTTTGCCGACCAGCTGATCGCGTTTTCCTTCAACCACGGTCATGTCATCATCGGTCAGGTCGCCCCATTTTTCCTTCACTTTCCCTTTGAACTGCTTCCAGTTGCCGCTAATACGATCTTCGTTCATGTTGATCTCCCTATTTCGTGGTGACTGTGTGCTGCCGTTCGCTGGCCTGATGCCAGCGGGTGAATTAATCCTGGCACAGGATTTGCGCTTTGCTTGCCTGAGCTGTGAGCTGACTCATAAATTTGCGATTGTGTGAGCCAGCGTGGAGAAAAAAAGCCGTTAATAGCAAAAAAGTGATTATCTAACTCATTGCTCTATAAGGCATTATGTTCGCCCGGCTATACAGGCAAGGGTGGGTTGCGATATAGTAACCGTCGATAAGACATTTCCGTCAACTTTTGGAAACCCGCATTCCCTGATGCCATCCGTATGAGTAAAACGCAACCCACCGACATGAAAAGCAGAGAACGTGGCCGCCCAAGAGAGTTCGATATCGAACAGGCTCTGGACAAAGCCATGATTGTTTTTCGTCAGAAGGGGTTTCATGCGGCTTCACTTAACGATCTGGGCGAAGCGATGGGGTTGACAGCGGGCAGCATCTACAAGGCTTTTAAAGATAAGCGCAGCTTGTTTCTGCTGGTGTTTGAACGCTATCTTTCGGTGCGTAATGCCGATCTGCGCCAGCGTCTGGCACAGTTCACCAGCGGCCGTGAGAAGCTCGGCGAGCTGCTGCAGTTTTACCTCGATTCCGCGCGGGCGGTGGAAGGTCGCACCGGCTGTTTAGTGGTGGGCAGCGCGGTAGAGCTGCAGGTGCTGGATGACGATCTTTCGCAACTGGTGAGTAAAGCGGTCATTCGTAATAAAAACTTCCTCGCCTCGCTGCTCAAACTGGGCCAGCAAGATGGCTCGGTCACGCCCAATCTGGATGTGGACACCGCCGCGGGATTGATCCTCTGCATCGCCTTTGGCATGCGCGTTGTGGGCAAGATCACCGATGTAAAAGATGAACCAGAAACCATCAAGTTAGTTATGAAGCTGCTGGACTAAAATTTGTCTAATTAGGAGTCGGATACTTCCTAAATAAGCGAAGCGTAAAGACGGAGGGCAAGTGAAAGACGAAGATTCAGATATTACGGAAGAGATTCGCGCATTGGTGGGCAGGGTAGTGACACGTATCCTGCGTCCTGATGAAGCGCTTACCGTTCAGGAACTCATAGGTGCGTTGTATCGCCTAAGTTTGCGCTCCACCGACAGCAAAACCAAAGTCGCCTGCGAGAAAGCCATTCGTATCCTGGCGAAAAAACTGCACTAATAGGGTCGCGCGTGCCGCGCCTTGTTGTTCTCCTCTGCTGAAGTCTGGCAATCCCTCGCCAAACACCTCTCTGATTAAAGCGGGCGATGCGCGGTCTCTTTCGCCTTCCACAGCGCAAACAGCGTGATCAGCAACGCCAGGCTGACATACAGCGATACCCACAGCGTGCTGCCCATCTCTTTATACAAGGTCGTGATGATCAGGGGCGCAAAGCCACCGCCAATGATTCCTGCCAGCGTGTAAGCCAGTGACGATCCGGCGTAGCGCACGTGGCTGGGGAACTGTTCGGTGACAAACGCCGCCTGCGGCCCGTACATCACCGCATGAATCAGCAAGCCGCCAATGACCGCCAGCACAATCAGCACCGGCTGCGAGCTATCCAGCAGCACAAAGAACACAAACGACCAAACGATTGCCAGCAGCGCACCGGCAATGTAAACCGGACGACGGCCGAGCTTGTCGGAGAGCGCACCAAACATCGGCACCGTAATCGCATTGCCAATTGCGCCGAGCATAGTGGCCATTAACGCCAGCGGACGCGGCAGTTGCAGCACGGTGGTGACGTAGGTGAGGGTAAACACCACCACCAACGCGTACAAAACGTCGGAGCCGATACGTGAACCGCCAGCGATCAGTAGCTCACGCGGATAGCGAACAAACACCTCTTTCAGCGGCGTATGCGTGGTTTTCTCCGCCTGCTGCATCGCGACAAAGGTTGGCGTCTCTTCTACGCCGCGACGCAGCCATAAGCCAAACATCACCAGCAGCAGACTCAGCAGGAATGGAATGCGCCATCCCCACTCCTGAAACTGCTCGCCGCTCAACGCAACCGTTACCAGCGTGATAAATCCGGTACCAATCAAGGTACCGCACGAGGGACCTACCTGCGCAAACGAGGCGTTACGGCCACGCTTGTCGGCATCGCCATGCTCCATCGACAGCAACACTGCACCGGCCCATTCGCCGCCTAATGCAATACCCTGAATAAAGCGCAAGGCCACCAACAGCACCGGACTCCAGATGCCCCACACCGCATAGCCAGGCAGCAGGCCCATCAGTGCGGTGGTGACGCCCATAATCACCAGGGTGGTGATCAATACTGCTTTACGCCCGGCGACATCGCCGAGATGACCAAAGATAAAGCCGCCTACCGGACGGGAAATGTAGCCGACCGCATAGGTGGAGAACGCCAGAATAGTACCGACCAGCGGATCGAAGCTGGGGAAAAAGACGTGGTTAAACACCAGCGCCGCCATGATGTTGTAGACCGTGAAGTCATACCACTCCAGCGCGGTACCGATGGAGCTAGCCGCCGCGAGGCGACCGGTTTTGCTGTGGCTGGCGCGCGCGCCTGACGCGTGCGGCAAGGTTGAATCGGTATTAGCCATGAGCCATCTCCTGTTGGGTCAACTGCCAGCTGAGGGAGTAGAGCTGTACGTCCGCGTTGAGTGCCTGCGCGGCATCGGCGGCGAGGGTTTTACACACCTGGGCGTCGCGGCAGGTCAGCAGCAGCATCGGATGCATTGGTCGCGTTGCGCTGGTTTCCCGTGGCAGCGGCGAGCTCAGCGTGGTGTCAGGCGTCAGCAAACGTGAGGCGATATAGCCGGGCGTTTGCTGCACGCTGCTTTGCCAACTGCCCAGCGATGCAACATCTGTACCCGCTTTTAAGGTCAGCACCGCCAGATGGCTACCGGTGCCTTGTCCATGCTGATGCGATATGGCGCAGACGCGGCGCATCGGATTGACCATTTTGCTGAGGTTCTTCACCGACCATTCGGTCTGGCGCGTGAAGGCGGCGTGATAATCCGCGCTGGTAAAGGCTTCCAGCGATACGGTTTCATACAGGCCGAGGTATTTGCGTTCGGCATCCACCGCCTGATAACGCGTGCCGCTAAGAAAGCCGCTGATGGCCACGCGCTCTTCAACGTGTTCGTGGTCGTACCATTGGTTGAAATCCGCTTCATCTGCAGCATCGATATTGGTGGCGACAAACAGCATGCCGTGGGGTTGAGTCATGATCAGCTACTCCGTTTCAGGGTGGTTTCAATCGCGGCAGCCCAGCTGAGTAACGCAGCATCGTTGCCATGGGTGGAAGAGAGCATCAGGCCAACAGGCGCAGCGCCGGGCTGATGACAAGGCAGAGAAATCGAACAGCCATCCAGCATGTTGATCACGCTGGTGTTGCGCAGCATCAGCAGATTGACCTGCATATAACGCGCGGGATCGTCGAGCTCAGTCAGCGTCGGCGCGATCAACGGCACCGTCGGCATCAGGATGCCGTCGAAGGGCGCAACCGCCTGCTCGACGCGTTGTTTCCAGTCGGCGCGCAGTTGGTAAAGTTCGGCGGCATCCTCTTCGTTCAGTAAGCTGCCGCGATTAATGCGCGTCAGAACCTGCGGATCGTAGGCTTCTGGCTGGGATTGGGCGTAATGCTGATGCCATTGCCAGGCTTCCCACGCGGTAATGCCGCCACGCGCGTTAATGGAGTCCAGTTCTGCCAGCTCTTGCAGCGGCAGCTCGGTGATTTTCACGCCCTGCGCGCGCAGCACATCAAGCGCATGCAGCCAGGCGGCGCTGACGTGTTCGTCAAGGCCAGCCAGCACGCGCGTCTGCGGGATGACGAAATGCGCTTCTGACAGATTCCGCTCATCGATTGTGAGGGGCCGATCGGCGATCACGCTATCGAGCAGCCAGCAGCTGCGCACGTCGTGAGCGATCACACCGATGCTGTCGAGCGATGCCGCCAGCGGCAGCGTTCCGCGTTGATCGATGCGGCTGGCGCTGGGTTTAAAACCGGTTAAGCCGCACAGCGCCGCCGGAATGCGCACCGAACCGCCGGTATCGGTGCCAACCGCCGCCAGACACATGCCATCGCTCACCGCGACTGCCGCACCGGAAGAGGAACCGCCCGGAATGCGCTGCTGCGCGCGCTGCCAGGGATTGGCGGGTGTGCCGTAATGCGGATTGACGCCGAGGCCAGTAAAGGCGAACTCGCTCATATTGGTTTTGCCAACGATGGCGGCACCGGCCTGCTGCAGCCGATCCACCATGCTGGCGTTCGCCGTGGCTGGGCTGGCGCTACTGAGCAAGCGGGAGCCGGCGGTGGTGACTTCTCCGGCGACATCAAACAGATCTTTGATGCTGATGGGCAGACCATCAATCGCGCTGCGCGGCTGTTGCTGCTGCCAGCGCGCGCCGGCTTGTGCGGCCTGCTGCTGCGCAGCAGCGGTATATACCTTGGTGTAGACGCGTTTGCCTTCTCCGCTTTCCGCTGCAATGGCACGCAGTGCATGCTGGGTCGGGGTTTCAGGGCTGATTTGCCCGGTGAGCAGCTGCTGGCTCGCTTGCCATAACGTTGTCATAGGGAACCTCAGGCGATAACCGGTAGCGAGCCAGTGATGTAAGTGTGTTCCAGCGTGCGGTTCAGCACCGGATCGTGCAGCGCCATACGGAATTCACTGGCAGGACGAATCCCGCCGATGGCGCTGAGCGTGCCGCACGACATGGCGAAACCTTCCTCAACCTGGCCCGCGGCAAAATAGCGGGTTAGCAGATCAAGTGGCGTCAGCAGCGAGGAGAGGGCGCCTTGCTGATAAGTCACCCAATCACCGTTGACGTTGATCCAGGCGCGCAGCTCCAGCTGATCCCAGTGCGCTTTGACGTCCGCCATGCGCCACGCGTGACCGGCCACCGGTTTGATGCACGCCTGTTTCGATAGCGCTACGCTGAACGTTTCCAGATGACGATCGGTATGATCGGAAATCAGCGAAACCCAATATTCGCCGCGATGGAAAAACACGAAGGGTTCAGCTTCACCGGACGTCTGATCGCCGACCACCTCCAGCTGCGTTTCCTGAGTTAATTGATTGGTTGCGACGCGATAAAACAGCGGCACTGCACCAGGAGCGGGCACGCCCAGCGCTTCAAGCTCCCTGATATGGTGCAGCACCGCTTCCTGATCGCGTCCTACCCAGCCCGCGATAACAAGTTGATTAATCTCAACATCCAGCACTGCCGCATCGGCGTAATCTGTTGTAAACCGTAATTGCATGGGATCGATCTCCAAGTGAGAAATGCGTGTGAAATTTCACTGTGATTTCAATCTAGCCATTTTCATGCCAGGTTTTTGTGTAATATGTCTCAGTTACCTAATAAGGATTTGCGTGATGAGTAATGTGATGGCTGAAAATGTGAGCTCGCCGACGACCCCGAAAAGCATTTCGCTTAATGAGCGCGCCTATCTGGCGTTCAAGCACCGGCTGATCACGCTGCGCTACAAACCGGGCGACTATCTCAATATCGCGCAGGTGATGGATGATCTTGAGATGGGCAGAACGCCGGTGAATCAGGCGGTGCATCGACTGGAGACGGAAGGGCTGTTGCAGATCATCCCGCGCAAGGGCGTGATGGTGTCGCCGCTGTCAATTGATGATGCGCTGGAGTTAATTGAGGTGCGTCTGGTGAATGAGGCGCTGTGCTTGCGGCTGGCTTCGCAGCGGGTCAATGCGGCGCAGATCGTCTATCTGCGGGAGATGAATCAGCGCATTGCCAATGCCAGCGCCTCACGCGATCGCGAACAGATGATGCTGCTGGATCGCGAATTTCATCAGGTACTGGCGGACATCGCCGCCAACGGCCGGCTGGCCGATATTCTCAGCATTATCCACGCGCAGGCGCAGCGCTTCTGGGCCACCACGCTTTCCAGCGCTGCGCACATGAACGAAGTCATCGCCGAACACGAAGCGATCATTGCGGCGCTGGAGCAGGGAAATGCCGAGCTAGCGGAAGAGGCGGCGCGGGTGCATATCTATTCGTTTAAACAGGCGCTGCTGAATAATTAATATTCGGCTTCTTCACCCGGCAGCGGAATAGAGAGTTCCATGCCCTCAACCCCGGCGTAGAAAATAATCAGCTCGGCACGCTGATCCGTGGTGAAACCACGATGGGCAATGTCGATGGATTCATTAAAGGCTTCGCCAGCGTTAAACGTTTTAGTCTCGCCGCTGGCTTTGTCTTCGATAGTCAGCGATCCCGATAAAATATACGCGGTATTCGGCATCGGATGCGTATGCCACGGCAGCTCGGAATGTGCAGGAATGGTCATCTTCATCACCGTGATCTCGGGCTTACCGGCTGGATAGTGTTGAATATGCTGGCCATTCCAGGCTTGCCCGCTTTGCAGTAGCGTTTCTGCGCTGTTTTCATGTTCGTTATCGGCGCTCATCTCATTCCCCTGAATCGTCATTAAAATCTCTCCCGCACAGGATAGTGCAAATCAGCAAGGCTGCGCGTGCAATCACTGTCAGCCTAAGCCGCTCGGTGATGCTCGGGTCACTTGTAAAAGAATTGTGATCGGTCACCAGGAACTGCTCAAAGTAATCGATTACTTTGTTTCTCTCTGTGAAATGTAATCGATTTCTTTTTGGCGTGAGGTCAGCATGGTTTCGACAACTACAGGTTCTGAGATCGCGGCGAGGCAGCAGCGTCTGCTGATTCCCCGCTTGTCATTGATGATGTTCATGCAGTTTTTCATTTGGGGAAGCTGGTCCGTAACGCTCGGGCTGGTGATGACGCAGCACAACATGTCATTGCTGATTGGTGATGCTTTCTCAGCAGGGCCGATCGCCTCAATTCTGTCGCCTTTTGTGCTGGGCATGTTGGTTGACCGCTTCTTCCCTTCACAGAAAGTCATGGCGGTGATGAACCTGGCGGGCGCGGTGATTTTATGGTTTGTCCCGGGCGCGCTGGTGGCCGAAAACGGCGCGCTGCTGATTGGCTTGCTGTTTGGTTATACGCTGTGTTTTATGCCGACGCTGGCGCTCTCTAACAACATTGCCTTTCACAGCCTGGCCAGCAGTGACAAAAGTTTTCCGGTGGTGCGGGTGTTTGGCACCATTGGCTGGATTGTGGCGGGCATCTTTATTGGTGTTACCGGCATCGCCTCCAGTACCGCGATTTTCACCCTGGCCGCAATCTGCTCGGTGGCGTTGGCAATTTACAGTCTGACGCTGCCGCATACGCCTGCACCGGCGAAAGGCATGCCGCTAAAAGTGCGCGATCTGTTCTGCGCGGATGCCTTTGCGCTGCTGAAAATCCGTCACTTCTTCGTGTTTGCTCTCTGCGCCACCTTGATCTCCATCCCGCTCGGCACCTATTACGCCTACACCGCGTCCTGGCTGGCGGATGCGGGCGTGAGTAACGTCAGTACCGCGATGTCATTTGGTCAGATGTCGGAAATCGTCTTCATGCTGGTGATCCCGCTGCTGTTCCACCGCCTTGGCGTCAAATACATGTTGCTGGTCGGCATGGTGGCGTGGTTTGTGCGCTACGCGCTGTTTGCCATGGGCATGAACGATGAAAGCCGCGCACTGATCTACATGGGCATTCTGCTTCACGGTGTCTGTTATGACTTCTTCTTTGTGGTGGGCTTTATCTACACCGACCGCATCGCCGGCGAGAAAGTGAAAGGGCAGGCGCAGAGCATGGTGGTGATGTTCACCTACGGTATTGGCATGCTGCTGGGTTCGCAGATCTCGGGCGCGCTGTATAACCGCCTGATTGCCGGACAGGGCACGGCACAAAACTGGGCAACATTCTGGTGGATCCCCGCAATTGCCGCAGCGGTGATCGCCGTTCTTTTCCTCTTCACCTTTAAATACCGGGATGAAGCGGTTTGATTGACGGGAGGTGTAAGTGAAAACGTTAAAAGGACCGGGAATTTTTCTCGCGCAGTTTATTGGGCAGCAGCCACCGTTTAATTCGCTGGCAGGGTTGGCGCAATGGGCCTCTGCGCTCGGTTATAAGGCGCTACAGATGCCTTGTAATCACCCGCTAATTTTTGATCTGCCGCGCGCCGCAACCAGTCAAACCTATTGCGATGAAGTGACGGGTTTGCTGGCGAACTACGGCTTGCAGATCAGTGAATTATCGACGCACCTGGAGGGCCAGCTGATTGCCGTCCATCCGGCGCACGATCGCGCCTTCGACGGCTTTGCACCCGCCGCCTTGCACGGCGACAAAGAAAAGCGCACCGCGTGGGCGATTCAGACGGTGAAGCTGGCAGCGGCCGCGTCAGCCAACCTGGGATTGCAGGCCCACGCGACGTTCTCCGGTTCGCTGGCCTGGCCGTATCTCTATCCGTGGCCGCCACACAATCCTCAGCTATTGAGTGAAGCTTTCTCAGAGCTAGCGCGGCGCTGGCTGCCGGTGCTGGACGAGTTTGACCGCTACGGCATTGATGTCTGCTACGAGATCCATCCCGGTGAGGATTTGCATGATGGCGTGACGTTTGAACGCTTCCTGGCGTTAGTGAACAATCATGCGCGCTGCAACATCTTGTTCGATCCCAGCCACTTGCACTTGCAGCATATCGATTATTTGCAGTTCATCGATATCTACCATCAGCGCATTAAGGCCTTTCACGTTAAAGATGCCGAATATCTGCTGAATGGACGCAGCGGCGTGTATGGTGGTTATCAGCGCTGGATAGATCGTGCTGGTCGCTTCCGCTCGCCCGGTGACGGACAGATCGATTTCCCGGCCATTTTCAGCAAGCTGGCGCAATACGATTATGCCGGTTGGGCGGTGCTGGAGTGGGAGTGTTGCCTGAAAGAGGCGGAAACCGGCGCGCGCGAGGGCGCCGACTTCATCCGTCGCCACATCATTCCGGTGGCCGAACGGGCATTCGATGACTTTGCCGCACAACCGCAGCAGGCGGCCAGCATCCGCACCCAGTTGGGGCTGAGTGCGGCAGATTCGCATGATTAAGGCGGGCGCGAAATTATGCTAGCCTCCGTAGTATCTGACTGAGCAAGAGTTGTAAGCATGTCCATCCAAAAAATCGCCCGCTTAGCGGGCGTTTCTGTGGCAACAGTTTCACGGGTGCTGAATAACAGCGATACGGTAAAAGCGCTGAATCGTGAGAAAGTCCTGCACGCTATTAAAGCGAGTAATTACCAGCCAAATTTATTAGCGCGTCAGTTGCGAACTGCACGTAGCTCAATGATTCTCGTGATGGTGTCGGATATCTCCAATCCCTTTTGTGCCGAGTTGGTAAAAGGCATTGAGGAGCAGGCGGAGAAAAACAGTTATCGCATTCTGTTGTGCAATTCTGGCTCAGACATCGAGCGCTCCCGCTCCAGTTTGCAATTGCTGGCCGGGAAAATGGTGGATGGCATTATCACCATGGATGCGTTCAGTAAGTTGCCAGAACTGGCGCAGCTGATTGGCGAAACGCCGTGGGTGCAATGCGCGGAATACGCCGATGCCGGTGATGTCTCCTGCGTGGGCATTGATGATGTGCAGGCATCAAAGCACGTCGTGGCGTTTCTGGCGGGCAGGGGACGACAGCGTATTGCCTTAATCAACCACGATCTCAGCTATAAATATGCGCAGCTGCGGCAAGCGGGTTATCAGCAGCAACTTATCCATGAAGCGCGCAGCTGGCAGGCCATCACGTACGCCACCGAGCTGAGTTTTAATGCCGGCAAACAGGCGATGGAAGCCTTGCTGGCAGCGCCCGAGCGTCCAGATGCCGTGTTCGCCGTGTCGGATACCTTAGCGGCGGGCGCGCTGTCAGCCATTCATGCCGCCGGGCTGCGCGTGCCGCAGGATATAGCGGTGACGGGATTTGATGGATCCGACCTCGCCGAAATGGTCACGCCGCCGCTGAGCACGCTGGCGCAGCCGTCGCGCGATATGGGGCGCAAAGCGTTCGATTTGCTACTGAATAAGATCGATCAACCTGATTCGCCGGCTCAACGCATTATGATGGACTGGCACTTTGTGGTGCGCGCCAGTACTTAATCGGCGTTTACGAACGCTGCGAAGTTGATGGTTTGATGATGTTAAGGTGCCGTTCAGAGCTTCAGGTCCGTATTTTTCAACCAAACAGGCGCTGGTGGTTTTGCGTCAGCGCGTGCGCCACATCAGGCAGCATCGGGAAAGAACTCTGACCGCCATATTTCTGGATTGAGCAGGAACTGATTTCAGCCGCGAAAGGAATCGCTTCTTCCAGAGCGATGTTGTTCACCAGGCAATAGGCGATGCCGCCAATAAAGGAATCCCCTGCGCCGGTGGTATCCACCACATCCGGACAGAACACAGCGGGATAATGTCTGGCACCGGCATCACCGGATAACACCGCGCCTTTCTCGCCCAGCGTGATAATCACCCGGCCATTCACCTTCTGCTGTAACGCTGCCGCACAGGCCATCGCTTCTTTAACCGACGTGACGGCGGTATTGCTCATAAAGCTGGCTTCGGTCTCATTCACCACCAGTAAATCGACCTGACTCAGCGCCTGCGGAGAGATTTCGCGTGCTGGCGCGTTGTTCAGCAAAATCTGGCAATCGTGACGGCGGGCCACGCTGATGGCACGTTCAACCACACGATCGGGAATTTCTGACTGCAGGATTAACAGTGGCCGATCGCTAAATAATCCATCGTGAATATCGGGTTCGGTAATCAGGTAGTTTGCGCCTTTAATAATGGTGCTGCAGTAATCACCGGATTCCAGAATCTGCACGATGCCAATGCCGGAGGTTTTTCCGCGCTGGCTAATGTTATCTACCGATACGCCGTTTTCATTCAGTGATTTTATGAGTTCGCTGCCATAAATATCATTGCCCACACAGCCCACCATATTGACGTTCAGTCCCAGCTTGGCGCACTGAACCGCTTGGTTTGCTCCTTTACCGCCCGGCATCAACATTAATTCGTTGCCGGTAAACGTCTCCCCAATTTCCGGCAGGCGATCCTGCTGGACAAGAATGTCGTAGTTAAGACTGCCAATAACAACAATATTATGTTTCATCATTTCGGCCCTTAATTGGCGGTGCGCTTGGACGCAACCGCATTTCTGGTGTTGTGTAAACTGGTCTGACTTTTTTCGTTGGTCTTGCTGGCGATAAGGGTAAAGATGGCATCCAGAATATTCAGATGCACAATGCGCGTGGTGGCGTTCTCTCCGGTAATCGGATTGTTTTTAACCGACGAGATAATCGAGTGCCGGGCAATTAAACTCAGTGGGCTGTTGGGATAATTGGTCAGGCAGATGGTTTCTGCGCCGTTCTCATTCGCCGCTTTTACCATCTGAATAATGTCCGTGGTTTGGCCGGAGTGAGAAATCGCCAGCAGGATATCGCCGGGTTGCATCAATGAGGCGGTCATCAGCTGCTTGTGGCTGTCGCTAAACACCGACGAGAAGATGCCGATCTTCAGCAGCTTATGATTGAAGTCATCACAGATAGAACCTGAGCCACCGCACCCGGCAATAACTATGCGTGCGCTTTCTGGTTTATTAATAAACAGATACGCCACTGCTTTTATCACGGCACTGTTAATCACGCTCAGGGAATCCTGCAGTGCCAGCACCGAATTTAAAAAGGTGCTTTCAATCACCTGCTCGACATATTTTTCTGAATCGGGGATTACCGGAATATCGATGATATCTTCCTGCGTGCTGACTTGCCGGGCAATATTGATTTTCAGATCGTGAAAACCGGTAAAGCCGAGTTTCTTCGATACTTTAGTAATGCTCGAGACGCTAACATTCAGATAATTCGCAATATCAGTGATGCACATTTTAGATAATGACTGTGGATTGTCGTCAATAAAACGTGCAATTGAACGTTCCTTTTTTCCCAGCTCAGGCGCAAGGGTGCGAGCCAGCAGGAATATCTCATTGCCTTTAAGTCGATTATGCATTTTGCGCGCTCATTAAAAATGTTGTCGCTAAGCTAGCATGGCAGTTAGGGGAAAAGTGTTAACTGGATCACACGTTGTAAAACGTTTTACTGATGCATTTTACTGGCAGTAAAACAAAACTATCCTTATTGCGATTGTTATTTCATTAACAGTAAAATAGCTATTTAAGCTATTGTATTACAATGATTTTACTCGCAGTAAAATTTTTACTATTATAAATCTACCGTTTATTTTATTAGCGGTAGTATTTAGCTGATCGCATTTACCTGATGAATATTCTCATTTATAAGAACATGGAAATCCCATTAAAGGTAATTTAAAAAATGAAATTCTCATCACGTATAAATTCATTTCGCTCCAGAGCCGATCTGTTTGCGGCAAAGAACAACATGGATACTTGCGATCTTATTACGCGTATGGGTAGTGTTGCGGGCTTAACGCATATCGAGCTGAATTATCCGGAACACTTTATTGGTCAGGATAAAGCGCTGATTAAACAGACCATCGCCGATAACAATTTGCAGGTGGGCGGTATCGCTCTGCGTTATAACAAAGAGTTCATCGAGGGTGAATTCACCAATCCTGATGCCGCACTGCGTAAAAAAGCGATCGAAATTACCCTCGAAGCCGCAGAGATGTGCAAATACCTCGGCGGCAATACCGTCACGCTGTGGTTTGGCTATGATGGTTATGATTATCCATTCCAGCAGGATTACTTCCGCGCCTATGAGTGGCTGGTCAGCGCATTACAGACCGTGACCCAGGCACACGCGGATATGCAATTCAGCTTTGAATATAAGCCGTATGAACCGCGCACCTTCTCCTTTATTGGTGATGTCTCTTCAACGCTGATGCTGATTGATGATGTAGGCTCCGACAATCTCGGTATTACCCTCGATTTCTGTCACATGATCATGAAGAAAGAGAATCCCGCTTTCTCACTGTTCCAGTCGGCACGCAAAAACCGTCTGGTGGGCTTCCACCTGAATGATGGTTATGGCCATTTTGATGACGGATTGATGCTGGGTTCCGTTCATCTGATGCAGACGCTGGAATACATCTATTACGCAAAACGCGTTAACTTCAGCGGCCTGATCTATTTCGATACCTTCCCAAGCCGTGAAGATCCGGTTGCCGAATGCGCGCAAAACATTCGCATGTATAAAGCGCTCTCCAGCTTTATTGATCGCCTGAGCATTGATGAAATCGATCAGCTGATTAAAAGCCAGGATGCGCTGAAAGTGCAGGTCATGCTGATGAAAATCATCGCTGAATAAAAACAAAATCAAAACTTACCTCTATTAACTACCACCAGTCAGTGTCTGACACGGGGGAAACTATGTTCGACAAAATAGGTTTGCCTAAAAACTTGCTTTGGGGCTATATCGGCCTCGCGATATTCATGATCGGCGATGGTGTAGAACAAGCGTGGATTGCCATCTGGCTGGTGGATAAAGGGCTGTCTGTCGCGCAAGCCTCTTATCTGATCACCGCATACGGTGTCACCGTGACGCTGGCGGCCTGGGTGACCGGCGTACTGGTGCAAACCCTCGGCCCGCGCAAAGTGATGCTGTATGGGTTGATCACCTTTGTTATCGGCAGTATCGGGTTTATCGGTGTTGGCCTCAAGACCATGCACATGGCCTGGATGCTGCCGTTTTATGCCATTCGCGGCATCGGTTATCCGCTGTTTGCCTACTCGTTTCTCATCTGGATTAACTACAGCACGCCGGTGGAGCGCCGTTCTACCGCAGTGGGTTGGTTCTGGTTTACCTTCTCGCTGGGTTTGAGCGTCATCGGTCCGTTCTTCTCCTCGCTGGCATTGCCGGTGATGGGCGAAATTCATGTGCTGTGGGTCGGCATGGTATTTGTGGTCGTCGGCTCCGTGTTAGGCATTTGGGTGAACCGCGACGTGGTACCGGCATCTGAAATTCATCCTTTCAGCGCGGCGGAGTTAATTAAAGGCATCACCATTCTGCAGCGTCCGGTGATTGCGATGGGATTGGTGGTGAAATCGGTAAACGGCATCGCCCAATATGGCCTGGCGACCTTCCTGCCGCTCTATCTGATCAGTTTCGGCTACAGTAAAACCGAATGGCTGCATATGTGGTCGGCGATGTTCCTGGTGGCGATTTTCGCCAACCTGTTCTTTGGCTTTTTCGGCGATAAGTTTGGCTGGCGAACCACCATCATGTGGGTTGGTGGCTTTGGTTATGCCGCGGTGCTGATTTTGGTCTGGGCCGTGCCGCAGCTGCTGGGCCACAACTTCTATGTGATGGCATTGGTGCTGTGCCTGTGCGGTATTACCATGGCCGGTTATGTGCCGCTGTCGGCGCTGTTCCCACTGCTGGCCCCGGACAGTAAAGGCGCGGCCATGTCGGTGCTGAATCTGGGCGCAGGTTTGGGCGCATTTATCGCACCTGCCATCACCGCGCTGTTCTACTCATCGCTGGGTGCGGGTGGGGTGCTGGGGATTTATGCCGGGCTTTATGTTCTGAGCGGGGTGTTGACGCCATTCCTGAAAACGCCTGAAGAGTTGGATGCGCGGGTGGCGATGACGGACAAAGCGGCCTGAAAGACGTGAGATTTTGGTTATAAAAAAAAGCCCAGTTAATTAACTGGGCTTTTTATTGCGGTTAAGAGATTAGACGTTGAACAAGAAGTTCATCACATCGCCATCTTTTACAATGTACTCTTTACCTTCTGAGCGCATTTTACCGGCTTCTTTCGCACCTTGTTCGCCTTTGAAGGCAACGAAATCTTCAAACGCGATGGTCTGAGCGCGGATAAAGCCTTTCTCGAAGTCAGTGTGGATTTTACCCGCCGCCTGTGGCGCGGTGGCGCCAACAGGAATGGTCCATGCACGCACTTCTTTCACGCCTGCGGTGAAGTAGGTTTGCAGGTTGAGCAGCGCATAACCTGCGCGGATCACGCGGTTCAGGCCCGGCTCTTCCAGACCCAGTTCAGCCATGAACTCGTCGCGTTCGTCATCTTCCAGCTCAGCGATATCAGACTCAACGGCAGCACACACTGGCACCACCACCGAACCTTCGGCTTCGGCAATCGCACGCACCTGATCGAGGTACGGATTGTTTTCGAAACCGTCTTCGTTGACGTTAGCGATGTACATGGTTGGCTTCAGCGTCAGGAAGCTGAGGTAGCGGATGGCCGCTTTCTCGTCAGCATCCAGATTCAGTGCGCGCAGCATGCCCGCTTCTGACAGGTGCGGCAGGCACTTCTCCAGCGCCGCCAGCTCAGCTTTGGCATCTTTGTCGCCGCCTTTGGCTTTCTTCTGGCAACGCTGAATCGCACGTTCGCAGGTGTCGAGATCCGACAGCGCCAGCTCGGTGTTGATGACGTCAATATCTTCCGCCGGGTTAACTTTACCGGCAACGTGGATGATGTTGTCGTTTTCGAAGCAGCGCACCACGTGACCGATGGCTTCGGTTTCACGGATGTTAGTCAGGAACTGGTTGCCCAGGCCTTCACCTTTGGACGCGCCTTTCACCAGACCGGCGATATCGACGAATTCCATGGTGGTGGGCACGACGCGCTGTGGCTTAACAATCTCGCTCAGCTGATCGAGGCGCAGATCGGGCATTGGTACCACACCGGTGTTTGGCTCGATGGTGCAGAACGGAAAGTTGGCTGCTTCGATACCCGCTTTAGTCAGCGCGTTGAACAGGGTGGATTTACCGACGTTCGGCAGGCCCACAATACCGCATTTAAATCCCATGGTCTGATTACCTTTCTCACTGAGTGCGCAGCGCTATTGGATAGCGCCGACAGATTCAAAAAATTTCGCGCATTATACACAGAATTGCCTTCTGCGGCGCGGGAATTGGCCTTAGCCCGCCTTGAACGCGTGCAGGCGGTTCATCGCCTTAATCTTGTCTTCTTTCAGCCACAGTTCGGTGCAGCGCACCGCTTCGTCTACGGCATCATCAATCAGCTTTTGTTCGCTGGCTGGCGGCTTACCCAGCACGAAACCGGTCACTTTATTGCGGTCGCCAGGATGACCGATACCCACGCGTAAACGGTGAAAATTATTGTTATTGCCCAGCTTGCTGATGATGTCTTTCAGGCCGTTATGGCCGCCGTGGCCGCCACCTTGCTTGAATTTCGCCACGCCCGGCGGTAAATCCAGCTCATCGTGCGCTACCAAAATCTCTTCTGGCGCAATGCGATAAAAAGTCGCCATCGCCGCCACCGCTTTGCCGCTGAGATTCATAAAAGTGGTGGGCACCAGCAGGCGCACATCTTCTCCCGCCAGCGACAGGCGCGCGGTGTAGCCATAAAACTTTGGCTCGTCTTTTAACGACTGATTGTTGCGGCTCGCCAGTAAATCGACATACCAGGCGCCAGCGTTATGGCGGGTTGCGGCGTATTCAGCGCCGGGATTGGCCAGCCCCACAATCAGTTTAATGCTGCTCACGATGTATATCCTGTCTTGCTGCGGAAAGGGCGATAGTTTACTGCCTGGCGGCACGGATGACAAAGGCCACGCGCCACAGATAATGTCTCTACGTGACTAATCATTTTCTATCGAAATCAAGGCGCTGGCGGTAAAGATTTGTCAAAGGTTGTGAAGGATATGTGATCCTGTACGCAACTTAAGCGGCAGGTATTGCCTAAGCTTATGGCTAGTTAACCATACGTGCTGTTTTGCTTTTAAAAGGATGGAGGTGGATCATGAAACGTCAAAATTGCCGCTTTGTAGGTAACGGTTTGATGTGTTTGGGTTTACTGACGATGGTATTAGGCGTCGGCTATTCCATTATCAACCAGCTTCCTTCACTCAACCTGCCGCAATTCCTTGCGCACGGTGCGATGTTCAGCATCTTCGTTGGCGCTTTACTGTGGCTGGTGGGCGCGCGCGTCAGCGGACGTGAGCGCGTGGAAGATCGTTATTACTGGTTACGTCATTACGGCGATAAGCGTTGCCGTCGCAATCACTCATCACATTAAGTGAGTACGGTTTGCTGCGGCGGCTGTAACTGCGCGAGATAACGTTCGATGCGGTTACGGCCGCTGGCTTTTGCGCGGTACAACGCTTCATCGGCCAGCGCCAGCAACAGCGGGAAGGGTTCGCCGGGCTGCAGCGCGGTGGCAAAGCCGATGCTGACGGTATAACGCACGTCGTTAGGTTGCGACAGCTGTGTCGCCAAACGGATACGTTCACATACCCGCTGCGCCTGCTCGGCATCGCCGGGAATGATCGCCGCAAACTCCTCGCCACCCAAACGGGCAAAATGGCCACTCTCTGGCATCAACGCCTGCACCACCTGACAAAAATCGATTAATACTTGATCGCCTTGTTGATGGCCGAAACGGTCATTGATGCTTTTAAAATGGTCCAGATCAAACAGCACCGCGCTATAGACAAAGTGTTGTGACTGTCGCGCGCTGCGCAATAACATTTTATCGGCCTGCTCGAATAGCGCGCGGCGGTTCCACACGCTGGTGAGCGGATCGTGCATTGATGCCAGTTTATGGGCGATTTGCGTGCGTTCGTTGACCATCGCCAGAATGGTGAAACTCAGGCCAATAACAAACAGGATCGATTCAAGAATCACATACACCGAGAAGCTGGAACCGCCAATCGCACCGCGCACCGGCGTCGCCACCGCATCGTCCAGAAAGATACGCGCCACGTGAAACAGCAAATGGATCCATAGCAGGATTTGCGCCGGCCAGAAGGTGACGGTTAACGACGCACGCACGCGCCACAGCAAGCGGATTAGCGCGCCGGTATAGATGATGCACAGCAGGCAAACCACCAGCACGCGCTTCGGCTGGCTGTGATAAAACGCGGGGAACAGGCACAAAATCGCCCACAACAAACCGCCGCCTAACCAGCTGAGGCCAATCGCTTTTCCGCAGAAGATGCGGAAGGCATTGAGCAGATTGCCATAAGCCAGCAACAGCATGACGTTGCCGACCGCGACCGGTAAAAAATGGAATCCCGCACTGCGTAAGCTGCTAAGGAACACCGCCGCCAGGGTTAAAACCAGCGCCAGCGTGGTGCAGCCCAATACGCGATCATACTGCGCACCGATCCAGGCAAAAATCAAAATGATACTTAAAAACCCCAGCACAAAGAGCTCGCAAACAAACAGCGTGTAGAGGTCGAGAGTCATAGTGGTCGGAGCTCGGGGAAAAAGTGGGAAGAAAATAGCATTAAACATTGGACCGCTAAAGGGCGGCAATGCGAGTCACCAGAAAAGAGTGGATGGCAGCGAGAATAGCGAGATTTAACGAAATTTATCGCGCAAATATCAATGGGGAAAGTGGCTTAATCGGTGAGTCAGATTGAGGGCAGGGTGCAAAGAAAAACCGGGCACGAGGCCCGGTTTCACGCGATGAATTAATGCTCAAACATCGCGGAGATTGATTCTTCGTTGCTGATACGACGAATCGCTTCGGCCAACATGCCAGACAGCGTCAAAGTACGCACATTTGGCAGAGATTTCATCTCTTCAGACAGCGGAATGGTATCGCAGACAATAACCTGGTCAATCACCGACTTACGCAGGTTTTCCACCGCGTTGCCGGAGAAGATTGGGTGAGTAGCGTAAGCGAAAACACGTTTCGCGCCGCGCTCTTTCAACGCTTCAGCCGCTTTGCACAGCGTACCGCCGGTGTCGATCATATCGTCGACCAGTACACAGTCACGACCCGCAACGTCACCAATAATGTGCATCACCTGAGAAACGTTCGCGCGCGGGCGGCGTTTGTCGATGATAGCCATATCGGTATCGTTGAGCAGTTTGGCGATGGCGCGGGCACGCACTACGCCACCGATGTCTGGGGAAACTACAATGGGATTTTCCAGGCCAATTTGCAGCATATCTTCCAGCAGGATTGGGCTGCCGAAGACGTTATCCACCGGGACATCAAAGAAGCCCTGAATCTGTTCAGCATGCAGGTCAACGGTGAGAACACGGTCAACGCCCACGCTAGAAAGGAAATCGGCAACCACTTTGGCAGTGATCGGTACACGAGCAGAACGCACACGGCGGTCCTGACGCGCATAGCCAAAGTAAGGAATGACAGCAGTAATACGACCAGCAGAAGCCCGACGCAAGGCGTCGACCATCACAACCAGCTCCATCAGATTATCGTTGGTGGGGGCACAGGTGGACTGGATGATGAAAATATCACCACCGCGTACATTTTCGTTAATCTGTACACTTACTTCACCATCACTGAAACGGCCAACAGCGGCGTCTCCGAGGCTAGTGTAAAGGCGGTTGGCAATACGTTGTGCTAGTTCCGGGGTGGCGTTACCAGCAAATAGCTTCATATCAGGCACGAGAAGAACCTCAGGCTTGGCGTCCAGAGAATGAACGGCTCTAGAGTAACCGGCGAATACCAAAGAGCATGTTCATACGGGTGTGTTAATGCGCAACATGCAGTGTCTGGAACGGGTGACACTGTCACGTAGACGCTTTTAGCCCAGAAAGTGTGCGCTGCAACGGCGAGAGATTAAGCCCGCGCGCCACAAATCCGCAAATCCATTTCGGGGCAAGCTCCAGCACCTGACGTGCGTCGGATTCGGTGTCAAATTCAGCAAACACACAAGCTCCGGTCCCAGTCAGGCGCGACGGCGCGTATTCTAGCAGCCAGGAAAGCAGCTCATCAACCTTACGAAAACGTTTTCTTGCCACAGCCTCACAATCATTGTGAAAAGGACGCTGTAACAGTTCATCTAATGTGCGGATTGGTGAATCGCGCGTCAGTTCGGGATCGCAGAACAAATCTGGCGTCGCGATGCTCACGCCTGGATGCGCCACCAGATACCATTTTTCTGCCGGTTCAGCCGGCTGCAATAGTTCGCCCACGCCTTCTGCAAAGGCCGCGTGACCTCCAATAAACACTGGCACATCCGCGCCCAGTTTGATGCCAATCGTCGACAGCTCGGTAACGCTTAATCCGGTTTGCCACAGATGATTCAGCGCCACTAACACCGTTGCCGCATCTGAAGAGCCGCCGCCAAGCCCGCCGCCCATCGGCAAAACCTTCTCCAGCGCGATGCTGGCACCGGCCTGCGCGGGCAAGGTGCCACGCGCAGCGGCAACGGTTTTTAACGCCTGCGCAGCACGCACAATCAGGTTCTCGTCATCCGGTACGCCAGTCAGCGGCGTCAGCAGCGTTATCTTGCCGCTGCTGTCCGGTGTGATTTCCAGCGTGTCACCGTAATCGAGGAACTGAAACAGCGTTTGCAGATTGTGGTAGCCGTCAGCACGACGGCCAGTGATATACAGGAACAGATTCAGTTTTGCTGGCGCGGGCCACGTGGTGATCATTGAGTGGTCCAGCTATCCATGCGTAATTTAATGCGCTGACCGCCTTCAGACAGCTCCAGATTCGCCGGCAGCGGCGGATTCACTTTGCTATCGTAATCAGAAATGTTCACTTTCCACTGCTGACCGTTGCGGCTGTAGTTGAGGCTTTGCAGCTGGTAATTGTTATTCAGCTGATAATCGCTGGCATCGCCCGGCAAGCCCATCATCCACTGACGCAGATTGGCGAGCGGGATATCCATGCCGGTAAGCTGTGAAATCATCTTCTCGGCATCGTTACTCACGTAGCGCTTGCCTTTGTTATCCACGATCTGCACCACGGAACCTTGCGCATCCAACTGCAATTCGGTGCTGCCGAGCGGATTGGTCAGCAGCAGGCGATAGCGATCCGCAGCGGTTTGCTGCCAGTTAAAGCGTGCATACACTTTTTGCTTATCCGACAGGTAAGCGAACGCACCGCGCGTCTGATACTGGCTGATTTTCGCCACGGCTTGCTGATGCTGCTGCCATTGCGGTGACGTGGTGCTTGGGCCCGGACCTTGTGGTTTGTTAATGGTACATGCAGCCAGTAACACGCTGGCAAGGGGTAAAAGGCGCAGTAACTTGCGCGGGGGCAAATGCATCACGTGGTCATCTCCTCAGACACGTTTTTACTTCGTACCGGTAACGCTAACCATCCGCATGTAAGCCGTCAATGCTGTTATGGCAATAATTGCGCACGCTCAGTTTAATCTTATTACTGTCATAGGCTTTGTATGGCTTTTCTTGACCTGTGGCATCTTGTAGAATGCGCTGCACAAAACCCTGACAACACTTGGGATATCCCAACCCGAATCACATGACGCTGCTTGCACTCGGAATCAACCACAAAACTGCACCTGTTGCGCTACGCGAACGCGTTGCGTTTACACCAGACACGCTGGAACTGGCGCTGAATAGCCTGCTGTCCCAGCCGATGGTGCAGAGCGGTGTGGTCCTTTCGACCTGCAACCGTACAGAACTCTACCTCAGTGTAGAGCAGCAAGCCGACCTGCAGGAGAAGCTGGTGCGTTGGCTGTGTGACTATCACGATCTGCGTGAAGAGGATGTGCGCAACAGCCTCTACTGGCATCAGGATAACGCGGCGGTCAGCCATCTGATGCGCGTGGCCAGCGGGCTGGATTCACTGGTGTTGGGTGAACCACAGATTTTAGGTCAGGTTAAAAAAGCTTTTGTTGATTCGTCACGCGACCACGCGCTGAGCAGTGAACTGGAGCGCATGTTCCAGAAAACCTTCTCGGTGGCCAAGCGTGTGCGCACCGAAACCGAGATTGGCGCCAGCGCCGTATCGGTCGCCTTCGCTGCCTGTTCACTGGCGCGTCAAATTTTTGAATCGCTCAGCACCGTTAACGTGCTGCTGGTCGGCGCCGGTGAAACCATCGAGTTAGTGGCGCGTCATCTGCGCGAACACTCCGTCAAGAAGCTGATGATCGCCAACCGCACCCGCGAACGCGCTCAGCTGCTGGCCGATGAAGTGGGGGCAGAAGTGATTGGCCTCGGCGATATCGAAACCCGTCTGGCCGATGCCGACATCATTATCTCTTCCACCGCCAGCCCGCTGCCGATTATCGGTAAAGGGATGGTGGAGCGCGCGCTGAAAGCGCGTCGCAATCAGCCGATGCTGCTGGTGGATATCGCCGTACCGCGCGATGTCGAGCCGGAAGTGGGCAAGCTGGCGAACGCCTATCTCTACAGCGTTGATGATCTGCAAGCGATCATCGAGCAGAACATGGCGCAGCGCAAAGCCGCCGCCGTGCAGGCTGAAAGCATTGTGGTGCAGGAGAGCGGCGAATTTATGGCCTGGCTGCGCGCGCAAAGCGCGGTTGAGACCATCCGTGAATACCGTTCGCAGGCCGATCAGGTGCGCGCCGAGTTACAGGAACGCGCGCTGGCCGCGCTGCAGCAGGGCGCTGACGCCGAAAAAGTGCTGCAGGAACTGGCACACAAGCTGACCAACCGTTTAATTCATGCACCAACCAAATCACTGCAGCAGGCCGCGCGCGACGGCGACAGCGAACGCCTGCAGATCTTACGTGACAGCCTCGGTTTAGAGTAATCTGGTCAGTCACGACCTATCACTGGGATACCCGCTATTACATGAAGAGCTCTATTGTTGCCAAGCTGGAAGCGCTCCAGGAACGCCACGAGGAAGTGGAAGCGTTGCTGGGCGATGCCGGCGTGATTGCCGATCAGGATCGTTTCCGTGCGTTATCACGCGAATATGCCCAGCTTAGCGACGTCACCCGTTGTTTCCGCGAATGGCAGCAGGTGCAGGAAGACGTTGAAACTGCCGAAATGATGCTGGAAGACCCGGAAATGCGCGAGATGGCGCAGGAAGAATTAAAGCTGTCACGCGAGAAGCGTGAAGCGCTGGAACAACAGCTGCAAGTGCTGCTGCTGCCGAAAGATCCCGACGATGAACGTTCGTGCTTTGTCGAAGTGCGCGCCGGAACCGGCGGTGATGAAGCGGCGATTTTTGCCGGCGATCTGTTCCGTATGTACAGCCGTTACGCCGAAGCGCGTCGCTGGCAGGTTGAGATCATCAGCGCCAACGAAGGTGAGCACGGCGGCTATAAAGAAGTGATCGCCCGCATCATCGGCGATGGCGCGTATGGCCGCTTTAAGTTTGAATCGGGCGGCCATCGCGTACAGCGCGTGCCAGAAACCGAATCGCAGGGCCGTATTCACACCTCGGCTTGTACCGTTGCGGTCATGCCGGAACTGCCCGAAGCGGAAATGCCGGAAATCAACGCCGGCGATTTGAAAATCGACACCTTCCGTTCTTCCGGTGCCGGTGGTCAGCACGTTAACACCACCGATTCTGCGATTCGTATCACCCACTTGCCAACTGGCATTGTGGTGGAGTGTCAGGACGAACGTTCACAGCACAAAAACAAAGCCAAAGCCTTGGCGGTGTTGGGCGCGCGTATTCACGCGGCGGAAATGGCGAAGCGTAATGCCGCTGAAGCTTCGACGCGTCGTAACCTGCTCGGCAGCGGCGACCGTTCGGATCGTAACCGCACCTACAACTTCCCGCAGGGTCGCGTCACCGATCACCGCATCAACCTCACGGTTTACCGTCTTGATGAGGTGATGGAAGGCAAGCTGGATGCGCTGATTGAGCCGATTGTGCAGGAGTATCAAGCCGATCAGCTGGCCGCGCTGGCTGGACAGGATTAATGATCATCCGTCGCTGGCTACAGCAGGCTGTGGTAGCGCTCTGTGGCGGCGACAGCCCGAAGCGCGATGCGGAAATATTGCTGGGTTTTGTGACGGGCAAAGCGCGCAGTTGGCTGATTGCCTTTGACGATGCGGAACTGGACGCGCAGCAGCTGGAACAACTGAATGCGCTGCTGGCGCGCCGCGTCAACGGCGAGCCGATTGCGCATCTGGTCGGCGAGCGTGAATTCTGGTCGCTGCCGTTGCGCGTCAGTGATGCCACGCTGATCCCGCGTCCGGACACCGAAGTGCTGGTGGAGCAAGCGCTGGCGCACCTGCCTGCCGCCGCGACTTCACTGCTGGATTTAGGCACCGGCACCGGCGCGATTGCGCTGGCGCTGGCCAGCGAACGGCCAGGCTGCCAGGTTATCGGCTGCGATCGCATCGCGGCGGCGGTGGAACTGGCGCAGGACAATGCGCAGCGTCTGCACATTGATAACGCCCGCTTCATCCTCAGCAACTGGTTTAACGATCTTCCCGCCCAACGTTTTGATCTGATTGTCAGTAATCCCCCCTATATTGATGCCGCCGATGAACATCTGCAGCAGGGCGACGTGCGCTTTGAACCGCGCAGCGCGTTGGTGGCGGACGATCAGGGTTTGGCTGATTTACGTTTTATCATTCACACCGCACCGCACTGGCTGCACGCTGGCGGCTGGCTGCTGCTGGAACATGGCTGGCAGCAAGGTGATGCCGTGCGCGCCATCATGACGCAGCATGGTTATCAGGCGGTGAGCACCGTTGACGATTACGGCGGTAATCCGCGCGTCACACTAGGACAATTTTTTAATAAGGAATAACGATGGCGAGCTGGTATCCCCTGATTAAACATTTTCACTTGCTGACCGTCGCGCTGACGATTTGTCTGTTTTTGCTGCGCTTCTACTGGCAAACCACCGGCTCAGCGATGCTGCAACGCCGCTGGGTGCGCATTGCGCCGCACGTTAACGACACCTTTTTGCTGTTAAGCGGTGCGCTGCTGGTGATGATTACGCATTTTTATCCGTTCACACCGCAAGGAAGCTGGCTGACGGAGAAGCTGTTAGCGGTTATTATCTACATCGCCTTAGGTTCCGTGGCATTGAGCCGTCGCCCACGTAAAATGGGGACACGTTGGATCGCCTTCCTGATTGCAATCGTAGCGTTGCTGTTTGTGATTAAGCTGGCGATGACCAAAATGCCGTTATTGGGGATTGTATGACCTCGCCAGAGCAACTCGATTACAGTAAAACACCGTTGAGTGAAGCGGTGATTGGTGCCACATGCGCCATACGCAATGATTTTTCCGCGCCTTCTGTGCAACAACAGTTGGCGGCGCTGGTAGATGAAGCCCGTGAGTTTGTCAGCAGCGAACAGGACGCCGATTTGCAGCTGGGTAAGCTGCTGGAGCTGTTCTATCGTCAGTGGGGATTTGGCGGCGCCAGCGGCGTCTACAATCTCTCCGACGCGCTGTGGATCGACAAAGTCTTGAAGAGCCGTCAGGGCACGGCGGTGTCGCTGGGCGTGATCCTGCTGCACATCGCCGATGAGCTGGAATTGCCGCTGATGCCGGTGATTTTCCCGACACAGCTGATTCTGCGTGCCGACTGGTTAGATGGCGAAATGTGGCTGATCAACCCGTTCAACGGCGAAACGCTGGATACGCATACGCTGGAAGTGTGGCTGAAAGGCAACATCAGCCCAACCGCCAAGCTTTATAATGACGATCTCGACGAAGCCAAGACCATCAACGTGATGCGCAAGATGCTCGACACCTTGAAATCCGCGCTGATGGAAGAGAAGCAGATGGAGCTGGCGCTGAACGTCAGCAAAGTGCTGCTGCAGATCGATCCTGACGATCCTTACGAGATTCGCGACCGTGGTTTGATTTACGCGCAATTAGAGTGTGAACACATCGCGCTGAATGATTTGACCTATTTCGTTGAACAGTGTCCTGAAGATCCGGTCAGCGAGATGATTAAAGTGCAGATTCACGCAATTGAACAGAAACAGGTAACGCTGCACTAAGCGTTACCCGATAAAAGGAAAGGAAAGGGCATGACACAGAAAGTAGTGAATATCGGCGATATCAAGGTCGCAAACGATCTGCCATTCGTTCTCTTCGGCGGCATGAACGTGCTGGAATCGCGCGATCTCGCCATGCGCATCTGCGAACACTACGTTGAGGTCACCGACAAACTCGGGATCCCTTACGTATTCAAAGCCTCTTTTGATAAAGCGAACCGCTCTTCAATCAAATCTTATCGTGGTCCTGGCCTGGAAGAGGGCATGAAGATTTTCCAGGAGCTGAAGCAGACTTTCGGCGTGAAAATCATCACCGATGTGCATGAAGCATCGCAGGCGCAGCCGGTGGCTGACGTGGTTGATGTGATTCAGCTGCCGGCCTTCCTCGCGCGTCAGACTGATTTGGTGGAAGCGATGGCGAAAACCGGCGCGGTAATCAACGTCAAGAAGCCCCAGTTTGTTAGCCCAGGCCAGATGGGTAACATCTACGACAAATTCGTCGAAGGCGGCAACGATCAGGTTATCCTGTGCGATCGCGGCAGCAACTTCGGCTATGACAACCTGGTTGTCGATATGCTCGGCTTCAACGTGATGAAGAACGTCACCCAAAATAGCCCAGTGATCTTCGACGTTACCCACGCGCTGCAAACGCGCGATCCGTTCGGCGCTGCGTCTGGCGGTCGTCGTGCGCAGGTCGCCGAGCTGGCGCGTGCCGGCATGGCGGTTGGCATTGCTGGCCTGTTCATCGAAGCGCACCCAGAGCCAAACAGCGCCAAATGCGACGGTCCATCCGCGCTGCCGCTTGATAAGCTGGAACCCTTCCTGGTGCAGATGAAAGCCATCGACGATCTGGTGAAGAGCTTCCCAGAGCTGGATACCAGCAACTGATTGTTTTGAAATGTGAAAAAGGCGCCGATGGCGCCTTTTTTATTGGCTGGTCGCCATAAATGGCGATCCTACAACATGCACGATTTCCGTAAAGTTGGCATTTATGCCGATCGCTAGTCTCACAGCATAATCGTCAACAAATACCCGGCAAACAGTGCCAGATGCGCGGCACCGTTCAACACGTTGGTGCGGCCCGTTGAGAACGAGATGTGGCAAAGGATCAGCACGGCGCTCATGATCACCATCTGCGGTGGCTCAAGGCCGAACACCAATTGCTGGTCGGTCAGGGTAGCGATGATGGTCACTGCAGGCACCGTCAGTGAAATGGTCGCCAGCACCGAACCGAAGAATAGATTCATTGCGCGCTGCACCTGATTCATCAGTACCGCTTTGATTGCACCTAAACCTTCCGGTGACAGGATCAACAGCGCCACCAGGAAGCCGGTGAACTGCGCCGGGGCGTTCAGTTCTGTCAGCAGACTCTCCAGCGGATTGGCGTTCATCTTGGTCACGGTAATCACCGCAATCAGATGCACGATCAGCCATGCGGTGTGCCACAACGAGCTGTGCGCAGAAGGCTTACCGTGGTGCGGATCGTCGCCATCATCTTCATGCTCATAAACGAACAGGCTTTGGTGGGTTTTGGTTTGAATCAGCAGGAATACGCCGTACATGGCCGCAGAAATCGCCGCGATGATCAGCGCCTGCGTAGTCGTGAAGTTACCGCCAGGTAACGCATTGGGGAACACCAGTACCAGAATCGCCAGCGGGAAAATGGCGATCATGTACTGTTTTACGCCCGCCAGATTAACGTACTGCGTGGCAAACTTGCGTCCGCCCAGCAGCAGGGCAAAGCCGACTAAACCGGCGGTCACAATCATGATGATCGAGTAGAGCGTGTCGCGCATTAGCGCGGGCGCGGCATCGCCGGTGGCCATCAGCGCGGAGATCAGACTCACTTCAAGTATGACGACGGAAAGACTGAGAATCAGCGAGCCATAAGGTTCGCCTAAACGGTGTGCCAGCACGTCGGCGTGACGCACGACGCTGAAGGCGCTAAACAGAATGGCAACTAATGCCAACAGGTTGATGCCGATAACCGGCAGAAGCGCTGTCTGGTTGCCGAAGAAGCTCAGCACCGCCAGCGCAGCAACGGGGAAAATCAGTGAGTACTCGGTATGGCGGGTTTTCTCATGTCCAGGCATTTACCATCCTCTCCGGAAAAAGTACAAAGCAGGCAATCATTGCCTGATAAATATAATGAGTTTTCTGACGTAACGCAGTGTAACTTTTCATCAGCTGTGCTGCTGTGACTTTACGCGATTTTACCAAAAGCGTTTATTATGCATAACACGGCAAAAGAGTGTGTTATCGCTGGATTAACGCCTGTATTCATTATGTTGCATGAGTCACTCACCCAATTAAAGATGAGATTGGTCTGGTTAATCGTCGTATAGGGTGAAGTTTATAGAGGTTTAAACCTGTTTTACGCCATCTGCCAGTGAAAGTACCAGTTTGCGTTTTGACCCAGATGATCCAGACTTAAACCCTGGGTATGAAACAGGAGGAAATATGCCTTATTCATCAAACAAAGAGCTGCCAGACAGCGTGCGTCATGTCCTGCCGGCTCACGCACAAACCATCTATCAAAAGGCCTTTAACAGCGCCTGGGACCAATACAAAGATCCCGACGACCGGCGTGGCGATGAGTCGCGCGAAGAGGTGGCACACAAAGTCGCCTGGGCAGCAGTCAAGCATGAGTACTCAAAAGGTGACGATGACAAGTGGCACCCTAAAAACTAGTTTGTTTTGCGGGCCGGTGCGGCCCGCCTCGCACTTTTCCCTTCGCCATTCAAGTTCCTCACCTGGCAGCCGATGCTATTTACACAGAATTTCCCTTTTGTGATCGGGGTCAATCTTGAATGTTTTGTTAAAAATGAATTAATGTCTTCTCTTAAGACGATGCAATGAGCGTCGCCTGTAGACATCAGTTTTGAGGAACCACACCGGCAAGATGTCAGCGTAGTAGAGGAGACCACAGTGTTAACGCGGGAATTTTTGTTAAAAGCAGATTGTAAAACATCGTTTGGCGATATTGATGAAGCGCTGTTCTGGAGCTGTGAAAAGCGTGCGGCATCGCTGTCCGCGACGCTGGCCTGTCGTCCTGACCAAAGCCCGGTGTGGATTTTTGGCTACGGCTCGCTGATGTGGAATCCCATTTTTGAAGCGGCCGAAGTGGCGCCGGGTCGTTTAGAGGGCTGGCACCGTGCGTTTTGCCTGCGTCTGATTGCCGGTCGCGGCACCGTAACCGCGCCTGGCCGCATGCTGGCGCTGAAAGAGGGCGGTTCCACCAGCGGACTGGCGTTCCGTTTACCGGAATCGCGTTTGCATGATGAGCTGGAGCTGCTGTGGAAGCGTGAAATGATCACCGGCTGCTATCTGCCAACCTGGTGTGAACTGGAGCTGGAGGATGGACGCAACGTCACCGCGCTGGTGTTTATCATGGATCCGCGTCATCCGCTGTATGAAACCGATTCCTGCCGCAGCACCATTGCGCCGTTGATTGCCCAGGCCAGCGGTCCGCTCGGCACCAACGCACAATACCTCTACGCGCTGGAGCAGGAGCTAGGCAAACGTGGCATGCAGGAAGCGGCATTGACGCGCCTGGCAGCAGATGTCAGAGCGCTGCAGAGTCATTCGGCAGCGCGCTGATACGGATTACTGCGCCGGATTAATCAGCCAGGTTCCCGGCTTATCGATGGTCAGCGATTGGCTATGCACCTGGTTGCCGTTACGCACCTCAATGCGATAGTTCCCCGCCGCCAGATTCAGTGAAGCGAATCCGCTGGAGGAGGGCTTCACATCGCGGGCTTCGCCATTCAGCATCACATTCTCACCCGCCTGCAAACGCAGATAAACCGTCGCCACCGTCGGTGCGCTGCTCGCTACACTGTTGCCTGCTGCGGCAGCAGGCGCAGCGGGCGCGGTGCTGGCGGCAACCGGCGGTGCTTCGCTGTGATGATTCGCTTTCCAAACCACCACCACAACCGCCAGCACCGCAATCGCAGCGGCCACCACTAAACCTGGCGACAAACGACGCACGTTGCGCGGCGTCAAAGGTTCCACGGCAGCAGCAGCATGATTGACGGCCAACACTTGCGGTTCCGGCGTTGCAACACTCGGCTCCACCGGCACAACCGGCTCAGCCACGAGCGGAATAGTGGTGGAGAGCGCTTCGACATCGCTGACCGGCAGATCGATCAAGCTGGCAAAGGCATCAATGCTTTGCGGACGATCTGCTGGCTTCATGGCTAACGCGCAGTCAATGGCGTGCAGCAGCGGCAGCGAATAGCCTTCCGGCTTGCGCTCCACCAGCGGCTGATAGTTATCCTCAATGCAGCGCACCACGCTCACCGGCGGTGCATGGCCGGTGATCAGGTTGTGCAGCACCGCGCCTAGCGCATAGATATCGGTCCACGGACCTTGCTCTATTTCGCCTTCTTCGCTGTACTGCTCAATCGGCGCAAAGCCGGGCTTCAGCATGATCTCGGTTTCATCCGAGAGGTTGCCGATCTCTTTGCGCGCCGAGCCAAAATCAAGCAGCACCGGCAGCTGGTTTTCCTGAATCTGGATGTTATCCAGCGAGATATCGCGATGCAGATAACCGGCGGCGTGGATAGTATCAATGGCGCCAAACAGCGGCGGTAGCAGACGACGGATCCAGTTCTCGTCAATGCTGTCCGGACTGGTGATCTGCCACTCTTTCAGCGTCATGCCGCTGTAATAAAGCGTGCCCATGTAGGCGGTGCCGTTCTCTTCCCAGAAGCGCAACACGTGTAGCAAGCCGGGATGATTGAAGCGTGCCAGCAGGCGCGCCTCCTGAATAAAGCTATTACGACCGGCGGTAAACAGCTTATGGAAACGCTCTCCGCGCAGTTCCAGCGACATATCCGCCGCACGCACCGCCAACGAGACGGGCATGTACTCTTTGATCGCGATGGTGCGTTCCAGCTGATGGTCCCAGGCACGATAAACAATGCCGAAGCCGCCGCCGCCAATCACTTCCTTGATTTCAAATTCATTAAACCGGTAGCCCGCAGGGAGGGCGTTAGGTGTATGGTTTTCGTTTGCCGACATAGTGAACTCTCTGAACACGTCCTGTAGCGCCCCGTCATCACGATGACGGCAGGCAACGACCGCTAATTAATTAATGTTACGCCAGGCACCAATCGCCGGATCGGCGAGATCCGCATGCAGGGTGTCAATCAGTAACACAGTCACTTTTTGCTGTGGCATAAATTGCGGCGACCAAACGCCGCGTAACGTCTCAACCCGCTTTTTCAGCACATCGCTGCCCTGATCGGCGGTTTTGTCCATCTTCACCAGTAGTGTGCCGCTAAAACGCCACACATGCTGTTGTGCATCAAACGGCAGCACTAACCAGCTATCATCGGCATCCGGACGCGTAACAATCATGCGCTGGTTATTCACCGAGACCACTTCCAGCGGCGGACCGCTCATTTTCAAATCTGCAATCGGGTAGCCCTGATAGAAGTTCAGCGCCAGATTATGTGTTTTGCCAGCGCTCATCAGCGTCATTTCGCTCGGGCCTTCCAGCCAGCCTTCGGTGGAGCAGTGCTGATTCGGGTTATCCGGGATAAACAGCGATTCGCCTTTGTCATCCCACCAGGTACGGAAATGGCAGCCGCCCGGCAAGGCAAAGTGCTGCAGCGGCGTGCTATCCGCCGGGCGTGACAAATCGAGCGGCGCGGCGTTGCTGGTGGTGGCGCTGGCGGTGGCATCGTTCAGCACGATCGGGCGCCAGTTCTGTAATTTGGCTGCGCTGCCGTTAGCCAGCACGCTGCCCTCTTTATTGGTCATCTGCCACGGCAGTTCATCCAGCAGGCCGCACTGATTCGCCAGCAGCGTACCGACGCGCGGCAGGAAGCTGGTTAGGATGCTGGAGTCAGTGCTTTTGCCCGAAACGATGCGCAGCGGCAGCGTCTCTTTGCACCAGTCGTTGGGCGCTTTGCTCGCCACGTCATCAATGTAGACTTCTAATGACAGGCTCGGGGAATACACCACGCGGTAATCTTCTGCCTGCGCATTTACGGCCAGCAACAGGGTTGCGAAGCCCGTCAACCACACTTTCATAAGCATCCTTGGATCAATAACGTGACGGCAGAAAACGTGCCGCATCAGCCTGGGAATAAAGCAGCGTCGCTTCCTGCGGTTCGCCAATCCAGACGGCCAGAGCGCTGAGATTGTCGCTTTTAACACTGCGGTTAACGGCTTGTTCCATCAAAGTCAGCCACTCTTCGCAGGCATTCACCATGCGCAGGGCCAGTTCCATTTCGTGGGTGGTGAGATTGAGCCAGAATCCATCGCTGCAAACCAGAAACGCATCGCCATCGGCCAGCGTAATCACCTCGCTAAAAGTGGCCGGACGGGCAGGCTCAACACCGAGCGCATTATAGAGTAAATTACTGTTAATGCCGGTATTTTCATAGCCCGCCTCGCGTAACTGCTGGGCCAGACTGTGGTCACGCGTCACCTGATTTAGCACCCCATGACGGAAGTGATAAACCCGGCTGTCGCCAGCGTGCGCCCACCATGCGCGCTGTTTTTCGCGGTCGATAAACAGCGCGGCGAGCGTGGTACTCATACGTGAAAAATTCGGATTGTTTCCCTGTGCCTCAATCAGCACCTGCTGGCAGTGTTCGATGGCGGCGCGCGTGCTTTCAGGGGTGAACGTCGCATACTGCTGCAGCTGCGTTAGCAGCGTATCGCGCACCAGCTGCGCGGCGATATCACCGCCAGGCAAACCGGCGACGCCGTCACACACCAGAAAACAGGCTTTATGATCGTCCAGCTCGGCGCCGGTACGATCCTGATTTTCGTCGCGCATGCCTTGCTGGCAGCGGCTGGCAAACATCATCTTCATGCGTCTTCGGTCCGCGTTTGAGAATCTTTGTATTGATTCACTTCCATATCATAGGCATGCAGGAAGGCTTCGCCGAACAGCGTATGGAAGTCATCCTCAATTTCGCCAGCGGTACGTTGATAGTGGCGTGAGAAGTAATCCCACAGCGCCGCTTTGCGTCCGGTGCTGAACGCCATTTTGGGCAGCATGCCATCTTTGCGTGCTTCTTCTTCTAAGCGCTGCGGGTTAAACGATTGCAGCATGGCGGCAATAATGGCGCGGATACCGGCAATCATGCCGAGCTGATGCGCCTGCAAATCCACCAGCGCATCGCGCACCGCCGGTTCCGGCGGCATAAAGCCCGGCATCTGGCTTTGATACATCTGCATCAATACGGTTTTACCGGACGGCAGAATTTTGAACGGGTTATTCGCCTCATTGAGAATCATCGTCATGTCGGCTTTCACGCCGCGCTTGAGGATCGAGCGCGAGGAGAGCAGGGCGACGGTGCCTTGCGAAAACAGGCTCAGCATGCGACCGGTTACGCGCATCTGCTCTTCGGTGATGGTGGTTTGATGGCCATTGTTCAGCCCCATCCCTTCCAGCAGCGCGGCAATCAGTTTGTCCTGAGAGACGCCCGGCAACATGGCTGGCAGCGTCGGCGCATCGCTTTGCGGATCGATGGCGAGACGCGGATCGTTGCGGCGCTCCTGACGCGCAACCGGCTCGGGAATCACCTCCGGCTCCTGCATCATACCGAGCGGGTCGTCGCTGCTGTCGGCAAAGAACGCCAGCGGATCGTCCTGGCGGGCTTTCAGGTTGTTAGGGTCGCGGACTTCGAGCCCATACTCACCGATTTGCAGCGTGTCGCCATCCTGCAACGCCACTTGCGAGCCGCGTTGCAACGCGACGCCGTTCAATACCACCGACGTGACGCTGCCCTGATTGGTCAGGCGGCACTCGCCCTCCGGCGAAAGATGCACCAGCGCCTGCAGACGCGATATGGCGCGCGATTCGTCAGGCAGCACCAGATCGTTATCCTGACTGCGGCCGATGGTGCCGCCGGGCGGTTTAAAGGCTACCGTCTTGGCGGGCACATCCGTATTGCACTGCACAATGGTAAATTGCATGAGTCATCCCGTTAACAAGGCAAACGCCACGGCCTATTCAAACATCGGTGGATAGAGGCCGTTGCGGCCCGGCTGTGCACCAGACGCCGGGTTAAACAATAATGAAAAAAGTTGCGCAGTCAGCGGGCCACTGTGTTTATGGGTGGCATGGCTAAAACCGTCACTGCGATTACTCCACCAGTAGCTCATGTGCTGCTGCGGATCGAATCTGTCAGCCACTTCACGCCAGCTCAGCGTGCAGGGTAAATCATCAAAACCAATCACATCCATGATGTCGCTGCGCTGCGTATCCGGCACCAGCAGCGGCGACAGGCGCTGCATCTGCTGCTCCAGCGCATCGGGATTGAGTCGATCGCGCACCGCGTGCAGCAGCAACGCGCCCAGTTCCTGGAACCAGTCACCGGACATCGCCAGCTGCGCGCTGTGCCAGTGGCTCAGCGGGAAGCTGCGCAGCGCCAGGAGCGGCCAGCTGCGGCCCACGCGATCGCAAGACGGCAGCAGGCAGCCCATCTGCACCTGCTGACGCAGCGGCGAAAGCGGTAACACAAAATTCCACACCGGCGCACGTAAAAACTGTGCGGTGCTGGCATCGGCTTGCTGATGCCAGTGCAGTAATCCTTGCTGAAACCAGTGGCTCCAAGGCGTCACGGTATTTTCGCTCAGACGCTGGCGCAAAAAATCGCCGGTGGCCGGTAACTTGCCGTACCAGCCCGGCGCAGTGTGTGTCGGCATGATTACCTCACCATTACTCACTGTGTCTGGTCAATCGCTGCGAAACAACGTGCGGCGCAATCGCCAGCGTGTTGCTGCTGTCACCGGCATTTTTCAGATTCTCCGCAAGCTTGCGCATCATCAACGCATTGTCACGTGCATACGGCGAAGACTGAATTTGCTGATCCAGCAGCTGGCTCAGATGCCAGTCGAGCTGCTGCAAATCGCGCGCGCTGACATCATCCGGCAGCGTGCGCTGCAGGTTTTGCATCAGCCAGCCACGCAGAAACTCGCCGTCATAATTGCGCGGCTGATAGAGCATCTGATAGGCCCGCAGCGCATTGCGACTGTACTCGTTATCGGTGCCCGGATCGTCACGCAGCAAATTGGTGATCTGCTGCGCCACGCGCGGCAGCAGTAAAGACTTAAGCGCATTTTGATAAAGCGCCCACGCCGCATCGCTGACCTGATTGCCGCGATACAGCCCAACGCGCATGGTAAGCGGTGGATTGTCGAGGGAAAAACGCTCGGAGAGCGGCAGTTTCACCAGGTTATTTAAGAAGGGTAGCAGATCAAAAATATTATCGGCGGGCTGATGGATCACCTGCTGACTCTGGGTGGTGATCGGCGCGAGGCGTTCGGCAACCTGGTCCAGATAACGCTGATTCTGAATATAGCTGGTGAGCCACAAACAGGAGAGCAGCAGCAGTGCGCCGGTCAGCACGCCATAACCGATCCAGTGGAACAGGCGGTTGCGGTATTCCCAATGGCGATTGCTGCCCGCCAGGCCGCTTTCGCGGAACACTAAATCGCTCAGCAAATCGCGGATAAAGAAACTTTGTCCTTTGTTGCCGGGGATCGGACTGCTGCGATCGACGCTATTCCACGCCGCGAGGCTGCTTTCGCCGGTATGCGGCAGCTGCAGCTTGCGATTCAGCTCGCCCATGATGCGGTCAAACGGTAAACCTTCCTGCGTGCCGCTGGTGAAGAACAGGCCGCGCGCCGACCAGGCGATCGGCTCCTGATGGCTGGAAAACACCACATCGAGATACTCATTCAGCAGCGGACGCAGCGAACTGAACTCTTGCGGGAACAGGAAGCTGTCGGCGCGCTGGGTGAGATCGCGCTCGCCAGCCATGACGTCGGCCAACTGCTGCTGTAAACGCTGCTCTAAGTGCTGATATTGCTGGCTGAAGCTGCGGTGCCAGTCGTCTTTATGCGGTTTGCCCGGTTCCCACGGGAAAGTGAAGCCCCAAATCGCATCGCGCTGCGGCTTGCTGAGCGTGCCGTAAAAACTCATAAACCCTTTCAGCAGGTCGGTTTTGGTCACCATCACATACACCGGGAAGTGAATGCCGGTGTGCTGATGCAGCTCCGCCATGCGTTCACGTAGCGCGCTGGCCTGCGCATGGCGCGCTTCGGCTGAATCGGTCAGCAGATCGGAGACGCTGATGGTCATGATCACGCCGTTGATCGGCTGACGGGTGCGATAGCGCTTTAGCAGATTGATAAAACTGTGCCACTCCGCGCCATCGCGCGCGCGTTGGCTCTCCTGCAACGCGTAACGTCCGGCGGTATCGATCAGCACCGCGCTGTCGGTGAACCACCAATCGCAGTGGCGCGTGCCGCCCACGCCGCGAATTGCCGCTTTGCCGAGGCTGTCAGTGAGCGGGAATTGCAGGCCAGCGTTGAGTAGTGCGGTAGTTTTACCGGCGCCCGGCGCGCCAATCATCACGTACCACGGCAGCTGATAAAGGTAGTGACTTTGAAAACGTGCCAGCCAGCTCTGCTGATGACGACGACCAAACTGGGTGCGCTTTAAACGCAGCGCTGCTTCACTGAAGCGCTGCGCCAGCAGGGTTTCGGTGGCCTGACGATCGGATAACTCTTCCTGGCTCATCTGCTGCAGACGGTTGAGCAGTTTACTGTTAAACCAGCCGCGCCACAGTGCAGGAATAAACTGGAACAGCAGCCAGAGCAGATACAGCAGTCCCACCGCTAACTGGCGCGGCAATACCGGCTCGAGCGGGCGCGTATCGCCCCAGCTCCACAGCGGTCCGAGCATCCATAGCACGCAGCTCAATGCCGTGACGCCAATCAGGCTCCACAGCAGGCGATGGGTTAACAGATGTTGCAGTGATGCGCGCATCATTGGCCTCCCTGATGATTGCCGAGGGTTTCCGGTGTCACAAACAGGGTGATTTCCACCCGACGATTGCGGGCGCGGTTTTCATTACTGTCGTTCGGCAGCAGCGGATTGCTGTCGCCGCGACCTTCCGCTTTCACGCTGTGACCTTCCGCGAGCTGCGGATTAAGCAGCTGCATGATGGCGCGTGCGCGCGCAGAGGAGAATTCGTAGCTGGAGGCGAAACGGCCATCGACCGGGCTGTTATCGGTATACACCGACACCAAAACCGTGCCTTTAACGGTTTTCATTGCACTGGCGACATGCGCCAGCAGCGCCCGTCCCACCTGATTCACCACCGTGCCGTCGCTGGAGAACAGTTTGTCAGCGGGGATGATCACTTTGCTGCCGAACGCGCCGTCGCTCACTTCCAGCTGTCCGGCGGCAATCACATCATTCAGACGTTGATGCAGATCGAGCAGCGCTTGAGGGGAAGTGGGGCGACGTCCTGGCGTGATTTGTGGCAGCGGGGTTTGATAGATGGTGCGCAGCAGCGGTTCGGCGGCGTTGCCGAGTCGCCAGTTCAGTCCGCTGTAAATCAGGCTCGCCACCAGCGTGGCCAGGGTAACGCAGGCCCAAAGCGGCACCATCGGACGCGTCAGGGTGCTGACCAGCGGATGCACTTCCACCAGCGGCACCGCCGGATTGGCGCTTGCCGGGCGATGTTCCGTAATGAGTTGTGCCAGGCGTTTACGGATGGCTTCACACTGCGCGCGGCCGCTGTCACTGCCGCGATAACGGCCTTCATAACCAAGCAGCAGGCAATAGTGGATCAGTTCCAGCAGCCACAGATGCTGCTGCGGGCTTTGCGATACGCGCGACAACAGCTGGAAAACTTTCTCTCCGCCCCAGCTTTCATTGTGAAAGGTGACCAGCATGCCGTTGCCGGACCACACGCCGCGCGTGCCCCACGGCGTTTGCGCTGCGGCTTCATCCAGCACGCTGCAAAGGCAGTAGCGCGCGCCGATAATCATCTCAAAAGGTAAGCCCGCTTGTTTACAGCGTTGTTCGAATTGGCGGATCTCTTCGATCAGTAACTGGCGCAATCCGGCAGGATCGTCATGTGTCGCGGCCTGCCGTATACGTACCACGGCATTCAGGATGGGTGCTGCGGCATTAAGCAAAAGGTTATCATTGCCCGCGACAATGCCATCGAGAGCAAGGGAATCCTGAGTCATTAAATCTTGGTTATCCAGGCAAGGGCGAAAATCACAGCCCGCAGAGCAAGCGCTTCTGCGGGCATTGTGCGCCGGATTGCATTATCAGTCTAAAATCCAGGTCGCGGTATCGTTAGTGCGACAAGCCTTGCTGGCGCCGCCAACGGCCACACAAACCTGTTTGCTGTTGCGGCGGGGGCGCGGACGATCGCTTCGAATGGTCGCGTCGTAACGGCTGCTCTCCACGCCCGCTTTCGGCGGAATATAGCCAATTAACTGGCCGTTAGGCTCATCAGCCACTGCCAGCCAGCTGTGTTCAACACGGCCGAGCACTTCAAACGGTTTGGCGTTATCAAGATAGCGCACTACTTTGCCACCATAATCAGGCGTGGTCATTACCGAGGCCGCATACAGCGCGCGATAACTCTCATTGACCGGCGTGAATTCGCCAGGTGCTGCCACCGCATGACGATGGACCAGTTGGACGCCATTCACTTCACTGGTTACCAGCGTGTCATCTGTAACGGGTGGCGGTGGCGCTTTGCAAGCAGCCAGACTTAATACCGCCAGCAACACAAGCACGAGACTCTTATTCACCATGATCCTCAAATTTCATCAGATTAGCTGCAGAGTAATCTGCGGCACGGGCCGTTAAGGCAGGCAGATTAAGCAGCGAGAAAGCCATCAAAAAAACAGACAGATTACAGAAAGATAGTGCTGAACTAAGTCTACCTAAGACTTTTGAGAATTCAAACCATTGCACCATGAGAAATCCCGTGCTAGCGGGCGAAAAAGCAGCGCAGGCCGATGATATAAAACACATAGTCACGGTGATAGATAAGCTGAGTTAATTTATTCGCTGCTGTTAGCGGTGCAAGGCTGCGCAACGGCATTTGGTCGCGGTTAGTACCAAATGAAAATGGTAAATAAGATTAATCTATTTATGTGGGATAAAAAAGATTCCTTTGCGAAACAATTTTCTCAATTTCGGAATTTCCGGGCCCTATTCTGCCATTTTGGCACGCAGCACGGCATGGCTTTTGCTAGGCGCATTTTTATAAACCTGCGTACCTGCGGCGGCTAATCATTGCCCGCAATTTCACTTATGGCTAAATAAGCTCACATTTCCCCCCTTTAATCCGCGCTTTAGCCTGTCAGGGTTTTGGCATTCTATGCTCAGAATTCCTGCCAGCTGAGGTAAGTCGTGGCTGAAGAGAGTAACGAGGACAAAACAGAATCGCCCACGCCCCACCGACTTGAAAAAGCGCGTGAGGAGGGGCAGATTCCGCGTTCGCGCGAGCTGACTTCAGTGATGATGCTGTTGATTGGATTGCTGATCCTGTGGGTCGGCGGCAACAGCATGGCGGAGCGTCTGGCCAGCATGGTCGCCACCGGATTTCGTTTTGATCACGGCATGGTGAACGATGACAAAGTGATCATTGGTCATATCGGCAGCCTGATTAAGCAGGCTGTGATCGCGCTGCTGCCGCTGATGGGCGGCTTAGTGGTGGTGGCGATTGCCGGGCCGATGGCGCTGGGCGGCCTTAACTTCAGCGGCAAATCCATTAAGTTCGATCTCAAAAAGCTCAACCCGCTCACCGGTATTGGCCGCATGTTCTCCGGCCAAACCGCTGCAGAGCTGGTGAAATCGATCATGAAAGCGGTGCTGGTTGGGCTGGTGGCCGGTTGGTACATCTGGAGCCATTGGGAAGAGATGCTGCGTTTGATGAGCGAATCGCCGATCAACGCGCTACATCATGGTTTGTCGATGATCGCCGCCTGCTGTGGGCTGATCATGCTGGGCCTGTTCCCGATGGTGGGCTTTGATGTGTTCTGGCAGCTCTACAGCTACTTCAAAAAGCTGAAGATGACGCGCCAGGAGATCCGCGACGAACACAAACAAAACGAAGGCGACCCGCACGTTAAAGGGCGTATTCGCCAGGCGATGCGCGCGGCGGCACGCCGTCGCATGATGGCCGATGTACCGAAAGCCGACGTTATCGTCACTAACCCGACGCACTACTCGGTGGCGCTGAAGTATCAGGAAGGCAAGATGAGTGCGCCCAAAGTGGTGGCCAAAGGTGCTGGCGATATCGCCCTGAAGATTCGTGAGCTCGCCAAAGAGCACCGCATCCCGATTCTTGAAGCACCGCCGCTGGCGCGTGCGTTGTATCGACACACTGAAATTGGTCAGTTCATCCCCGGCGCGCTGTATGGCGCGGTAGCGGAAGTGCTGGCCTGGGTTTGGCAGCTGCGACGCTGGAAGCGCGAAGGCGGCCTGATTCCAAACAAACCAAAAAACCTGCCGGTTCCGGCAGACATGGACTTTGCAGGAGAGAACACTAACGATGGCTAATTTAGCCGAGAAGCTGCGTTTACCGGGCAACTTTAAAGACACGCAATGGCAGGTGCTGGCGGGCCCGGTACTGATCATGTTGATCTTGTCGATGATGGTGCTGCCGTTACCCGCATTCATTCTTGACCTGCTGTTCACCTTTAACATTGCGCTGTCGATCATGGTGCTGCTGGTGGCGATGTTCACCCAGCGCACGCTAGAGTTCGCCGCCTTCCCGACCATTCTGCTGTTCTCGACGCTGCTGCGTCTGGCGCTGAACGTTGCGTCAACCCGTATCATTCTGCTGGAGGGCCACACTGGCGCCGATGCGGCCGGACGCGTGGTGGAAGCCTTCGGTCACTTCCTCGTTGGCGGTAATTTCGCCATCGGTATCGTGGTGTTCATCATCCTCGTTATCATCAACTTCATGGTTATCACCAAGGGTGCGGGACGTATCGCCGAAGTCGGCGCGCGTTTTGTGCTGGATGGGATGCCCGGTAAGCAGATGGCGATTGATGCTGATCTCAACGCCGGTTTAATTGGCGAACAGGAAGCCAAGCAACGCCGTACCGAAGTGACACAGGAAGCCGATTTCTACGGCTCAATGGACGGTGCGAGTAAGTTCGTTCGTGGTGACGCCATCGCCGGCATCCTGATCATGGTGATCAACATCATCGGCGGCCTGTTGGTCGGCGTGGTGCAGCACGGCATGGATCTCGGTCACGCCGGTGAAACCTACACGCTGTTGACCATCGGTGACGGCCTGGTAGCACAGATTCCGGCGCTGGTGATCTCCACCGCCGCCGGTGTCATCGTAACGCGCGTGGGCACCGATCAGGACGTCGGCGAGCAGATGGTTACGCAGCTATTCAAGAACCCGCGCGTGCTGATGCTGAGCGGCGGCGTGATTGGTTTGCTCGGCCTGGTGCCGGGCATGCCAAACCTGGTGTTCCTGCTGTTTACCGCTGCGCTATTAGGACTTGCCTGGTGGTTACGCGGTCGCGAAATGCAGCCGAAGAAACCGGCAGAAGCCTCCAGTCTGGTGAAAACCCAGGAAACGCCAGCCACGGTGGAAGCATCGTGGACCGATGTGCAGCTGGAAGATTCGCTCGGTATGGAAGTGGGTTATCGCCTGATTCCGATGGTCGATCACCTGCAAAACGGCGAACTTTTGGGGCGTATCCGCAGTATTCGTAAGAAGGTGGCACAAGAGGTGGGCTTCCTGCCGCCGGTGGTGCATATCCGTGACAACATGGAACTGCCACCCGCGCGTTACCGCATCCTGATGAAAGGCGTAGAAATTGGCAGCGGCGACGCTTATCCGGGCCGCTGGATGGCGATCAACCCTGGCACGGCTGCTGGTTCGCTGCCGGGCGAGCCAACCGTCGATCCGGCCTTTGGTCTGGCGGCGATCTGGATCGACAGCGCCCTGAAAGAGCAGGCGCAGATTCAGGGCTTTACCGTGGTGGAAGCCAGCACCGTGGTGGCGACGCACCTCAATCACCTGATTGGCCAATACGCCAGCGAGCTGTTTGGCCGTCAGGAAGCGCAGCAGCTGTTGGATCGCGTCACGCAAGAGATGCCGAAGTTGACCGAAGATCTGGTGCCGGGCGTCATCACGCTTACGACGCTGCACAAAGTGCTGCAAAACCTGCTGACCGAGCGCGTCTCGATTCGCGATATGCGCACCATTATTGAAACGCTGGCGGAACATGCGCCGGTGCAGAACGATCCGCAAGAGCTCACCAGCGTTGTGCGTGTGGCGCTGGGACGGGCGATTACCCAACAGTGGTTCCCGGGCAACGGCGAAGTGCAGGTGATCGGCCTCGATGCCACGCTGGAACGCCTGCTGCTGCAGGCGCTGCAAGGTGGCGGTGGACTCGAGCCAGGTCTGGCAGATCGATTACTGGTGCAGGCGCAAGGCGCACTGCAGCAGCAAGAGATGGCAGGCGCGCCGCCGGTGCTGCTGGTCAATCATCCGCTGCGTGCCTTGCTGGCACGTTTCCTGCGGCGCAATCTGCCGCAGCTGATTGTGCTGTCGAATATGGAGCTGACCGACAACCGTCAAATCCGCATGACCGCCACCATTGGAGGCAAGTAATGCGTCGCTGGTGCTGGGCAGTAATGATGATGCCGTTGATGGCGCTGCCGCTGGCTGTTGATGCGTCCAGCGGTGCCTGGACAGCCAACGCCAGCGGCCCAAGCCTTGGCGTGCGCGGTAACTGGCTGATGACGCCTGCGCTGCGTGCGCCTTCCAGCGCGCCGGGCAATATTTCGCTGGTGTACTGGCGTTATCAGCTCAGCCGTCCTGCGCCCTCGGGTTTGGTGGTGCGCTTATGTGCGGGCGATCGTTGTGTCGAGATTGAAGGCGCCAGCGGCAGTACGCGCGGCTTAGCCAACGTGGCGGCGGAAGAGACGCTGCATCTTGCATTTGGCTTTCAGGGGAAGGGCGCATTGCCGCCCGGCTTACGCGTGGTGAGCAGTGAAGTGACGGTGAATTATCAGTAACGCGTGCTACCTCGGCGACGCGCCCTGCGCCGCCGAGTGCAGTAATTAAGGCTTATCTCCCTGACCGTAAATCGGGGGTGAAGCCAGTTTTGCATCCTCTCTTAACCCTTTTACCTGCTTCGCATCCACTTTGGCCGCCGCCGGATTACCAAACTGCTGGGTAACAAAGTTACTGACATCCGCCACCTGCTGGTCACTCAGCTCAGGAGCAAAAGGCGGCATAAAGACTTCGCCTTCGCGCATATGGCGATGCACACCGTTGAGGACCACCGATACCACGTTCAGCGCATCTGCCGCGCCGGTGCTGGTGTGGTGGAACAGCGATGGATAGGCATGGAAACCGCTACCCGATCCCGCACCTTCCGCGCCGTGACAGCTGGCACAGTTACCGGCAAATACCACCGCGCCGGGCTGAGCATTGCGGGTCGCCTCATCGGCACCGCGCAGTGCAATCAGCGCGGTGGAAGGTTGTCCCCAGCTGTCGCGCGCACGGGTTTGCTGCGCGTCCGGCTGCGGCTTAACGCTGCGCAGATAGGTGGCGATGTCCTGCAGATCACTCTCGGGCAGATATTGCAGGCTGTGCTCAATCGCTTCGGCCATCGGCCCGGAGGCGCTGGCTTTGTTGGCGACAAAGCCGGTTTTCAGGTAGGTCACCAGCTGCTGCTGGCTCCAGTCACCGATGCCTGCCTGCTTATCGGGTGTGATGTTGTACGCCATCCAGCCGCCGAGATCGCCGCCAGCCAATGCTTTATCGTTGTCCATGCCCATGGTCAGATTACGCGGCGTATGGCAGGTGCCGCAGTGCGCCAGCGCTTCAACCAGATAGCGGCCGTTATTCCACTGCGCGCTCTGCTGCGTATCGTTCTGCAATTCGCCTTTATCGAAGTTAAACCACTTCCAGAAGCGCATGCCCCAGCGTTGGTTGAATGGGAACGGCAGGTCGGTTTGCGGTGAAGCCTGATGCACCGGCGGCATCGACATGAGATAGGCTTTGATTGCCAACACATCGTCGCGCTTCATTTTGGTAAAGGAGTCATACGGCATCGCCGGATAGAGCTGCTCGCCGTTTTTGCCAATGCCGTCGCGCACCGCAGCAACGAACTGATCGTCACTCCAGCTGCCGATACCGTACTGCTTATCGGAGGAGATATTGCTGCCCCAGATCTGGCCGAAAGGCGTACTGACCGCAAAGCCGCCGCCAAACAGCGGGCCGTTGGTGGCGGTATGACAGGCGGTACAGTCACCGGCGCGCGCCAGATATTCGCCGCGCTTAATCTGAGCGGCATTGTCTGCCGCCTGCGCCACGGCGCACTGCATCAGGACCACCGCGATAGCGGCCTGAATCAATACAGGTTTCATCGGGTGCTCCTTACAAGCTTGCCAGAGCGCTATCGGCCATACGCAGCGCCAGCGCGGTTCCGGTCAGCGTTGAGTTGACCGTCGAGGCCGACGGCATAATACCGGTACCGGCGATAAAAAGGTTCGGGTGATCGTGGGTGCGACAGTGACCATCCACCACCGAATCCTGCGGATTGCTGCCCATGATCATGGTACCGGTGATATGTTGGTTGTTGTCGTAGACGCCGCGTTTGCTGTAGACCGCCTCGGTGCCGCCCATCTCTTTCACCATGCGCTGGAAGTCGATCATCGACTGGTCATAGCCGCGATGCACGTAGTCCGGGAAGCGGTAGTAAACCTCGAGGCGGGGAATGCCCCAGGCATCCTTCTCGGTTTTGCTCAGCGTGACGCGGTTCTGCGGCTCCGGCAGCATCTCCAGCAGACACTTCAACTGAACAAAACGCTCGGCCTGGAAGGCCAGCTTGTCGTTGAGCGCCTTGCCGTAATAGCCCTGACGCACCAGACGTTCGGTGAGATAACGCACCGGCGAGGTGTTGGCGAGGTCGATACGCAGCGCCGAGCGCTCACCACGGAAATCGCCGTCGCGCATGTTGTTGATGCTGCCGGGTCGCATTGGCCCACGGCCAAACCACACCGGCTCATCGGCGTAGAACTCCACTGACGATCCCGGATGGTCCATCAGGTTGCGGCCCACCATGCCGGAACTGTTGGCAATGCCGTTCGGGTAGCGTTCGCTGGTGGAGAGCAGCAGGATTTTCGGGCTTTCGATGCCGTTGGCGGTCAGGACAAACTGTTTGCCAGTGACGCGATGGCGCGCTTTGTTCTGATCGAGATAGTGCACCGCCTGAATGGTGCCTTTGTCGTCAGCCTCAATGCGGAACACCACCGCATTGGTGACGATTTTGACACCGGCATCCAGCGCCTTACGCGCGGCGATGCCGCCGTGGTACTGCGCATCGATCGGGCAAACCGGCATGCAGTTGTTGTTGCCGCAGCAGGCCGGGCGACCGTCATAGGCGATACTGTTACGCGCCTGCGGACCAATGCCCACCTCATAACCCAGCGGACCGAGTCGCTGCTTCAGACGATCGAAGCCATACGGCAGCGGAATGCCCGGCAGCGGATAAGGGCGCGAACGCGGCGAAGCCAGATCGCTGTCACCGGACACGCCCATCTGGTATTCGGCGTCGCAGTAATAGGGTTCCAGCTCGTCATAGCTGATCGGCCAGTCGCGGCCAATGCCGTACAGCGACTGAATGCGCATATCGTTCGGCAACAGGCGGAACGCTTGTCCAGCCCAGTGCCATGTGGTGCCGCCGGTGCCGCGCAGATATTGGGCGCGATAGGGATCCGGGCCTTTTTGAATCAGGTAATTGTTATCGCTGGGAATGAATTTAGGCTGCGGTGCCCACGGCTGCGGCGGATACGGTTCGGTGAAGTCGCCCTTAAACGGCGAGTTGCGGAAATACTCCACCGCCTGATCGCGCTTAATCTCCGGGCCGGACTCCAGCATCAATACCGAAGCGCCTGCTTTGGCCATCTTCAGCGCCGCCAGTGAACCGGCAATGCCGGCGCCAATCACCACCACATCGGCGCTTAATGAATCAGACATGTGCTCTCCTTGCAGGCGGCTGCGTCCAGAAGTTAGGTTGCCCCGGCGCGTAGCTCGGTGGTAACAGGGAATCACGCACCAACTGATAGCTGACGATATTCTCAAAAGCGATACATTGCGGGCGCGGCAGCGGGCCGACAACGCCGAGATACCAGCCGGAAACCAGCGCCTGATAAAGATCGTCGAGTGCTTTGGGTTGGGTACTCAGCAGCGCCAGCAGGCTGCTGCCGTTGGCGGCAGGTTGTTGCTGCAGCAGCGCGCTGAGCGTATCGAGCTGGCTGTCCAGCTGCGGGAAATTTGCGTGCAGCCAGCTGTAGAGGCGCTGCGCCAGCAAGGCGTCCGGCTGGTCCAGTCCGGTTAATCGGACGGAAATCGCAGTAAAACTGGCGGACGGTGCCACTGCGGCGGCCAGCGGTGGCGAGGCGAAAGCCAGGCTGCCGGAGAGCGCCTGCGTCAGGACGCCAGCCACCAACAGGCCCGCCGTGCCGGTCAGCAACCGGCGGCGTGAAAGAGTCATCATGGAAATTCCCGAAAGTTATTTCAGCGCCTGAGCGGCAGCCTCTGAAGCCTGATTATCCAGATCCTGTTTGGGCGTGCTGACGCCAACCGCGCCGACCACTTCATTCTGCAGCGTGAGCGGGAAACCGCCGCCGAGCGCCACCGCGTGCGGGATGGCGAGAACCGTGGTTTCGCCGCTCTGCAGACGCTGCATAAATTTCAGGGAAGGGGCGTGATACAGCGCCGAGGTACGCGCTTTACCAATGGCGGCATCGACGCAGCCCGGCGATGCGCCGTCAAGGCGCTGGAAGGCCAGCAGCGTACCGCTGGCATCAACCACCGCTACACAGCCGGTGCTGTGCTGCGCGCTGATGCTGTTTTTGACACTGGTCATTACCTGGTTGGTGTGGCTGGCGTCCAGCGCGGCGGCGCTGGCCTGGCCAATACCCGCTGCCAGCAGCAGGGAAAGGGCGACAGATGCTCTAATCTTCATGTTTTGCTTCCGATAGTTATTGTTTTAAAACCTGCTTCTCGTCTCGCTTACGCTACGCTGTTACAAAAATGTAAACAATTGCCGATAAACAAAACGCATACCTCTATGCATATAACTCATTGAGGTGGATAGATCTTATCCAGCGTCTGTTGCCAGACGAACGGCGTCAGTTGTTGATAGCGCAGAGAGCGGGCGTTTAACGCATCAATCAGCCCTTGCTGCGTGGCAACAATCGCTGCGCTCATGGCGGCTGGTACCTTGACGTCCTGCAGCGTTTTCACCACTTCCTGCATCTCTTCGGCGCGTCGCTGGCCGTGCTCCGCTACGCGGCTAATCAGGTAGTGCGGCAGCTGATCGTTCCAGCCCAGCGACGGGAAACTGGCGTGCAGCGAGTCGAGCACCGCTTGCTCTACGCCATACTGGCGCGCCGCGCTCAGGCATTCGGTGGTCAGCGCCTCGAGGCCTTTGATCATCACGCTGCGGCACATCTTAATCGCTGAAGCTTCACCCACTTCGCCACCCAGCAGGCGGCTGTGGAGACCCAGCTGTTGCAGCAGCGGCTGCACCTGTGCAGCCTGAGCGCCGCCAATCAGCAGCGGCGTCGCCAGCCGCTTAGGCGGCACCGGCGCCATCACCGCTACGTCGATATAGCTGGCACCCGCAGCGTGAATCACTTCAGCCGCGGCGCGTTTGGTGTGCGGTGCCACCGAGTTGAGATCGAGAAAGTGCTGCCCGGCCTGTAACCGCGCTGCCGCCTGCTGCGCCACGTTGAGGGCCTGCGACGCGGTAACGGTGGAGAACACCAGCACGGCATCCTGCAATGCATCCGCCAGCGAAGCGGCCAGCCGCACGCCGCTCTGCTGCGCTTTTTGCTGCAGCGCGGGCAGGGTTTCTGCCGCGAGGGCTTTGCGATCCCATACCGTCACCGCATTGCCCTGTGCCTGTAAATCATGGGCGAGAATGCCGCCCGCTTCGCCAAAACCGATAAAGGTGATGTTCATCAATTACTCCTTGCTGAAGGGCCAGACTGCCGCCGGAATCATGACTTCACCGGCGAAAATGGCACGCGCGGTGCGCAACAGACCGCAGCCCGCCAGCGGGTTATCGCCTTCGCGCTGCAGCAGCACGCTAAATTCACCGCTGGGATGTTCCACGCTCAGGCGCTGTTGAGGTTGCTGGCTGGTGCGTGCCAGTCCGTCGGCGACGCTGCCGGGGATCAGGCAGGCGCTGGCAACGCTGACCGCGCCAAGCACGCCAATCGAGGCGTGGCAGCGGTGTGGAATAAAGGTGCGTGAGCTGATGGCGCCGCCGTGACGCGCTTCGGCCAGCAGCGTGACTTTGGGCACCGTACGCTGGCTGACATCCCCTAAATTCATCCGCGGCCCGGCCTGCAGGCGGATTGATTCCAGCCGCTGCTTGAGCTCGCTGTCGTTATCTAACGCGTCGCGGCTTTCATAGCCGCTGCGATTGACATCCGCTGCACGCACCAGCACCACCGGCATGCCGTTGTCGATACAGGTGACATCAATACCATCAAAGCGGTCGCGCGGCTGACCGGTTGGCAGCAGCGCGCCACAGCTCGAACCGGCAATGTCTTTGAAGGTGAGGGCGATCTCGCCTGCGCTGCCCGGTACGCCATCAATGCGTAAGTCGCCGTCATAGTCGACTTCACCGTCGGGCGTGGCGAACGCCGCCTCGGCAATCTGCCCAGTGTTCTGCATGAAAATGCGCACACGGGTGCGTTCGCTGCCTGCCTTGACCAGCCCGCGTTCGACGGCGAAAGGCCCGACGGCGGCGAGGATATTGCCGCAGTTTTGCCCGTAATCGACGTGGGCTTGATCGACGTTGACCTGGGCAAACAGGTAATCGACATCGGCATCGTCACGGTGTGAAGCGCTGACGATCGCCACTTTGCTGGTGAGCGGATCGGCCCCGCCGAGGCCGTCAATTTGACGGATATCGGGCGAACCCATCACCGCCAGCAGTACCCGATCGCGGGCCGCCGGTTCGGCTGGCAGATCCTGTGCCAGAAAGCAGGCGGCTTTGGAGGTGCCGCCGCGCATCAGTAAGCAGGGAATGCGACGCTGGCGCATGGTTTACTCCTCCAGTTGATCGAGTGTGTCGAGATAGCGCAGTCCTTTTTCTGCCAGACGCGGACGCATCTGATAGATATCCAGTCCCAGCTCACCGGCCGCTAAACGCAGGCGTTTGCTCTCTTCCAGCTCTTCACGCTGACGCGCTTTGGCCGCCACGCTGGCGGCTTCATCGCGTGCCACCACCACCACGCCGTCGTCATCGGCGACGATAACGTCACCCGGCCAGATCAGCTGCCCGGCACACACCAGCGGCACATTCACCGAGCCGAGCGTCTCTTTCACCGTGCCCTGCGCATATACCGCACGCGACCAGACGGCAAAGCCCATCTCACGCAACGTGCGGCTATCGCGCACACCGACATCCGCCACCAGCCCGCGCACGCCGCGCGCCTGCAGCGAGGTCGCCAGCAGATCGCCGAAGAAGCCGTCGCTGCACGGCGAGGTTGGCGCGACCACCAGCACATCGCCCGGCTGGCAGAGCTCCACCGCGACGTGAAACATCCAGTTATCGCCGGGTGCGACCAGCACGGTGACCGCGCTGCCCGCGATGGCACAATCCTGCTGAATCGGGCGAAGGGCGGGATCGAGCAAGCCTTTGCGCCCCTGCGCTTCATGCACGGTGGCGACGCCAAAGCGCGCCAGCGCGTCGATATCGGTGGCTGCCGCACGCGGGATGTGGCGCACCGCGACGCCTTTTTTCGCGATGATGCTCATGCCAGATCCTCCGTTACGCGCGGGAAGATGCTCTGATAACCTTCGCCATAAATGATGTCGCGGCTGGTGGTAATGCCGACGTTACGCTTGGCCTGCACACCGCGCTGCTGCGCTACGCGCGTGTAGTATTCCCACAGATGTTCCTGCCCGGCCATGCACTGAATCGCCTGATATTTTTTGTCCCACACTGAGGTGATATCCAGCAGCACATCCGGCTTCCAGTTGCACTGTTCAGGCTGGTGCGGTTCGAAGCAGTACACCGGCGGCGCACCGACGATTTTTTCGCCCGGACGGTAGCCTTCGGCCTGGGCGATAATGCGCGCCTCCTGCGCCAGATGCGTGGCCGTCGGGTGATCGTAGTTGTAGGGATCCTGCAAGGAATGGGTCAGAACAAAGTGCGGCTGCACCTGGCGATAGACGTCCGCGAGGCGGAACAGGGTTTCTTTATCGGCACGCAGCGGATAATCGCCGAGATCAAAAAATTCAATGCTGGCACCGAGGATCTCGGCGGCGGCCTGCGCCTCGCTGCGGCGGGCGGCTTTGACTTTCGCCTCGCTCATCTCCCCCTTGCGCCACAGCTTGGCCGATTCGCCGCGCTCACCAAATGAGAGGCAGACAACGTGAACATCATAGCCCTGCGCATGGTGCAGCGCGATGGCACCGCCGGCGCGCCAGACGAAATCTGCTGAGTGAGCGCTGACCACCAGCGCGGTTTTTTTTGGGGTGTTGTTAGTCATGGCATACTCCTCCGCTGTTTTTTTCCATGCTGTCACTGCCCACCTGGCGGCGATAATTCATTTCATTGCAGCGGGTATGCGTTTTATTTATATTGCGACATCGATCGGTAGTGAAAACAGGCAGGGAAAAATGGCGGAAAAGGGCACGCAGGAGCTGACAAATCTGATGCAAATCAGGGCATTTAGTCAGGTGGTAGCACAAGGCAGTGTCTCACGGGCAGCGGATGAATTATTTCGCACCCAGTCGGCCATTACCCGCGCTATTCGCGACCTGGAACTCACGTTAGGCGTCACGCTATTTGAACGTCACGCCGGCGGCATGATGCTGACTGACTTCGGTAAATGTGTGCTGCCGCGTGCGCTGCGGGCGATTGAGGAACTGCATCAGGTGCCGCAGCGGCTGGCTAAATTGCAGGGACGCGGTGCGCAGCGTAGCGATGCGGAACCGCTGTGGCTGTTTAACGTGCGTCGGCTGCAAATTTTTATCACCCTGTGTCAGACGCGGCATATGCAGACGGTGGCGGCACGTCTCGGGCTGAGCCAGCCGGCGGTGAGCGCCGCGCTGCGCGTGCTGGAAAACGGCGCGGGCATCGCGCTGCTGGAGCGCACGCCGCACGGCATGATGCCTTCGCTGGCCGGACGTGAAATTGAAGCCAACGTGCGGCGTGCGCTGAATGAATTGCGGCACATTCCGGCCGATATCGCTGCCCGCAGCGGGATACTCGAGGGAACGGTGCGCGTGGGCGCATTGCCGCTGGGACGCACGCGTATCCTGCCGCAGGCGATCGTGATGCTGACGGCGCGCTATCCGGGCGTACGCGTGGTAACCAGTGAAAGCGCCTTTGGCGTGCTGGCTTCAGAGATGCGCTCGGGGGATATCGATTTTATCTTTGGCGCGCTGCGCCGCGATGAAGATGCGCTTGACGTCACGCGCGAGACGCTGTTCTCCGAACGTATGGTCCTGCTGGCGCGTCACGATCATCCGCTGGTAGGACGTGAGCTCTCTACCGATGATCTGCGCGCGGCGCGTTGGGTGCTGCCGCGTTCGGCCACGCCAGCGCGTTATCTACTGAATAACAGTTTTCAGGCGATGGGCATTCCGGCACCCGATCCGGTGGTGGAAACCGGCGATCTGGCGTTGGTGCGCGGCTTGCTGATGCAGTCGGATATGCTGGCGGCGGTCTCCGCGCACCAGCTGGAAGTGGAACTGGCGTCCGGCGCGCTGGTGGCGTTGCCTGTGCCTTTGCCGGATACCGATCGCGCTATCGGGCTGACGGTGCGGGCGGGCTGTCTGCACTCACCGGCAGCGGATGCGCTGATCCGCTGCCTGCGTGAAGTGTGCGGGCAGGACCAATAATCAACCTGCGCGCGCCGCTTCCATCAACGCATAGCGGTAACCGCGAATGCCGTAGCCGCAGATCACGCCTTGTGCGACGTCGGAAAGATAGGAGTGATGACGGAACGGCTCACGCTTGTGCACGTTGGTGATGTGCACTTCCCACAGCGGCAACCCCACGCCGGTGACCGCATCGCGGATCGCCACCGAGGTGTGCGTCCACGCTGCCGGGTTGATCACCAGCGCCTGCGCTTCGAGACGCGCCTGCTGAATCCACTCAATCATTTCCCCTTCGTGGTTGGTCTGGCGAAACTCAATCGTCACGCCCAGCTCTTCCGCCGTTGCGCGGCACAGCGCTTCGACGCTTTGCAGCGTGTCGGAACCGTAGGTTTCTGGCTCGCGGGTGCCCAGTAGATTGAGGTTCGGGCCGTTCAGTACATAGATGGTTCTCATCGTGACTCCTGTAATTCAGTAAAACCAAAGAGCCGCTGTGGCGTGTGCCAAAGCACCTGACGGCGGCTCTTTTCATCGGGGATCAGCTGTTCGATCAGCAATAGCTGCGTGCCCATATCCATGCGTTCACTGGCGCGCAGGAAGGGCCAGTCCGAACCCCACATGCAGTTTTCCGCGCCGAAAGCGTCCAGCAAGGCCAGCAAATAGGGATGTCCATCGCTGAAGGGATATGGCTGCCGGGAGAATTTCGCCAGCCCGGAGAGCTTGACGCTGGTGCGCTGCTGGCCGGCCAGCGACAGCAGCGCCTGAAAGGCCGGTTGAGCTACGCCCGCGCTGACGTCTGGCCGACCGGAGTGATCGATCAGCAAACGCGTGCGGGTGCGTGACAGTAGCGGCATTAGCGCCAGCAGCTGGTCGTTCTGCACCTGAATCTGGGCAAAGAGATCTAACTCCGCCAGCCTGCCCATCAGGGCATCAAGCTGAATAAATGGCTCGGTGCCCAGCATCGCCACGTTAAGCGCAATGCCGACGATGCCTTGATCTTTCAGGCTGGCGAGCGTGTCGCTATCCACGTCACGCGGCGTGACGGCAATGCCCTTGAAACGGCCCTCACCGCGCTTGATGGTATCCAGCAGGCAGCGGTTATCGGTGTTATATCCCGACGTCGGGCCGACAATCAGCGAGTGGCGGATGTTGTACGCCTGCATCACGGCACGATAGTAATCCGGCGTCGCCAGCTCGTGTCCGTCCGGGTTATAGGCGCTCTCGGGCGCCCAGGGAAAGTGTACTGGATCAAAAACGTGGTGATGGCAGTCGATGACCGTTTGCGTAAACATCAGTCTGCTTTCCCCGCCACCGAATAGAGCACCTGCTGATTGCGCGTCTGCTGGAACTGTTCCAGCGTTTCACCGCGCATCGCTGAGTAGATATGCAGGTTAGAGACGCCTACCACCGCACCCAGTTTTTCCAGCAGGAAGAAGCTGACGCCGTAATGGATCATGCCGCGCCAGTCGAGCTGGGTAATCAGCGTTTGCTCTTCAGCGCTCAGCCCGGCTTCCTGATACAGCGCCTGCGGAGCTTCGCGGAATCGCTTGCGCCACTCTGGCTGAATCATGCGGTGCAGGAAGCGGTTGATGCGCAGCGCTTTCAGGCTGCGCGCCTGGGTGAACGGATAGGTGCCGGGCAGTTTTTCCACGCCGCTGAGCTGCAGGTTGATCTTATCGCGCTGACGCTGGTGCACATCGACCGGCGCTTCGCGTGACTGATTTTCGAGGATCAGCGTGGCGATCCCGGTCATCGAAGGCAGATAGTAATCCTGATGCAGTTTCTCGACGTTGGCCGACAGCGCACCGCGCATGATCAGCCACATAATCACTTCCGCACCTTCCAGGCCGCCGAGCGTGGCGTATTCCGCCAGGGTGATTTCGGTCAGGCGCTCGGGATCGTTGATCAACAAATCAATAAACTGCGCATCCCATTCGGGATTGTTGAAGCCGCAGCGCTCGCCGTGTACCTGATGTGACACGCCGCCGGTCGCGACCACCGCAACGTTCAGATCCTCCGGGAAACTTTCTACCGCGCGCTTCAGCGCCTGGCCGAGTTTATAGCAGCGACGCGCCGTCGGGATCGGGAACTGCAACACGCCGACCGCCAGCGGAACCACCTGCATCGGCCAGCCGCCTTGCCACGGTGCCAGCGCCGACAGCGGCGAAAACAGGCCGTGATCCAGCGCTTTGTCCTGGAAGAATGACATATCGAACTCATCCGCCATCAGGCTGGCACCAATATGCTGTGACAGCGCCGCATGGCCTTTTACCGGCGGCAGATCGCGCGGGCCGCCGCCTTCATCCGCAACGGCATATTCGTCATCAATGCCCAGCACAAACGCCGAGTAGTGATCAAAAAAGAAGGAGGTGACGTGATCGTTAAACACATACAGCAGCACATCCGGTTTTTTCTCCTCCAGCCAGCGCTGCATCGGGGCAAAGCCATCGAAAATCGGGGCCCATGCGCCTTCCTGCTGCTTGTTGTGATCGACCGCAAAGCCAATGGTGGGAGTATGGGAAACCGCTAAACCGCCTATGATTTTAGCCATAATTTTTTGACCTCTACTTCATCGATTATTGAGGGTACGCGACAGGGACGGCAGGTCGTTAAGGTCGATGCCTTTAACCTGACGGGCCACCTGTGCAGGGTGATGTCGGGTGATGGAAAGTGCCGCCAAAACTGCCGGGAGCGACAAAACGATAAAAATGGCTGTTTGCCCAGGGAACACGCCGAGCAGCACGCCGCCCAGCGACGAGCTGATAATGGCGCCGCTGCGACCAATGCCGTGCATCCAGCACACGCCGGTGGCGCGCATTTCGGTGGGATAAAAGGCCGGGGAGAAGGCCTGCAATCCGGTTTGTGCACCGTTGATGCAGACGCCGGCGAAGAACACCAGCAGCGCCAGTACATTCGGGCCAAAGCTCCAGATGCCCTGCGACACCAGGCAGAAGCTGCCCAGCAGATAGAACAGGGCGATAACATATTTCGCTTTGAAACGGTCCATCAGCCCACCAACCATTAAGCCGCCAAAGGTGCCGCCCAGCTGGAATAAGCCCGCCACAATCGCCGCACGCTCCAGCGTCACGCCGCCAGAACGCAGGATGGTTGGCAGCCAGCCGTTAAGCAGATAGATGACGAATAGCCCCATGAAGTAGGTGAGCCATAACACCACCGTGCCGCCTGCATAGCCGCGGCTGAACAGCTGCAGCACCTGCGCTTTTTTCGGGATGATTGGCGCATTGAGCACAAAGGCGGTGCCAGCGGAGAATTCGCCGCCCAAACGTTTGAGCACGGCGGCAATCTTGTCGCGACTGACTTTGCGCACCACCATATACATCGCCGATTCCGGCAGCAGCCACAGCAGCAGCGGCAACATCAGCAGCGGCAGCAAGCCCCCTAAACCCAGCACCGCTTGCCAGCCAAAGTGTGGCAGCATGCCGGCGGCAATGAATCCGCCCAATCCGGAACCGATATTAAATCCGCTGTACATCACGGTGATCATCAGGCTGCGACGGCGTTCCGGCATATATTCCGATACCAGCGTGACGCAGTTGGGCATCACCGCACCGAGACCGAGACCGGTGAGAAAACGTAACACACCCATTTCCAGCGGCGTGCGCGCGAAGGCGCTCATCAGGCTGAAGCAGGCGAAGACGGCAATTGACAGCAGCAGCACGCGTTTGCGGCCAAATTTGTCGGACCACGGACCGGCAATTAGCGCGCCAATCGCCACGCCAAACATCGCGGCACCGAGAATCGGCCCCATTTCTGCATGGCTGATGCCCCAGTCTTCAATCAACGCGGGCGCAATGAAACCCATCGCTGCCGCATCGTAGCCATCAAACATGATGATGATGAAACACAGGCTGAGGGTCAGCCACTGGTATCCGGTGATCGGGCGGGCGTCGATCCAGCCTTTTACATCGATAATGTCGTGATTGCTCATAGGATACGCTCTGATTTTTTTATTAATAACGTTATCGGGTTGAGATTTTATTCTGCCCTGACATTGGCCGGGGGCATCACTTTAACCCGATTGCAGGGGATAAGTTTTATAGTTTTTAGCTGTTAAAACAGCTTGTTGCATGTTTTTGTGTTCTTGCTTCCATAACCAAATTAGGGATGGCGTACGAGTTTGTCTGCCATAAAATGGTTATGAAGGTATGAGTTTTGTTTATTTGGTGAGCTGTGTCGGAAAAATGAGAAAGCGTATTGAGGCTGAAGAATGGCGGGTATTGGGCACGGCAGCAGCGCTATTCAGAGCGGGCTGAAGAGCAGAATTTTGTCAGAGGGGAAAAAAGGGGGAAAGCAAGCGGAGAGCCGTTTGTGGCGCTCTCCGCCAGAGGTATTACATGCGTTCGACGGTTTTAATGCCCAGCGTATCCAGACCTTGCTTCAGCGTTTTCGCGGTTAACGCGGCCAGCTGCAGGCGGCTTTGACGGATGTTCTCGTCCTCGGCGGAGAGAATTGGGCAATGTTCGTAGAAGCCGGAGAACTGACCGGCCAGATCGTACAGATAAGCACACATCACATGTGGCGTACCGTCGCGCGCGACCTGCGTTATCACTTCTTCGAACTGCAGCAGACGCGTAGCCAACTGCGCTTCACGCTCTTCAGTCAGCACGATGTCACCGCTCAGGCTATCGGCATCAATGCCGGCTTTACGGAACACCGACAGCACGCGCGTGTAGGCGTATTGCATATAAGGCGCCGTGTTGCCTTCGAAGGCCAGCATGTTGTCCCAGTCGAAGATGTAATCGGTGGTACGGCTTTTTGATAGGTCAGCGTATTTCACTGCGCCGATGCCGACCACTTCCGACAGATCCTTCAGCTCTTGCGCTGACATCTCTGGATTCTTTTCGCTGACCAACGCATGCGCGCGTTCAACCGCTTCATCCAGCAAATCGGCGAGGCGAATAGTGCCGCCGCTGCGGGTTTTAAATGGACGACCATCTTTACCCAGCATCATGCCGAAGGCGTGATGCTCAAGCGGTACCGATTCCGGCACGTAACCGGCTTTACGCACGATGGTCCACGCCTGCTGCAGATGCTGGTGCTGACGGGAATCGATGTAATAGAGCACGCGATCGGCATGCAGGGTTTCGAAACGGTATTTGGCGCAGGCGATGTCGGTGGTGGTGTAGAGATAGCCGCCATCTTTCTTCTGAATGATCACGCCCATCGGTTCGCCTTCCTTGTTTTTGAACTCATCAAGGAAAACCACCGTGGCGCCTTCGCTGGTCACCGCCAGGCCTTTTTCGCGCAGATCGGCGACGATGCCCGGCAGCATGTCGTTGTACAGGCTTTCACCCATCACATCTTTGCGCGTCAGCGTCACGTTAAGGCGGTCATACACCTGCTGATTCTGGCTCATGGTGATATCAACCAGCTTCTTCCACATGCTGCGGCAATATTCGTCGCCACCCTGCAGCTTCACCACGTAATTACGCGCGCGCTCGGCGAAGGCTTCGTCGGCATCGTAGGTCACTTTGGCTTCGCGGTAGAAAGCTTCCAGGTCAGCCAGTGCGATCTCTTCGTGATGTTCGTTCTGCTGCTTTTCCAGATAGGCAATCAGCATACCGAACTGCGTGCCCCAGTCGCCGACGTGGTTGGCGCGGATCACGTTATGGCCAAGGAACTCCAGCGTACGCACTGCGGCATCACCAATGATGGTGGAACGGACGTGACCGACGTGCATCTGCTTCGCTACGTTAGGCGCGGAGTAATCCACCACGACAGTTTGTGGCGCAACCGCACTCACGCCAAGACGCGGCAGCTGCAGCGCCTGCGCGGTTTGCGCCGCCAGCCATGCACGATCGAGGAAGATATTGATAAAGCCGGGACCGGCGATTTCGACTTTGCTGGCGATGCCGTTAAGATCCAGATGCTGGATCACCTGCTCAGCCAGTTGTCGCGGTGCCTGACCGAGCTTTTTCGCTACGGCCATCATGCCGTTTGCCTGGTAATCACCGAACTGTACCTTCGCAGACTGGCGAACCTGAGGTTCGCAATCGGCAGGCGCACCCGCCGCAATCATTGCCTGACTGACTTTGTCGGAAAGAAGAGCCTGAATATTCACCGCGTTACCTTCATATGCTGAAAAGGCCCGCCTGTAGGCGGCGAGCCGATGTCGTCATCCCGCAACTGCGCGGCGGGACGGAAAAATAAGAGGGGAAGTATACGTGAAATGTTAAAGTGAGTCAGCTATTCGGTATCTGATGACAGGCAACATCGGGCCCCCAGCGCCGATTAACGGCGCCGCGGGTGACGACGAGGATTTTTAACGCTTTTGTCTTCACGCACCTTCCAATGGCGGGAAATTGCAAATCCCATTAATGCAATCAGGACTGCGACAACAATGAGCATAGACATAAGGCCGTTCCTTGTAGTTGTGAAACCCAAATTTATAAGAAAGGGTTTCAAGCTGCAATTGTTTGCAATTTAAATAAGATTTATCTCATTGTATTAACTATTATGATTAAAAACATATACTTATCCTACTTTCATAAAGTAACTGCTGGACCTGATTAGGTGATAAATCTGAAATGAATGGTCTATTTATGCGGTTTTTAGCCTTTTTGGCGCCTAAATCGGATGAATCCGACAATTTTGTCAAGCGGAATCAACGGTTAGCAAATTTCATATTGATTAGTAAACCTGAACTGAATTAGAGGTAAGGCATGATGCAGACCCACTTTCCTGTGGAATTGGATGATTTAAAACAAGACATGGTGCGTTTTGAACAATCGCTGATGAATTTTTCTGAGCGTTTAGGCATTAACCTGGCTGAACATGAAGCCGATCACGTCGCGGTGCGCTGCCACCAGTTTGCAACAGCAGAACGCTGGAAATCTGGCTTATTGCAGATGGGCACACAGTTTTCCGAGGCAATGATCAATGGTCGCCCGATTTGCCTGTTCAAACTGCATCAGCCACTGAACCTGGCGGGCTGGCAAATTGATGTGATTGAACTGCCGTGGCCAGGCGAAAAGCTGTATCGCCACGAAGGGTGGGAACATGTAGAGATTGTACTGCGTGGAGAACCGGAAACGCTGGGCATGCGGGCGATGGCGCTGCTTTCTGATGATGCGCTGACACAGCCGGGCATCTCGTTTAAAACCAGCGCGCCCAAAGGCGAGAACGAGCGGTTGCCCAATCCGACGCTGGCGGTGACGGACGGGCAAACCACCATTAAGTTTCATCCATGGCGACTGGAAGAGATTGTCGCCAGTGAGCAGGCTTAACGCCGCGCCGCGACCGCTTTTTGCAAACGCGTGACCGCCTGTTCCAGCGTGGCGCGCGTACAGCCAAAGTTGAAGCGCACGAAATTATCATCGCCAAAATCGTGGCCCGGCGAAAAACCGAGGCCGTGCTGCTCGAAATACGCCATCGGATTGGCGACATCCAGTTTGCTGGCGTCGATCCATCCCAAATAGGTCGCTTCCGGCGCGGCCATCTGCAATTCTGGCAGTGCATTCACCTGCGCCACCAGCCAGTCGCGATTGGCGCGTAGATAATCCAGCTGCGCTGCCAGCCATGCATCGCCATCGCGCCACGCCGCTTCGGCAGCTACCAACGCCAGAATATCCACGCCAGGCACGATGCCTTCACGTACGCGTTTGAACCGCGCACGCAACTCCGGATTGGGAATGATCGCCAGCGACGCGCCCAATCCGGCAATATTGAAGGTTTTCGACGGCGACAGCAGCGTGATGCTCCGCTGTGCGGCATCTTCACTTAACGCCGCAAAGGGAATGTGCTGTGCGCCGGGTGACAGCAATAAATCGCAGTGGATTTCATCGGAGCAGACGATCAAATCATGCTGCTGCGCAAACGCCAGCTGCGCTTCCAGCTCGTCACGACGATAAACCGTGCCGCCCGGATTCTGCGGATTACACAGCATCAGCAGGCGTTCATTGCCCTGCATCGCGCTATTATCCAGATTCATCACCCAGCGATCGTCATGTAAACGCAGCGGTAAATTTACCTGTGCGCGGTCGGCCAGCTTTGCTGCACCGCGAAACGGCGGATAGATCGGCGTCGGGGAAACGGTGGATTCGCCAGACTCCGTGAATGCGCGGACCGAAAGATTCAAACCGCACACTACGCCGGGCAATAACACAATCCAGTCCGGCTCAATCTGCCAGTTGTAGCGCTGCGCTAAACGCGAAAGGGTGATATCAATCAATCCGGTTGGCGTTGCGCCATAGCCAAATACACCGTGCTCAGCGCGCTGTTTAATGGCCTCAATCACACTCGGCGGCGAACGAAAATCGCTGTCTGCGACCCAGAGCGGCAGCACATCGCGATCACCATATTTGTGCCATTTCAAACTATCGCTGTGACGACGGTCTATCCATTGATTAAAATCGAATGCCATAGTGCGAGTTCCACGTAAACTGTCCAATTAAGTAGACTAACTGAAGCATTCATCCCGAGCCAGAAGTCATGAGAAGGAGCATGGTATGACGAAACTGGAAATTTGTTGCTACGGCATCGACTGCGCAATGACTGCGCAGCTGTCCGGTGCCGATCGCGTGGAGCTGTGCAGTGCACCGCGCGAAGGTGGGTTGACGCCTTCAGCCGGCGTGCTGGAAGCGGCACGACGTGAAATTTCGATCCCGGTACATCCTATCGTCCGTCCGCGCGGCGGCGATTTTTGCTACACCCACTTTGAGTTTGAGTCGATGAAATCGGACGTTGCGCTAATGCGTGAACTCGGTTTTCCCGGCTTAGTGATTGGCATGCTGGATGAAGATGCGCATGTCGATATTGCTCGTATGCAGCAGATTATGAAGCTGTGTGATGGCATGGACGTCACCTTCCATCGCGCCTTTGATTTATGCCACAGCCCGAAACGCTCACTTGAGGTGCTGGCTGATTTAGGCATCGCGCGGATCCTGACGTCTGGTCAGCAGCAGAGTGCCGAAGCAGGAATTGCATTATTAAGGGAACTAAATGAACACAGCACAGGTCCGATTATTATGGCCGGTGCGGGCGTACGTTTGAGCAACATCCAGAAGTTCATCGACAGTGGATTGCAGGAAGTCCACAGCTCCGCCAGCCGTTTAGTCGCTTCGCCGATGCGCTACCGTAAAGCCGGTGTTTCCATGTGCTCCGAAGCGGAAACCGATGAATTCAGTCGCTATTGCGTTGATGGTGATGTGGTTGAAGCCATGAAAAGCATGACGCAGTTGAGCGCCGTCCGGGTAGCCTGAATTCCCCCCCTGATTTTGCCGCGCAGCACGCCAGCTCAAATGACGTGATGTTTGCAAGTACCAACCCCAGTTCTTCTAACTGGGGTTCTTTTTATCTGCAATTCCCGCGGAGATAGCGTGATCGCGTAAATGATGCTTTGATTACTCTATGGCTTCATACGGATAACCTTCATGAAATCCATCCCTTATACCTTTTTAATGCTGCTACTCCCGTACTGCGGCGTCGCGCTGGCGGTCAGCACCGCGTGTCCGCCGATGAGCAAAAACATCACCAGCAGCAACAACTGGATCATGCTGGGCGGCGATGCCAAAGGCGCGGTGCGTCAGGTGGTGGCAGGCGAATTTGGCAAAGATGTGAACTCGCAAAAGCGCGTACTCGGCCAGTTTGATCAGTGCGGCGATTTGATGGTGGCCGATATCTCCTACGACAAAAATGAAGGCAATGTTCTATTGACGATGGAACAGCATATCGCCCGCGTTCAACGCGGCTGGGTGGCGGAATATGCCTACATGGTTAAAGTGATCAAAGCTGGGCAAGAGGAAGTGGTCGACAACCGCCAGGGCACCATCAGCTGGCAAATCGGCCAGCATGGCAACATCATCAGCTCATCCGATAAATTCACCAGCATGGGCAAAGATGGCTTTACCGATACCACTTATCGCTATGACAAACAGTTCAGAGTGGAAAAAAGCGTGGCGCGCGGCAGCGATAATATGACCAACGGCGAAAGCAGCTGGCGCTGGAATCCACAAGGATTGGTAACCTTATCCACCAGCGCGCGCAGCAAAGATACTTATAGCTATGATAACCAGTGGCGAGAACTGCGTTTGAACAGCACCGCAACCACGCCAGTCAGCACGCTGCGCTCGGTGGATGAGTGTCAGCTGTGGGATGAAGTGGGCAACTGCACGCTCAGTTATCTGCATGAAACCGAAGTGTTCGCCAAAGGCACCATTGAACGCCATCTCAGCTCCGCTTATAAATACCAATACTGGAACGCACCCAACGAAACCGCCGCACAAGATTAAAGCAAAACGAACAAAACCCACAAAACCCACAAAACCCACATAAAGGCTGGAAACAAGGGCCGCGAAGTAAAGCTTCCGCCGCATGGATGCGGCGGCAGAGTCCACAGGGATGTGTCCACGACGCCTTTACGCAGCGGCCCTTGTTTTCAGCCTGAAACGCACCGGAGCAATTGAGAACATCGCATGACACTAATTTTATCTTTCCTTTTCGCCATCACCATCCTCACACTCACGCCCGGTTTTGATACTGCATTAGTGCTGCGTTCCGCCGCCGCGCAAGGCTGGAAACGTGCCTGGGTTACGGCATTTGGCGTTACGCTGGGTTGCCTGGTGTGGGGCGTTGCGGTGGGTTTGGGATTGGGTGCGCTGCTGCTGGCTTCAGAAATGGCGTATAACCTACTGAAATGGATCGGTGCAGCCTATTTGCTGTATCTCGGCGTCAAATTACTCATCAACCCACGCACCCAAGCGGAAGGAGGGCAGCAAGCGCAGAGTAAAGAGCAAAGCTATGTTGCCTGCTTCACGCGCGGACTCTTTGGTAACCTGTTAAATCCTAAAGTCGGCGTATTCTACGTGACCTTTCTGCCGCAGTTTATTCCGGCGGGCGCGTCGGTGCCACTGTGGTGTACGCTGATGGCGCTCACGCACATGGTGATTGGTTTGTTGTGGAATGCGGTGCTAATTGGCAGCAGCCAATACTTTTCGGCGCATCTGCGTCGCCCAGCGGTGCTGAAAGTGATGGATCGCCTGACGGGCTGCGTGTTTATTGGCTTCGCCGCGAAGCTGGCGCTATCGCGGCGTTAAACATTACGGCTTGCGCGCGACTAGCACGGCGCGCAGCGGGGCGGGATAACCTTCCACGGTTTTGCTGCTGTCATGCGGATCAAGAAACTCGGCCAGCGACTCGCTGGTCATCCAGCTGGTGCGACGCTGCTCTTCCACGGACGTCACCGCGTAATCCGCGATGCGCACATCGACAAATCCGCACTTCTCCAGCCAGCTCTTCAGCGCCGCCGCAGAAGGGATAAAGTAGACGTTACGCATCTGCGCATAACGCTCACCCGGCACCAACACCGCGTTTTCATCACCTTCAATCACCAGCGTCTCCAGCACCAGCTCGCCGTCACTGACTAACTGATTTTTCAGCTGCATCAAGTGGTCGAGCGGCGAACGGCGGTGATAAAGCACGCCCATGGAAAACACGGTATCAAACGCTTGTAACGCCGGCAGTTGCTCAATGCCCAGCGGCAGCAAATGCGCACGACGATCGTCACCCAACAGCTTACGCACCGCTTCGAACTGACACAAAAACAGCTGCATTGGATCGATGCCGACCACCAGCTTCGCGCCCGCGCCAATCATGCGCCACATGTGATAGCCGCTACCGCAGCCGACATCCAGCACCGTACGATGCTGCAACGGCGAAATGTGCGGCAACACGCGATCCCATTTCCAGTCGGAACGCCATTCGGTATCGATCTCGGTACCGTAAAGCGAATAAGGACCTTTGCGCCACGGCATCAAATTGCGCAGCAGATTCTCAATGCCCAGACGCTGACGATTGGTCAGATCCTCAACATCCGCGCTCACGCTGTGCAACAAATCCAGCTTCTGCGGCGTCAGCAGCGGCAGATAATCAACTGACTTCTCCCAGTCGCGGAACTTACCGTGCAAATTTTCACGCTGCCATGCGGCGACTTGCGCCGGTAACACTTCCAGCCAACTGGCGAGCGGGCCGGTGGCAATCTGCTGATAAAAACGGCCAAACTCAATCATTTCAACGCCACCAACGAACCAAAGTTAAAGCACTGGAACCACAACTCCGCATGTTTGAAACCGGCGGTTTTCAGGCGCGCTTTGTGCGCTTCAACGCTATCGGTCAGCATCACGTTCTCCAGCATGCTGCGTTTCTGGCTGATCTCCAGCTCGCTGTAACCGTTAGCGCGTTTGAAATCGTGATGCATGTTAAACAGCAACTCGCCGACATAGGCATCTTCAAAACTGAACTTCTCCGACAACACCAGCGCGCCGCCCGGATTTAATCCGTCAACAATCTTCTTCAGCAGCTCGAGGCGTGCCGGTGGCTCAAGGAATTGCAGGGTAAAGTTCAGCACCACCAATGAGGCGTTCTCAATGTGGATGTCCTGAATATCTGCTTCGATCACCTGCACCGGCGTATCCGCGCGGAAGGCGTCGATATGGCGGCGGCAGCGCTCCACCATCGCCGGTGAATTATCCACGGCAATAATCTGGCAACCGGGCACATGAATATTGCGGCGCACCGACAGCGTGGCGGCACCGAGTGAACAGCCGAGATCGTAAACCTGGCTATTCGGCTGAACGAAGCGTTCCGCCAGCATGCCAATCATCGAAATGATGTTGGAATAACCCGGCACCGAGCGCTGAATCATATCGGGAAAAACTTCAGCTACGCGCTCGTCAAAGGTCCAGTCGCCCAGCTTATCGATGGGCGCGGAAAATAGCGTATCGCGATCAGACATAATGAAAAGGTCCGGAGAGAAAACGGAAAGGGCGCTATTTTGGCAGAAACGCGGGCAGGCTGCACCCTTTGCGTTGCGTCTAGAACAGGCTCGATTGCTGCGGCCAGTCGGGCAGATCGCGTAAGGTTGGTTCCAGTTGCTGTAACTGTGGCCACAACGCCTGAAGCAGCGGAAACACCTCGCCCATATCCGGCGTATGGATAAACAGCAGCGGATCGCTATCCCGCTGCCACGCTTGCAGCTTGCTGTGCCACGGCTGAAACAGCGGCACGCTCTCCGCCACGCTATCACTGCCAATGAAACGCACCATCGGTTGCGCACCGGTACGCACCACATGCAGCGGCACGCGCGGCTTTTGCGATCGAGCGTGCACCGCTGCGGCCGACTGTGAGGTGGAGGCATGCACCGGACGACTATCCAGCATCACCCGATTAATTTGACGCTCCAGCAAACCGCGATTCAGCGCGCGTTCAGCATCACCTTTGGCGAAAAATGCCTGATGCCGCACCTCGACGCCATAGCGGAAATTGCGCGGCAAACTATCGAGAAAAGACCACAAATCGCCGAGCTGAGCCGGTGAAAACGCCGCCGGCAGCTGCAGCCAGTATTGACCGATGCGCGTGCTGAGCGGATCGAGCAGACGGAAAAACTCATTCAGCAACTCATCACAGTCGCGCAGCGCCGCTTTATGGCTGATGCTTTCGGGAAACTTGAAGCAGAAACGGAAATCGTCGTGCGTCATGTCGCGCCAGCGCAGCACCACTTCCGGCTTTGGCAGCGCATACAACGTGGTATTACCTTCCACACAACCAAACAGCTGCGCGTAGTCGGCTAAGGTCTCAATACCGAACTGTTTCCATTGCGCGTGCTGCCATTGCGGTAATCCAATACGAAGTGTCAACGCGAACTCCTGAATCCTTTAGGGCGGGAAAGGGCGGCTTAATGTAACCTGTTTTGATGTCGGCAGGAAAAACAGCGCGATAAAGCATAATGTTTTGTCCGCTTTGATCGGGCTCCACTTATCCTGCCTGGGTTTTTCCATTATAATAGCCGCCTTTTTTGCGACAGCATCTCAGAAGGTTACGCGGCCTGATGCTGTCTGGCAGCAGCGGCGAAGTTAAAAGGATACGTTATGCGTACAGAATATTGCGGACAGCTCAATCTGTCTCACGTGGGTCAGCAAGTCACTCTCTGCGGCTGGGTAAATCGCCGTCGCGATCTGGGTAGCCTGATTTTTATCGATATGCGTGACCGTGAAGGTATCGCACAGGTGTTCTTTGATGCCGATCGTCAGGACGCTTTCCAGCTGGCATCTGAGCTGCGTAACGAATTCTGTATCCAGATCACCGGCACCGTGCGTGCACGTGACGAAAAGAACAAAAACAGCGATATGGCGACCGGCGAAGTGGAAGTGTTCGCCCATGAGCTGAATATCATCAACCGCGCTGAACCGCTGCCGCTGGACTCTAACCAGGTCAACAGCGAAGAAGCGCGCCTGACCTATCGTTACCTGGACCTGCGTCGTCCGGAAATGGCGCAGCGTTTGAAAACCCGCGCTAAAATTACCAGCTTCGTGCGTCGCTTTATGGACGACCAGGGTTTCCTCGATATCGAAACGCCGATGCTGACCAAAGCCACGCCTGAAGGCGCGCGTGACTATCTGGTGCCAAGCCGCGTGCATAAAGGCAAGTTCTACGCGCTGCCGCAGTCGCCACAGCTGTTCAAACAGCTGCTGATGATGTCGGGTTTTGACCGCTACTATCAGATCGTTAAGTGTTTCCGTGACGAAGATCTGCGTGCCGATCGTCAGCCAGAATTCACCCAGATCGACGTGGAGACCTCTTTCATGACCGCAGAGCAGGTGCGTGAAAAGATGGAACGTCTGATTCGTGAATTGTGGATCGATATCAAAGGCGTGGATCTCGGTGACTTCCCGCAGATGACTTTTGCGGAAGCGATGAACCGTTACGGCTCAGATAAGCCAGACCTGCGTAACCCAATGGAGCTGGTCGACGTTGCCGATCTGCTGAAAAACGTAGAATTCCAGGTGTTTGCTGGCCCAGCCAATGATGCCAAAGGCCGCGTGGCTGCCCTGCGCGTACCGGGCGGTGCAGCGCTGACGCGTAAGCAAATCGATGAGTACGGTGAATTTGTCAAAATCTACGGCGCCAAAGGTTTGGCGTGGATGAAGATCAACGAACGCGCAAAAGGCTTCGAAGGGGTACAAAGCCCGGTTGCCAAGTTCCTCAGCGCAGAAATCGTTGAAGACATTCTCAACCGTACTGGCGCCCAAGATGGCGACCTGATCTTCTTCGGTGCGGACCGCGCCAAAGTGGTGACGGATGCGCTGGGCGCGCTGCGTCTGAAAGTGGGCCGCGATCTGCAGATTACTGATGACAAAGCCTGGGCGCCGCTATGGGTGATCGACTTCCCAATGTTTGAGGAAGATGATGAGGGCGGCCTGGCAGCGATGCACCATCCGTTCACGTCGCCGAAAGACTTGAGCGCGGAACAGCTGGCAACCGATCCGGTACTAGCGGTAGCGAATGCCTACGATATGGTGATTAACGGCTACGAAGTGGGTGGCGGTTCCGTACGTATTCATAATGGTAAAATGCAGCAGACGGTATTCAGCATCCTCGGCATTACCGAAGAAGAGCAGCGTGAGAAGTTTGGCTTTCTGCTCGACGCACTGAAATACGGTACGCCGCCACACGCGGGCCTGGCGTTCGGCCTGGATCGTCTGACCATGCTGTTGACCGGCACCGATAACATCCGTGATGTGATCGCGTTCCCGAAAACGACCGCCGCCGCGTGCATGATGACCGAAGCCCCAAGCGAAGCGAATCCCGCTGCGTTGCTGGACCTCGGCATTCTGGTGGCACCGAAGAAAGAAAAAACAGAGAACAAATAATGGGCTTTAAACATCCGGTTTCGGTGCTGGTGGTGATTTTTGCCCGCGATACCGGCCGGGTGTTAATGCTGCAGCGACGTGATGACGACAGCTTCTGGCAATCGGTCACTGGCAGCCTGGAAGCGGGCGAAACCCCGCGCCAGGCAGCTCAGCGCGAAGTGTTAGAAGAACTCGCCATCGATATTGCGCACGAAAAGCTAGTGCTGGACGATTGCCACAAGCAAATCGAGTTTGAGATCTTCCCGCACTATCGCCATCGTTACGCACCGGGCACCACGCATAATCGCGAACACTGGTTCAGGTTGGCTATACCCGCAGAGCGCGACCTGCTGCTCACCGAGCATCTCGCCGCGCGCTGGCTCGAACCCGCCGCTGCCGCAGCCCTCACCAAGTCCTGGAGTAACCGCCAGGCGATTGAAGAATTTATCTGAATGCTCGCCGCCACGCGTTTGTCCGGTGGCGAATGCATTAAGTTTTATGAATCTGGTGAGTTTTCAATTAACGCACCGAACAATATCGAACAGTCAGGCGTAATCGGCGCCGCGAGGTTGTTCACCGCCAGCGCACAGCAACCGGAGCGTACTTATGTACGTGAGGATTGCGAGCACTGCCGGGGGACAAGATCGTAAGTAAGATAGCCTGCACCCAGTAAAAGATTGGAGAATATGTAAGATGGCTGGACACAGTAAATGGGCGAACACCAAGCATCGTAAAGCTGCTCAGGATGCTAAGCGCGGTAAAATCTTCACCAAAATCATTCGTGAGCTGGTCACCGCCGCGAAACTGGGCGGTGGCGATGCGGGTTCCAACCCACGTCTGCGCGCAGCGATGGACAAAGCGCTGTCTAACAACATGACGCGCGACACCATGAACCGTGCCATCGCACGCGGCGTGGGCGGTGAAGATGATTCCAACATGGAAACCATCATTTATGAAGGTTACGGTCCGGGCGGCTCAGCGGTGATGATTGAGTGCCTGAGCGACAACCGCAACCGTACCGTGGGCGAAGTGCGTCATGCCTTCACCAAAACCGGCGGCAACCTCGGTACCGACGGTTCGGTTTCTTACCTGTTCAGCAAGAAGGGCGTAATCTCCTTCGCGCCAGGTCAGGACGAAGATGCGGTGATGGAAGCGGCGCTGGAAGCAGGTGCAGAAGACGTTGTGGCCTATGACGACGGCGCGATTGATGTCTTTACCGCGTGGGAAGAGATGGGTGCGGTGCGTGATGCGCTGGAAGCGGGCGGTCTGAAAGCCGACTCGGCTGAAGTCTCGATGATCCCTTCCACTAAAGCCGAAATGGATGCCGAAACCGCGCCGAAACTGCTGCGCCTGATCGACATGCTGGAAGACTGTGACGACGTGCAGGAAGTTTACCATAACGGTGAAATCTCTGATGAGATCGCAGAAACGCTGTAATGGCGTTGCTTAAAACCCCACTCACCGGAGACGCGCCGTGGCGATAATTCTCGGGATCGATCCCGGCTCGCGCGTCACCGGTTACGGTGTTATTCGCCAAACCGGCCGCCAGCTTACCTATCTGGGCAGCGGCTGTATCCGCACCAGCGTCACCGATCTGCCGACGCGCCTCAAACTGATCTACGCGGGCGTCAGCGAAATTATCACCCAGTTCTCACCCGACTATTTCGCCATCGAGCAGGTGTTTATGGCCAAGAATGCGGACTCAGCGCTGAAACTGGGCCAGGCGCGCGGTGCGGCGATTGTCGCGGCGGTGAATCATGATTTGCCGGTGTTTGAATACGCGGCGCGCCAGGTGAAGCAAACCGTTACCGGTACCGGCGGCGCAGAGAAAAGTCAGGTGCAGCATATGGTACGAACCTTGCTAAAACTGCCGGCCAATCCGCAGGCGGATGCCGCCGATGCGCTGGCCATCGCCATTACGCATTGCCATATGAGCCAAAACGCGGCGCGTATCAGCGATACGAAACTGGTGATGACGCGCGGGCGTATGCGATCCGGTTAGCGGAAACGAAACGCGGTATGAGGCTGGATATTCATCCAGCCTTTTTTATGGTATATAAACAGGCTTACTTATCAGATTAAGGAATTGCTCAGGTGATTGGTCGTTTACGAGGCAACATTCTGGAAAAACAGCCGCCGCTGGTGTTGATTGAGGCGCACGGTGTCGGTTATGAAGTGCACATGCCAATGACCTGCTTTTACGAGCTGCCGGAGATCAATCAGGAAGCGATTATCTTTACGCAGTTTGTGGTACGCGAAGATGCGCAACTGCTGTTCGGTTTCAATAACAAGCAGGAACGCACGCTGTTCCGCGAGCTGGTGAAGGTGAATGGCGTTGGGCCAAAACTGGCGCTGGCAATTCTGTCTGGCATGTCGGCCCAGCAGTTCGTGACCGCCGTTGAGCGACAAGAGATTGCCTCGCTGATTAAACTGCCGGGCGTGGGTAAAAAAACCGCCGAGCGTTTGATCGTGGAGATGAAAGACCGCTTTATCGGCATGCACGGCGATCTGTTTGGTGGTGATTCAACCTTTACGTTGACCACGCCATCCGCTGCACAAGACAATAACGATGCTGAAGCCGAAGCGGTTTCAGCGCTGGTGGCTCTGGGCTATAAACCGCAGGAAGCCAGCCGTATGATCAGCAAAGTCGGTAAACCGGATGCGGATTGCGAAACCCTGATTCGTGAAGCCCTGCGCGCAGCTATTTGAGGTAAAGCATGATTGAAGCCGATCGTCTGGTCTCGGGCAGTTCCTTTAATGAAGAAGAAACGCTCGACCGTGCCATTCGCCCTAAGCTGCTCACGGAATATGTTGGCCAGCCGCAGGTGCGCGAGCAAATGGAGATTTTCATCCAGGCTGCGAAACTACGTGGCGATGCACTCGATCATCTGCTGATTTTCGGCCCGCCGGGATTGGGTAAAACCACGCTGGCTAACATCGTCGCTAACGAAATGGGCGTCAATCTGCGCACCACGTCCGGCCCGGTGCTGGAAAAAGCCGGCGATCTGGCGGCGATGCTCACTAACCTCGAACCGCATGATGTGCTGTTTATTGATGAGATCCATCGACTGTCGCCAGTGGTGGAAGAAGTGCTGTATCCAGCGATGGAAGATTATCAGCTGGATATCATGATTGGTGAAGGTCCGGCAGCGCGTTCGATTAAGCTCGATCTGCCGCCGTTTACCCTGATTGGTGCCACGACGCGTGCCGGTTCTTTAACTTCGCCGCTGCGCGACCGTTTCGGCATCGTGCAGCGCCTTGAGTTCTATAACGTGCCCGATCTGCAGCATATCGTGGGTCGTAGCGCGGCCTGTCTTGGCCTGGCGCTGAGCGAAGAGGGCGCGCTGGAGATAGCGCGTCGTGCACGCGGAACGCCGCGTATCGCTAACCGTCTGCTGCGCCGCGTGCGTGACTTTGCGGAAGTGCGCGCCAACGGCAATCTGAGCGGCGAAGTATCAGCCAGCGCGCTAGATATGCTTAACGTCGACAGTCAGGGTTTTGATTATATGGACCGCAAACTGCTGCTGGCGATTATCGATAAGTTCTCGGGTGGTCCGGTTGGCTTAGATAACCTGGCAGCGGCGATTGGCGAAGAGCGGGAAACTATTGAGGATGTGATTGAACCCTTCCTGATCCAGCAAGGATTTATTCAACGCACGCCGCGTGGCCGGATGGCCACGCAGCATGCTTACAAACACTTTGGTATCAGTCGCGAAGAGTAAACCGGCGTTATGCCGCCGGTTTTTTTGCCATGCTAATGATGAACAATACTGCCGCGCATAACACCACTGAAGGACCGGCTGGCGTATCGTAGCTGGCGGAGAAGGTCAGCCCACCGGTCACTGCGATAATACCGGCAATTACCGCAAAACCGGCCATCTGTTCCGGCGAGCGCGAGAAGCGACGTGCCGTCGCCGCCGGGATAATCAGCAACGACGTAATAATCAAAGCACCGACAAACTTCATCGCTACGCCGATGGTTAATGCGGTGACCAGCATCAACATCAAACGCGTGCGCTGAATGTTAACGCCATCCACCTGCGCCAGCTCCGGGCTGATGGTCATCGACAACAACGAATTCCACTGCCACGCCATCACCGCCAATACAATCGCCACGCCGCCGCCCATCATCCACAAATCATCGGGCGTCACCGCCAGCAGATCGCCAAACAGGTAAGCCATCAGATCGACACGCACGCCTTGCATCAGACTGACGACCACTAAACCCAGCGACAGCGCACTGTGCGCCATAATGCCGAGCAGCGTATCAATAGCCAGATGCGGGCGTCGCTCCAGCCACACCAATCCCAACGCCAGACACACGGTCACCAAAATCACCGCATAGTAAGGATTCACGTTGAGCAGCAAACCAAACGCCACGCCCAGTAAGGACGCATGCGCGAGCGTATCGCCGAAGTAAGACATGCGGCGCCAAACCACAAACGAGCCAAGTGGACCGGCCGCCAGCGCCAGCAACACGCCGCCCAGCCAGCCAGGTAATAACAGTTCAATCATGACGGGCCATTTCCTTTGCGCAGAACAATGCGTCCCTGTAAATCGTGACGGTGATTATGATGATGACGATAAATCGCCAGCTGCTGCGCGCCGCGTGGGCCAAACATCGCAATAAACTCGGGATGTTGTGACACCGCTTCCGGCGTGCCGGAACAGCAGATGTGATGGTTGAGACACAGCACTTCGTCGGTTTTCGCCATCACCAGATGCAGGTCGTGTGAAACCATCAGCACACCGCAGTTCAGTTCGCGGCGCAGCTGATCGATCAAATCGTACAGCGCGACCTGGCCGTTGACATCAACGCCTTGTGTCGGCTCATCCAATACCAAAAGCTGCGGTTCATTGAGTAATGCACGCGCCAGCAAAACACGTTGTGTCTCACCGCCGGAAAGTTTTTGAAGCGTTGCATGCAGCAGATGCCCGGCCTGCACGCGCTTGAGCGCCGGCAAAATGGCATCGCGTTTGGTGCCGCGCGACAGGCGCATAAAGCGTTCCACGGTGATCGGCAATGTTGGGTCGATGTGCAGTTTTTGCGGCACGTAGCCGATACGCAAATCAGCGGCGCGCTTGACGCTGCCGCTGGTGGGTTTCAGTAGCCCCAACACCGCGCGAACCAGCGTGGATTTACCGGCGCCGTTTGGGCCGAGCAGGGTGAGAATTTTCCCCGGCTCAAGTGCGAGGCTAATACCTGCAAGCACCGGACGCTGGGACAACTTCACAGAAATGTTTTCAAGGGTAACAAGTGGCGACATGTTATTTACGGGTTGCATAGAATTTCGAATGTTATAATATCACATTCCATCAACGGTTCACGATGGAATGACGTATTATGTTACACAATAAAAAGCGCCTGATTTTTACCCTTACTGCTGCGGCAATTGGCGCGGCAAGCGCATTACCCGCGCACTCCGCAGTTGTCGCTTCAATCAAACCTATCGGATTTATCGCAGCGGCTATCGCAGAGGGTATTACGCCGGTTGAAGTATTGCTGCCCGATGGCGCCTCAGAGCATGATTATGCCTTGCGTCCCTCTGATGTAAAACGTATTAAAAACGCAGACTTAGTTGTGTGGACAGGCCCAGAGATGGAAGCCTTTCTTACTAAGTCAGCGGCCGAATTACCCGCCAATAAAAACCTCGAAATTGCCGCATTGCCGGGCATAAAACCGCTATTGATTAGCGGCGATGATGAAGATGAGGAACATGAGCATGGTCACGATCACGATCACGACTCAGAAAATTCCGAAGACCAGGACGGGTCTCATGCGCATCACCACCACGGACAGTTTAATATGCACCTGTGGATGTCCCCTGACATGGCCTTACAATCTGCGGTTGCAATCCATGGAAAATTATTGGAACTTATGCCGCAAAGCAAAGCCAAACTTGACGCTAATCTGCAGGAATTCAAGGCAGAATTAGCCGATGCAGACAAACACATCGGCGCGCAACTCGCGCCTGTGCGGAACAAGGGTTATTTCGTTTTTCACGATGCTTACAGCTACTTTGAAAAACATTACGGTTTGTCACCTTTAGGTCATTTTACCGTCAATCCTGAAATCCAGCCGGGCGCCCAGCGTTTACATCAAATACGAACACAGTTGGTTGAGCAGAAAGCCGTTTGCGTTTTCGCTGAACCACAATTCAGACCGGCCGTCATCGATGCCGTGTCCCGTGGAACTTCCGTACGTAAAGGCACGTTAGATCCGTTGGGCATGGACATCAGCTTATCCAAAGACAGCTACGTGAAATTTCTTTCACAGCTGTCGAGCCAGTATGCGAGCTGCCTGAATGGAGCATGAGGAATAGGTAAAAGTGCAGCAGATAGCCCGCTCTGTCGCCCTCGCATTTAACAATTTGCCGCGCCCCCACCGCGTTATGCTGGGTTCATTAACCGTTGTCACGTTGGCCGTCGCAGTATGGCGGCCTTACGTTTACCATCCGCGTGATGTTGCCCCCATCGTGAAAACCATTACGTTGGATAAAGACGAACTGCGCACGCTGTTGCCCGAAGCCAGCGAGCCGATTGACCAGACAACGGAAGAACCGTCCGACGATATTCCTGCTGACGACATTGATAATGACGTTCCGGACAATCCCAACGTACATGAGTACACCGTCTCTTCAGGTGATACGCTGAGCAGCGCGTTAAATCAGTACGGTATTGAGATGGGCGATATCAACGCATTAGTCAGTAGCGATAAAGATCTGCGTAACATGCGCGTTGGTCAGCAACTGAGCTGGACGCTGGATGCCGATGGACAACTGCAAACCTTCAGCTGGGAAATCGATCGTCGTGAAACCCGTACTTATCAGCGCGCCGACAACGGCAGCTTTAAGATGCAGCAGGAGTTGCAAAAGGGTGAGTGGCAAAACAACGTACTGAAAGGTGAAGTGCGCGGCAGTTTTGCTGCCAGTGCCCAGCGTGCGGGTTTAACCAGCGCAGAAACCAGCAACGTCATCAAAGCGATGCAGTGGCAGATGGATTTCCGCAAACTACGCGCCGGTGATGACTTCAGTGTGCTGATGTCTCGTGAAATGCTCGATGGCAAAAGTGCCCAAAGCCAATTGCTTGGCGTGCGTTTACGCACCGGCGGTAAAGACTATTACGCGTTCCGTGCGGAAGACGGCAAGTTCTACGATCGCAACGCGTCTGGTTTAGCGCGTGGCTTTATGCGTTTCCCTACGGTTAAGCAGTATCGTGTCTCTTCCAACTTCAATCCGCGTCGCCTTAATCCGGTAACCGGCCGCATTGCACCGCATAAAGGTGTCGATTTCGCGCTGCCTATTGGTACGCCTGTGTTAGCCGTGGGCGATGGTGAAGTGGTGATGGCGAAAAACGGCGGTGCTGCCGGGAATTACGTAGCAATTCGTCACGGTCGTCAGTATATGACGCGTTATATGCACCTGAGTAAAGCGTTGGTGAAACCGGGGCAAAAAGTGAAACGCGGCGATCGTATTGCGTTGTCGGGTAACACCGGACGTTCAACCGGTCCGCATCTGCATTATGAAGTATGGATCAACAATCAGGCGGTGAATCCATTGACGGCAAAACTGCCGCGCATGGAGGGTCTGACGGGTAAAGATCGCAGCACTTACATGGCGCAAGTCAAAACCTGGTTGCCGCAGTTGACGCTGAAATAGCGCATAATTGCGCGTAACACTTAAAAACCGACGCATTCTTCGTCGGTTTTTTGCTATCTGGCGCATGAAGATTGCAAAATTAACCACCGTCACTATTATTGACCGGTCATTGTCAGAGGCGAGTGCATGGAAACCCGAAAGAAAAATAACAGCGAGTTTATTCCCGTTTTTCAACGTTCTTTTTTAAAGCCGAAATACTGGGGAAGTTGGTTGGCGGTTGGCGCGCTGGCCGGCATGGCATTACTTCCCGCTAAAGTGCGCGATCCGATTCTGGGCGGATTGGGCAAGTTCGCCGGTAAGCTGGCGAAAAGTGCGCGCCGCCGTGCGCTGATCAATCTCTATTATTGCCTGCCGGAATTGAGTGAAGCGCAGCGCGAAGAGATTGCTGATCGTATGTTTGCCACCGCACCGCAGGCGATGGCGATGATGGCCGAATTGGGCATGCGTAATCCTGAGCATGTGCGTAAGCGTGTTGACTGGTACGGCCGGGAAATCATTGAGCAACTGCAGGCCAATAAAGAAAATGTCATTTTCCTAGTGCCGCATGGCTGGGGCGTGGATATTCCAGCGATGCTGCTGGCGTCTGAAGGCCAGATGATGGCGGCGATGTTCCACAATCAAAGCGATCCGTTAATGGATTATCTGTGGAATACCGTGCGACGCCGTTTTGGTGGCCGTATGCATGCGCGAAATGACGGCATTAAGCCGTTTATCGCGTCGGTGCGTCAGGGTTATTACGGCTATTATCTGCCGGACCAGGATCACGGCCCGGAACACAGCGAATTTGTGGATTTCTTTGCTACTTACAAAGCCACATTGCCCGCAGTGGGCCGCCTGATGAAAGTATGCCGCGCACGCGTTGTGCCGCTGTTCCCGGTGTATAACAGTGAAACCCATCGTCTGGAAATCTATGTGCGTCCGCCAATGGATGACTTGCTGGATGCCGATGACAATACGCTTGCGCGTCGCATGAATGAAGAAGTTGAAGTGCTCGTGCGACCGCATCCAGAACAGTACACCTGGATTCTGAAGCTGCTGAAAACGCGTAAGGAAGGGGATATCGAACCTTATGCGCGCAAAGATCTTTATCCTCGTAGGAAATAAACATGGGGCCGTCTGGCCCCTTTATCATTCTATTGCCGCCACATGACTGCGACGTTTACGTTCGCGCAGGAACAGTGTCACCAGACCAAACCACAGCACGCCAGCGGCGAAGTTAATTCCGCTAAACCACGGTGTGCCGCCGCTGAAGTAGCCACTTTTCGCCAGCTCAATGCCTACCGCTAAGGTCAGAATACTGATCATACCGAGCATCGCCGCCACGCTGCCTTTGCCTTCGTTGCTGGAGTAAAGCGTCAAACGGTACAGACCGGCATTCACCATGCCTGCGCCGAAAGCGTACAAGCTTAACCCGGCGGTCAGCAGCAGATAGGTGTGACTATCGAGCAAATTAGCCAGCAGCGAAATACTCAAACCAATCAGAATCGGCCAGGCGGCAAACTTCACCGGCTGCTCAATCGGCACGCGTCCAGCCAGTTTGCCGAGCGTGATGTTGCCGGCAATCATCGCCAGAAACACCGGCAGCTGCAGCAACGCATACTGCATGCGTGACAATCCTTCATCGTGCATCAGAATCACTGGCGACAGCGCTACCCACGTCAGGATCGGAATAAACACTAAACCAATGGCAAAAGATCCGTACATCACCTGACGATCGCGCGCCAAACGCGCATAGCCGCGCGCCAACGTTGGCAGGGCGATAGAGTGACTGCGATCGCCAGCGGTTTCCGGCATGACGCGCCACAGCAGGGCAAACGCAATCACGCTGCAGATGGCAAACAGCCAGAACATGCTGCGCCACTCGCCAACGGTGAGCCACGCGGCTCCGGCCAGCGGACCAGCGAGCGGTGCCAGCAGCGCGACGTTGGCCATCAGCGCCATCATGCGTACTGCCAGCGCCTCGTCAAAGGCTTCCTGCACCGCTGCGTAGCTGACGGCGCCAATAAAGCACAGGCTAATACCCTGCACAAAGCGCAGCGCGACAAACTCCTCAATGCTGCTCACCCACGTGGTCAGAATACAGGCGGCGGCAAAGAACAGGATGCCAAACAGCAGCACCGGCCGGCGGCCATATTTGTCAGAGAGCGGACCGAGCAGCCATTGCAGCACCACGCCGCCCATCAGATACGCGGTCAGCGAGGTCGAAACCCATTCCGGGCCGACGCTGAATTCAGACGTCACCAGCAGCATGCCGGGCTGAATCATGTCATGCGCGATATAGGTGGCAAACTCAAACAGTACCAGCGCGAGCGGGAACAGCAGCACACGCCCGGTGAGTTGAGTAATAGGTTGATAGCGGGCCATCTGGCCTCCTTGTCAAAAAAATAAAAACGCGACTGCCAGGCAGTCGCGTTTGTCCATGTTGTTACAGCCGCTGTGGGTGGTGCGTATTAGTCTACGCGCAAAACACGGCTGGTATTGGTGGTACCGGTGGTCGACATCACGTCGCCCTGGGTGACAATCACCAGGTCGCCTGAAACCAGGAAACCTTTTTCGCGCAGCAAATTCACTGCATCGTGCGCGGCAGCAACACCATCGTTGTTGCTGTCGAAGAACACTGGCGTAACACCACGGTACAGTGCCGTCAGGTTCAGCGTACGTTCGTGACGTGACATGGCGAAGATCGGCAAACCGGACGTGATACGTGAGGTCATCAGCGCGGTACGGCCCGATTCGGTCATGGTGATGATCGCTGAAACCCCTTGCAGATGGTTGGCAGCATACATCGCCGACATGGCAATCGCTTCTTCGACGTTATCGAACTGCACTTCCAGGCGGTGCTTAGAAACGTTAACGCTCGGGATTTTCTCTGCGCCGAGGCACACTTTCGCCATCGCTGAGACGGTTTCAGCCGGATACTGGCCAGCAGCGGTTTCCGCCGACAGCATCACCGCATCGGTACCATCCAGCACAGCGTTCGCCACGTCCATGACTTCGGCACGCGTTGGCATTGGATTGGTAATCATCGACTCCATCATCTGCGTGGCGGTGATGATGGTACGGTTCAGCTGGCGAGCGCGACGGATCAACGCTTTCTGAATACCCACCAGTTCAGGATCGCCAATCTCCACACCCAAATCGCCACGCGCAACCATCACCACGTCAGAGGCGAGGATGATGTCATCCATCGCTTCCTGTGAGGCAACGGCTTCAGCACGTTCCACTTTCGCCACCAGTTTGGCGTCGCAGCCGGCGTCGCGCGCCAGACGGCGGGCATAATTCATATCTTCGCCGTTACGCGGGAAGGAGACCGCCAGATAATCCACGCCGATTTTCGCGGCGGTAACGATATCAACTTTGTCTTTCTCGGTCAGCGCATCGGCAGAGAGACCGCCGCCGAGTTTGTTGATGCCTTTATTGTTAGAGAGCGGGCCGCCGACGGTGACTTCGGTGAACACTTTTACGCCCTGAACTTCCAACACTTTCAGCTGCACGCGACCGTCGTCCAGCAGCAGGATATCGCCGGGCACTACATCTTCTGGCAGGCCTTTATAGTCGATACCGACTTTTTCTTTATCGCCTTCGCCTTTGGTTAAATCAGCATCCAGCAGGAAACGATCGCCGACGTTGAGGAACACTTTGCCTTCTTTGAAGGTCGATACGCGAATTTTTGGGCCTTGCAGGTCGCCAAGGATCGCTACGTGACGACCCAGTTTCGCCGCGATTTCACGGACTTTATTGGCGCGCTGCTGATGATCTTCCGGTGTGCCGTGGGAGAAGTTGAGTCGTACAACGTTAGCACCCGCCGCGATGATTTTTTCGAGGTTGTTGTCGCGATCGGTGGCTGGACCGAGGGTTGTAACGATCTTGGTTCTTCTGAGACGTCTTGAGGTGGACTTTTGGATGATTGCTGTAGGGCTGGTCATTCGGTAATCCTTTTGTTCTAACTGATTGATTGGTCTTAAGTTTAATCGTGAGTGTCAGTGTGTGCCTATCTGTTTGGTGTGCCTTAGCGTCTATGCGTTGCTATCTGTATAGCTCCTAAGGTGACACAAGTAGTGCTCCAAATACTGACACAAGGTAAACGCTTACACCTAAGGTACACCAAATGTTTGACACTGTTAAGACGACCTCAAGCCAAGCTCGACCTGTATTTACTCATGCCATCCGTAAAGCGGACTCGGTGGTTACTCATAGTGACCAGAGAGGAGTCCACATCTACCAGCAAGGCCCATCTGTGCGCACCATGACGCTAGGTCTCATCATGGAATTATCTATCGGTTCTGATTTAGCGTGTTGGTCGATTGTTGATTATAAAACTGCGGGTCCTCACACCGTTCTCTATCAGGTCAGTTATAAGCTCCTCGATAACCCGGTTGCTCATGAGATTACCATTGAGTTGAACTCAAAAGAGGAGGGCGCTCTGTGATGTGTGCTGCTGAGTCTTTTTCTTTGAGTAACTTCCCGTGGTTCACATTGATTATTTCATATGTGCTTTTCGTCTACTTGCTGAGTTTGGTCTGTCTGGTCTACTGGTGCATGACAGCGCCTGATTATGTTGATGCTGATTTCAATCCACACAGGGAAGGAAGCCATTTAACACCCACTTACGGGGGTGAGGAGGTAATTGCGACTCACGATTTGGGAGAGGGCAGCGTGTCCACTCAAAAAGAGGGCAGCGTGTCCACTCAAAACGAGTCAAAAGGAATCACATCATGAACAATCAGTCATTATTGCTATCAAGGCTGGCTATACCACAACTCGTTAGACGTAAGGTCTCAGGCCGCTATACTGTGCGGCTTCGTAAAGTAGGCTCAGTGTCATCTCTGGTCAGTATTGGATTGCGCACCACGAACAAACAGGAAGCTGTAAAAAGAATGAATGGAGTAGCACAGACCGCGAAGGCTTTTCTTCTCGATAATCCACAGGCCACAGCAAGTGCCTTAAACGAACACCTCAAGAACATGGCCTTAACGTTCCTTACTGACAAGGTAGGGGACTTCTGGTCAGGGCTGGAGGTGGACCACATCGAAGACGCCAGCGTTAACCTGCGGTCACTCGCAAAGGAATCAATGACGGTAGAGCAGCAAGCACACATCGTTAAGGCGTTGGAGGTCCTGCAAGCTGCTCGGAGTCGTGCACACAGTGGAGACACTCAGCCTTTACTGTCTGTGTTGGCCTCGTTGGACGGTGATAATGATAAGGGAGTGAACAAAGCAGGCGCTCCTACGCGAAATCTGAGAAATGACCGAGCAGTTACCTTTGCAGAATCCAGACAGGAGCCTCTGAGTTTTGAAGCATTATCAGAAATGTATATTGAGGAACACACGGTCAACCTCAAGCCAGCCAGCGTGAGAGACATTCAGTCCGCACATAAGGCACTCAAGCTGTTCACTGGTTCGATTGATTGGCGCACTCATACAAGGGCTGAGGTCTCCGCGATGCGAGATGCTATGCGTGACTCAGGGCGATACGCTGATGCTACGGTCAATAAGATGCTCGCTAAACTGTGCGCCGTTATGAATTGGGCCTATCAGAATGGACACATCAAACACGACTACACAAAGGGTCTGAAAGTGAAGGGCGTAAAGAGCGTGCGTCGTGCTTACTCTGAGGCTGAACTGGTCAAGGTGTTGGACCGGGTGACCACTGAACGTGAACCCAATAAGCGCCTCTTTGGTCTGGTCGCTACCATCACAGGAGCACGCGCCGGGGAACTCACACAGCTAACTAAGGCTGATGTAGTAGAGGAAGCTGGTCATCTCTGTATCGACATTAATGACAATGGCGACAAGAGCATTAAGAACGCTGCAAGTGCTCGTCTGGTCCCGCTGACAGATGGCGCTATGGGTTTCTCTCTGACCGAGTTCCGGGAGTGGGTCGCTGCGTTGCCGTCCAGTGATTCCCTTGTGTTCGGTATGTCCAGAGATACAGCGTCACAGTGGTTTAACAGGGAGGTCCTACCGCAAGCACTGCCAGACCGCACAGGTGATCTTGTGTTGCACTCTCTGCGTCACACTATGGCCACCCTCTTTAAGAATGCTGGCGTTGCTGAGAGCCTCGCTGGTGACGTTCTTGGCCATAGCGGACAAGGGATTACCTTTGGTCTGTACGGTAAAGCAAAAGCCGTTGACCAGATGGCTAACGCTTTGGCTCAGGCTCTGCGCTAAGGGCCACTCTTTGGGGCCGCTACGGTGGTACCTCTTTGTATTTGAATAATAATTCACTTTAATTGCATACAGTAAGGATATATCATTATGTCTAAATCTATCCGCGTCCCTGTGTTGCTGCTGCTCCTGCTGCTCCTGCTGCTCCTGCTGGTTGCTGCACTTTATGTTAACCTCGCTAAGGGCGCTGGAGTTAGTGCACAGACCGTTCCACTTATGGAAACCTTTAAAGCTGATGTAGGTGATACAGGCTATTACTTTGACGGTCACCGCTTGACCATTGCGGACCATCGAAACAATAGCGATATTCATATTGCAACTTGCGGTCTCGCTGCGATCCTGCCAATGACCAGCAAGGCGGGTCTAAAGTTTCACCTTTATATGTTCAATAACTGTTTAGGTGATGCCGATAAGGATTTCTCAAAGAGCCTGACAGCCCTCAAGGTGGAGGACAGCACAGGATACATGACCATTATCAGCGAGTACCTCTCAGTGATGGGCTTACCGTCAATCTTTCAGGTCACCAAGGCAGAGTATAACGGCGCACCTTATGAGGTCATGGCGCTGGACTAACAGGCTGCGAGTTACTCTGAACGGACTGGCCCTTTGTGTGTCTTTAGGTTGGTGAAATAAAAACCTTTAAAATCAATTATTTCAATTACAACTCAGTAATGGGAGACACTGACCAGACCTATTGATTCCATAAAGTGACAATTAGACTGCAATTAACACCCACTATTGGGAGACACAATCTCTCGAAGGTAATCACGCTGGCTTTCAGGGTGGACACATTGACACGCTTTCCGGTCTAACTGACTGGCTCTTAGCTATCGGTCGATGAGTGATTATCTTTCTGATGAATGGTTGACATATTTATTATGACCATTCTCTACAGGGTGGAAACTCTATGATTACTTTAAGTCTCTTATAGTCTTATTAAAGATTTAAATAATAAGATTATAAACTCTAAGAGTAATCTTTAAGATTCCCTGTTGTACGATGGTCATCATGCGATAGCAACCATCCCTCTTAGGTCATCCCTGTATGATCATCTCAGCGCCTCAGCGATTACCTCAAGCAAACACATGGCCTAACTCAGTGCGTGGCTCTCCGCTGCTCCTGTGCGGTCTGGTAAGTGTTTGACTGTAGGTGTACTGATGGTGTCCCACCTTTATATACAGACTGACCTGTTCTGGTGGTCCTACTTATGGTTCCGGCTGTAGGTGGTCATCGGGTGTCTGTTAGTTTAAACGATAAGTATCCTACGAAAGTTTCGTACGCCTCACTGACGACAACGGGTCATCCTCCACGTAGTAACTTTGGGTGACTATTAGCCTGCAAATTTAACTCACTAATGGGAGACTCTCCCGGCCCCAGTGAAACCAAGGCCGTCCAAATAGGATGAGCCCATATATATCAATGGTTTGCAATTAACACCCACTAATGGGAGACACACAGCCACACAATCCCGATCACCTCTCACGGTTCTCACTGACCCCGCTCAGTTCCCGTAACTTTCAGGTGGTCTCTATGTGTGCTTGTGTGTCTCTCAACCTTGAATACCCCCGCGCATCGCAGCGCATCCACTTTAATAAAACACAGTCATTCTGATTGCACTCTCTTTGCCTCTGGCAGTTCCCTTGTTGTGGGACTGTGTGGCTGCTGGAGGGTGCGAACTTAGAGAATGCAATCAAAAGGAAATACAACATGTCTACTTCAATTATCAACTTTGACCAGAACATTACAATGACCTCTCTCGACTTCCTCAATTCGGTTATCAATCCGGCACGAGAGGAAGCAGGGGAGAAGCCTCTTCGTAACAATGACTTTATCGGGCGCGTTAAGGATGAACTGAACGGTTACGAAAATTTCGTAATCGAATTGGTTACCCCTGCTGGCGGCGGTCGTGCAATGGAAAGTATTAACCTTAACGCTGACCAATTGTTACTGGTCGGTATGCGTGAATCCAAAGCGGTACGCTTAAAGGTCCTTGAGTACATCCGTAAGATAGAGGCTGTAAAGCAACGCCTAGAGGACGACAAGAAGCGTGTAGCCGTTCAATCAGCTAACCGCCGTGGGGTCACATGGGGTGACTTCTGCAAGGCCCACGACCTGCCAGCACAGCGTTTACTCCAAGCGCTCAAGAAGTCTCGCGGTCTGTTCCGGTTCCGACCTGATGGGCGCGTAGAGGTGAACCCTCGTTATCGTGATTACTTCATTATCCTTAAGCCAACTGACAGGCGCTTTAGCCCGACCGGGATTAACTTTCGGTTCAATGCAAAGGGTCAGGAATACTTTAGCAATGATGAGGCACTCGATAAGTTCCACATAGCTTTAGTGGAGCAACTCGGGTCAGACTATCAGAAGCAGCAACTGTTACTTTCTCGTGCTCGTGCAGGTAAACCGGATGAACTCTGAGTTATTCACTTTTCAAAATGAAAAACTGTTCTTTAGGACCTCAGATAAACCCTTTGTAAATCAAGGGGTTCAATTGCACCTCACTAATGGAAGACTATCCCGACCCAATTATCACCCACTAATGGGAGACCACATCCAGCCCGGTTCTTACTGACTATGCTCAGTTCCCACGGCTCGTGTCTCCTATAGCCATTCCATCAAGTCAATCGGACAGTGCTCCATTACGGCAGCACCTAACGCATACAAACGCTAGACGCTCATAGAAACAATTAAGTAACAACCTTTCTACGCGATTCCATTTCGCTTCTGACGGTTTTCTTAAAGTTAGTTAAAAGCAGTGAACTCACTTGAGTATGCGCAAGAGTCTAGCGGTGAGCACCGGGAGCACTGCCCGATTCACTTGATGTAATTCCTTGATGCGGTCCTTTATTGGGCCGTTCTTTTTGCTCAGCTCTGAACACCTCCAACCATCCACATCTATCACCAAGGATTCCTACCATGACCACTACCCGTAAACCCGCCACGGTTGACCGTGAGTCGCTCCGTGAGCACTTATCGGCGTGGCTCAATGATCCTCAAGGCTACACGGTCTCACTCGAAGACCTAGCCGTTATCACTGGCAAAGTGAAACGAAACGTCAAGCGGGACGCAAAGCGCCTGATGACCCTCAAGAATCAACCTAATTGGGACGGTGAATTTATCCACGGTTCCGACTTCGTGACCCTCTTAGCTAGCTATCAATCCGCTGTGAGTTTCATTGTGGTTGACACATTGGCTGAACTCTATGCCGAACAACAGGAGCAACCATTATGACTTTCCCCAATAAGTTCAACACAGCGACACCAGAAGGCCGTAAGGCTCTCAGATTAGCCACAGTAAGCAGCAAGGCGCTAGCTGACAGATTAGCACTCGGACCACTTGAAGGCCGCGAGAAGCTACCTAAAGCGACCCTGTGTCACATGGCTGTAGCCGCTGGTCTGACCCTGCGTGACTTCACTTAATTAACATTAATTTAACATTTATCCAATTGAGGACAATATCATGACTATCAACGATGCACTACCGACCCCCGGCCTGACCAACGAAAAGCTGACCTTAAGCGCGGACCTGCAAACCGTACTCTATGCGGGTCAGGAAATCCCTACAGTCCACTTTGTGAAGGTCACTGTACCGAGTCTGCTGGCTTTCTATGGTGCTGGCTCCGCTGCCGCCTTTGCGTTGCTCTCTGAGATGAACGCTCACGGCTTCTCATTGCGTGGCTATGGTAACCACACTATCCGCTGGGGCGAACAGGTCACCTCTCACCGTGAAGAACAAGAACGCCGTGAGAAAGAAATCCGAGAGCACAATGAGCGCATGGCTGCTGTGCACGCGACACCTGCTGAGATCGCTAAGGCCGTGGCTGAACGTAAAGCGCGTGAGGAAGAGATTGCCCGTAGGTTCGGCGCTCGTGGTCAGGCTGCACACTTCGGCGGCTTCTAACAGTCACCCTCCAAACGTAACACCTCTGGTCATCCTGTGGGTTCACTTCCTGTGGACCTGCTGACCAACAATCCTAATTAACTCATTCATTTAGATTAACTCTATAAGGTACATACCATGTCTTTTAACTCAACTCCTAAATTTACTACCCCGGCCCGTAATGCAGACGCACAGGTTAAACCTTTCGCGCCTAAGATGGCTGACGTAAACAACTCCACTTACATCGAGGCAACTGGTGAGGACACTGTAGCCTCCGGCATCCTACAGTTGAACGGTACAGGCTTTAATGACCTGCCGTTACCGGGTGGCAATGACAGCGCGGCTTACTCTAAGGCTCTGGCTGATTCACTTGATGCGACCTTTAATGACGGTGAGTTCAAAGTAGGAATCAATGCAGGCGTCTTACCGTCTGAGTTCCGCGATTTCCGCAATGACCCAACACCCGTACAGCGTCACACTCTGGTTGACCGCTCAGTCATCTTTGACCGTAACAGCCCGTTTGACCCAGCCAAGGATGCACCAGAGGTAACCATTCCGGCTAACACCACGATTATCATTAACCCACTGTTGAACCCTCGTGACGATAAGCCTATGGCTACTGGCATCATGGTCTCTGCGTCCACTTTCGTTAGCGACTTCAATATGATTGGTGGTTACACCCTCGGTTCACTTGAGGCATCCGTTAAGGATGTTAAGTATCAATTTGAACAGAAGATGTTTGCACAGGTGGCAGGTGTTCTCGATAAGGCTGCAACGCTGAACGATGTGAGCCGCTTCACTGCGCCAACTCTGGCCAACGTGTCACCAAGTAAAGCCGCTGAGGAAATCTTAGATTGGCTGACCGAGTACATGCCGACCCACTTAGGCGACTCTCTGTCTGATTTCGCTATCCTGCTGCCTGCAAAGATGCACGCTAAGCTAGAACGTGCTGCACACAAAGCGGGCCATAAGGACGTAGACGACCTGATTGGTGCCTCAGTGTTCTCCTATGAGGGAACGGCTAACACTACCGTGTACATGCTGCCTAAGCGTTACGCGATGCTGTCATTCCGTACCATCAACGGTGATGTAGCTAAGGTTATCCGTAGCCGTGATGCTGGTCGCCAAGGCTGGAACGTTGAGATCATTCTGATGCTTGAGGTTATGGCTGCGCCGTCCATCAAGATTAAAGACGGTGACGGTTTCCCGATTGAACTGGTTAACGGTTTCCCTCTGGTGACCGCTATCGACTTCACTGGTGAGCGCATCAAGTAATCTCAATGGTCATAACCACACTCCTAGCAAACCCGAAGGCTCACCCTTAGTTAATTCTATCGGTGGGCCTTTTTGTTTACTTATCGAACACATACAGACGCGCTCTATTGAAATCTAGCAGGGTAACACCGCTAGTTCCCTCTCAGAATCCACACAGAGCCACCTGATTAGTGTAAGGAATAACCAATTATGTATAACTCACAAAGCACTCACCCTGACTCACAAACAATCAACGATGCTATGACCAAGCTACTGACAACTGGTGACCGCTCAGACTTCGAGTCTCTCCCACGGAAACACGGCTAGTACCTGTGGCCCAATTATCTCTGGTCGCTACCCTTTGCTTTAGCCGTACCTATCGGGCATTGCGGGGAATCATCATAGTTACCAATCAAGAAACATTTAGTGCTGTGCTCGGAGCACTGGCTGTGGAAGCACTGCTATTACACGTTAAGACCTCACTTTTTAAAGGCTTTGACAGCGTACACATATGGCGAACTCTTAGTGCAAGCCTCCATGCGCCGTGAATCATTTCTGATGTCAACCCAATAAAGACAAAGAGTCATCCCATTATTAAGTTAATCAACAATGGACACAATGAGTTGAGGTTATCACGTTGAGCTAATCTTTTTGATTGAAGTAGTAGAGTCTGGTATTGTCAAGATCAGTCTTGCTCTGAAATGGCTATTGCGGCTGGCCTTTGATTTATTCCTGTTAGACATATTAAGTTCTCTCAGTGATAGATTTTCATCGGTTGCGTGATTGATATAACTTTTAAGTTAATCCTTTTGTTAATTAATATAGGAAATAGGTATGGCCGGACAATTAGATGATGCTGCAAAACAAATATTAGGCACGCTTCTGGAGGATTTTAATGATCGTGGTTTGACAGTTGCGGACCTAAATAACGGGTACGAAGGCCCTAAGATTGAGTCACTAGCCACAGCAGTATGCAACGTTGAAGATATAACAACAGTGGATTTTGAGGTTGCATTTTCAGATTTGGAAAAAGCGAACTTAATTAAAACTGGGCCGATATATGTTCCTGATGCAAATGTGTTTGGTGATAATATTGTATTCGTCGGTATTTTAAGTAAGCGTGAGTATGTTTATTTGACAGAGAAAGGCTATAAGGAAGCGAGGAAAAAACCTAACCGGCCTTTAAGGGTCCAAAAAGTTGTAAATAATCTAACGATAACTGGTGGAAACTTTAATCAGTTACAGCTAGCACAAGGTGAGACTGTCCAGCAAACGTTAAATATCGCAACAAGTAGTGACTCAGAGATAGCGGGAAAACTTATCGAAATCTTGGAGTCTCATGGTGTTAACGCAACAAGTGAAAAACGCGAAGACATTGAAAAAGCAATTGTGGAAGCTAATAAAGGAAATGCTGGTGCAGCTAAAGATGTTCTGGCTAAAGCTTTCGGAGCTACATGGGGAGTTGCTAAAACGGTAGTAATACCCATCGTCACTGAGGTAATTAAAAAACATCTTGGAATGTAAGTAATCCAAAGTAAATGAATATGACTCTATAAAACTTGGTTTTGAGTTTGTAAAATTTAGCACTAGGGATACATTTTGGACATAAATGAGTTTCCAGCAGGCGTGATTGAACAATTGGGATGGTACGTTTATCGCCTGATTGATCCAAGGGACGGCAGCACGTTCTACGTTGGAAAGGGTAAGGGTAATCGCGTATTCGCTCACATGCGGGGAGAGGTGGCAGCAGTCGATGACCATGAGTTACTAAGTAACAAACTTAAGCAACTTAGAGAAATCAGGTTGGCTGGTCTTGAGGTCATCCACGTTATCCATCGGCACGGTATGGTTGATGAGAAGACCGCCTATGAGGTTGAAGCCGCTCTCATTGATGCTTATCCCGGTTTAACAAACATTATGAGTGGTGCAGGAAGTAACGAATTCGGCGCTGCGCATATCAAGGAGTTAATCGCTACGTATCAGCCTGAAACCATTGAGTTCCACCATAAGGCCTTAATGATTTCTGTGAATAGAAGTTCAAAGGATACAGATCTCTATGATGCTGTGCGTTTTAGTTGGCGTGTCAGCGTTGAGCGTGCCCGTAAAGCTCAGGTCATATTGGCGACAGTAAAGGGCATAGTGAGAGGCGTATATATCGCTGATGAGTGGCTCAAGTCTACCCGTGAGAACTTCCCTGAGATACCATTGTGGGACACAAATGATGAATTTGAAGCTGCACAGAGTCCACGCTATGGGTTTCGTGGTAGAGAAGCTGAATCAGAAGTCACACGGCTTTATCTTGGTAAAAGGATTCCTGATGGTCTCAGGAAGAAGGGCGCTATGTCTCCTGTGAGATACTCTCCAGGATTCTAATGTTTAAGATTCAATTAATTGTCAGATTAAATAATGAGAAAGGGTAACTTAAGGTAAATTAGCCACCCTTCATTTTCTATGAAATTACTTATTTAGTTTAAAAGTGATATGCATCTTTTTAAAACGATAGGGTTGTCAATTATGATTAATCGAAGTTTCTTACGAGTGCGAGTCATGTTTTGGAATAACATTTTTACTGCGTCATAGTAAACTCTTCCTGTATAGATGAGATTACCTTTTTCACTATACGAGAATAGAGAGTCGATAACTACTGCAACATTATCAAATTCTTGACCGATCACTTTGTGAGAGTTTTGACACTCAGCGTCTGAATATTTTTCATGATGTTCACTATTATATTGAGAAGCTGTAAATCTAAGTATTTCCCAGAAACTCCTATCAGATGACGTAATGTAATCCCTTGCGTCAGTATTATTCGAGAAATATATAAAGTCAATATTACCATCCCCTCTAATGGGAATGTCTCTTTTATTGTTTAGTAAGGTTTTTATAAAGGTCGCTATTTCTTTGTTTGTTCTTATTTTCTCGGATAAGTTATTAGTTATGATTGTAGGGATTTCATTTATTTTACTGTCGATATCGTTGTTTAACTCACTACGGGATAATGTTTGGAGTTTATCATAAGAAAACATGCAACATAAATGAGAGGCTAAAACAGTTTCTATAATTGATCTCAATTGTGCTGGTTTGATTCTTTGGACTTCATCAATAATTATGACATCAAAATTAGAGAGATCATGTAAACCTAAGTGCCTAATTTCGATGATATTCCATCCGTTTGCATTAAGTAAGTGCTGACCCTGATTTAAATAACCACAATGAATAATGAGTATCTTCTTTGCGGCTTGTAATTCTTTTGCTATATCATAGATCAATAAGGTCTTTCCTGTGCCAGCACTTCCAGTAATCGAGTAAAATCTTGCAGAATTGTTCTTGGCCATATGTTCTATGGTCTTTCTTTTTATAGTTTCTTGCTGGCCGGTAAGAAAGTATTGGTTATTAATAAATTTATCAGTTGAGTTAAATGGTGAAACCAAATAATCGGATGGGTTAAATATCTCATCTGGATCTTTTGGGGTGATTATTATTTTTTGGTGGCTAAGCGCTTTAATTAAGATTCCTATTTCGACCTTTTCAACTTCACCATTATTTAACCAGTATAGCTCTTGAGTTTCAGATACAAATGTAAAATTGAAGATAATTTCCCTGACACCACTTAAGTAATAAAAGTTTCTTAAGAGTTGTTTTTTTATTTTATCTGGGCTGCTTTGACTTTTAAGCTCGATGTTAATAACACTTTCAGAATCAAATCTTAGCAAATCAAATTCTTTACTTATTTGTGGGATCTTATAACCCAAGAAGAAATCATCAAAAATGTACTCGCGATCAAAATGTTCACAGAGGCAATCTGTTAATGATTGAAGATCTTCTATCTCCTTACCTCTTAGCTCTATACCATAGTATTCAAGGAGATTTTGAAATGAATCAGTTTCTAAATTTTCACTTGCTTGTGTTAAAGATAAAATATTCAAGCTTTTCATGATGAACTCGCACCTGATTGAGGTATAATTAAGAATTAAATGAGAGGGGATGCTATTTTTTAGCTTATCATTACCTAAGAAGGTAAGCATTACAGCATCTATTGTGTCATCAATCCAGAGTGGACTTTAAACTGTGCTAAGTAAATCACTAATACTCATACTGCCTCAACTACTAGATCTTATAGGTTTCTGGTTTTCATCTCGAAAAGCTAGTTTAGTTACAGCACGTTGAAACTCGAAACTAAGTTATCTTCTCCTTCTATTGCTCCAATACGACCTCATCAAGCTGTCTATCGTTCGATGAACAGCCGTAGTGCCAAACGTGATAAGGCGTCAGGGTGTAGTTACTGTTATGACAGTAGCGGTGGACCATGGGAGCCAATTATATAATTTATCGCTTATTGTCACACATTGTGCTTAATGACCCGGTAACATAGTGGCTCTTGCTGCAACAGTCCGAGTACCCCGTAGGAATCAACCAAGACATACAACGCCGGTAAACGTTAAGTAACTACAGGTGGTCGATAGAACAAAGAGGGGGGCGTTTGTCTAGAGCTTTAATTAACACCCACTAATGGGAGAGCACCTAAAATAATTCTTTACGGGATTACGATAGGCGCTGCCTTTAGTGAATTTAGATAGAACTTTATGATCATTGTCAACAGGTTTAATTGCGACTCACTATTGGGGGAGACTCAGAAGAAACTTTCTGTAGACGCTCTGACCCGCTTGTTGCTCGCTTCTTTTCAGGGTGGGGACATTGTTACGCTTCGCGGTCTCTATGACTGCTTCTCAGCTATCGGACAATGAGGGTAACTAGCTTTGTGGACTCATTGTCTACAGGGTGGAAAATCATAAAGATAATACTTTGAGTGGTGGTGATTATTAGCGATCAGCTAGACACCTTACTTTAAGTATTAACTTTAGGTTTTAAACCATAAGACCATAAAGACACTTTATAAACTTATTGTGTAAAAGAATTGATTTAATTAAAAGATAATACTCTTTGATTAACTCTAAGATGACTCTAAGTCAGATGGTCATCATGCGATAGCAACCATCCCTCTTTATTGCTCTCAGGGTTACTCTGACCTATTCGCTTCGATGCAACCAAGTGGATCACTATTTGACCACACCCACAGACACTATAGGACCCACGGAGGGAAACGCAATGTCTACCTTAAGCCTAGACCTGCGTGATTTCCTTATGCTCCTCTCCGTGCTCCTGTGGGCCTTAGACAAGCTGTGATAAACGTGGGTGACCCTTTAAGAAAATCTCACAGAAATCTGAGAGCATATCTAATAGAACAACTTCCCACTTTACCCCCGGTGGGTGCCTCTCTGCGGTCCTCTCAGGTCACCCCCGTGTGATTCCCTTCCTTTATACGTTGCGTGTCTCTCCATGATTCCTATGGCGTCTGGTGGTGCATCTCAGTGCTACCAAGTGACACAAGGAGGAACACAAGAAGTGATACAAATTGATTGACAGGCTGTGCAACTCTTTGATCTACTACAGGTCCTCCATCTAGTCACACCTCTTGAGTCGTTCTTCTGAGACGTCTGGACATGAAGGACTCCGTTAGCAAAGTATCGTGTCGCTCTCAAGTGACACGTAGTGTTCATCTATTCTATATGATCGATGGGCTGTGATTCGACTCACATTGTGAATGTG